>Ga0214472_10000127_pt1 | contig 103413 bp, 107 predicted proteins | sample RVTome_6_FD_207662 | JGI IMG/M metagenome (GOLD analysis project Ga0214472, IMG submission 207662) | Soil microbial communities from uranium-contaminated site in the Upper Colorado River Basin, Wyoming, United States - RVT140D175 | ecosystem: Environmental > Terrestrial > Soil > Contaminated... | reverse complement strand
AGCCATCGAGATCCAGGTGGGCTAGTGTTGCGGTGGGTCGGAGGCGTCAGGGAAGGCTTCGTACGCACCGGCGACGAGGGAGCCTTGCTGACGCGCCGCTCCCGCCTTGTCCGCTTTCACCGTAGCATCCGATACTCCACCAACAAATTCAATCCCTCCCACGCCCTTCCACCGATTACATCGCTCTCAAGAGACCCCTGGTTCTTTGAGCTGCTGTCCGCGCTCCGTTTGTACTATACTGCCTCCATGCCGCTTCCTTCAGACCGTTCCTTCACCGAGTCGTTCAACAGTGACCAGCGCCGGGGCTTCTACGAACGCCATCGGTCTATCGCGATTCTGATGATCGTGATCGTGTTCCTGTCCCCGTTCGCCGGGCTCTATGTGACCGGGTTGTTCGGAGGGGTGCTCGGCGTGCTGCTGTCCGTGGCGGGCTACTACCTGACGCCCTATGTCTGGCTCAAAGTCGGTGGATGACGGCAGCCCTGCTGATGAGCACCCTGACCCCCCAACAACGAATGCAACCCTCCACGCTCTTCCAGCTCTTGAACCGTTCGCAGTGACGCGAACCGTCTCTCGTCATTCGTGACGAGTTGCTTGTTGCGAGGGGGAACCCATCCAGGCTTGTCACACTATCCTATTGGTCCAGCTGTAATGGTATGATGGAGGCTGTTCGACAGGTCGAACTGTGTACTCAACATCTTATGAGGGAGTCATGATCATGATTGTGACGCGCTGTATTATCGGGATCTCGTTGGGTGTCGTGCTGTTTGCGGGAGCCGCGCTTGCGGCGGAGCCGGCTGAGGTGGAGAAGTTCGTGAAGGCCCGCATCGAGATCGGCGAGATGATGATGAATTATTTCAGCGGTGGCGCACCCTCTGGAGAGGGGCAGCGTCCGTCGCCGGAGCAGATGAAGGAGATGGGCGCGGACATTAACGCGAAACTCGGCACGCTCTTGGCCAAGTATGATCTGACGGTCGCGGACTATCGCAAGCGCAGCCCGGAGGTCTTTGCCGATGAGGCGGCGGTGAAGGGTTTTCTCAACGAGCACCCGGACCTGAAGCAACGGTATGAGGCGCTCCCGCTGGACCGCATGGGCCGCGGCGGCAGCACCGGCCGCGGATACTAGTTTCGATCGGGCCACACAGGAATATTCTTCATGCAATATGTGCATCTCGGCCGCTCGGGTGTGAAGATCAGCCGGCTTTGTCTGGGCACCATGAACTTCGGGCCGCAGGCAAGCGAGGCGGATAGCTTCGCGGTCATGGATCGGGCGCTGGAGTTGGGCATCAACTTTTTCGACACGGCGAATGTCTATGGCTGGAAAGTTGGGGAAGGCTGGACCGAACAAATCGTAGGCCGCTGGTTGGCGCAAGGTGCCGGGCGACGGGAGAAGGTTGTGCTGGCGACCAAAGTGTTCGGCAGGATGGGCGACTGGCCGAATCAGTCGCGCTTGTCGGCCCTGCACATCAAACGCGCCTGCGAGGAAAGCCTCCGGCGTCTGCACACGGATTATATCGATCTGTATCAGATGCATCACGTTGACCGGGAGTCGCCGTGGGAGGAAATCTGGCAGGCGATGGAGCAATTGGTCCGGGAGGGCAAGATTCTGTACATGGGCAGCAGCAATTTCGCCGGATGGCACCTGGCTCAGGCGCAGGAGTCAGCGCGCAGCCGCCACTTTCTCGGACTCGTGTCGGAACAGAGTCTCTACAATCTCAATGAGCGCACGATCGAACTGGAAGTGATCCCGGCCTGCGAAGCCTATGGCATCGGTCTGCTTCCCTGGAGTCCGCTCGCGCGCGGGCTGTTGGCGGGGGCATTGGAGCCGGCGAAGATGGGCCGTCGCATGGATGAGGAGCTGAGGAAAGATATCGAGAAGCACCGTCCCCGGTTGGAAGCCTATGCCGCGCTGTGCGCACAACTCGACGAGCGCGAGGCGGAGGTCGCGCTCGCCTGGCTGCTGCACCAAAAGGCTGTCACCTCGCCGATTATCGGTCCGCGAACGATCGAGCAATTGAATGGGGCGATGCGCGCGCTCAGTCTTTCGTTGAGCCAGGAGACTTTGAAACGGCTCGACGGCCTCTTTCCCGGCCCGGGCGGCACAGCACCAGAAGCATACGCCTGGTAGCCACGGTTTGACCCTGCCGCGAGTGACGGCGCGCGGGCTGCCGTGTTCTATTAGAACGAATTCCAGGAAATCCTGCTTCGGCAAGGTCTCCCACGACCGTGATTATTTTTTCTTCCCGAGCGTTCCTTCGAGTAAGGTTTTCCACTCGTCGCGGCCAACGGCGGGCATGGTCGTGATCTCGATGTGCCCCATCGATGCGTTCATGACCGCGGCTTTCATCGCCGTCTTGTTGTCAGGAAATTCCCAGACCGCGACGACGTCATACTGGCCGAGGCAGTAGTAGGCCTGGACAAGTTTCCCGCCGAGGGTCTTGGCGTTGTGTTTCACAATTTCGGCGCGCTCAATGCCTTTCTCTTGCATGGTTTGAAGTCCATGCTGCGTGAACTTTACGAGGCTGACGTAGGTCTGCATAGCGACCTCCTGGGTGGGAGTGGAGGAGCGAGGACGATTGCTGATAAATTCTAGGCCTCTTCACTCGTGTGTCTCAAGAGGGAAGGAAAAGAGGAAAACGATAGGTGCCGGAGGCTTTCCCGGGCAGCTTGCGCCATTCCACGGGATAGGAGTAGGCTTGGCCTCCACTGGTCCTCCCGCTTTCAACACTCGTGCGAGATTGGTTCATGGACCTCCGTCGCCAGCAACGCTTCCGTGTCCACTTCCACAGCGTGTTCTCCGGCCCACATCGCGGTGAATGGGTTGGTACGGTCATGAATCTGTCCAAGGGCGGCTGTCTTGTCGAGGCCGACAGTCAAGTCTATTCAGGCATGCACGTCTCGCTGCACTTCGATGTGCCCGGTGAGGTGACACCGCTTCTTATCGAGCGAGCGGCGGTGCGTTGGAACCGCGGACGTGAGTTTGGCGTGGGCTTCATCACGGTGGCGCCGCCGCACCAGGCGCGATTGGACCAACTCCTTGAACGATTGAAACAGGGTCTCCAGAGTTGAGCGCGGATCAGATTGTGCCGAAGCAGACCTTCCACGTGATCAATTCCATCAACGGGTACAGCCCGCCACGCGGGTTCAGCCGCTGATCATTCTTGCCGACGGCCGCTGAGACGGCGCCGGTCTTCACGTGGCCCATGGGTCGGTATCATCCGTTTGTCCGATTTGTGTACAATGCCGCATCGACCGGCGGGGTCGAATCGTGCAGACACCTCCCGGTTCTCCGCCATCGCATCGCTGAAGGGACAGGATTATGAAAAATGTTGAAATGACGGTCGAGGGCACGGTGTTGACGATCAAGGTGGATCTCTCGAAAGAATTCGGGCCGTCGGCTTCGGGCAAGACGATCATCATCGCGTCGACGGAGGGGAATGTGACCATCCCGAATCGCGAGGAAAAGGTCGGGCTCAACGTCTATCGGAAAAAGTAATCGCGCTGTGCGCGGATTGTTCTTGCCATGATCGTTCTCTCGATCTTCTCCACGTCCGTCTGACCACCCGCTCCTGTCAGCCACGGATTCTCGCCGGAGTGAAATCGACGTCCTGGGCCCGTTCATTGGGCCATCTTCCCCAGAAAACCCTTAGGGCTGTGGATATTGACGCAGTCCTCTGGCGCGATTGGCGCACCAGCAGCGGCGATTCAACGATGTCAAGCCTGCTTCCCCTAGGAATGCGTGAAAAACTTCAGAAGATCCGCTCAGACCACTATAGGTAGGGGGGTGTTCGCCAAACGACAGATGCCTAATTAATAGGCATCTTGCAGGCGAGGCTGCGTAATCCTCGCTATCCTGCATGCGCGTATGAACTTGTTCACAGGATTATCCACAGAAGATGGGGACTGAGATTTTTGGCAGTAATATACTATATTCAGTAAGTCTCAAGAATGTTGATAACTAAGAGAAACCCAGACAATTCGAGGTTACTTTTTGCGGGGCTTCTTCGGGGGCTTCGGCAAACTGGCCTTTGGTGTGGCCAGAATCTTCGCCGTAGCTTCCTTGAAGCGATCGAAGGGGGTCTTTGTCATGAGTAGCACTATAGCACAGGAAGAAATCAAGGTCACTCCGAAGATGATTGAGGCTGGCGTTGCTGAATTTAGGAATTATGTGGATGTGGAACACTGTGAGCCGATCTATCCCGTTGAGCAGATCGTCGCAACTATTTTTCTGGCAATGCTTGCTTCTCAAGGTGGCGCTTCAAGAAAAACCGACACGTGTTTATCTTCAAGCGGGTCATGAAAACTCGATAGGCAAGATCTGCAATGTCACTGTGGTGTAAATCTTTTCTTTCTTGGACTAGGCGTTGCACACCGTTCGTTTTGTCTATCTTCGGCTTTAACTTAATACGGGTCATTTTCTCTGGATCAACACTATCAGTCCAAAAGTCATGAAACATTCGATTCCGTTCTTCAGAGAGATGAGTATCTATCAAATTAATCGGAGCCAGGACCTTCTCATACCAAACTTCGTCTGGTTTCAGGATGAAGGCCAGGTGTTTAATGATTTGTAGTCTTTGTTTCAATTCTATATGTCCGACAATGGCAGCCCCGGTTTCACCGTGCTTCCCGAGCATTACTGCCAGAAACTCGGCTACATCAGATTCCAGCCCGCCCCACATAATTGCCAGTGTTCCAAGCTCGCTGGCTATGCTTTGCAGTCCTTTCGGAAGGCTGACCTTTCCGCGCGTAACCACTTGCGGAAGCTTAACCTTTCCTTTTCCCTCTTTTTTGCCTCCTGTAGTCATGAGGAGTTGGCTTAGTGGGTCGTTTGCCCAATCAGTTCTTGATACTGAACGCGCTTGCCACTGATGGAAGAAACAGCAGCCATAAAGCGGCCCTGGTCATTGTCCTTCCGAGCATTGAAGCGGAAGGTTTGCTCATCGAGATACCGGAACAAGTGAAACGGCTCCACGCTCACATAGGTCCCTTTGATCCCGCGCTTGAGCAAGCTCCAAAAGTTTTCAATGCTGTTGGTATGCACATTCCCGCGCACATAGGTTTCAGCATGGTTAATAACTTGGTGCGCGTATTCCTTGCCCACATGCTGATAGCCGCGATGATCGTCGGAATAGAGCGCGGAACCAGGGACCACATGCTCTTTAATCGCTGCTTCCAATAGCTTGCTGGACGCACGGTTCAGCATCGCAGTCCGCACTTCACCTTTTCGCTCCAGCATCCCGACCACTACGGCCTTGCGAAAGAAGCCCTCATTGCGCTTCAGTTTGATTTGCTTATCAGCGTGCATATTGCGTGCTTCGCCCCCGATGTAGGTCTCATCCACTTCCACTTCACCCATGAGCTTTCTATCAACCGATCCATTGTGCAAGGCTAGCCGAATCCGGTGCATCATGAACCAGGCAGTTTTCTGGGTGACGCCCAAGGCCCGATGGATTTCATAGGAGGATACGCCATTCTTGGCGTTTACAATCATCCAAATCGCACAGAGCCACTTATCCAGCTTGATCGGGCTATCCTCGAAAATCGTTCCGACCTTCACACTGTAGTGCTTCTTACAGCCCTTGCATTCCCAGATCGAACGAGTCTTGATGAAGCGGTAGTCCTTCGCTTCACAGCGCGGGCAGGTGGGACCATGCGGCCATCGCAACGCGACGACGAAATCCAAACAGCGTTGTTGATCGCCGAAATAGTGGATGGCTTCTTGAAGTGTGTTGGGTAGCTTGCTCATGGCGTCCTCCCTCGTTGGTAGGGAGAGGATACCGTATTCCTACTACTGAGTCAAGTATATTAATGCCAGATTTTTCGTGCCAGGATTGTGTCCGAATCATTCTTGCTCGATAAATGTTGACGACACATCACCGAGATCTTTTCCACTTCATGATGCACGCAATTGTAAGCACGGAAGTTTTTCGTTCCCGAGGCTGCTGGTCTGACCATGGTCCCTCTAGGCATAGGGAGGGGCGTTGCCAGGCTTCCACTTGATACTGCAGCCGATGCTGGCCTGTTGATCACCGCCGACCGGTTTGCCGGCAAGCACGGCCTCGATCGCGGCGCGAAGATCGCGGCCGGTGACCGGCTTGGTATTGCCCGGCCGGCTATCGTCGAGCTGCCCGCGATAGACCAGCCGCCGATCGTGATCGAAGAGATAAAAGTCCGGTGTGCAGGAGGCCCGATAGGCTTTCGCGACGTCCTGCGTTTCGTCGCAACAGAATGGGAAGGTAAAGCCGAGGCGCACGGCCATTTCTTTGAGTCTTGGCGGCGCGTCATCGGGATAGCCCACCGGATCGTTGCTGCTGATCGCGGCGAGGCCGAGGGTGGTGTCGGCGTAGTCACGCCCTATTCTGGCGAGTTCCTGCTCGACGTGCACCACGTAGGGACAATGGCGGCAGATGAACATCACCAGCAACGCCGTCTTGCCGGCGAACGAGTCGAGCGAGCAGGTCTGTCCGTTCACGACGTCGCGCAGCTCGAACGGCGGAGCCGGTGTTCCAAGCGGGAGCATGACCGATGTCATGGCCATCGGGCGTCCTTTCTTGATTCCCTCTCTCGACGCGTTGCAAGATGCCGTACTCCCGCGTCGGCGTCAAGAGGCGCGACGGCGGCCGGCCCCTTCACCTCACCGTATCGTAGTCTCGTGCGCACTGTGCTAGGCTCGCGACCGGTTGGACAACCGCACGAGGGGGAGCGCGATGAAACAGGGTTATCGATTCATGATCGTCGATACAGCGGGCGTTTTGGTGTCGGAGTTCCAGCTGACGGAACAGGCGCTGGCCCAGCCTGATGCATTCGTCGCCGCGATCAAACAGTCGATCGAGCAGGTCGAAGAGGAGGAGCCGTGACGTGTGCGGTTGAACGTGCGCCCTGCGCGTTCCGCTGCCGGACGCGCCGCATGGTGTTTACCCGGTCGGTTGCACTCCACCTTCCCAGAGCTTGATGGTGCGATCCCAGGAGGCGCTGGCGAGGCGGCGGCCGTCGGGTGAAAAGGTGACGCATCGTACCCCGCCGGTGTGGCTCTTGATGGTTCTAAAATTCCGGCCTGTGGCGAGGTCCCAGAACTTGATGGTCTGGTCGTCGCTGGCGCTGACCAATATTTTCCCATCCGGCGACACGGCGAGGCTGCGGACCCAGCCGGTGTGGCCGGTGAGCGTTTTCTTTTCGACGACCTTGGGCATCTCAAAGAGCTTGATGGTGGTGTCCCGGCTGCCGGTGATCAACAGCGTGGCGTCCGGTGTAAAGGTCATCGCGCCGATCCAATAATCCATTGGTTTTTGGAATCCGCCGTCGTCTTCGACGAAGTAGCCGCGTGTTTCGGTCGAATCTTCCGCATCCCGCCGCCAGTGCCCGTCGTGCAGCACTTTTTCTTCGCCGCTCGGGAGCACTTCCCACATCTTGATCTTGCCGATATCGGTGCCGTGCGCGAGGTGAACGCCGTCCGGCGAGAACGCAACGCAGACGGACCAGTGGTGGTCGTACTCGTCTTTGCCGAGGAGCGTCATCAGCTCGGTTCCGGTGGTGACTTCCCAAATCTTGATATCTTTGTTGTGGCTGCCGCGCGCGAGCATGAGACCGTCGGGCGACAGCGAGAGGCTGCACACATTATGATCGTAGCGAGTGAAGAGAAGTTTCGTCGGTTCGCCGGTTTTGCCGTTCCACAAGCGAATGGTGCGGTCTTCGCTGCCGGTGGCGAGCGTCTGTCCGTCCGGCGTGAAGACGAGGGCTCGGATATCGTTGGTGTGGCCTCGCAGGGAGCGCAGGAGCCGGCCGGTTTCGATGTCCCACATGCGGATGAGCCGCTCGGCGCCGCCGCTGGCGAGGGTCAGTCCATCGGGTGAGAACGCAACGGCCCAGATCCCGTGCGAATGGCCACGGAATGTCGTGACTTCGCGACAGTCGGTTTTCCAATATTCCAAGAAGTCGATGGAAGGGACCGGCGCTCCGCCGGCGGGTGATCCGGAGAGTGCGCCCGGCATGGGCGGGGTGATTATGTGTTCCGGCATCGCAACCGTCTTCCTGCCTGAGGACCCGCTGGCCGAGGTCCTTGATTGCAAATCAGCTGGGCCAGTATAATTCCATTGTTCTTGCGGGATCGTAAGAGATGCTCTGCGGCCAAGTCAAGCCGGCTCCCAGAGCCCATGGGGTCGACGGTTCGCCGCGACCCGCTGTCTCCGAGTTGTACCCTCAACGGTTCCTGGACTCTACACATGGAAATCAGGTTTCAGCCCGCCCTGCTTCAGGAAGTGATCGACTCGTTCGTCGAGAAGACGGAACGGGAAGGGGATCCCACCTATTACAAAGAATTCCATGAATATGCCGACCCGATCTACGAGAAGTTCATGCTCGAAGACCGGGAAGCGGAGTTCAAGAAGCTCTATCAATTCCTCTTCGGCACGTGGGGGTTCTCGGACATCGTGCGCGACTCCTTTTATGAGTATCCGTTGTTGAATGAGAAGGTGGGGATCGTCCTGGTCAAAGGTGTGCTGAAGGAAGATCAGGAAGGCGTCGACATTCTGCGCAAGTGGGGATCGGTTGAGAAAGAACTGGCCCGGGAGTTTGAGGAGCGCGGCATGAAGGGTGTCGGAATCAAGCTGATTCCGCGCCGGTTTTATGACCCCGCACTCACGCGCTACTGCCGGCATGAGCTGATGCATATCTCCGATATGATCGATCCGGTGTTCGGCTACGATCCCGATACGAAGGTGGGGCAGAATCCCGGCGAAGAAACGCTGATCTTGCAGCGGTACCGCGTACTCTGGAGCCTGAGCGTGGACAGCCGGCTGGTGTCGGCGGGCCGTGAGCCGATGCTCAGCAAGGAGGATCGCTTCAAAGAATTCCGGTCATGGTACCGGAAAATTCCACCGCCTCAGTTGAAATCGGTGTTCGAAGGGCTGTGGCAGACGTCGTACTTTACGCATTCCGAGCTGATCGAAATGGCCACCGATACGCTTCGCGTGATGGATCGCGCCGTCGATGTGGAGGGCGGCGAGGTGCCGGAGAGCGAAAACAAGGTCATGCTCATGCCGGGATTTCCTTGTCCGCTCTGCCGGTTTCCCACCTATTCGTGGGTGGAAGACATGGGGAATAAGCTTGAGCCCTATGTGCTCGATTTCATCCGCGAGAATCACCCCGGGTGGGATGTCGAATTTGGGGCCTGCGATCGCTGCGTAGAAGTGTATAAGCTCCGTGCCGACGGCGTCATGTAAGCAGGGGACTGGCTCCGGCACCGCCGGTGCCTGTCCCGGTCGTTGATGGGGACAGTTGCCGATCGAAAGGGCGACAGTTTCCGTGCTCGCGGGACGGCCATTTTGATCATCCAGAAGTCATCAAGGTCTGCGAGAACATATGGCTGCTGATCCATCATATGGCCGGCGCGATTTTCTGAAGGACTCCGTTCTCTCTGTCGCCAGAGCGGCGCAGGAGTTTTCCAAACAGACCGATGCCGTTCCGACACAGACCCCGCCGCCGTTCCGCACCGATTGGCTGCGACCGCCCGGCGCCGTCGATGACGCCCGCTTTCTGGAACGCTGTACCAGATGCAGCGACTGCATCAAGGCCTGTCCACCCGGCGCGATTGTCGCGCATGCGCATGACGGCACACCGATTCTTTTCGCCGATCAATCGCCGTGTCTGTTGTGCGAGGACTTTCCTTGTATTGCCGCCTGTGCGACGGAGGCGCTGGTGCCGGTTGAGGGGGTTCGCGATGTTCGCATGGGGCTCGCCGCCATCTCGCATCGACTCTGCACAGCCGGACAAGGCTGCCATGCCTGCGTGTCGAAATGTCCGACGAATGCGCTCGCGATGGACATTGAGTCGTTGCGACTCGCGATTGCGCCTGAAGCCTGTGTGGGGTGTGGAATATGCGAGTCGGTGTGTAAAACCGTCAACGATCACGTCGCAATTCGTGTCACACCGGCCCGCCAGCTCGCGAGGATCGATCGATGATCGAAACATCAGGGCGGCATAGCGTGGTGGAAATGCGCCAATCCCCACAGTTTGGGTTTGAACGTCAGCCGGTTGACGATGGGGTTTTTCCTGCCAGTTCGCGCTTGACTTCACCCGGGCCATTTCATATACATAGAAAGGCTTGTGGAAAGGCTTGTGCTGCCACACTACGTGCGCGCAGGTGTCGTGTCAGTTGTGGTGAGGCCTGGGTTGAACCCGACATCCAGGAGAAGCTTGTATGACGAGTAAACAGCCGGTGCAGAGCGTATCCATGTCTGCAGCCGCCATCATTCCGACTCCGTCGACGATCAAAGATTCCCCCGCCGTCGAACGTGCTCTCAGTCGCAGCAAAATTTACCTCCTCGTTTCATGGAGTCTGCTGTATCCGGAAGACGAGGAGTTCCTCGACTACCTCCAGTGCGGAGAATTTGTGGAGGACGGCCGGGCTGCGTTGGATGCGTTGCAGGCCGTGCTGGACGGCAATGGAGGCGAGCGCGCGAAGCAGAAGCTGGTTGTGCTCAAGAAACAGTTGGATTTGGCTGAGAAACTGATCGCCTCCGAATGTGTCAATTGGCAGCTGAGCGATCTGCAATCGGAGCATCGCCGGGTGTTCAGCAACGTCATTACGCTCGACTGTCCCCCCTACGAAACGCTTTTCGGAAACGATCACGTGTTCGCGCAATCGCACGTGATGGGCGACATCGCAGGGTTCTACAAAGCGTTCGGTGTGGAGCTGTCCAAGGACATTCATGAACGGCTCGATCACCTCAGCGTTGAGTTCGAGTTCATGCATTTCCTCGCCTACAAAGAATCCTACTCGCGCTGCCATGACGGCGCCGACAAGACGCAGATCGTCGTGGATGCCCAGAAGAAGTTCGTGAAGAATCACATTGGCCGCTGGGTGCCGCTCTTCTGCCGTATGCTGACCAAGAAGGCGGATTCCGGCCTGTTCAAATTGGTCGCGGACATGACGGCCGATTGGATGGAATTTGAAACGGCATTCTTGGGCGTCACGCCCCAGCCCTATACCGAGACCGATTATCGACCGGCGACCTTCAATTCCCCCGAAGGTCAGACCTATGAATGTGGCGCGCAGGATCAAGGCAACGAATTGAGCGTGTTGCTGAACGAAGTGGGTGCGCAGTCATTCCTGGACGTAAAGGACAAAGACAAGGATAAAGAAGAGGGGGGGCCGGTCGGAACCGCCTAGGTTCCGGGCGTTCATGTCTGAGTTTGAGTCGGCAGTCTTTTTAGGGTGATATCAGTAATTTTTAATTGAGAGGAGGGAGTAGTCCTATGAGCGTAGTGCAGACGACCAACAAGAAATTGGTGTTTGCCATTCTTCTCTCTGCCCTCGTCGTCGGCATCATGCTGACGATCGGGCAAGTGCCGCTGGCGGTCAGCCAGCCGGTCACGATTCCGGCCAAGGCGATCAAGGGCTCGATTCCCATGGATGGCGCCAACCCGGTTTGGGAAGGCGTTCCGGGTGTCGTCGTTCCGCTGAGCGGCCAGTTGATTACCACGCCCATGCACCCGAACATCTCTGTGAAGTCGGTGTTTGTAAAAGCCATGACGAATGGCAAGGAAGTGGGGTTGCGTTTGGAGTGGAGCGATCAGACCAAGAACGATACGACGATCGGTCCACAGGATTTCCGGGACCAGGTCGCCGTTATGTTCCCGGTGAACACCTCCGGTGCGCCGCCGTTCCAGTGCATGGGACAGTCCGGCGGGACCACCAATATCTGGCGCTGGAACGCGGAATGGCAGAAGGACCTCGGCAAGGACAGCGCCGGGATCTGGGACGTGGACGATCAGTATCCCGGCATTTTCTGGGATTACTACTTTGAAGAGCCGGCCGGTGGCGTGACCTACCCGGACCGGATCGGCCGGAGCCTCGGCCCCTTCAATCCCGGCATCTGGTCCGGGAACATCCTGTCTGACCCGACGCTTCGTGTGAGTTCGGTCGAAGACCTGAATGCGAACGGCTTCAGCACCCTCACGACACAGGCCCACCAGGATGTGGTCGGGAACGGCGTGTGGGAACCGGCCGGGTCCATCAAAGGCGGGGCCTATACAGGCCCGACGTGGCGCGTAGTTGTGAAGCGGCCGCTGGAAAACGGTGATGCCAACGACGTGCAATTCAAAAACGGGATGTCTGTACCCATTGCATTTGCCGTGTGGGATGGTGCCAACGTCGAGCGGAACGGGATGAAGGCACTGTCCACCTGGTTCACGCTGAAGCTTCAGTAAGCGGGCTCGCCTCGGGAAAGACCAGGACTCTCCGGCCGTAGGAGGAGAGGAGAGGGTCGATAGAAGTGAGCGTGAGGCCCCGGATCTCCGTCACGGTGAGTGACGAAACGGTCCGGGGCCTCTTCATTTTTCTGAAAGAGTGAAGCGGCTCCAGCGTCGATGGGGCGCGGGTCCCGGGTTGCATTTCACGAAGCGCGGAGGGTATAACCCAAAGTGGTTTTATCTCAAAACCTGCTGATTTTTCGACGCAATTGGAAATAGCGTTGCCATGAAAGTTTCGCTGCTTTTCCCTCCGACTTGGCACCCTTCTCAGCCCTATCTGAGTCTGCCGTCCCTGACGGGGTTTTTGCATCAGGGAGGCATATCGGATGTCTCGCAGCGTGATCTCGGCATTGAGCTGTTGGACGGAGTGCTGACTCGATCCTATGGAGCGACGGTTCATCAACAGCTGCTCGATAAGCAGCGCGAGCTTGAGCGGACCCAGTCAGGGGAAATGGGTCCCGGAAGCCGGGAACACTACGCGAAGGTTACCGATTCGCTCGACAAGTTTGCCTATCTGATCGACCGCATTGAACTCGCCAAGGAGACGCTGCGCGGTGAAGGCTTTTACGATCTCGATGCGTATCGTGCCAGCCTGTTCGTGATCGACAAGTGGCTGGAACTGGTTTCTTCGGTCTATTTTCCGACCAGACTCACCGTCGTCGACAATCAGTTCGGCAGGTACTCGATCTACTCCTCCAAAGACCTGATGAAGGTCATCCGTGACGAAACGCAGAATCCCTATATCAGTCTTTTCCGTGACCAGTTCATTCCATCGATCGTGAACGATCGTCCCGACCTCATCGGAGTGTCGATTACCGCGACGTCGCAGATCATCCCCGGTCTGACGCTCTGTCGATTGATCAAAGACACTGCGCCGGATCTGCATGTCACGATCGGCGGGAGCATCTTTACGCGCCTTGTCGACAACATTCGCCGCTGCCCGAGTCTCTTCGAGCTGACCGACGATATCGTCGTCTTCGAAGGAGAAACGGCGCTGCTGGAATTGGTGAACCAGCTGGCCGGCAAGAAAGACTACAGCAAGGTTCCCAACCTGATCTATCGCCAGAATGGGAAAATCACGGTCAACCAGCCGTTCTATTCCGAAAATGTGAATCAGCTGCCTGCGCCGAATTATGACGGATTTCCGCTTGCCCGATACCTGTCGCCGGAGCCGGTGCTTCCGGTCCAGTTTTCGCGCGGCTGTTATTACAAAGATTGTGCATTCTGCGCGCTCACGCTCGATCACCAGAATTTCAGGCAGAAGGAGCCGGGACGAACGATCGAGGAATTGGAATGGCTCAAGCAGCGCTACGGGGCGCGCCATTTCTTTTTCACCGACGAATGCTTCGCCCTGTCGCCGACGAAACGGCTTTGCCAGCAGATGATCGAGAAACGCCTCGATGTGAAGTGGACGTGCGAAATGCGGTTCGAGAAGAATCTTACGCGCGAGCTGCTGGCATCGATGCGGGAGGCCGGGTGTTTGAAGATCGTCTTCGGACTGGAATCCTTCAATCAGCGCGTCATGGATTTCATGAAAAAGGGGATCAAACAAGAATGGGTGCGGCGTATCGCGGACGACTGCGTCGATCTCGGCATGGCCGTGCACTGCTACATCATCGTGGGATTCCCCACGGAAAAAGAGGAAGAAGCGCTCGAGACGATGAACTTTATCGTGGACAACAAGAAGCTCCACGGTTCATTTGGGTTTTCCTGCCAGCCCTGCCTGTTCGACCTTGAGAAGGAAGCTCCGATCATGAGCGATCCGGCCGGGTACGGGATCAGGCGTATCATGCGTCCGTCGGCGGAGGATCTCAGCCTTGGATTCTTCTATGAAGTGCAAGAAGGTCTGACGCCGGAACAAGCCGAAACACTCTATCAGTACGTCTATGAACGGGTCAGCGAAGTGGTCTGCGAACTGCCCTTCAACTATTCGATGGCTGATGGGTTATTGTACATCGCGAACGCGAAGGAAGAGGCCCGACAGGCGCCTCAACCGATCGGTTCCTAGGGTGCCGGCCAGGCGCTTTGGTTGGACAGCATTGACCCTGTTTTTTCCCGACAGATATAATACCTGCGGTACGGAGGGGTAGCTCGTGATGAAGGCGGCGACCATGGGCGAGCGGCTGACGGGAAAGATCGGGGACTTCGGCCCCCTGTTCGAATATACCGTCAAGCTGGTCCTGGTGGCCTCCTTTCTTGAGCTGGTCCTGTACCGTCTGGTCTCCCGTCTCGGGATGCACGTGAGCAAAATGGCGGAGGCGCACCCGTGGATTATCCCCACGTTCACCGCCCTGACCGAGGTGGGAACATGGCTGCTCAACATTGTGGCCGTCCTGTTGTTCCTGGGCCTGACCGTCGCGATGGTGAGTCGAGGCGTGGGGCATGAGACCAGCCGGCTGACCAAACTGGCGATGGCGGGCACAGCGCTGTTGCTGCTGTTGACCGTCGGATTCTTGTTCGTGGAACCGGGGATGCTGGGCGCCGTGATCTATAACGGGCTGGCGCTGGTCACGCTCACATTGTTTGTGCTGGAGTATCTGGCAACCCATCACGAGCGGGCACAGCGCATGCTCGTGGCGGCGTACTATTTCGGGATTTCAGGGTGGTTGTATTATCAGATCATCTCGACGGCCTACAGTTTGGCGGGAACCCTGGCGGCGCCGCCCCTGGTCTACGAATCCCATCGGATCGGCGAAGCGCTGATGGTCCTGGCGAGCGTGCTCGTCTTCGTGGCCTATGGGCAGGGGGTGTCCTTGCGGACGAAGAATCGGCGCCAGCGGAGCCGGGCGATCTGGTTTTGGGCGACCACGGGCACGATCTTTACGACGTTGATTTTTACCGACTATCTGTTGGATTTGTACAGCCCAACCTTGGCCTCGGCAGTCCGGCAGGCCTCGCAAGGGATCGGTTGGATTTTCCAATTCGGCATGGGTTATACCTTCTATCTCCCGTTTGCCATCTATATGGGGGGCTTCCTCTGCTGGTCGTACACCGTCATCAAGCTGCTCCGGATGGGGCGGTTAGCCGGCTACGGCATCGGCCTCATGTTCATCGCCGGGTATGCGTTGCTGTTTTCCAATCTCACCCTGATGGTGATTCTCGGGGTGATGTTACTCACACTTGATCGGGTCAAGCCGGCTGTTACGGAGCCCGCGTCGGCCACCAGCCGTCCATTGATGGGATCATCACCCGATGGACTCATCGTCGAGCGGGCCTGACAGGCTGGAGAGGGATTGAATACAGGCCATTCTATGGACACACCAACTCCGATGTCAGAACCGACTCAGACGGGCACCGCCGTCGATCCTGGAGAACAGCCCCTGTCGGCGGACGAAGAAATCGCCGAAATCGAGAAGTTGCTCGCAACCGAGCCGGACGACTTCCAGGCGCGCTGCCGCCTCGGTGAGCTCTACTTCAGCAAGGGCCGGCTCGATGATGCCCTGGCGGAAGTGAAGAAATCGATTGAGATGGCCGAAGGCCTGCGTGCGGAAATGAATCGCTCGCTGGCCATGTATTACTCCAATCTCGGGACCATCTATGCGACGAAGAACATGACCGATGAGGCCGAGGCCGAATTTCGGCATGCCTTGGAGGTCTTTCCGCACGATGTGCTGGCGCTCTTCAATCTCGGGCGGGTCTATGCGGACAAGAAAAAATACATGGACGCGAAGAGCTACTACGAGCGCCTCGTGGAAATTACCCCGGACGATCCGATCGCCTGGTACAATCTGGCCGGGGTGTATATCGAGTTGGACAATCCGCAAGTGTCCGACTACAACACGATCGACATGGCGATTCAGTGCTATCTCCGAACGCTGGAACTGGACCCGACGCATTTGGAGTCGAGCTTCAAGTTGATGGAAATCGCCCTCAATCACAAGAAAACCGACTTGGCGATCAGAGTCATGGAGAGCGCCGTCGAGCACAATTCGGATGAGCCGCTGGCGTACTACAATCTCATCAGCGTGTATGACAAGTGTAAGATGTTCGAGCAGGCCGAAGAGGCCCGCAAGCGTTTGAAAGAGCGGTTTGCGAAGAAAACGAAAGACAGTTCCGGGGCCTGATTCACCCTTTACGAAGGAGCGCACTATGTTTGGGAGTCTTGGGTTTACAGAGCTGATTCTGATCCTGGTCATCGTGCTGATTATTTTCGGCGCGGGCAAGCTGCCGCAGTTGGGCGAGGGCTTGGGCAAGGCGATCAAGGGATTCAAGAAGTCCGTCCATGAGGCGGATGCGATCGAAGCCGAGGCCCAGGCGGCGGCGCAGCAGCAGATGGCGGCGGCTCCCCAGGCCATTACCACGGCGCCGGCTCAGGCCGGCACGGTGGAGCAGCCTGTTGCCGCCGCGCAGCCGGCCACGCGCGTGTAAACAAATCATCCGGTGTGGATGAGGGGACGCACGTCACGTCTATGGATACCGAACTGCAGCTGGCCGCCGGCTACATCGAAACCTTTGCGGGGAACGGCAAAGCCCGCAGCACGGGTGACGGCAAGCGTGCGGTGAAATCGGGGATTCCGCTCCCGCATCATGCCGCGCTCGACAAGGAAGAGCAGTGGCTCTACTTTGCCGAGTCCGGTTCCGACCGTATCCGGCGCATCCATCTCAAAGAGGGGACGCTCCACAATTTCGCCGGGATCGGGGAAACCTGCTACAGCGGCGACGAAGGCCTCTGTGGCGAGGCCGGGCTCTACCTGCCGCTGGATGTGGTGTTTGATTCCCAGAATAACTTGTACATCTGCGATTCGGGGAGCAATCGGATTCGCAAGGTCGATCGCGAGACGGGGATCATCACGACCGTGGTCGGCACGGGCCGGCACGGTTTTAACGGGGATGGTCCGGCGCTGGAGGTCAATCTCACATGGCCGGCCGCGATCGCGTTCGATCAGCACGATGTGCTGTATATCGCCGATACCCAAGCCCATAAGGTGAGGCGCTACGATCCACAGACCGGGATGGTCACGACGATCGCCGGAACATGGACCGCGGAGGATGATGCGCGCGAGCAGCCGTTGGTTGCACGGAATCTCGTGGTGCTCTCGGGCGATGCGATCGGAATCGACTTCAGCGATGATCATGGATGGCTCATGCCGGTCTGTTCGGATGGGTTGGATATGTCGATGTATCTGGATGACGGACAGCCCGCGGCGGATGCGCGCCTTTATGATCTCGTCGGGATTGCGGTGAACAGCGCGGGCGACGTGCACATCGTCGATAAGGGCAGCAACCGCGTCCGAAAGATCGATGCGCGCACGGGCATTATGTCCACCGTCGCAGGTGTCTGCCGGTATGGATACGACGGCGATGAGAAGCCGGCTATCAGAGCCATGCTGCATGCGCCGGAAGCCGTGCTGTTCGATCGCGAGGACAACCTCTACGTCTCCGATACGATGAATCATCGGGTTCGTAAAGTGGATGCCGTGACGGGCATCATCACGACGGTCGCGGGGAACGGTGATAGCGGGTATGAAGACAAGAATATGGGCGGCTGCGGCGCGGCGCGGTTTGTCGCCAAGGAATCCGCCGGAACGCTCAAGCATGGCGACGGTCTCCTTGGGGTCGAGGCGGTGGTGAACTCACCGGTAGGCTTGGCGCTGGATGCGCAGGGACATTTGTATATTTGCGAACGTGGAGAAAACAAAATCCGTCGGCTGAAGCTCATGTAATCATCGGCCTCATTGTCCTCTCGTTTGTCTCGCACGGATTTTGTGGTATTCTGGGTTCGCCTCGACGGATTCCGTCGGTTCTCGGAAGTACTGCATGGTGCGAATGAGGAACCTCCGCCGCTCCCGTCCCCTCCTGCTCGTGTTCCTGTCGAGTCTTCTCATCGTGGCCAGCATCCTCGGTGGATCCGGGATCGCGCTCGTCAGTTCCGAGGGGATGACCATCCGGTCTCGTGTGGTCGAGGGCGATGTGCCGAATGCTCCCGAGGATGCGGCATGGAGCAAGGTCTCGCCGATGACAATTCCATTGAGCGGGCAGATCATTACACGGCCGGTTTGGCCGGAGCCGACCGCACGGGCCTTGGTGGTGCGGTCGGTGCACAACGGGACCGACATCGCGTTTCTTCTCGAGTGGCAAGACAACACCAAGAACGACCGCCTGACACCGGGCACCTTCCGGGACGGGATCGCGATCGGCCTTCCCCTCGGCGACGCGCCGGCCTTTTTCTGCATGGGGCAATTGGATCACTACATCAATATCTGGCATTGGAAAGCGGATTGGCAGACCGACATCGACCGGCGGGCGGCTCGGACGTCCGAAAAGAAAGAGGGCGGTGTGCGGACCTTTGAGGTGATCCCGCGCCGGATCTCATCGGTGGAAGATTTGATCGGCGGTGGATTCAGCACACTGACGACGAAAGAAAAACAGGGCCGCGTGCAGGGCAAGGCGCTGTGGAAGGACGGCGTCTGGCGTGTCGTGATGCGACGCCCGCTCGCGAGCGAAGAACCGGAGAACGAAGCGAAGCTTATCCCCGGCCGCGTGCAGACCGTTTCGTTCGCCGTCTGGAACGGGGAGAACAAAGAACGCAACGGCCAGAAGTCCGTGGCACCGTGGTTTCAGCTGGCTATCGATCCAAGCGCCAAACTTTAGCAGAGTGATGAAACAGGCTTCTTCTCACCCACCCGCCCCGTCGCGTCGAGACGCGCCATTCACCGAACGGTGTTCTCGGTTGGCGATCTGGTTTGGAGGCAGGAGCGTGAAAGAGAGAGCATTCGTCGGCATCGTGATGTTGAGTAGCCTCCTATTGTCCGGGCTGGGAGTTGCGCTGGCTGCGGGCGAGCCCAACGGGATGACGGAGGAGGAGGCGGCGCGGCTTGGGGAGGAGTTCGGCATCGTCGTCGGCGAAGTGGACGAAGCCATTCAAAAAGAGCTGAAACTGCAACAGCCGCAAGGCGTCGCCGTGTTTGAAGTCATCGGTAATTCGCGAGCCGACTATGCGGGCATCAAAGTCCGATCGGTCGTCAAGGAAATCGACAAGCATGAAATCCGGAACATGGCCGATTTCGGACGAGCCATCAAGAAGGCGATGAAGGAATGCAACTTCACCGTCGGGACCTACGAGTCGGCCGATCCCGGCAATCCGACCGGGTGGGGCGTCAATTTCCATTTTGTCGGCTGTAAGCGGGATTAGCGAAGGGTCGGCGGGAACATGACGAAGCGGCGGACCGTTCGGGCAATCTGGCTGGTGCTGATGATCGTCGGCCTCCACGCCTACGTCCACGAGCGGGCGTGTGCGCAACAGCCGGATGGCCAGGCGCCCGCCGAGTGGGTCGCCGAAATCGAAAAGGTGTTCATCCGATCGGAAGATTGCAAGCAGTGCCATGACCGCCACTATGAAGAGTGGAAGGGTGTCCGAGAGCAGACGCCGAACTTGAAAACGTTCGGCCGGGTCGATGCGGCCCTCTTGCACGGAACTTCGCTGGAGTCGCCGGTCTTTCGAACCGTGCTGGGCCTGTGGATACAGACGAATCCGTCGCCGGATGACCGGCGCCGATGTCTGTCCTGCCATGTGCCCTCCACGACCGTCTTCCCGCAGCATACAGAGAAGATAGTGGCGCAAGTCTTAGCCGGCAAGCCGCAGGTCGAGGGGATCGGCTGTGCGTCGTGCCATTTGATCAACGCCGTGGAACGGACGCCGGCGTCGCCGCCCACCTTCAAGGTGCAGCCGGGCACGGTGCTCTATGGGCCTTACGCGGACCCGGAAGAGAATCTGGTCCATTCGGCTGTTCAGGTGAAGCTATTTCGCGAAGTGGCGTTTTGTGCGTCCTGTCATTTCGATAAAGTGAAAGATGTGGCGCAGAAGGACCTGCCGGGAGAAATTCTCCAGGGTACGATCTGTCAGGATTGCCACATGGAGCCCTCGACCGGCAGTTCGACATCACGGCGCGGCGCCATGACGAGAGCCATCGGCCGTCATTGGTTTCGCGGCGTGGTGGTCGCCGGCACTTTGTTGAAGAATCGCAATCTCCAGGCCGAATGGATGCCGCGCGTCGATATCGACGTGGCAAAGAAAACAGGCCCGGCCCTGGAGGGAGTCGCGCTCGTGAAGATCGGGAGCCTCCCGCACAGTTTTCCCGACGGCGACCCGGTGCTGAAGCAGTTCTTCCTGACCATTACGACGAAGGATGTGAAGGGCAAGGTGCTCGCCGAAGAGACGAAGCAGTTCGGGTTGCCGTACGACAAGATTCTGCGCGGTCCGATCCCCGATCCTTTCATCAAGGGCGGCAACACCAGGAAAGTCCCGTTCGCCCAGACGTTGCCGGCCGGGACGACCGCAGCGACCGTGGAAGTGGTCCTCAACTATGCGCTTATTCCAACCCCTGAACCTGCCTTGAGGGAGAAGTATCTGGCTACGTTGAGCAGCGACAAGGACCGGGACGAGGCGAAAAAGGTCATCGATGAGTATACGCAGCCGCGCATTCTGACCTATCGCGTCAAATCGTTGTAAGGAAGGAACGGAGATCGTGAGGCCATCCAGATACATGATGGTGGCGGGGCTTGTTGCGGCGGCGTCGATAGGCGGATTGGTGTTCCTTGGCGGTGGAAGCTCCCCCGTACTGGCACAGGATGCCAAATCTCAAGCGCTCATCGAGAAAGCCTTTCCCCACTCCAACAAATGCAAACGCTGCCACGAGCGGGTCTTTGAGGAGTGGGAAACCTCGCCGCTCGCGCATTCGATTCACTCGCCGGCGTTCCGTGCCTCGCTCGATGCCTATTTGAATTCCCCCGCCGGCAAGGACAAGGCATTGTGCTTCCGGTGTCATGCGCCGCACGTGCGGGAGTTTGCGGATCACGCACAGCTCTTCATCGATCAGACGAAGTCAGGCGACCCCACTCTGGACGGCGTGGCCTGCTCGCAATGTCATTTGATCAAACAGGTGGATCGCGCCAAGCATCCGCCGGAACCGAAGTACGAGATCGGCAGCAAGACGCTGTATGGACCGTACAAAGATTTCGTCCAGAACCTCGCGCACCAGTCGATGGAGTTGAGCCTGTTTCAGAAATCCGATCTCTGTCTGAACTGCCACCAGTCGGTGCCGTCCGCAACGAATCTCGGCAAGGCCAACGATTTGCTCGGCAACTGGGACCAGAGCCAGGCTGTGAAGTCCGGCAAAGAATGCCAGAGTTGCCACATGCCTGAACAGGTCGGGGAGTCGGCGAACGGAGAGAAAAAGCGCAAAGTTGCCAACCACACCTTCCCCGGGCGCATCGGCAAGCTGCGCCAGGAGGCGGCGAAGCTGGATGTCCACACGAAGATCGATGGTGACAAGACCACCGTCACCGTCAAAGTCCAAAGCCTGGTGCCGCACAATCTCCCCACGACCCACCCGGCCTGGGCGACGGTGGTCTTGGATCTCGAAGTGAAAGGAAAGAATCTCAAGACCGTCTTCGCAGATAACCGGGTCTATGGCCGGACCTATGCGGATGCCAAGGGCCAGAAGACCATCTTTGATTTTGAAGCGGCGAAGGTCCTTGAAGATACCGTGCTGAAGTCCGAAGAAACGAGAGTCGAAACCTTCTCATTTCCGACACCCAAAGACACCAGAACCTTCGATGTCGAGGCCACCCTCAGCTATGGACCGATCACCGGCCCCGCGCCATTTCTCGAGCGGGTTGAAGCCGAATCCTCCAAAGGCTCGCAGGACCCCGTCTTCCAACCGATCGAAATCGTCAAGCGAGCAGAGAACATCCCCGTCAACAAGTAGCGTCTTTCGTCGTTCGTGAAGCGCCCTATGAGCGTGACAAGCGCGATACGCGTGACCGGCGCGACTCGATCCGATGAAATGTCCGCCCAGTCTCGCGTTTCTCGCACGTCCCGCACGCCTCGCGAAGCGCGAGCGACGAACGACGTTTCACGCGATACGTTGTCGTCTCACTCGTACACGATGCGCGAGCCCGGGGATTTCATTTTGAAGATCTGCAGCGCATTGTAAATGCCCTTGGCGGGTCATTCAAAATGTTGTCCAAATCACCGATGCCGATTAGTCGTAATGGGTCCACATCCGAAGGATTTTGACGATCCGCTCCGGTTCGAGGACCTGGTAGACAAGTCGATGTTGGATGTTAATTCTTCGGGAGTAAGCGCCGGCCAGGTCACCAACCAGCTTTTCGTAGGGTGGCGGATTTTGGAAGGGATTCTTTCGTACGACTTCAATCAGGCGTTCAGTCTTCTCTCGGAGACCTGCTGACGAGTTCTTCTTTGAGTCTTTCTGCGCTTGCTTGGTGAAGACGACGTGCCACTTCACCAGCCGGGTTCTTTCGCGCATTTCGAGACCGGAGTCGCAAGCCCTTTTCTGATCGATTGTCTCATCTTGGGGATTGAGAGCAGATAGACAGTTTCTTGGATTGCTCGCCAGTCTTCTTCAGAGACGAGCACCGCGCTTGACCGTTTGCCCGCAATCATGATCGGTTCATGAGAAGATGCGGCTTCGTCAATGAGGCGATAGAGCTTCGATCTTGCCGTACTGGCCTTCAGGGTGGTCATGAGATCCTCCCAAGGAAAATCACATCGTGTCCAACTGTGGTTAACGGTACGCGATATCGTACGTGCTGTCAACTAAGTGCGTCAGGTGCACCGGTGAAGGATCGCGAGCAATGCCTGTGCGTCGGGAAGGAGCAAATAAGGCAATACGCTTCACGAAGACGGTTATTCGTAGACGATGCGCGAGCCCGGGGATTTCATTTTGAAGATCTGCAGGGCGTTGTAAATGCCCTTGGCGGGGTGGTTGAGGATGAGGCGTGAATTCGTGATGTGGGTGTCGAGCAGTTCATACTGCCCACCGCTGTAGTACAGGTCGCAGTTGTCGATCTGGCAATTCTTGTAGACGTGATTATCCAGCGCCAGCGTCGCCTTGCTGAAAGTCTGCCCGTCCACAATGATGTAATTCGGTTCGAATCCCATCGCTCGCGTCTCCGCGGCGCACTATAGCAAGTCTCCTTTTCAACCGCAAATAGCCTGATTCGTTGCTCTTGATTAGGCGATGCGCTGGCGTATGATACGCGAAGACTGAGGTCCAAAGGGGCTGATTTCTTACTGCGAAACGAGTAAGCTGCGGCGCGAGGCGAACAGCGAGGGGAGTGCGACCTGCCTGTGAGCGACGAACTCAACGTACTGAAGTCAGTGACAGCGCGGTTACAGGCTGCCGGCATCCACTATATGGTCACGGGCTCCATGGCGGCGAATTTCTATGCCGTGCCCCGAATGACCAGAGACATCGACCTCGTCGTCGAACTGTCTGAACGAGACGTGGATCGCATGACCGGCATCTTTCAGCAGGAGTACTATATTGATCGCGACATGGTTGAACGGGCTGCGCGAGATCACGCGAGGTTCAACATGATTCACAACGCGCTGGTCGTCAAAGTAGACTGTGTTGTGAGAAAGGACACCGAATACCGTCGAGAAGAGTTTGCACGCCGCCGGGCGGTGTCGCTCGATGGGCACGACGTGTTTGTCGTGTCACCAGAAGATCTTATTCTCTCGAAGTTGGATTGGGCCAAAGAAAGCCGGTCTCAGATGCAGTTGGACGATGTCCGGAATCTCTTGCGGTCCGTGCCCGGGCTCGATAAAGACTACCTCGCTCGCTGGGCAGACCGGTTGGACCTCACCGCACTCTATCGGGAGATTTCATCGTGAACGACACACCGCCCGGCATCGATGCCCGTTACCGGGCCATGCTCCTGGCACGGTCCGGGGAAGAGCGCCTGAAGATGGGCTGCGCGATGCGGGATACAGCACGGGCGCTCGTCGAAGCCTCAATCAGGGCGCACGATCCACACGCGACCCCCGAAGCCATTCGCAAAGGGATTTTTCTCCGCTTCTACGGGCATGAATTCCCCGCCGACATCCGCGCCAAGATCCTCGCGACGATCGAAGGAACTGCAGATCCCGTGACGAAATAGAAGACTCAAGCGATCTGCACATCCAAGCGCCGTGCGCGGTCCCTCTCCTAGACAGACCCAATCGACCACGTTTACAGATTCCTTCTTTCTGGCTCACCGTCATCATCGCCCTCCTTCGCAAGCGCGCCCAACGCACCTATAAATGGATCAACCTGGCGGGGAGACGCTGAACAGGCGGCATTTGGTTTCTCTAGTTTGTTTGGTTTTTCTGGTTAATTTGGTTTATTCCCTCCTATGAACCAGACGAACAAGATCAACGAGACAGCCAATCATCCCCAGCAATTACGCGTAACTTCCGTGTCCGCCATCCGCTCTTTTCCCCCTCTCAGTCCCCGCTACTCAGCCCTATCTGTTCCCGGCATTGTCCTTGAGCGTGTGTCCCTACTGCAGGTATTTTCTGTGCGTCCAGGAGGGGCTTGCTGTGAGAGCTGCCCGGTAGAAGGCACACGTCAATCTCAGGCCTTGCAGGAGATTCGCAAATATGAGAACATGGCAGGCGAGAGAGGACGAGTGTGCCGAGAACGCAGGTCGTATTCTATAGAGACCGGGAGGGCAACGTCCCGGTATTGGAATGGCTGGACACACTGCCAGCAAAGATTCAGGACAAGTGCGTGGTCAAGATTGAGCGCCTGCGCGAACTCGGTCATGAACTGCGGCGACCCGAAGCCGATCTCTTGCGGAATGGCATCTACGAATTGCGTATCGGGCGGGAGGGGATGAACTACCGGATCTTGTATTTCTTTCATGGACGAATGGCCGCCGTGCTGGCACACGGCATCGTCAAAGAGCGGGAAGTTCCGGCCAAAGACATTCAATGGGCACTGGAGCGAAAACGGCTCTTCGAGCAGGCTCCGCACATCCATACGCACCGGGAGGAATGAATATGGCGAAACAAAAACACGCAGCCACCTCGGACGCCGTCCAGATTCTCTACCGCCGGTACTACGAGGGGAGACCTGAGCGTGTGAAGGGACTGGAGGAGGCGCGAGCGAACGACAGCGTAGCACGGAAACTCACTGCATTACGTCTTCGAGCCGGTCTGACGCAACGGCAATTGGCCAAGCTGGTAGGAACGACCGCCTCAGCGATCTGCCGGCTGGAAGACGCAGCGTACGAAGGACATTCTCTCGCGATGTTGAATCGGATCGCCTCCGCATTGAAGCAACGTGTGGAAATCAGGTTTGTTCCGGTCACACAAGGCGGGCGGCTCAAGTCAGCATGATGTCGTGCTCATCCCCCTCTTCTCGTGTCATTCGCAAGGTGCCGTAGGCAATCCGTTTCTGGTTCCTGCCATCAGCCGTCTGCTCTTATGTTCCCGTCATGAGCTCTCTCTTCTGAGGGCGTGCTTTCCCGGGGGGGAAAGGGTATGCTTTGCCGTACCGACGATGCCATCGACCGCGCCAGAGAAGCCCGTTGCGCTGCGGAAACAACTCCTCGATCCGCAACGCATCGAAGTGCTCGATGACGCGATGGCCGAGGTCCTGCAACGCAAGACCCCGGCCGAAAGACTGGCTATCGGATTCGGCTTGTGGCGCTCCGCACGGATGCTGTTACGGGGACAGCTAGCCTCATTGCATCCCGAGTGGGATGCCATGCGGGTCGATCGCGAAGTCGCACGGAGACTCTCGCATGGAGTTGTATGAGTTGCTCGAACAGGTCGTGTTGACCTTCGAGCGGCTCAAGACCCCTTAGAGGATCGCCTCCGCCCGCAATCTTTCTCAGTACCCAACACTCAACTCTTCCGGCTCCCCCTTTCCCCCTCAGCACTTCCTGTGGAGCCCGCCGCACGACTTCCTCCTTCCCATTGAGCCGCCCGCCGGTTTCTTGAGAACATACGAGCCGGTCCTTCTGCCTCCCTCGATCACGCGCCAAGATCCTCGCGATGATCGACGGAACTGCAGATCCTGTGACGAAATAGAAGACTCAAGCGATCTGCACACCCAGGCGCCGTGCGCGGTCCCTCCCCTAGACAGACCCAATCGACCACGTTTGCAGATTCCTTCTTTCTGGCTCACCGTCATCATCGCCCTCCTCCGTAAACGCGCTCAACGCACCTACAAATGGATCAACCTGGCCGGAAGACGCTGAATGGGCTACGGATTGTTCATTTGGTCTCTCTTGTCTGTTTGGTCTTTCTGGTTGATTTGGTGCATTCCATTCCATGAACCAGATAACCAGACAAACCAGATAGACGAGACAGACAACCCTCCCCCGCAATTACAAGTGATTTCAGCCAGGTTTTCCCAATGACTCAGCACCCAGCACTTCCTGATGCCCCCAAAGGCGGGGTGATTTCTCGCAGGGAAAGGGGTATCCTTCGGCACCATAAACCTGGGCTCTCTGGAGCGAAAAGACTGCATGAGTAACGGGGATCTCAACTGGATTGCCAACTTCATTTGGAGTATTGCAGACGATGTGCTGCGCGACCTCTATGTGCGTGGCAAGTACCGTGATGTGATCCTTCCGATGACCGTCCTGCGTCGGCTCGATGCCTTGCTTGAGCCGACGCAGAAGGCCGTGCTCGACATGAAAAAGTCACTCAACAAGGCCAAGATCGTCCACCAAGACCAGCCATTGCGCAAGGCTGCCGGTCAGTCCTTCTACAATACGTCCAAGTTTACGCTGCGTGACCTCAAGGCTCGTACCAACCAGCAGCAACTCAAAGCCGACTTCGAGGCTTACCTCGATGGGTTCTCGCCGAACGTGCAGGACATTCTCGAGAAGTTCGAGTTCCGCAATCAGATTCCGCGGCTGTCCAAAGCTGATGCGCTCATGACGCTCATCGAAAAATTTCTATCTCCTGACATCAATTTGAGTCCCAAGCCGGTCAAGAATGCCGACGGATCGATCAAGCATCCCGGTCTCGATAACCATGCGATGGGCACGATTTTCGAGGAACTGGTCCGACGCTTTAACGAAGAAAACAACGAAGAGGCAGGAGAGCACTGGACACCACGCGACGCCGTAAAACTCATGGCAAAGCTGCTCTTTCTTCCTATCGCCGAGAAGATTCAGTCAGGCACGTATCTCCTGTACGACGGTGCGTGCGGAACCGGCGGCATGCTGACCGTGGCGGAAGACACGCTGCAACAACTGGCGTCCGACCATAAGAAGAAAGTGGCTACGCACCTGTATGGGCAAGAGATCAACGCCGAGACATACGCCATCGCCAAGGCCGATCTTCTGCTGAAGGGCGAAGGTGAGGCCGCGGATAACATCGTCGGAGGGCCGGAACATTCCACGCTTTCGAACGACGCTTTCCCCTCGCGGGAGTTCGATTTCATGCTCTCGAACCCGCCATACGGCAAGAGCTGGAAGAGTGATCTCGAACGCATGGGCGGCAAGGACGGCATCAAAGATCCGCGCTTCGTGATTCAGCACGCAGGGGGTTCAGAATATTCGCTGGTCACGCGATCGAGCGACGGGCAGATGCTGTTTCTGGCCAACATGCTTTCGAAGATGAAGCACAAGACGAAACTCGGCAGCCGGATCGCGGAGGTGCACAACGGCTCGTCACTGTTCACCGGCGATGCCGGACAGGGCGAGAGCAACATCCGCCGTTGGATCATCGAGAACGATTGGCTCGAAGCCGTCGTCGCCTTGCCGCTCAACATGTTCTACAACACGGGCATCGCCACCTACATCTGGGTCCTCACCAACCGGAAGCCGGATCATCGCAAGGGTAAGGTTCAGCTCATTGACGCGACGCAGTGGTACAAGCCCCTCCGTAAGAATCTCGGCAAGAAGAACTGTGAATTATCGGATGATGATATCAAACGAATCTGCGATACCTTCATTGACTTCAAGGAAACCGAGCAGTCCAAGATATTTCCCAATAAGGCATTTGGCTATTGGAAAGTGATCGTCGAGCGACCGCTGCGGCTGCGAGTGGACTTGGACGCGAAGTCGCTCTCCACATTCCGCGTGGCATGCGCAGAAGAAGACGAAGATCCTCTGGCCAATTTTATGGATCGTGTTGCCGGTCTGCTTGGTCCTGGTCCGCACTTGAATTTTAACACCACCATGGATGCGATTGAGGCCGATGCGGACAAGCATAATTTCAAGCTGACAGGCGCACGCAAGAAACTGTTGCAGGGCAGGCTCGCCAAGCGCGACGAGACAGCAGTCGAAGTGATTAGCAAGATCCATAAGCCAGGCAAGACCAAGCCTGACCCGTTACGCGGACTGTTCGAGGCAACAATTGATAGCAAGCCCTGTGTCGTCGAATACAAGCCCGATACTGAACTGCGCGATACCGAGCAGGTACCGCTCCTGGAAGAAGGTGGCATCGAGGCGTTCATCCGCCGCGAAGTCCTACCCCATGTACCCGACGCTTGGTACGACCAGGAGAGCGTCAAGACAGGCTATGAGATCAGTTCCACTCGCTATTTCTACAAGCCGCAGCCGCTGCGATCACTGAAGGAGATTCGCGCTGACATCCTGGCTGTGGAGAAAGAGACCGTAGGGCTGCTAGGCGAGATTATGGGTGGGAGCGCCCTATGAGAGAAATCCTCGGCAAAGCCAAGACCGTGCGCGAGCTGCTCAAGGGAGTGAAATATTCCATTGATTACTATCAGCGCGAATACAAGTGGCACGAGAAGCAGATACGGGAACTCGTGGACGACCTCAGTGACAAGTTTCTGCAGGAATATCAGCCCAGCCACCCGCGAACCAAAGTCGCCGACTACCCACACTATTTCCTCGGCTCGATCATCATCAGCAAGAAGGACAGCGTCGGTTATATCGTGGACGGCCAACAGCGCCTAACCAGTATCACGCTTCTACTGGTTCTGCTGCGCAACTTGCAAAAGGGCCAAGCAAAGCAGGTCAATGTGGACGAGCTGATTTTCTCGGAGAAATTCGACCAGAAATCCTTCAACTTACATGTGGATGAGCGCACCCCCGCCATGGAAGCGCTCTACGAAGGCCAGCCCTTCGATGTGACTGACCGCCCAGAATCGGTGCAAAACCTTGTGCAGCGCTACCGCGATCTCGAAACCTGCTTTCCCGAGGAGCTGCGCGCCGCTGCCTTGCCTTACTTTATCGACTGGCTATTGGAAAATGTCCACCTTGTCGAGATCACTGCCTACTCCGACGACGACGCCTACACGATCTTCGAGACCATGAACGACCGCGGGCTCTCGCTCAGCCCGACGGACATGCTCAAGGGGTATCTGCTCGCCAACATCAATGAGAACAAACGCACCGCCGCTAACACCCGCTGGCGCGATCGCATGCGTGAACTCAACGATGCAGGCAAAGAAGTGGAGTCCGATTGCTTCAAAAACTGGCTCCGTAGTCAACACGCCACGAAAATCCGCGAACGAAAGAAGGGCGCGAAGCCCGAAGACTTCGACCGAATCGGCACAGAGTTTCATCGCTGGTTGCGCGAAGCCGCCGAAACTGTCGGCCTCAAACAAAGTGACGACTTCTACCGTTTCATTGACCGCGACTTCGACTTTTACAGCCGTCAGTATCTTCGGCTCATCAAAGCCGCGCAGGAGCCTCTGACAGGCTTGGAGCACGTTCTCTACAACGCCCAGCACGGCTTCACTCTGCAAAACATGCTGTTGCTCGCGCCCCTGCGCTCCGACGACAGCGAGAAGGCCGTCATCTGCAAGATCGGCTTGGTCGCTAAGTATCTCGACATCCTGCTCACCTGGCGGCTCTGGAACTTCCGCACCATCGCTTACTCCACCATGCAATACGCGATGTTCGTGGTGATGCGTGACATTCGCGGCCTCGCGCCAGATGCGCTCGCTCATAAGCTGCATGACTTCCTCGCCAAGGAAGACGAGAACTTCGCCAGCAACGACCGCCTCCGCATGCACCAACAAAACCGGTACCCGCTGCATCGCATTCTCGCCCGTCTCACGGACTACGTGGAAACGCAGTCCGGCCAACCCTCGCGCTATATAGACTATGTGAGCGAAGGGAAGACCCGATACGAGGTGGAACACATCTGGGCCGATCACCCTGAACGGCACACCGACGAGTTCAGCCATGCCGCCGACTTCGCCGAGCACCGTAACCGCATCGGCGGCTTGCTTCTCCTTCCCAAGAGCTTCAACGCCAGCTACGGTGCCCTGACCTACGAGGACAAGCTGCCGCACTACAACACGCAGAACCTACTGGCCCGCTCGCTGCATCCGCAATGTTACGAACACAACCCTGGCTTCCTGCGCTTCGTCCAGGAGAGCGGCCTGCCGTTCAAGTCGTACCTCCATTTTAAGAAGGCAAACCTCGACGAGCGTGGCCTACTTTATCGGCTCCTTGCGGAGCAGATCTGGAACCCAAGCGACCTGCTTCAGGAGGTACGCCATTGATCGCCGACTTCAAGCCCTATTCCACCTACAAGGACTCCGGAGTGCCGTGGCTGGGGGAGGTACCGGAGCATTGGGAGGTACAGCGGCTCAAGTACGTACTGAGGGAACGAGATACTCGTTCTGCTGACGGCCGCGAGCAGCTACTAAGTGTGTCCCAATACACCGGGGTTACGCAACGGACACGAGTAGGCGGTGTCGGTGAACCGGATACTCGAGCCGAATCGCTTATCGGCTATAAGTGCGTCGAGCCGAAGGATCTTGTTGTGAACATCATGCTCGCGTGGAACGGGAGTATGGGCGCTTCCCATTTCCATGGTATCGCGAGCCCCGCCTACTGCGTCTACCGATTCGGGCCGAATACAGAGCCGTGGTACTTTCATCATCTACTTCGGTCTCCGGCGTACAAAGCACGCATCAAGGCTGTTTCAACCGGCGTCGTTGAGAGTCGGCTCCGTCTATACACCGATGATATTTATCGACTTGAGGCCTTATTCCCACCCGTCCCCGAACAAGCCGCCATCGTCCGCTTCCTTGACTATGCCGACCGTCGCATCCGGCGCTACATCCATGCCAAGCAGAAACTGATCAAGCTGCTGGAAGAGCAGAAACAGGCCATCATTCACCGCGCCGTCACCCGTGGCCTCAATCCCAACGTCCGTCTCAAGCCCTCCGGCGTGGAATGGCTTGGCGATGTGCCGGAGCATTGGACGCTTGCGAGGCTTAAGGATGCCGCAGTGGTTCAATCTGGGCTCACGTTGGGGAAAAGTTACAAGGGCGTCAAAACGGCATCGCGGCCGTACCTTCGTGTGGCCAACGTGCAGGTCGGTCGTGTTGACCTAAAACATGTCAAGTACCTTGATATTCCAATCAAAGAGGCGAATGGCGCAACCCTGCGGGCGGGTGATGTACTAATGACTGAAGGAGGTGACATTGATAAGCTTGGGCGAGGTTGTGTATGGCGCGACGAGATTCCGAGATGTTTACATCAGAACCATATCTTTGCAGTCCGCTGCCGAAAGGACGTTCTGAATCCAGAATTCTTGGTGGGACTGATGGCCTCGCAGCATGGACGCGCATATTTCCAGCTCACCGCAAAGCAGACTACCAATCTTGCGTCTACGAATAGCAGTACCCTGCGCGCCTTCCCAATTCTTCTTCCGCCCCTTGCAGAACAACAGACAATCCTCGATGAAATCGCCAAGCAGACTGCTGGGCCTATCGCTGCGATAGGTCGTGCAGAGCGTGAAATTGAACTTCTCCGCGAGTATCGCACCCGCCTGATTGCTGACGTGGTGACCGGCAAGTTCGATGTGCGCAAGGCGGCGGCCAAGCTACCGGATGAGACTGGCGAGTCTGAACCGCTCGATGACGTCGAGGTGCTGATGGAGGGGGATGAGGATGTGGAAAATGAAAGCCTCGACGCTGTACCCGATGAGGCCGAGGCGTGAGTCCTGTGCCGGCGCAGCCCAAGATTTACCACATCACGCATGTGGACAATCTGGCTGCCATTGTCAGGGAAGGGGTGCTGCTTTCCGACGCGACGCTGCTTTCACGAGGTGGACCGAGCGTCACGATCGGAATGTCGGAGATCAAAAGACGACGAATTGAAGAAATTTCGGTTTCATGTCATCCGGGAACGAAGGTTGGTGACTATGTACCCTTCTACTTCTGTCCTCGATCTGTGATGCTGTACTTACTCTATCGAGCCAACCATCCTGATTTAACCTATCTTGCCGGACAGGAGCCGATTCTTCATCTAGAAGCGGATGTGCATGAGGTTGTGGAATGGGCCGAGAGAGAGAGTTGTAGGTGGGCGTTTAGCCTTTCCAACGCAGGTTCCTATTACGTCGAAATTTTCAATGGTCTCGACGAACTCGACCAAGTCAATTGGGCTGCTGTGGCTGAGACCGACTTCCGTTCTTCCGACGTTAAGGAAGGCAAGCAGGCCGAGTTTCTCCTGCATGGATCGTTTCCTTGGGAGTTGGTCGGACGTGTTGGAGTGATTTCCGCGGAGATGAAAGCCAGAGCTGAGGCGAGTCTGGCGCATGCCAACCACAGACCCCCTGTTGAAATTCTTCGCCATTGGTATTATTGAAGAGGAGCCGATCTCATGATTGACATTACATCTGGCGACATTCTGGCTGCCGACGCGGAAGCGCTGGTGAATACGGTCAATTGTGTCGGGATCATGGGGCGGGGGATTGCCCTCCAGTTTCGCAAAGCGTTCCCAGACAACTTCAAAGCCTACGAAGCGGTCTGCAAGCGAAAAGAGCTGCATCCTGGACAGATGTTCGTCTTTCAGACGGGCCAACTCACCAACCCGCAGTTCATCATCAACTTCCCGACGAAACGACATTGGAAAGGTAAGAGTCGACTGGTCGATATCGAATCAGGGCTCAAGGCTCTCGTGGCAGAAATTCGCCGGCTGGGCATTCGCTCTATTGCGATTCCCCCGCTTGGTTGTGGACAAGGTGGGCTTGATTGGGCGGATGTGCAGCCTAGAATTGAGCAGGCATTAGCGGTAATGCCGGACGTACGAGTGTTGCTCTTCAGTCCAACGGGGGCTCCTGCTCCTGCAGCTTCGCTGTCATCCCGGCCTGTGCCGAATATGACCGCCGCGCGAGCGGCATTGGTAGGACTAATTCAACGATATCTGGCGGGTTTGATGGATCCTTTTATCAGCCTCCTAGAAGTCCACAAGCTCCTCTATTTCATGCAAGAAGGAGGAGAGTCCTCTCTCAAGCTTCGTTATGTTAAGGCACCATATGGCCCATATGCAGAGAATCTTCGCCACCTCCTCATGAATGTGGAAGGCCATCTGACTTCCGGATATACGGATGGGATCGACGATCCGGAAAAGCAACTGGAACTTGTGCCTGGAGCTATCGGCGACGCTGATCAGTTTTTGGCAGGGCATCCGAACACGCAGCGGCGCTTCGATCGAGTTGCTGATCTTGTTAAAGGGTTCGAGACTCCTTTCGGTCTCGAATTGTTATCTACGGTTCATTGGGTTTCGACTCGGGAGGGCGCGGCGACACCGGATAAGGCAATTGCGGCCACGTTCGAATGGAACGAGCGGAAGCGCCGTTTCTCACCCCAACAGATCGCCCTTGCCTGGAACGTGCTTCATAATAAGGGGTGGTTCTCCACGCAACCTTCTGCATGGCAAGCGTGAGTACCGACACCAGCGAGAAGGGTCTTGAGAGCCTTATCGTTGCGGCGATGACCGGCGTCCCGACCAAGGCTTCTCCGAAAGAACCTGTTGTCGGCCACCCCAAGGCAGTCTATGGAGGTAGCGGCTGGACTACTGGTTCTCCCGACGACTACGCCCGCGAGTTCTGCGTCGATCTACCTCAACTCCACACCTTCCTGCGTGCCACACAATCGAAAATCGCGGAAGCGCTGGATCTCGAGAACGAGAGTCCAACTCGACGTAAGTTCCTCTCTCGCCTACAAGGGGAAATTTCAAAACGCGGTGTCATCGATGTGCTCCGCCATGGCGTGAAGGATGGACCACATCATATCGATCTGTTTTACAGCTCGCCCTCGTCAGGCAATGAAAAGGCAGCTCTGCTCTATGCAGATAACCGTTTTACTGTCACACGGCAGCTTCGCTACAGCCGGGAGGAATCTCAGCGTGCGCTCGATATCGGTCTGTTTATCAATGGTCTCCCTATTGCGACTTTCGAACTTAAGAATAACCTGACGAAGCAAACCGTTGAAGACGCGGTCGAGCAGTACAAGCGGGACAGAGATCCGCGAGAAAAGCTCTTCGAGCTTGGGCGTTGCGTCGTGCATTTCGCCCTCGATGAGCACGAAGTGCGGTTCTGCACTCACCTTAAGAGCAAAGGCTCGTGGTTTCTTCCGTTCAACCGAGGTTGGAATGATGGTGCTGGCAATCCGCCGAATCCTCACGGCATCAAGACCGACTATCTCTGGAAGAAAATTCTGACTCGTGATGGTCTCACCGACATCCTTGAGAATTACGCGCAGATCGTTGAGGAAAAGAATGAGAAGACGGGCAAGAAGAAGGCTGTGCAGATTTGGCCGCGCTATCACCAGCTCGATGTGGTGCGGAAGCTCTTAACAGACACGCGTCAGCATGGCGCGGGCTTGCGCTACCTTGTCCAGCACTCTGCGGGCAGCGGTAAATCGAACTCTATCGCCTGGCTCGGCCATCAACTCATCGGATTGCGCAAAGACGACGCGCCGGTATTCGACTCAATCATCGTCGTGACAGACCGAAAGATTCTCGATAAACAAATTAGGGACACCATCAAGCAGTTCACGCAGGTGGGTGCCACTGTCGGCCATGCGGAGCACTCCGGTGATCTCAAGAAGTTCATCGAGAGCGGCAAGAAGATCATCATCTCCACGGTGCAAAAGTTTCCGTTCATCCTGGAGGAAATCGGAAGTGAGCAGCGTGGGCGACGATTCGCCATCATTATCGATGAGGCCCACTCAAGTCAGGGCGGTAAGACCTCGGCAGCGATTAGTATGGCGCTCTCGGAAGATGGAGCCGAAGAGGACAACGAGACCACGGAAGACCGCATTAACCGAATTATGGAATCGCGTAAGCTGCTGCCAAATGCGAGCTACTTTGCCTTTACGGCTACGCCGAAAAACAAGACGCTGGAGATCTTTGGGGAGCCGCAAGAGGAAGGCGGGAAGACCAAACATAGACCGTTCCACAGTTATACGATGAAGCAGGCGATTCAAGAAGGCTTCATCCTCGATGTGCTCAAGCACTACACGCCGGTTGAGAGCTACTACAAGCTCGTTAAAAAAGTAGAAGGTGACCCGGAGTTCGATACGAAGCGGGCCAAGAAGAAGCTACGTCGCTACGTCGAGAGCCATGACCACGCCATTCGGCTGAAGGCCGAGATCATGGTGGATCATTTTCATGAGCAGGTGTTGGCGCTGAACAAGATCGGTGGGCAGGCGCGGGCGATGGTGGTGACGAGCGGGATCGAGCGCGCTATTCAATACTTCCATGCATTTCGCGATTATCTTACGGAGAGGAAGAGTCCGTACAACCCCATCGTGGCTTTTTCAGGTGAATACGAGTATGGCGGTGCCAAGGTAACTGAGGCCTCGCTGAACGGCTTTCCATCGAGTCAGATCGCGGACAAGATCCAGGATGATCCGTACCGGTTTTTGATCTGCGCCGACAAGTTCCAAACCGGTTACGACGAGCCGTTATTGCATACGATGTATGTGGATAAGATTCTTTCCGGGATCAAGGCCGTGCAAACACTCTCACGCCTGAATCGAGCCCATCCGAAAAAGCATGATGTGTTCGTGCTCGATTTTATGAACGACAGTGACACGATCCGGGAAGCGTTCGCCGATTACTATCGCACGACGATCCTTGCAGAAGAAACCGATCCCAACAAGCTGCACGACCTGAAGGCCGTACTCGATGGGTATCAAGTGTATACGGCAGCGCAGATCGACCAACTTGTCGCGCTATACCTTGGCGGGGCCGACCGGGACAAGCTTGATCCGATTCTGGACGCCTGTGTCGCTGCCTACAATGAACAGCTTAACGAGGACGGTCAGGTGGACTTCAAAGGCAAGGCCAAGGCGTTTCTGCGTGCCTATGGCTTTCTCTCGTCTATCTTGCCCTACACCAATGCCCAATGGGAGAAACTGTCGATCTTTCTAAACTTCCTTGTGCCCAAGTTGCCGGCACCGAAAGAGGAGGACCTGTCCAAGGGGATTTTGGATGCCATCGACATGGACAGCTACCGCGTTGAGAAGAAGGCGGCGATGAAGATCCAGTTGCCGGATGAGAACGCCGAGATCGAGCCGGTTCCAACGACTGGTGGTGGACATAAGCCGGAACCTGAGCTCGACCGGCTCTCAAATATCCTCAAATCCTTCAACGACCAATTCGGCAACATCCCGTGGACCGACGCAGATCGAGTGCATAAGCTGATTACTGAAGAGATTCCTGCAAAGGTTGCTGCCGACAGCGCCTATCAAAATGCTCGCCAGCACTCTGATAAGCAAAATGCCCGTATCGAACATGACAAGGCGCTGCGGAAAGTCATGACGGACTTACTTGCGGACCACACCCAGTTATTTAAAGAGTTTCAGGATAACGACAGCTTCAAAAAGTGGCTTTCGGACACGATATTCAAAGTCACATACAATCAACCGTCGGCCGGGCAATAAGAGGACGCCGGCACAACGAATGGCTGGAGGAGACTATATATGTCCGCACCAGACTATCGTCATGAGCGAAGAAACGCCGACGAACCGTACATCGAGGAGCGAACTTTTTACAGTAAGGAAAAGGATAAGACCGGAAGTCCAGTGAGGACGTACCACGTTCGACGAGTGGATGTTGGTCATGGCTGGAGCCATGAGGTGTCGATGGAAGTCGTCGCGAAAGATGCGGCTGCAGATATTGTGGGCAGGAGCCCAGGTCAGAACGAAAATACAAGAGCTATCTGGGAACTAATCTGGCCCTCATAGATATACACGGTGGCAGGAACCTTTACGGTCCCACTTGCTCCAATCTTCAGACGGAGAGTAGGCTGAGTACTCTGGTTATCCTGCTTTCGGGAGGCTCGCCATGTGGGTTGTCTTCCTCCTTCTGTCGCTGTTTTTCTCCTTCTCCCCTGCGTCTGCCGAACAAGGGTTCGATCCGAAGTACGAGCGCGATTACAATATCTTCAACCCGATCAACCAGTACCATCCCGACAATCCTCTGAATCCCATCAACGCCTACGATCCGAAGAATCCGTTCAATCCGATCAACCGGTACGATTCCGGCAATCCGGCGAATCCGATCAATCAGCTCAACTCCAATAATCCTTTCAATCCCCTCAACCAATACAATCCCAACAACCCGCTGAACCCCGTCAACGAATACAACCCTTCAACACCTTTCCAGCCGCTGAACCGCTGATTCCGTTCGCATCCTCATTGGTGGCACGGAAGTCATGGACCTTGCAGGATCTTAGGGTCGGGTAGAATCCACACACATTGCACCGTTCGGCCATCCTTTCTAGAATATGCCACCAGAGTTCCTGTGAGAGATCCATGCCTGTACTTCTGTCCATCGTTCTCATGCTCACCACAGCGCTGACGTTAGCGGCCTGTGCGGAAAACACGGAGCAGGGTCGTCAGACCCCGGCTTCCGGCGGCATGTCGCCCGAGTTGGAACAGATTGAGACCAGCATGACGTTTGCGGAGTTGCGCGCGGATCCCGGCAAGTACGCCGGACGCCCGGTGAAGCTCGGCGGTGCCGTGCTCAGCGCCAAACGGACGAAGGATCGAACGGAATTGGAGATTCTGGAGCTGCCGATCGAAGCAGGAGAAATTCCCACCTCCGATCGTCTTCGTTCCGGAGGCCGGTTCCTGGCCATGCAAGAAACGTTTCTCGATCCGGCGACGGTGCCGACCGACACGCCGGTGACGGTGGTCGGGGTCGTCAAGGGCTCAGCGATGAGACAGTTGGACGAAAGTGAGTACGTGTATCCGATTATCGAGATTTCGCACCTGACTAATTGGACTGCGGTGATGAATCGTGGACCGGGAGGGACGAACTGGGTGGCGCTCCAGCGAGGGTACCTTTCTCTCGGGAGTCAGACGGTGTATTTCGATCCGGATCGCGTCAAGCGGGACGGAAACGTGGTCACGGTGTGGCAATTGATCGACTATAAGATGATGCAGGGCACAGGAGCGGTGATCAATCCTTTCGCATTCGGCGGCATCTACCGGTATCAGCTGGTCCCCCACGGATTTTTCTCGACGACCACCCAGAAACAATTCGACTGCGCGAAAAAGCGCGTGCGCTTGCTGGCGTTCACGGAATTCTCCCACCATATGGGAACGGGAAGGCGCAATAACGGATTGGTCGATCAGGAAAAGTGGCTGCCGGTCGAGCCGGACACCTTGCACCATGCGCTCTGGGAAGTGGCCTGTGGACGTCCGGCACAGCCTGGTTGATGAACCTCCGCCTCGACCGCCACTAAGCCCTCGTGTATGAGCCTCCCTGCTCCTACCTGGCCCTTGACCAGGCTGTTTTCGGGTAATAGAGTACTTCCATGCGACTGACATTAGCAGCGGCGGTTTTCTTCTTGGGAATGACCGGCCTTTCCTGGGCAGGGGAGACGGCGCCGTTTGATCCTGAGCAGCCGTTCAAGCAGGGGTTCTCGACGAGTATGCTGCGTTCGCTTCTGAACGAGGCGCTTGATGTGTTTGAGGACCACGTCGAGATTGCGGGAAACCTCGACTCCAATGATGGGAAGAATGATCGTGGCGGGAATCTGCGGTTCAAGTTCTATCCGGAGGGCAAATCGAAATCAGATCAGCATCACAGTGCTGAAGGCTCGTTCCGCTTCGCACCAGATGATACCCTGCGTGACTTTTCCTTCCGCTTCAAGAAGCCGGACGAGTCTGCCAAGCAGTCTTCCCGGCAATCAGGTGAAGTCCTCTAACGCTGTGCGCCCGCCGTCGTTCGCCCTCTCTGGAGTAATCTGATCCGGACATGTTAAAGAGAGGCTCACACTTGTGAGGAGCGATGAGTTCGACGGGCTCGCTGTTTATCGGCATTGTGGGAGCGCTTCTGTTCCTGTTCAGCTTCTTCGCGTTCAGTCAGAGAAATTGGAAAGGCGGCTTCTTGTGGCTGCTGGTCGGTGCAGGATTGATCGCACTTTTGACCTATATGGACAAGCCCTCAGCGAATTTGTTGCCCGTAAAAGACCTGCCCAATAAATCCCTCTACTCTCCTAACTGACTATTGACCAGCTTCCCCTCGGGTAATAGAGTACTTCCATGCGACTTGCGCCCGCAGGGTGCACAACGTTGACGCTCACGTTTGCATCCCCCCTTACCTCGGCAAGCAGACCGGCATCTCGAACGTTGAGACTCACGTCAGCCCTTGCGCTGCTCTTCGCCGGTTTCTGTCTCGCGCTGCCTACATCCAGCCAATCGAGTGAGTTACTGTCGGAGCGGGGTGTCTGGCGCACGGCAGCGCCGGCGCCGACGAAACGCACGGAGGTGGCCGTCGTCGCGCTGCGCGACAAGATTTATGTCGTGGGCGGGTTCGAGCAGCCTGGTCTTTCCAATCTGATGAACCTTTCGATCACTCCATTGGTCGAGGTCTACGATCCCGCTACGGATGGATGGACGACGAACGCTCCCATGCCGGTCGGTCTGCACCATGCCGGCGTTGCCGTGGCGGGTGGGCGGCTGTACGTGATCGGCGGATACATGCAGGCGGGACTCAATGGCTGGCACCCGGTCGCCACTGTGTATGCGTACGATCCGGAGACGGATGCGTGGAGCGAGCGCGCACCCATGCCGACCCCGCGGGGTGCATTGTCCGTCGCAGAGCTCGGCGGGAAGTTGTATGCGATTGGCGGCTACGATCGGACGGCCAATAGCGCCGCAGTCGAGGTGTACGATCCGGTGCGCAACAGTTGGGCCGCTCTCGCGCCGCTGCCGACTCCGCGCGATCACCTGGCGGCCGCAAGCCTGTCCGGGAAGCTGTATGCGATCGGCGGGCGCCTGAATGGTGACTATCGACGGAATGTTTCCGTCACGGAGGTATACGATCCCGTGAGCGACCGTTGGTCCCGCGCAGCGGACCTTCCGACAGCGCGCAGCGGCATCACGGCGTCTGAGCTGGGTGGAAAGATCTATGTGTTCGGGGGCGAAGGCGGCGAGGGCACGTTCCGCGAGAATGAGGCGTATGATCCGACCGGTGATACCTGGCGGACCATGCTGCCGCTGCCGACCGCGCGCCATGGCCTCGGGTCGGCCGTGGCGCGGGGAGGAATTCACGTCATCGGCGGAGGGCCGACTCCCGGAGGTTCCTTCAGCACTCTGAATGAAGTCTTTATCCCACCCGATGCAGTGAGCTCCACACAAGAAAACGGGACAGGCTACTGAGGTCATTCCCTCGCGTGTCCGGTTGCGTTTTTCTCGCGCTGCGTTATGATGCGGCGGCTGCCTTCGGCTTCCACCTGCGTGAACCTTTATTTATGTTCGATCTCTGGTTTGATGCACCTCGCCCATGAAGGACGACCAACCTGTCGTCCCCCCAACGGTCACGTTCCCTGAAATCACGGTCAAAGCGGTCGTGCTGTCGGTGATCCTCGCGGCGGTCCTGGCTGCGGCCAATGCGTACCTGGGCCTGTTCGCCGGCATGACGGTGTCCGCCTCCATTCCAGCCGCGGTGGCTTCGATGGCCATCCTTCGGTTGTTCCGGCAATCCAATATTCTCGAAAACAACATCGTCCAAACGGCGGCCTCTTCGGGCGAGGCGCTGGCCGCGGGGGTGATTTTCACGATTCCCGCGCTGCTGCTGGTCGGCTATTGGTCCGCCTTCGACTACTGGCAGACTACGCTGATCGCCACGGTCGGCGGGCTCCTCGGCGTGATCTTCACGATCCCGTTACGGCGGGCGCTCATCGTCACGGCTCGCTTGCGGTTTCCCGAAGGCGTCGCCACAGCAGAAGTCTTGAAGGTCGCTGCGGCAGATCGGCATGAGGAGAGCCGGTCCAAATCGACCGGTGATTTCCGGGCACTGTTCTCTGCCGCGCTCATTGGCGGAGCGGTGAAGTTCGGCGAGAGCGGTGTGCGATTATGGACGGAGTCGTTGGAAGGGGCCGCGCAGGTCGGACGCACCGTATTCTATGCGGGCCTCAACCTTTCGCCCGCGCTGCTTGCGGTGGGCTTCATCATCGGCTTGCATACGGCGGTCGTCGTCTTTCTCGGCGGGATCCTCGGATGGCTGATCTTGATGCCGGCGTATGGGCTCCTCAACGGGTTGCCGCCAGATCGGACCGGACTCGCGGCCGCGATGGCGATCTGGAGCGGCCAGATCCGGTACGTCGGCATCGGGGCGATGCTGACCGGCGGACTGTGGACGCTCACGAAATTGCGCGAGCCGGTGTGGAGGAGTCTGCAGACGCTGCGGGCGAGCTACCATGCTTCACGGTCCGGAGGCGGCGGGGTCATGGCTAGGACGGAGCAGGATGCGTCGCTGTTATGGATCGTCGTTCCTTTCGGGCTGTCACTCGTCCCGATGGCCTGGGTCTATACCACAGTGGTGGGCAGTTTCCCGATCGGTCTCCTCATGACAATCGTGATGGCGCTCGCGGCCTTTCTCTTTTCGTCGGTCGCCGCCTATATGGCCGGGTTGGTCGGGAGTTCCAGCAACCCGGTCTCGGGCGTGGCCATCGCCACGATCATGATGGCGTCGCTGCTGCTCGTGCTCTTCATGGGACCGGGCCACCCGGCAGGACCGGCGGCGGCCCTGGTGATCGGGGCAGTCGTCTGTTGTGCCGCCGCCATGGGCGGAGACAATCTACAGGATTTGAAAACCGGTCATCTGGTCGGGGCGACGCCGTGGAAACAACAGATTATGCAGGTCGTCGGTGTGCTGACCGGCGCGCTGGTGCTCGTACCGGTTCTGACATTGCTCCAAGCTAAATACGGAATCGGAGAACCCACCAGCAGTCATCCCCATCCCTTGAGCGCTCCGCAGGCCACGTTGATGGCCAGTCTCACACGGAGCGTCTTCGGTGCCGGGCTGCCCTGGCCCCTCGTCGGTCTTGGCGCGGTGATCGGTGTCCTTGTGATTCTGGCGGATCGACGTCAGGAAATGCGCGGGAGCGCCTTTCGTCTGCCCGTGCTCGCCGTGGCGTTGGGCATTTATCTGCCGTTGAAACTGTCGGCCGCCATTTGCGTAGGTGGCCTGATCTCGGCCTTCGCGAGAAGAACGGCGAGGGAGGGTGATGAACCGTCTCAGCGGGGGCTTCTTTTCGCGGCGGGATTGATTACCGGTGAAGCTTTGATGGGCATCCTGCTGGCGATCCCGATTGCGCTCGCCGCGCTGTGGCCCGCTCTCAGTCCCGATCCGTTCACCATCTTTGGCTCGCCGCCGCTCGGCGGCTGGCCCGGTCTCCTGATCGTGGCGCTGGTGGGGTGGGCCCTCTATCGGATTGCGATCGGCCTTCCGCGGAACAAGCGATGAACCGCAGCACTTGATGGGAAGGGATCTCCCTGCGGGTGAGTAGACCCGAGCGGGAGTTTTTTTCTAGCGCACAGACCTATTGCGCGGGGCTGATTTATTTTGCTATCACTAGCCGGCAATACACAGCTGTCGTGAATGGTTACGACGGTGGTTACTTAACACAATAGAGGAGAGGTTTGACGCATGAGAGTCAGAAGTACCATGTGGATCGTGTTGGCAATGGCAGTCTGTGGCAATGTCGGCGAGGTTCTGGCGTATACCGCCAGCCCTCCCGACGAAAGCAATAACGGGCCCAATGCGTGTAAAGATGCGAAGTTCTCCGCATTCACACCGCGCGCCTACTCGCCGAACGGGAATAATAGCGAGGTCCCGCCGAAATCGGAGTTTTCATTTTTTACGACCGACACCGCGTATCCGAAAACCATCACCGTGACGATCAAGGGCCAGTCTGTTCCGGTGACTGTGACGCCGAAAGAAAAGGGATTTCAGGTGACGGGCAAGCTTCCGGATACCCTCAAAGGCACCTTCGCGAGAATTAACATTACAGCCAAAGGCCCCAATCACTGCGAGATCACCGATGGGTGGCTGTTGAAGGTGGCGAACTAACGGCGAGAAACGCCGAGGCGAGGGAAAGATAGCGTTAGGGCAGCTGCGGTCTTGAAACTCAAACCGGCTGACTGACCGTCATCTGCCCCGCCCAAGACGTGGTTCTTGTCCGGTCGGCGCGTTGTGCTCGCTACGCGGATTTGCGCATCGGCTCGAGCGACTCGTCGTACGTGCGCTCAGGTGCCGCGAACCCGCAGGACGTCCCGTCCGTGATCTTGACAGAATCTTCCCAAGGCAAGCGATACTTCCCGGCAATCAAATCCTGCATATAGGTATAGGGGCAATCCTGCGCGCCGCCTTTCACGGCCACATAGCCGCGGTGGCCGAACTGATAGATATTGTTCTCCACGGCCCATTCGGCACGCGCCTCGCGGACGAGGTCCGGGCGCAACTCGCAGGTGATGATCTCATCGGGGCGATGGCTGCCCTCGACCAGCGGGGTGCCGTCGAAATTGCAGAACATGCCCTCGCCCATGGAATCGTAGCTGCCGTCCGATCCGCACATGCACACGCTCGCGGTGCACATGAGGTTGCAAAACGCGTTCGCTTGGTTGGTCACTTTCCACGTATGGCGGATGGGAGCGGTATAGCCCGCGGTGCGGATCATGATTTCCGCCCCCTTGTAGGCCGCTTCGCGCGCCATCTCCGGAAACATTCCGTCATGGCAGATGATGAGGGAGATCTTGGATCCGTTCGGCCCGTCGCACACGGGAATGCCGAGGTTGCCGGGTTCCCACGGTTCCACGGGGACCCAGGGATGGAGCTTGCGATAGTAGAGCTTCAACGCACCGGTATCGTCGAGGATGATCCCGCTGTTGTACGGATTGCCATCCGGGTTGTACTCCATGAGCGAGAAGCAGCCCCAGATCTTGTTTTCCGCGCAAGCGAACTTGAAGGCGGCCACTTCGGGCCCGTCCAGACGGCACATGATCTCGGGATTGGTGTCCATGGAAAGCCCGTGCAGGGAATATTCCGGGAACACCACGAGATCCATCGTTCCCATGTTGCGCCGCGCCTTGGCGACCATGTCGCAGATCTTTTGTGCTTGTGCTGCAAGGTCCTGTCTGGTCTTCACGACGGGCAGCTGAAGCTGCACCATACCCAGCACGACACCATGCGGAGATTTGTTCAACCCGCCAAGTCCGCTCATGGGCTTCTCCTCGGTTAGGTGTTAGACGCGCCGCAGTTGTCTAGCCGCCTTTACGATTCGCGGCTGATCGCCACGACTCCGAATCGTCGTTTCCGCTGCCAGCTGTTGTGGTATGTAGTAGATCCATTCCGTGCTCGTTGGTTGATCGCACGGTTCGATTGGATGACAGGACTTTGTTGTTGGGGTGGGCGGCCCCGGCATGCTAAGGAAGCCCCCTCAGTGATCGCTTCCTTACCCCTTTCCCTGACCCCTGTCAAGGTGCTCATGGCTGAGCAGCACGCCTCTAACGCCTGTTCGCCAGCCAGAGTTGCAATTTAAGGGAACTCTTGGTGGGAATAGGCCTGCGCGACTCTGGATAGGCCGGAGTAGAAGTGCAGAAACGCTTCTTGCCCGCGGGTCGGACGGGTTTGAAGGGAATTTGTGAGCATATTCGCCTCTAGAGATTTTGGCTTGCACCTCCGCTCATAGCTGTATAGAATGGCCCGACTTTTCAGGTAGTTAGCCTCTTGTTACACCTGCGCCATTCTGCGGTTTCCCCACTCGCCTCACGTACTTTGGATGGGTTGAAGCCACGGGGAGCCGTGTGACATAAGAAGTTTGCTTAACCACTAGGAGGATATCCCGTGAGCGACTCAGCGATTGTCACCTTTGCATTGATTGCGGCGGTGACCGGCATTGCCTATGGCCTGTACCTGGCTATGTGGGTGTTCAAGCTGGATGCCGGCAATGCCAAGATGCAAGAAATTTCCAAGGCGATTCAGGAAGGCGCGAGCGCCTACCTGAATCGGCAGTACCGAACCGTCGGCATGGTTGCCGCAGTGTTATTCGCCATGTTGTGGGGAGCGGGGGCTGCCTCCGATAAATTCGGCCTCTTGACCGCCGTCGGATTTTTGATCGGCGCCGGCGCGTCGTCGCTGGCCGGGTATGTGGGCATGGTCATTGCGGTGCGGGCGAATGTCCGGACGGCGCAAGCTGCCCATAAAGGGATGAATGCGGCGCTGACCGTTGCCTTCCGTGGCGGGGCGGTGACAGGGCTCTTGTTGATCGGGCTGGGGCTCCTGGCGATCACCGGTTTCTATACGATTGCGCAGTCGATTGCCGGCCAGGAGAAAGCGATCCATGCGTTGCTGAGCCTTGGTTTCGGAGGAAGCTTGATCTCGGTGTTTGCCCGTGTGGGCGGCGGCATCTATACCAAAGCGGCGGATGTCGGCGCAGACCTCGTCGGGAAAGTCGAAGCGGGCATTCCGGAGGATGATCCGCGCAATCCTGCTGTCATTGCAGACAACGTGGGCGACAATGTCGGTGACTGTGCTGGGATGGCGGCGGACCTCTTTGAGACCTATGCCGTCACAACCGTCGCGGCGATGGTCTTGGCCTTCACGCTGTTCAAGGGAGTCAGTGCTCCGATTCTATATCCTCTCGCCCTCGGGGGCGTCACGATCTTCGCGACGATCATCGGCGTTTTCTTCGTCAAGGTGAGCCAGGGCGGCGAGATCATGCCGGCGCTTTACAAGGGCTTGTTTGTGGCGGGAGGCATTGCCGCGGTGGCGTTTTACCCTGTGACGACCACGATCATGGAGGGTGTAGGCGGTGTGAGTGGGGTGAGCTACTATCTTGCGGCGTTGATCGGATTGGCCGTGACCCTCGCCCTCGTATTTATCACCGATTACTACACCTCCAAGAGTTATAAGCCGGTGAAGGCCATTGCCAAGGCCAGTGAAACGGGCCATGCGACCAACATCATCGCCGGACTGGCGGTTGGGATGGAGGCGACAGCCTGGCCGGTGGTGGTGATCGGCGCCGCGATTCTTGTGAGCTACTGGATCTGCGGCGGCGCGGCGTCGGGCGGTTTGTATGGCGTGGCGGTTGCGGCGGTATCGATGTTGTCGATGGCCGGCATCGTGGTGGCGATCGATGCGTTCGGTCCGATCACAGACAACGCCGGTGGTATTGCCGAGATGGCGCACTTGGGAAAAGAAGTGCGGGACATCACCGATCCATTGGATGCGGTGGGCAACACGACGAAAGCGGTGACCAAGGGCTATGCGATCGGATCAGCCGGTCTCGCGGCGGTCGTGCTGTTTGCAGAATTTGCGCGTGAGGTGGCAAAAGGGAGCGGCGCGAGCACGTTCGACCTGTCCAATCCTTCCGTCCTGGTCGGCCTCTTCTTGGGCGGGATGCTGCCTTTCATCTTCGGCGCCTTGTGTATGAAAGCGGTGGGAGAGGCAGCCGGCATGGTGGTGGAAGAGGTGCGCAGACAGTTCCGGACGATCAAAGGGATCATGGAGGGAACCGGCAAGCCGGAATACGGGACGTGCGTGGATATCGTGACGCAGGCGGCGATCAAGAAGATGATGGTGCCGGGATTGATTCCGGTCATTTCACCGATTCTGGTCGGTGTGATCCTGGGGCCGCAGGCATTGGGCGGCATGCTCGTCGGCAGTATTGTCACGGGTCTGTTCGTCGCCATTTCGATGACGAGCGGCGGCGGCGCCTGGGACAATGCCAAGAAGTATATTGAAGAGCAGGGGCTGAAAGGCACCGATACGCACAAGGCAGCGGTCACGGGCGATACGGTCGGCGATCCGTATAAGGATACGGCCGGTCCGGCGATCAATCCCATGATCAAGGTCATCAACATCGTTGCGTTGCTCATCGTCTCGTTACTTGTGAAATAGCGAGACACGCGTTTCTCGTCGTTCGCGAGAGACACGTCACGGATGACAATTCACGTTCTCCTGCTTGGCTTGACTGGCTCGCGGACCCTGGAGTAAGTTGACTGCAAAGGATCACGCGCAGCGTCGATCCACCAGAGTTGCCCCGAAACACGGGAGGTGCTCGGATGGAAAAACAGGAGCGCAAGCAGGAACCGAAACGCGAGCCCCAGGCCAAGGAGGAGGTAAAAGCCAACCCCAAGGTCGTCGAGGCCGGCAAGAAAATCAAGGAAGATATCGATAAGCTCGTCGACGAAATCGACGACGTGCTGGAAAAGAACGCTGAAGAATTCGTCAAGAACTACGTTCAAAAAGGAGGGGAGTAGCGGACGAGCCGTTCGCGGTTCCCTTTCTGCTTTTCATACCGTCTTTCTCACTCCTTCCGCAGCGCCATCATTTGCAGATTTCCTCTGATACCGCCGTGGTTTCGCCTGGGCTCAGCTGGTTTGACAAAGGGGAGGGGAGCCATTACCATCCCTTTCAATCCCGACTAGTTAGCTCCAACAAGGCGCAGGCCCGTGATGAGGCAAGGATGAAGTCCAGGCTCTGGGTCTTTCGCGATATCGATCCCGCTCAGCAGGTGGCCTTGGCCCGGGCGCTGTCGATTTCCTCGGCCACGGCCTCGCTGCTGCTGGCTCGAGGCGTCACAACTCTCGATCAGGCGACCGCGTGGATGTCCCCCATCCGCTCACATGATCCATTTTTGATTCCAGATATGGACCGTGCCGTGAATCGTCTTCATCAGGCGATGGCCCGGCAGGAGCGCGTCTGTTTTTATGGCGATTACGATGTCGACGGCATGTCGGCGACCAGCATCTACCTCTCGTTCTTCCGCGGGCTCGGCGCGGATGTCAGCGCCTATGTGCCTCATCGGGTCCGTGAAGGATACGGGCTCAACGAAGGTGCGATTCGAACACTGGCTGCCGAGGGGATCACGTTGCTCGTGACGTCGGATTGCGGCACGACATCGCATCGTGAGATTGCGCTGGCCAATGAGTTGGGACTCGACGTCATCGTGACGGACCATCACCAGACCGATGAGGCGTTGCCGCCGGCTCTGGCCGTGATGAATCCCCATCGGCGAGACGCGCAGTATCCCTTCCGCGGGTTATGCTCGGGCGGCCTGGCGTACAAGGTCGCGAGTGCGTACCAGGCGGAGTATGGGCCGGGGGTGGTGCCCTTGGATTCACTGCTGGACTTGGTGGCTCTTTCGACCATTGCCGACGTGGTGCCGCTGCAGGATGAGAATCGAGCTTTTGTGCGTGAAGGCTTGACACAACTTTCGCGCGGGGCGCGTTGCGGCATCAGAGCATTGAAGCAGGTGGCCGGGGTGACCAGGGCCTGCACGGCGGAGACCATCGCGTTTAAGCTCGCTCCCAGGTTGAACGCGGCAGGGCGCCTGGATGATGCAATCAAAGGGGTCCGGTTGCTTACGACGGAATCTGAATCGGAGGCGAAACAGCTGGCCGAGCATCTCGAACAGTTGAATCGAGCGCGTCAACAACTTGAGTCCGAGATCATGCAGGAGGCGCTTGCCCGGGTGGACGCACGTGAGGTGCCCGGCGCCATCGTACTGGCCTCCCGGCAGTGGCATCTTGGAGTCGTTGGGATTGTGGCGGCGCGTCTCGTGGAGCGGTTTCATCGGCCGGCGATTGTGATTGCCATGAATGAGCAGGGGATCGGCAAGGGGTCGGCCCGCACTGTTCCCGGATTTGATCTCTATGAGGGTTTGGCGTCCTGCCGCGATGTGCTCGTGGCGTTTGGCGGGCATCCCAGTGCGGCCGGGGTGACCATTCATGAAGCTCGACTTCCTGAATTTGCCGAGCGGTTCGCCGCAGTGGCCGGCGCATGGGCTCAGGCCACGCAGAATGTTCCCACGCTTCACGTCGATTCCGAAGTGCGGTTGGATGAGGTCACGCTTCGCCTTCTTCAGGAAATCGAAACGTTGCATCCCTTCGGAGCCGGCAATCCGGAGCCCATGTTTGCAGGGAAACGGCTTGAGATTATGAACGCCCGCGTTGTGGGCGAAAAGCATCTCAAGATGACGCTCCGGCAGGGGCGGTCACTTCCTTTCGACAGTATCGGGTTCGGCATGAAATCTCTGGAAGAGCAGGGACTCTCTCTCAGGACTCCCGTGGATGTGGCGTTTACTCCTGAGCTGAACCATTGGAACGGCCTTGATCGGATTCAGTTGCGCATCCGCGACATGCGTCCCACGGCCGGTGAGTAGCGGACTTATGGTGTACGAAACAGTCACCGACATCGATCAGCTGCTGGGCCGGCTTCGGAGTTACCAGCCGGATGCGGACCTCGGCGTGGTCCGCAAAGCCTACGAGTTCTCCGCCAAGGTTCATGAAGGCCAGACGCGGCGTTCAGGGGAACCCTATGTGCAACATCCGGTTGCGGTCGCAGGTGTGCTGACCGTGCTCAAGACCGATGTGGCGGCGGTGGTGGCCGGGCTGCTCCACGATACGCTGGAAGACACGGTGGCGACGGTTGATGAGCTCGAACGGGAATTCGGCAAAGAGGTCGTCCATCTCGTCGACGGCGTCACCAAGATCGGAAAAATTACGTTTAGAAGCTCCGAAGAAAAACAGGCGGAAAACTTCCGCAAGATGGTGCTCTCGATGGCGGACGACATTCGCGTCGTGATCATCAAGCTTGCCGATCGACTGCACAACATGCGCACGCTTGAGCATCTCAGTGAGAGCAAGCGTCAGGAGATTGCGCAGGAGACGCTGGAGATCTATGCGCCCTTGGCGAATCGGATCGGGATTGGTTGGGTGAAGAACGAACTCGAAGATCTGTGCTTGAAGCACCTGAAGCCGGAAGTCTATGAGACCTTGCGCGTCTGTGTGGCAAAGCGGGATGAAGATCGGCAGCAGTATATTCAGGAGGTCAGCGCGCTCGTTGAGAAGGCGCTGGCGGACAACGGGCTGGCCGGGATGGTCTACGGCCGGCCCAAGCACCTCTATGGCATCTACCAGAAGATGAAGAAGCAGTCGATCTCCTTTGAAGAGGTCTACGATCTTACCGCGCTGCGGATCGTCACGGACACGAAGATGAATTGCTATGCGGTGCTCGGTGTCATCCATTCGCTGTGGCGCCCGCTGCCGGGCCGGTTCAAAGACTACATTGCGATTCCAAAATCCAATCTCTATCAATCGCTCCATACGACCGTCGTGGGTCCCAAGGGCGAGCACGTGGAGTTTCAGATTCGGACGGATGACATGCATCGTGTGGCCGAATATGGGATCGCGGCCCATTGGAAATACAAGGAACCGGGGCGGGTCGATGACAAGGACAGCAAGGCTTTCGGGTGGCTCCGGCAGTTCATCGAATGGCAAAAGGATTTGCCCGACAACCGGCAGTTCATGGACTCGGTCAAACTCGAACTGTTTCACGACGTGGTCTATGTCTTCACGCCCAAGGGAACGGTGAAAGAGCTGCCCAAGGGATCGACGCCGGTCGACTTTGCCTACGCCATTCACACCGAGGTGGGCGACCACTGTGTGGGCGCCAAGATCAACGGCAAGATTGTCTCCCTGAAACATGAGGTGGCAAGTGGGGACACCATTGAAATCCTGACGTTGCCCAACCAGACTCCGCACAAGGACTGGCTCAAGTTTGTCCGCACGTCGCGCGCCAAGACCAAGATCAAACATTGGATCAAAGCCGAGGAGCAGCAGCGGAGCCTTGAAATCGGCCGCCGCCTGCTGGAGTCGGAGCTGCGGCGCCACGGATTGGCGCCGGCACAGACGCTGAAGTCCGATCAGCTTCTTGAGATTGCCCGGCATGAGGGCTATGAGACAGCCGATGAGCTGGTTGCGGCGGTCGGGTTCGGACATATCGCGACAGCCCAGATCCTCGGGAAGTTGGTCGCTCCTGCGCCCGGCCGCGCGCCGGTTCCTGCAGAGCCTCTGAGCCCCGCCAAATCCTCCGGTGGTAAGGGAGAGGAGAAGGGCGTTCAGGTGAAGGGGGCTCGGGACTTGTTGATGCAGTTGTCCCGCTGCTGCAACCCTGTTCCCGGCGATCGGATTTTAGGGTACATCACCCGTGGGCGAGGGCTGACGATCCATGCAGTCGATTGTCCAAATTTGAAAGCGTTGGACTATGACCGGGAACGGTTGGTGGAAGTGGAGTGGGACACCGCAACACCCGGTCAGCATGCCGTAAAAGTTGCCGTGATTGCAGAAGATAAAACCGGCGTGTTGGCAAATGTCTCCTCAGCCATTGCCGAATGCCAGGCCAATATCAGCCGCGCTGAAATCATCACGCGTGAAGACCGCAAGGCAGAACTGGATTTCGTGGTAGAAATTGCCGATACAACCCATTTGAACCGCGTGCTGAAAGCCATTGAACGGGTGGACGGAGTCATTACCGCGCGCCGCGTTCGGTCCTGGCAGGAAAAATTGTGAGAGAGCGTCACTGACGAAAGCTGCGTTAACGCTGGGCGAACTGCAACGTTGATCCCTTCTGGATCTTGTAGCCATCTACCGTGCCACCGGCGATTTCCAGCACGAACACAGCGTCATCACCATTCGACCGGTACTGGGGGCAGGAGTCATCGGTCCTGGTGCAAATCGGGACGTTCTTCTCAATGTGAATGACCCGTTTCTTACCGTCGAGCCAGATGAGGTCGAGTGCGATCTTCGTGTTCTTCATCCAAAACGTCCAAGCTTGGGGTTCGTTGAAGAAGAACAACATGCCATGGTCCTTCTTGAGGTGATCTCGAAACATGAGGCCGGCGGCTCGTTTTTGCGGTGTGTCGGCCACCTCAGCCTGGATGATGATGCCTGAAGGGGTGTGGATCGGAATCAGCCTGGAATCCGAGGCCAGGCCAGTGGACGTCGGTTCTCCCAGAGACAATCCGACAATCGACAGAGATAGGAGACCAACCAGGAGGCTTCCGAGACGCATGAGCCCATCGTAACGGTCGGGTTATGCTGAGTCAAGAAAGTGCTTCAGGAGCAGCGGTGCCGGGCGGTTGTCCTCCTCGTAAACCTTGCAATCCCGACAGGCGTTGTGCCATCCTCGGGTGGTCTTTGGGAAGAGGATGCTATGCAGGAAAAGCGTCGAGTGCTCTATAAGAAGGGGGTCTTCGTGTGCCCCACGTGCCGTCAGTCCTATGTTCAGGAAAAGTGGATCGAAGAGTGGCGAATTCGTTGTCATCGCTGTGCCTACCGGGGGACATTGACGGAAGTGTCGGTTGAAGAGCACATGGAAGAAGAGACTATTCGGCGCTAGACCGTATCGGTCCTTTCCGGCGATTCATTGCTGCTCAGAAGTACGATGTGGGTGATTGGTGAAGCCGTGACGCTCGACAGATCGAGCACCCGCATTGCCCCCGCCATGAACAACACGAGATTCGTCCCTACCGCCGTACTTGCCGTTGCGATCATGTGGAGCGGCATTGCTTCCTGGTCCTGGGCGGAGGAGGCTCTGCCATCGGTCAAAGTCCTGGTGACGTATCATTCCCTGTCTGGCAATACGGAGCGGATGGCGGGAGCCGTGGCCGATGGGGCCAAGGCAGTCCCAGGGACGGAGGTGGTGCTCAAACGTGTCGGGCAGGTGACCGCAGAGGATCTTTTCTCTTCCGATGCAGTGGTCGTTGGCTCGCCTGTCTATTGGTCCAATATGTCGGGAGAGGTCAAGACCTTCTTTGACAACTGGCAGTTCAAGTTCGGCGTCTTTCCCGAATTCAAGATGAAGAACAAGGTCGGGGCAGCCTTTGCCACCGGAGGGCAGATTTCCAGCGGCAAGGAGATCACGATGTTGACCATTCTGGCCGCCATGCTGGGCAATCAGATGATCGTGGTCAGCGGGGGTGGCGCGTTCGGAGCCTCGGCGACCACGGAAGGCGACAGTCCGGGGATCGACAGTAAGGAACTGGCCGATGCCAAAGCGTTAGGCCGGCGCGTGGCCGATGTTGCGAAGCTCATCAGGGCCGCGTCCTCCCAGTAGCTCCTTTCCTAGAATCACAGCGCAGTCCCAGCGCATCAGCATCAGTCCAGTTCCTCTGGATGGGACGCACCATGCCTCGGATTTGCATGGATTCGTGTTGATTAGCGGTTTTGTGGAGTAGGGTTACCGGTCTGTCGTACTGTGATAGGAAGATGAGGCTCCCTGAACGGCAATTTCGACAAATTCGTGAATGCTCTTGGCGCAACGGCCGCAGCAGCCGCTTTGCTTGAGTCCGAACTTGGACTTGAGCTGGCAGGGCATCACGAAGCCTGCTCGCCCGGCCTCGCGGACATCCGACTCAGTGATTCCTTTGCATAGGCAAACGTACATGGCGTTCTCCATGACGATTATGAGAAGCATTCTCAGTGTGCCACCGAGGAATGGTTTTGTCAAGCCTCTTCAAACCAGCCAGGGACAAGGCGTTTCGCTTATCGTGTCGAAAAGCGGTAGGCTACGAAAGGGTCGTTTCCAGCTGTCCGACCATTTGGCGGATTGTGTCGAACCCCGATTGCCAGAAGGCCGCAGACGTCATATCAACACCGACTGTACCGAGTATGTCCCGAGGGGCCTGGGAGCCGCCGGTCGCGAGGAGATCCAGATACTTCGGCACAAACGCCGTGCCCTGTTCCTTGTACATTCCGTACAGGGCCAGCACGAGCAGGTTTCCAAAACTGTAGGCATAGCAGTAGAACGGACTGGCGAAGATGTGAGGGATGGTGAGCCACTCCCACTGAAATTCATCCGGAACCTTCATGGCCTTGCCGAATTGCTGCCGCAGTTCATGTAAGTAAGCCTTGGCCAGTTGGTCTCCCGTCGCACCCTCTGCGACCATCTGATGCGCCAGCTTTTCAAAGCGAACGAAATAGGCCTGCCGCAGCACCGTGGCGTAGATGTCATCCAGCTGGCTCAAGAGCAGCCCCTGCTGGACAGCCTTGTTCCGCTCCTGGGACATCAAGGCATCGGAGAGAATACGCTCGCCAAAGACCGAAGCCGTTTCTGCCAGCGGGAGGGTCGAATGGAAGGTAAAGACAGAATGGTCCTTGGCCATCATGCCATGGACGGCGTGGCCGAGTTCGTGCGCCATCGTGGCGATGTCGCGGGCTTCCCCTGTGTAGTTGAGCATCACATACGGGGTCAGGCCGGGGACCACGCTATAGCAATAGGCTCCGCCGAGCTTGCCGGGACGCGTCGGTCCGTCGATGTGCCGGTCTCGAAACACCTGCTCGGCCAGATCGGCAAGGCGGGGAGAGAAGCCGCGATACGCTTCAAGGACCATGGCCACGGCGTCGGCGTATCTGTACTTCTTCGCTTCCGTCCGGTGGGGTGCATAGAGGTGATAGCGGTTCATCGGCGAGATCTTGCAGATCTTCGCTTTCAATTTGAAATAGGCCTGGAAGATGCCGGCATTCTTCGCGCAGGCCGCCAGCAGCACATCGACGGCTTGGTCGGGCACGTCGTTGCCCAGGTTTCGAGTCGCAATGGGAGAGGCATAGCGGCGGAGTCCGAGATTCTCGGATTTCCAATCGTTCACGAGTGTTTTATAGATTTCTCCGAGCAGATCGCGCTGAGTGGAGAACACACGATAGAGTTCCTGATAGGCGGCTTGTCGCACGGCGGCCTTGGGATGACGGACGTAGGCCATTAACTCTTCGCGGTTGAGGGTGTGTACCTTCCCGCCCTCTTTCATCGTAAATGTACATCCGTTTGTCGCGATATCGTAAAGCGTATTCACGGCGCTTCGGCCGGTCACATTCTTCACATTGATGATTTTCTCTTCCGGTTCGGAGAGCGTGCGGGGTTTATGGCGCCTGATGGTCTCCAAGTGATAACGGAGATCGCCGGCTGCAGCCATCAGTCTCGCTGCATTGCCGTCATCGACTCCTTGCCACCAGAGTTCAAAAAACAACAATCGGTTGCTCAAGGCAGTCAATCGCTCCTCTACATGCGACCTAAAAGAGCGTGCCTTCCCGTCTTTCGTATTTTCTGAGAACCAAAGATAGGAAAACGCACCGAGCCGAGAGGAGCCTTGAGCGATCGACTCGCTGAGCTTCAGAAGCGATAAGAACTCGTGGCTTGCCATCGTCGCCGTCAGGCGGGGACGAGCGGATTCGATCTGTGCCACTTGTGCGTCGAGCTCAGAGAGATACTGCTCAAGTTTTTTGACGGGATGCTGTACGAGGTGGGACAAGTCCCATCGATCGGGCATTGAGGGGGCTGAAGTCTTGCGTCGCAGCGTATTCTTTGCGGTCATGCGCATCTCCTTCATGTCCCTGTCATGGAGCAGGTCCGATCTTACCATCACGCCAAGCCGCGAGAGGAAAAAATGTCGTGGCGCAAGAGAAAAGAGCCTGCGTTGACAGCCATTCGTCAGGATGTAAAAATCTCTCCAGTGGAGTGTCGGATGAACGAGCAAGAACTCAATCGCGTCGTCCAGTATGTGACCGCCAGTACCTCGTATGGGAGGGAGACGGTTGCGGACATTCTCCATACGGGCCTTGGGGAGCTCTCGACCTTGGCTACGCACTCGACCAGACAATTTGAGCGTGAGGCGCTGTTGGAATATGTGTCCCAATGGACGATCAAACGAACCGGGCAACCGGAGCCATTGGTTCGAGAAGTCTTGGGATGCGCCGGTCGCTGGCTGGATGAAATCTACGATGAGGTCGCCAAGCGCCAGGCGGAAGTCTTGGGTCAGTCATCGAATGACGACGGCGCCGAACCGGCCTAGGAGCCGTCGGTCGTAAAGCGTCCGCATCTGGTTCTGAACGAGCGCCTTGTGCGAGCAACGATTCACGAGGGACGAACGACGGAGAGGTTCCCATGGCCCGATGGCGGCCGCGACGCACGGTAAAGCTCCACTCCCGCCTCCGGGATGGCTGCGGCCGGCCTGCGGTTTTCTGGAAACGGGAACCACACGAAGGCCTCTCCCGCGATCTTGAAGACCGATGGACCACGCTTCATCAGCATTGTACCGATCAGTCGAGCCATCTTCGGCTCGGGCGGCTCCTCCATCGCCTTAGCCATTATGACCCCGGCGTTCAAGAATCAGCGCTTGCGGAATTGGAGTTGGCGACGCAGTTGATCCGCGTGGGCGTCCGGGTGACTTTTCTGCCGGAATCCCAAGCACGCACAGCAGATTTGGATTGTCGTGTGGGCCGCGAGCGGTTCTTGGTCGAAGTGACGGCCATGGTTGGCTCCGCCGAACGGCGGAGGCTCCCGCTCCGTGGAATTGTGCTGAACGAGGAACGGGGAAAAGAAGAGGATCGCGGCGTGATCTTGATCCATCGAATTCTGGCGCGCATTCAACAGAAGGCCAAGCAACTCGCCGACTATTGCGACCCGGTCGTCTTAAGCGTCTCAATTCCGAGGGCTGATCTACAGGGAGGGCGACGTAGCCGGCGAGAAGTGATTCGAGTGGATCTGAAAGCACTGGCAGGGTCCGTGACGGTCTTACTGACGACGCTTCGACACATGAGCGCGGTGATGATTTCCCTCTGGGATATCGAACCGCTTCCCTCGAAGGCGGCGACCAGGCTTGCGAACGTCGATGTGGTCGAGCGAAGCATACGCCAACGGACGCATCCACGCGTGCGGCTGCTGATTCGGAATCCCAGCGCCGTCGCGCCGCTCACGGAGTCTCACGATAACGTGGTCCGGCACACTCTCTAGCTGACCGCTCTTCAATTTTATGACGATCCCTTGCGGGCGTTGTAAATGTCGCCGCCGGCTTGCTTGTAGCGCTGAAAGACAGCCGCAGCTTCATCTCGGCACAGATCCCGGCTCACGGCGATCCCGCGTTTCTTCAGCGCCGCCACCCAGCGTTTCGGTTTCAGACCTTCATCGAATCCGATCGCCGCGGCATCGCGCGCGCGCGCGCCACAGATGACTTTCCGGACTCCGGACCAGGGGATGGCCCCGTAACACATGGCGCAAGGCTCACAGCTGGTGACGAGCTCAAGCTTCGGCATGCGTGCCGCGCCAAGATCGAAATGCCCGACGGCCTGTTGCGCATTGGCGAGGGCGACCATTTCGGCGTGGGCGAGTGAACAATTTGTCGATACGACGAGATTCACCCCGATGGACACGAGCCGGCCGGTTGTCGTGTCGAACACGGCGGCGGCGAAGGGTCCGCCGGTTTCCTGCACCACATTGGTCAGCGCCAACTGTATGACGAATTGCATGCGGCCTCGATCTGTCAGGATAGGTCTCTGTTGGCGATGTGCGAGACGAATCGCCCATGATGGAAGGCGAAAGGGAGGCGTGGGCGAGAAGCCTGGCTTCACAACGGCAATGAAAGTTTTAGGGCATCCAGATTCTTCGTCACCATGGCGTCACCATTCTTGGTGGACACGTCAATGCCGGTTACACAGACCGCTCGGCAGTCGTCGAGTTGGCCGAGTTTGTGCAGTGATTGAGCGAGCGCATAGTAGGCGGCTGAATAGGTGGGCTTGACGGTCACGCATTGCCGCAGAGCCTTGGTCGCCTCCTCAAAATTCCCGTCATCCATATACGCCTTCCCCAGGCCGAACCAGGCCACATCGTCGTTCGGGTCCATGGCGAGGAGTTTCTTCAGCGGTTCAATCCGGGGATTGGGCATCGGTGTCTCCGCGAAATGTCGCAATGACCGTAGCATGCGTTCCCGCGCATTGTCTATCGAGTTTTCTGCATGGTACGATTCGCACACGTAAGGAGTGATGAATGGGGATTCGCCGTCTCATCGGTCACTGATCACCCTTTGCGCATCACCGGATTCTGATATGGGCAAAACAGGCCTTGTGTATCATCCCGCCTATCTCGATCATGATATGGGAGCCGGGCACCCCGAGTCGCCGAACCGGCTGCGTGCGATCATGCAGCAGTTGGAACAAAGTGGGACAGCGGCTCGCCTGGTCAGGATCGAACCGCGGAAAGCCGAAGATGAATGGATCACCCAAGTTCACACGCCCGGCTATGTTGCGGCCCTTCGTCAACATGCGCCAACGAATGGGCGAGTGGCCCTTGATCCCGATACCGCCATGTCTTCTGGCTCGCTGACCGCCGCCTATTTGGCTGCCGGTGGGGCGCTGGCCGGCGTCGATGCGATCATGAACAAGCTGGTGGATCATGTATTTTGTGCGGTGCGGCCTCCGGGTCATCATGCCGAAACTGGTCGGGCGATGGGCTTCTGCTTATTCAACAATGTGGCGATCGCGGCGCGGTATGTTCAGAAACAGTATGGCCTCGAGCGTGTGTTGATCGTGGATTGGGATGTCCATCATGGCAACGGTACGCAGCATAGCTTTGAGGAGGAGGCCTCCATCTTGTTCTTCAGCATGCATCAGTATCCGCACTATCCGGGAACCGGTCGTGCGACGGAGCGAGGGAAAGAGGCAGGAGAAGGCTTCACGATCAATGTGCCGATGGAAGCGGGTGAGGGAGACGACGAGTATCGCGCAATCTTTCACACGTCATTAGTGCCGGCGGCTGATGACTTCAAGCCGGAGTTCGTCATCATCTCAGCCGGATTCGACGCGCATAAAGACGATCCGCTTGCGAGCATGGGCTTGACGGAAGACGGCTATGCGGATTTGACCGGTATTGTCGCCGGTATTGCCAAGCGCCATGCAAAGGGGCGCATTCTTTCCTCACTCGAAGGCGGGTACAATCTGAGGGCGTTGTCCGCGTCAGTTGATCGTCACCTTCAAGCGCTGTTGGATTCATGAAGCTCGGAATGAAGTTCGCCATCACCGCTGTTGGGCTGCTTGGCGCGACGTACGTGTACTACACCGAGATTAAGCCCGTGGTGATCTTCGGTCTGCGCTCCGACTATGCCCACGCGATTCCGTTTCAGAAGATTCCGGAGGGGCTGACCAGCCTGAAGGCCGAGTCCTGCGGACAGTGCCATCGGGAGATCTACGACGAATGGAAGACCAGCATCCATGCCCATGCCTATGATGATCCGTTCTTTCAGGCCTACTGGAAAAAAGACAAGAACATCTGGGTTTGTCTCAATTGCCACGCGCCGCTGGAGAATCAGCAGCCAATGTTAATCGGGGATATTCCGCGTGGCCGGGTGGAAAAGGCCGTGCAGAAGCCGAATCCGAACTTCGATGCCGAGTATCAGAAAGAATCGATTACGTGCGCCGCCTGTCATGTGCGAGACGGGGTCATTCTTGGGCCGTTTGAGGATTCGGCCGCCCCGCACCCCACTCAGTTCGATCCCAATTTCCGCACCGCCCAGGTGTGCCAGCGCTGCCACAACGTCGTGTCCGGCCCTGCCCAATTCTACAATGTGGGCCCGTGCGGGACCTATGCCGAGTATGAAGGCAAGTTCTTCATGCAGGAGCGTGGGTTTATTTGCCAGAGTTGCCATATGCCGGAGATCGACAGACCGGTGGCCGTCGATGGGCCGATCCGCCGGGGCCGGCAACATCTGTGGCGGGGCGGGCACGATCCTGACATGATCAAGCGGGCCGTGGCGGTTCAGGTGAAGGCCGATACGACCTCTCCGAAGCCCGGAGATCGGATAGGTTTTACGCTGACATTGATCAATGCGGGAGCCGGCCACAAGATTCCCACCGGCGATCCGGACCGGTATTTTACCGTGGAGTTCGCAGTGGAAGATCAGCAGGGGCATGAGCTGGACCGACAGACCTCGACGATGGGCCGCTGGATCATGTGGCAACCGGCGATCGTGGAATTGTATGACAACCGGCTGTTGCCCTTGGCGAGCAGGGAATACCAGTTTGGGTATCAGATTCCAGCTACGACCGAGGGCTTGAAAGTGAAGACCCGTGTGCAGTACCACATTCTGACCGACAAGCAACACATGATGCTGAAAACGGAGTATGGGCTGACCGGGAACGATCCGTATCGGTTCATGATTTATGAGCGGGAGTTTCCGCTCTCCGGTAAGCTTGCCGCGGCGCTGAGTCAGAGCGATCAGCCGTCATCCGTCAGCCATGTGCCAGAAGGCTTCAGTTGTAAGGTCGGAGCCGAAGGCTGATCGCGGACTCCTCGACCCGCAAAGGAACGACATGACACACCCGTTACTGATCGATACCGACACGCTCCAGCGGAACTTGGGGCAGCCCGGGCTGGTCATCATCGACGTCCGCGGCAAGGCGGCGTACGAATTCGGCGGGCACATTCCCGGCGCCGTGCATTCCACCTGGCATGAATACAGCGATCCGAACGCCGTGCCGAAGGGGCTGCTCAATCCGAATCTCAACCGGATCGAACAGATTCTCCGGCAGCTTGGGATCGATCACGACAGCGATGTGGTCATCTATTCCAATCCCTTCGACAACTGGGGCGACGAAGGGCGGATGTTTTGGATGCTCGAATATCTCGGGCACCCGCGTCTGCGCATTCTCGACGGCGGATGGGTCAAGTGGACGGCGGAGAAGCGGCCGTTCGAACACGGGCGTGTGTCGCCCGCAGCGGGGAACTTCACGGTGCAGCCGGTGAAGGCTCTTGCGATTTCAAAGGATGAGCTCAAGCTGACGGTGCGTGTCCCGCATTCCCAGACGGCCATTCTGGATGCCCGGAGCCTGGAAGAGTATCTGGGGAAAGAAATACCCGGCATTCCACGGCCCGGGCATATTCCGTCGGCGATGCATGTGGCCTGGAACGGGTTCTTAAACAAAGATGCGACGATCAAGGATCTGGATGTGATCAAGGAGATGCTGGAAGACAAAGGAATCCAGAGCAGTCAGGAGCTGATCTGCTACTGCACCGGCGGCGTCCGATCGGCATGGCTCTATTTCATTCTCAAACTGGTAGGCTATCAGAAGATCAGAAATTATCCAGGATCATGGTGGGAGTGGAGTCGAGACTTCGCCTGCCCGGTCGAGAAAGACATGCATGGCCTCCAAAAAATCCTCGGTCTTGACCAGGCCGCCAGGTTGTCTTAACATGATTTGGACTGCTGTGTAAGGTGAATTCACGATTGATCACGGTCTTTTCGAGCAGCGAATTCTAACCATAAGAGGAGGCAGCGATGACCATCACGATTCGTCGCAGTGCGTGTGCTATGATTGCGGTTGGGGCGCTTGTTGGCGTACCTGTGCTGAGCGGCCTGGCACTTGCGGGCGCTCCGCCCAGCACCAACAAGCATGTCGCCGAAGCGGTCGAGCATGCAAAAGAAGCCGTGGCTCATGGAAAGCAAGGTCATGCTGATGCGTTGGTACAGCATGCCGAAGGCTCGTTGAAGCATGCTGAAGCGGCAGGCATAAAGAACCCGCATTTAGATGAAGGGGTGAAGCATCTGAAAGAAGCCATCGAGCACGGCAAGGCTGGTCACGCTGACGTGGCCACCCAGCATGCCGAAGGCGCCGTGACGCATCTGTCCGAAGTGAAATAACGTCTCTAAGCCAACAACTGAGCACTGTCAGCCGTTGGTTTGGTTTCTTAGAACGGGCAGGGGGACAACAACCCTGTCCGTTTTTGCATGAAGTGGAGTGACGCCTGTGCGAGTTGGATTTTACCAATACAATCCGCGATTCGGCGAAGTCGCCAAGAATCTCGATGCTGTGACTGCCAAATTGGAGCAGGCGGAGGCCGATCTCATCGTGCTGCCGGAACTCTTCGCTTCGGGATACCAGTTCGTCTCGCAGGAAGAGGTGCAGCAGCTCGCCGAGCCGGTTCCTGACGGTCCGACCACGCGTCGGCTGGTCGAGATTGCCAAACGGCGTCGGATGCATATCGTCGCCGGCCTTCCGGAGAAAGGCGAGTCGCGGTGCTACAACTCTGCCGTCGTCGTAGGACCGTCAGGATTTCTCGGTTGCTATCGCAAGACGCATCTCTATTCTGAGGAGACGCTGTTCTTCACGCCCGGCGATTCCGGATTCCAGATATGGGATATCGGGCCGGCGAAGATCGGAGTGATGATTTGTTTCGATTGGTACTATCCGGAAGCCGCCCGCTCGTTGGCCGTGCAAGGGGCCGACATTATCTGCCATCCGTCCAATCTCGTGTTGCCGAATTGCCCCGACTCCATGCCGGTCCGGTGTCTGGAGAATCGGGTCTTTGCCATCACGTGCAATCGCATCGGCAGCGAAGCGCGCGGGGGAAGAGACCGGCTGACGTACATCGGCCACAGCGAAGTGGTCACGCCGAAGGGAATCATTCAGTATAGGGCGTCTCGGGACCAGGAAGATCTCGCGATGGTCGACATTGATCCGGCCGAAGCTCGAAACAAGAGTCTGAATCGCTTTAACGATCTGCTTCGTGACCGCCGCGCATCGCTCTACAAGGTGTAACACCCTGTGTAATCGTCGTGGTGGTTTGGCCGCCGTGCTTGCGTGAAGCCGGCAAGCACGGTAGGATTTACGCATGGATATCCAACTCGGCAAAGGTATTTTCCTGATTGCAGCTCCGAGTCTGCGCGATCCGAATTTCCGCCAGACCGTGGTGTTGCTCTGCGAGCACGGGCCGGAGGGCGCGTTAGGTGTCGTGGTCAATCGCCCGACCGCCATGTCCATTTCCGAGGCGTTACCGCAGGTACCGATCATCGAAGGGGCGGGCCATGTGCTCTATGCCGGCGGTCCCGTGCAGACGAACCAAGTCATGTTGCTCTACAAAGGCGACGAGTTTCCAGAGAATGCGCACCATGTGTTTGATGGAGTGTGTCTTGGCGGCGACATGGGTATGGTCGAGCGCATTCTCACCGAGGCCGGCACCACAGAATCCTTTCGCGCGTATCTGGGATATTCCGGGTGGGGCCCCGGCCAGTTAGAAAGTGAAATGAAGACCGGCTCGTGGATCATGTTGCCCGCTGATCCCACGCTGGTGTTCGAGAAAGATCCCGCACGGGTCTGGGGAGAGATTCTTCTCTCCCTTGGTGACCCCTATCGGCTTTATGTGGACATGCCGTTCGACCCGTCCTGCAATTGAGCGTGCCGTCTGCTGCTAAATTCTCGACATCTCCATTGAAGCCTCCCGCGCAGGGTGTTACGCTCCCTTCATGCGATTCTGTGCAACTGGCCTGTGGCATCCTCGTCACAGGCTTGGACTGATTCTCACGTGCATGGTCTCTGGGCTCTTGTCCGGTTGTGGCGTGGGCTACACGATCGTGAAGTCGGAGGCCAAGCTGGATCGCCTGGCCGTGCCGATGACCAAAACGCAGGTTCTCGACGAAATCGGGCGCCCCGATCGGGTGCTGCGTGACGATGGGCGGATGCTGGTCTGGGAGTATTCACTCACGGCTCGAAAACAGTGGTTGTACGAGCTGGGGTACTGCCCGCTCTCCGTCTGGGTCGGGGGGTGCATCATTTATCCCTTCACAAACCTCGTATCCGATCAGCGGGAGTATCCGCACCATGTGATCCTCGTCAACGACGAACTCTGCGCCTGGGGTCCGCCGGCCGCAATCCTCCAAAGACGGCGTGCCTGTGTAACTGTCGGGGTGCCTTCGGCGCAGCGTGGAAGTGCGGCCTGGCCCGAGCCTGTCGTGTCAGGGACTGGGCCGATCGATCGCGAGACGATCGACGGGTATCGGACCATGGCGGTCATGCTCTTTGAAGATGCGCCCGGCGTTCAGGGAACCGGGTCACGTGTGGCGGGCATCGTTACGACGCTCATGCTGGATCTGGATGTCCACATGGTTGAGCGGGCCAAGCTGGACGAAGTGTTGAGGGAACAGGTCATTCAACTGACCCATGCCGACGATGCGAATGTGCTGAAGGTCGGTAAATTACTCGGCGCGGAAGCCATCATCGTGGGAGAGGTTCAGCAATGGGAACGGCACACGCAGGAACGCACGCATAGCGTTTCGCTGGCCTTGCGGATGATCGATGTCGAAACGGGAGTGCTCTTGTTCAGCGGGGAAGGTCACATGACCGATCCGACGACCGACAATCCGGAAAGCTCCGCGCGTGTGATCATCCACCGGATTCTTGCCCGGTTTGGGTCACAGACCGGCCTGCTGGGATCAGGCCGTATCGGGGTGAATTGGGAGTTGCGGGAGGAGCAATCGGGCAGATTTTACATCGTACGGGAATTGCGGAGCGGCCTGCCGGCTGAGAAGGCCGGGCTCAAGGTCGGCGATCGTGTGGTCGGGTGCAACGGCTCGGCGTTGACCAGTGTCAAAACCGAGCGCGATGCGAAGCGTCTCTGCCAAGTCGAGGTAGGGCAGGCATTGCAACTTGACGTCCGGCGCGCCGATCATCCCATCGCGATCGTGGTCACCGCCGAAAAACGACCGGGTTTGTAACAAGAACTATTGGTAAAGGAGTACACAAGAAACGTGAACCAGCCAGATGCGCCGCAGTCCGGAGCCGACACAATGTTAAGAAAATTGCATGAACGGCCGCAGATCCCGCTGACCGATTGGCTGCGGGCGCCTGCGCATGTGCACTACATGGCCTTCCGCATGGCCGATCCACCGACGCAACGACCCGCAAGTCGGTTGGAATTCCAGTCGCTGTTAGGAGCCTTTAAGATTTCTGCGGAGACCACCGTGCTTCGGGAAACGTTCGGCTATGGGGTTCGAGAGGCGGACAATGGTGATCGGCTGATTATCATCTGGCAGGCGCATACCGAGTATTACAACTACCAGCTCTGGCACTTGCCCTCACCCGGAAAGAGCGAAGTCACATTCGGTCCGCTCACATTTCCAAACTATCAATTTCCAGCGACGTCGCTGGGGACGGAAGTCTGCCGACTGGACATTCTGCTCACGACGGAGGCGCCCCCATCGCGCGAGAGAATGCGCTCACTGCTCCCCGGTCCCGTGCTCTACGGGAGTAGAATTCTCGACGAACAGACGAGCTTGGTCACAGGCTTTACACCGGATGAGCAGGGACGAGAGCGCTACTGGGTGACGGTCGGGCTCTCACGGTCCAATCCCTCTCATCTGAAAGACATCGTCGATGCGATCGTGCGGATCGAGACCTATTATCATCTCCTCTTGATGCAGAAGCCGCTGTTCTCCGCCGCGATCGATCAGGTGTATAAGTTCGAGCAGGTGCATTTGAAGCAACGTGAAATCATCTCCGGCCATATCGGCCACGCCGACTCACAGACCTTGCAGCGGTGGCTCAACAGCCTCACGCAGGATCTGTTGAAGACAAACCGGATCGCGGGCAAGTTGCATTTCGAACTGTCCGCTTCGTTGCCCTATGACAAGATCGTCCATGCAACGCTTGGGTCACTGGCAGAGAAGCCCTTGGAATCCTACCGCCCGTTCTCGGACTATGTCCTCAGCGGCATCACGGGAGTGGCAGACGGGTATCAGCAGTTACTGCAACGAATCGAAACGTTGCGAGGGGGATTCGAGGGGATCATTTCGATCATTCGGGCCCGTGTCGATCTGATCCTGGAGGCTCAGAACCTTGCGCTGTTGCAAAGCGTGGACAAGACGACGAAGAGCCAGGTCATCCTGCAACATACGGTCGAAGGGCTGTCGATCATTGTGATCGCCTATTACCTGGCGGGCCTCGCCGGCTACATCTTCAAGGGGCTTCAGGAAATGGGATGGCTCACGAATGCCCATATCGCGTCGGCGATCTTTGTGCCAGTCGCCATCGGCCTCGCCTTCGTCGTCATGGTCGTCAGCAAGAAGTTTCTGCGCAAGAAACTGTCGGGAGAGAAGGCGGGCGAGGTCAGAAAGTCCGAGGGTGTCTAACGCTCAGTATCAGCAGGGGCGCAAAACGCCGTCTGCTGCATGCTATCGTTAGGCAGCATGGCGTTTGCATCTGTCAATACTTCATTGCGTAAGGCGTGTTAACCGCGCCGGGGTAGAACTCAAAATCTAGGGATTGATCAATCCGGACAACTGCCGTTGTATGCCAATACTGGCTCTCCCGGTTACTTAATCCCTTTTCATATCGGCGCAGTATGACGAGCACTAATAGCTCCACATCTGATGTCACCAGTACGTCCTTCAGGAACTTTGAGCTGCATATCAGCCGCTTGGCGCTGATCGATTCTTCTTCGTCGTGCGCCGGGTTTCGGCCCCAGGCTTCCGAGCGCGCCTCCACTCTTCCTTTTGGATCGACCAACGTTCGCCTAAAAGGGTCCAGTGCTTTTAGCGCGCTCATCGCGTTTACTGACTTGGTAAAGTAAAGTCGCCGTACAGCGGAAGTCCCTCCGAGCGGGTCGCCTTCATCGAGTCCATATTCGATGGAAGGTCTAACGATCCAGGGCTTGAACGGCTCCTTCTTCGAGTGCGAGTATTCGTCGCCACCGCCGTACGCTTCCACTTGCGGCAGCCACGCTTGAAACGGGTCTTCCTGAGACAACTCCAGCGCCAATTTCTCGGCGTGTTGGGGAGGTATTAGAGCCGACGCAATGTGAATTCCGATACCATCAGCCGAGCGCCAGTCACCAGCCACAACCAGTTCATCCGCTATCGATGAACCGATTTTCAGAAGGCCGAGGAGTTTTGCTTTGTCGCCGGTAAGGACAAGCCGTTTCTCTCCTTTCTCATAGAGGTTGACTTGCGCGTCCACGGGCGGCCTATCAACTCCGTCGGCAAGCCACAGCCCGTCCATTCTCGTGAGCAACTCGCGTCTCAGCCACTCGCGCCATGAATCGTTCTCATCGTATGGACGTTGAACCACTGGATACTTAGCCAGGAACTCTCCTGCCACCAGGTAGAGCGCATGCCAACCTAGTTGTTGCCCATAAACGTGATACCGGGTGGTCATTCCTCCTATACAGCCCCGGTGGTGGACGGAGCGTCCGCCGCTTTCGTGCATACTCGTTATATGCGGATCGTACTTCCTCACCCATGCTGTCATGGCATCTTTCGTTTCCCACCTTGATCTGTCGAACATGCTACTCACAGCCGTGACATCAGTCTTGTCGAAATCGTAGTCCAGGTAAAATTCCGGCTCTGGCTCCGGCATCGAGCCTGGACGACCCTCGTAAAAAGAATCGCGCGGGTGTTCCTTCGTCTTTTTCTTCGGGAATGGCGATTCGTTGATCGTCTTCAGCGCCTTGGCATCGGCCTCCGACAGGACAACACCGCCGCCGCTCTCACAGGCTAGGAGCGCCTGCGCCGCGAAGTGGCGCAATAGGACATGCGGCATACTCTTGTCTAACGCGATGGCCTTCAGCGTATCCGCATACTTCGCCACATTCTGCGGGTGATCTATCGCCACTCGGGCAATCGCAATCAGCAGCCAGAGCTGCGCGTGCAGAAAATAGAAGGGAAGCTCCGGCGCCTGATACGGATGGGCGTCCGTGGACTGAAACTTGCTGATGATCGCGTCAATTATTTCCCACTTTCCAAACCGCGCGAAACAGCGGATGCTATGCGAGGCTCTCCAGCGATGTCCTCCGGAAGGCGAGCCGAGCATGAGCCATACGAGGCCGGTCGCAATATCCGTCTGTCCGCCTTTCGGATAGAGACCATCTTTCCACACACCATCTACAACTGTTGATGCCAACTTTGCGGAGTTGCTGTTAAGCAATCGCTTGAGTGCGATTTGACCCTCGCCCTGTTTGGTCTTCTCACAAATGATTGCCGCAAGGCCCATCCAGATGGATGCAGGCAAGTGTGAATCCGGTGCTGCGAATATCGTGATCAATTCGAGCGCCAGTACTGGCATTTGAATGCTGGATAGGTCGGCAACCTCCTTCAGGTTGGAGCCGGACAGGTAGTCATAATCAACGAGGTCATCGGCGTGAATCTGGATCAGAGGTACTCCGATATCGCGGAAAATGGTTTCCAGGGCCGCTGAAGAGGTGCCCCATTTCTCCTTGCACTCCTTCAACTCGCGCAGTTTTGTATAGATGTCGAGGGTCTCAAGCCGCGCTACGATCTGAACGTACTTTGACCTTTCACCGTACTTGAGCTTTCCCCGCAGGTCCTCGAAAAACCGGCCCTTCAAGTCAAAGACGTGCTGTATGTTATTCAGCGCATCAATGGCCCAAGACATTGACTCCTCGTCGGCGGGGTCCGTTTCATTCTCAATCTTCTTCAGGGCACGCCGGTTCTTTTCTGTCTGATCTTTTGCCTGCTCTGCGATGCGGGGATCTTGTGTGCCGTGATAGTTTCGGTTCTCGTTTTCCTCGTTGCGCAGCTTTTCGAACTTCGGCGCAGCGACCGAGAGGTAGGCACTTTGCTCCGAGTCCTTGCCTAGTTCGCGCTCGGCAATCTTGTGGAGCGTTGCAAGAGTACTGGGCATGAAGACGCCCGGGTGATTCTGCTCGAACTGAGCGATCAGCTCGGTCAATAACTTCTTCGAATTCGGATACCGTTTTTCGGTAATAACTTCCGCGAGCTGCTCCGTGCCGCACACGTACAGTTCTGCGGGGTCCGATACGCCAAGCAGCCCCAGCGCGATGGACGGGTCTATCTTGTCCTGCTCGATGAGCGCCGTGAGGTACGGCAACAGGGTGTAATCAAGCGATATCTTGTCGCGGTCGTCCCATCGCCCGAGTTTTGCGAGCGTTCTGCATCCGGAAGTCCGTGCCAATCCTCTTGCGAACGCCGGCCAAGGAAACTTTTCTTCCTCAGAGGACATGTTAAGTTCGCAGATGTTTGAAAGCGTGTGAAAGTCGCCTTCCTCAAGCTCATCGCCCCGCAGCTCCGCTGCATAATGCAACAATGCATTTGTGAACTGGTGGTCGCCTGAACCTATGGCGTCCATCTGCTCAAGACCGGCGCGAAAATAAGATGCCGTCTCCTCGACGCTTGCAGGCATGATCTTCCTCGACAACTGCGCGAAGAGAGAAGCCCGGCAACTCACTTCATCCTCTCGCTCGATGAGGGCCTTGGCTTTCATCGCCATCTTCCCGGCCAGTTCCTGTAGGTCCGGTCTTTTCGCAAGGATCGCGATGATCTCGATAAGTATTGATGCCGGTGCGATGCCATTTTCGCCCACCTTCGTCACAAATGTCTCAACGGAAGAGGCTTTAAGGTCGCTGCGCGCCCAGAGGGCAAAAGTTAACACCTGGCGGCCCAGCAGATCGAAGAACAGGTTCGTTTCGTGGAGAGCCGAGTAGTGCTCCCGCTTTATTCTGAGTTTCGTCCACACATCAACCAACTCCAGAAAAGGCTTATCGGCCTTTCCCGTGCCGGAGGAGATCATTGCCGTGAAAGCCTGAGAAATCTCAAGTAGTGGCGCATGCCGCTCATCTATAAAGCGTTCAGCCTCCCTCTTGGTCTCATAGCTCATGGGCTTCTTCTCGTCCGGCAATCCTTTCTGCGAATTGAAGTGTTCCTCCAACTCAGTCTTGAGCGCCTTTCGGAAAGCGTCGCCTTTCGTGTCATCGGGCACTCGCGCACCGATATGGAGGAGTTCTTGCGGAAGAAGCGCATGTTCGGAAACGGACAGTTGCTTTGCGGCGAGGTGAAGAGCTGTGTAAGTGATGAAGGGAAACGCATCCTTATTGGAAAACCGATCCGTGAAGGACCAGAGAGGCGGTCTTTTATGCGGAATGGTTTCCGCAATTGCAAGCGCCTCCACCTGCATTTTCATTGCGACCGCAATGGCGGCGGCCTTCAGGACGCCGTCCTGAACGAGATAATCCGTTTCGCGGTGGAAGCTCTGACTCGTTTCAATACGCTTCTTCTTTTCGCAGGCTTTGGCAAGCTCTCGAATTAATCGACGGTGCGCAACGTTGTCGAACTCCAGAAAAGAGAGAGCCGCTGCAAGGACGCCGGGCTGCGAGGTCAGTGAGTCCAGAAAGCGGCGAATGTTGGCCGCCGGGACCATTTCCGTTCTTTCCGCTTGTTGCAGCAACGTGAAGATATGCTCCGAGATTTCGTATGCATACCAATCCTTCCATCCCTTCATGAATTGTGCGGCATCGCGTCCTCGGTCCTGGACGACCAGGCATAGCGGAATCGACGCGATGTCAAGCCTTTCCGGCCCGTCTCTCTCCCTACGATATTCATCGTCCTGCCGATAGAAGTGATGAATCCATTCATCGGCGTTTACGGCGTGCCGATACGCGTCGCTTAAGTCGCCTGACAATATGCTCGCAATCGTAAGTCTTGCGTGGCGTGTTCCTGGCCATCGTGTGCGGGTCTCGAAAAGCCGTCTGGTCGCATCAATGTCGTGAGACGCAACAACCAGGTCGGGATTGTGCAGTACGTAATCCGTGCCACGCTGATTGACGGCTGCAAGGGTCGAGAGCTCGACCAGCAGGTGAATGAGGCGGTCGAAATCCGGCTTTCGCGCCGCATGAAGGACGGCTGCTTTCAGTCTTGCGTAGCGTATGTTCTGCTTGCCAACGGTGCTTGTGATCGCGGCCGGAAACCGTTCATCGAATGCCAGGTCGAACAGCAGCTTCCCGTCATCAAGTTTCTGAAGCAGGCCCGGAAGCGCGCTCGCCGCATATACTGAAGTTCCTTGCTTCTTAAAGAGGTTATCGGCGAGGGCGTGCAGCGTGTCTGTTTTGGCAGCGTATACCTGACGAACAAGCGTTTCGGTCGGTTCATCGCGGAACATCAATCCATGTCTTGTCTGCTCCAGCAGAGGAGCTAGATCAGCGGCAAAGCTCTTTACAGCGCTAAGGTCCATGCCGTGCGCATCTGCGTACTCATCGAGCGGAACGGGCGGAGGTAAAACCGACAAACCGGCGAGGAACGCGTTTATGTCAGGCTCCTTGTATCCTCGCTTCAAGGCTTCGTCGAGGGCCTTCCGAATACGCTCCCTCAAGAGGTCGTCCAGCTTTATAACGTTGTGGATTTCCGATGGATCAAGCAGGCCTCTTTCGCTGAGCGCAAGATGTTCGAGTATCCGGGGGTTTCCTTCGGAGCGTGAATAGGCAACCTGGATTTGTGTGTCAGTTACCTTCGGAATACGATCGCGAAGATACTTCTCGGTCTCTGCGGGGCTGAATGGTTTCAGTTCGAATTCTTCACACGGAATATCGCCCCTGGAGATATCGCGTCGGTATGTTCGACAACTTACGATGAGCTGAACTCCGGAAACAGGGTCGTTATGGTGGAAGCTTTCGAGCAGAAGTCTCGGAAAAGCCAACTCCCCCTTGTCTTTTGCATGTTCGGCGGCGTTGTCTATGGCATCAATGAACAGCAGGAGCTGTTTCCCGCGGGATCCTCTTTGCAGTGTGGCAACCGCCTGAGCGAGGCGGAACCGGAAAGCTTTGACGAGCTCTTCCACGTTCTCGTTGATTGGCAGGAGCGGATCACACAAGCCATCGCACGCAAGGTTGTTGATGATGTGGATCAGGCCGCGCTTCGGAAGATGCCTCGCATCTTCCGGCGCTCGGTAGCGGCCCCCGCCAAAGCAATCGAACAGAACGATTTCGTGAGTCTCGCTCAGAATCTTCGCGAGACTTTGAAGAAAGACCGTTTTCCCAACGCCGCCATCAGCGTGAATCAGGAGCGGCTTGTCCAGTTTGGGGATTCTGCTGACGACGTTTGATAGCTGTTCACGCTCGACGACCTTGCCGACTTCCGGAAAGCTCGCCGGACAAGGAAAGAGGTCTTCGGGGCTTTGCAGCTTGAGGGCATCAAGAACATCCGTCCGCGTAATGATGTTTTGTCTTTCGCCTGCTAAGCCAGCCTTTTCCCGGAGCAATTGCCTCATGTTGCCCAATCTGGCCCGCGCCATAGCGTCAGGAGCAACCGACCAATCGGCGAGGACCCGGGAAAGGTGTTGCTTGTTTTGTCTCAGGCTTCCAGCCAGACCAGTGATCCTGACTTTCTGTGCGAACTGAGCGAGTTCCTTGCCCTTAAGCCCACTCGCGGACGTGAACTGAGTAGCTTGCTTCTTTGCGTCCCCTTTCAACGGGCTATTTGACGCGAGTCCTTCTATCGCTTTGGCAAATTTACGGTAAATGGGCCTGTTAGTTACCAGCTCGAAGGCGAGCTTCGTTTCAACATCTTTCGTGCCGTGCTTCCTCTTGTGGCTTTTGAGCGCTGCCACGAACTTGCGAATCGTCTTCTTGGCATCGCTCGCACGGTATGGGACGCCCTGCGAGCTTTTGGAGTATTTGACCTGGACAATAACAACCGAATGCGCCCAGTCAAATGTCGGGCGCTTTCCGTAGTACAAGACAAGATCGGCGATCTCGACCGTTTCTGCCGAAGCATCCACCTGATCGGCTGGCGCGAGCCCTTCGACGGCAATTCCCACCAGCCCGTCGGTGGGCATGACGAGCTGGAGCGCCTTGCGCGCGGCCCACGCCTCATGAAACTCATGGCCGTCTCGGGAAGCTCTTACTTTGTCTATTTTTCCGCGGTTCTTTCTTGTCCACATGAATGCACCGGCAAGCGATGAACCTGTCCAGGCCTAGCAAACTCCATGCGGAAACCAATCGCAACGGCGACGAGCAGCAAACGCTGGCGATGCCGCAACGCTGCATCATGAGGAAGCGTGATCATGCCGCCCAACTAGTAAGTCTGCTGCGGCCTACCCGTGCCGCATATCACGGTTGCCTGAACACGTCACAGGAAGGCAAGTCTACTTGGAAATCCAACACTTCCTCAAGATTTCGTCCTTCTTCGCCAGGCGGGATAGACTGCGACTTCCGCAATCTATCCCTCTATCAGCCCGCAGTCTATCCCGGCCAATTACGTGGAGTCGGTGGCGGTCTGCCGGGCTGTCCACGACGTCTCCGCCTCGATTGAGCACATGGGTACAGATCATCGCGATCCTCAACGCTACCCAGCCAACATCATCGCAAGAACCGCCCCGTATGCGAAGCTGCTGCTTCTGAATCTCCTGCAGTGAGACCGTGCTACCGGTAGGGCCATGGCCGCCTATCGCCCTTCAGGAATCCCTTCAGTGATCGCAAGGCCTTGTTGAGCCGCTGTTCGCTGGATAGCCCTTTCCCGCGAAAGCGAGATCTTATCTGAGAAAGACTGAGCGTCTTACCCGCATTCAGGTCGGCGAGGCCCTTGATCGCTTCCTCCAAAAGTCTTGTGTGGATCTTATCGCGCTTGCTTTCCGCGAAGCCATCATTGATGTTTCTGGATTTAGTCGCCATTGGGTTCTCCCATTGAGTTTTCCCAAACGTCTAGCGTACCCACAACAATCTTGCTGTGCTCAACACTGCGAGAGCGCATTATAACTGTAATACCTGCCTAAGAAATCGTCCTGTATAGGGCGCCGCCACCTTCGCCACCTGCTCCGGCCGGCCTTCCGCCACGATCTGTCCGCCTGCGGCACCGCCTTCCGGGCCGAGGTCGATAATCCAGTCTGCGGACTTGATCACGTCGAGATTGTGTTCGACGACGACAAGAGTGTTGCCTGCGTTGACGAGCTTGTGCAGGACGGCGAGGAGTTTTTTGACATCGTCGAAGTGGAGGCTGGAAGTCTGCTATTTGGCTTGTTTCTTGAGTGAAGCCATCAAGGCGTTTAGCCTGCAGTACGTCACTCTGAATGCGTCGGTTCGGCATTGGTAGGGTCGATCCACGTCGTATGCGACTACTTGGAGGTCTGCTTTGGGGCAGCGAGCGGGCTCATGCGCCGGGTTAGGCTGAAATGGTCTGCACAATCAACGGCAGCTTGTTGAGGGTCAGCTGCTTCAGATCAACCTTTCGGCTCGCATTGTCGATGTCGATACCCACAAGGTGGCCTTCGGCATCATAATCAAGCACGATGCCATCTGAAACTTCCCGGCTTTCGACGCTTGGTCGCTCAGCAAGGTCGAGATATAAAGAATCCGTCTCCGGATAATAATTTAATTTCATGGCTTGAGCCCTCTGTCCGGGAAAGCGTTATGGATCGTTACCTTGTCTTCGAGCGTCACGACTCTCAACATTCTTCCCTCAAGCTCTTGTATCTGAGCCCAGAACCAGTACCGGTTTCTCTCTTGAGGTTCGCTTCTCAGTGGATTCTGGAGAACTCGAATGCACCACACTTTCTTGAGGTACGGACGTTTTCGCAACACTTCCCTTCTCGAAGTAGTCGGTAAACTTGTACGCGGCCATCCGTCACACAATAGCGCGTTTCCTTAGGGAATGGCTAGCTTCGAACCAACCTCGTACATGACCGGTGAAGTTGTGGAGCCTTGCTGGATCGTGCTTGCTTTCCGAATGGGTGATGCCAAGACTCTGTTCAAACCTTGCATCCAGGGGGCAGGACGATGGTCTTGTAGTCACGGTGCAGTGAGGATCTGTGCCAAGAATCGTCCGGTGTGCGACGCCGCAACCTTCGCCACCTGCTCCGGTCTCCCTTCCGCGACAATCTGCCCGCCGGCTGCTCCGCCTTCAGGACCGAGGTCGATAATCCAGTCTGCGGACTTGATCACATCGAGATTGTGCTCCACGACAACAAGGGTGTTCCCCGCGTTGACGAGCTTGTGCAGGACGGCGAGGAGTTTCTTGACGTCGTCGAAGTGGAGGCCGGTGGTCGGTTCGTCCATGATGTACAGCATGCCAGGGGACAGGCTCCGGCTTGGCCGGTGCCTGTCCCCGTCCCCGTTCGTTCGGCGGCTCCCCCCATTCATTGACAGTTCTGCAGCAATCTTCAACCGCTGGGCTTCGCCGCCTGAGAGTGTTGTCGCCGATTGGCCGAGGCACAGGTAGCCAAGACCGATAGAAGACAGCAGATGCAGCCGCTCCTGTAGTTTCGGGGTCCCGGTGAAGAACGACAAGGCTTCGTCCACGGTCATGGCGAGCACGTCTGAAATGGTCTTCCCTTGATAGCGGATTGCCAAAACTTCCGGCTTGAATCGCTTTCCGTCGCAGGTCTCGCAGGGCGCGTAGATGTCTTCAAAAAAGTACATCTCCAATTTTTCCACGCCGCTGCCTTCGCAGCGTTCACATCGCCCACCGGTCGTATTGAACGAAAAGTGCCCCGGCGTGAATCCCCGCCGCGATGCGTCGCGTTCGGAAGCAAAGAGCTGCCTGATTTCGTCAAAGGCCTTCAGGTAGGTGATGGGATTCGACCGGGGGGTGCGACCGATCGGCTGTTGGTCGATCAGCCGGATACCGCTGAGATGCTCCAACCCCTTGATGGCTGTGAAGCGGCCCATCGGCGAGGATTCGATGCGGTACGCGCGCGCGATGGCGCGATAGAGCGTATCCTCTACCAGAGTGCTTTTGCCGGAACCGGAGACGCCGGTGATGCAGATCAACATGCCGAGCGGGATGCGGACGAGCAGATCTTTCAGGTTATGTTCCGCGGCGCCGGCGATCACGAGAAATTTTCCCGATCCTGAACGCCTCGATTTCGGCAACGGAATCGAGTCTTCCCCTCGAAGATAGCGCGCAGTGATCGCGTGGGGATCGCGCAAGAACTTCTCGACGGGAGCGGCGCAGACGACGTGCCCGCCCTGCGTTCCAGATCGCGGTCCCATTTCGACAATGTGATCGGCAGACTCAATCATGCGGCGGTCATGCTCGACGACGACAACGGTGTTGCCGACTGCCGCGAGGTCTTTAAGAATTCCGGCGAGCAACTCTGTATCTCTGGCATGCAGTCCGATCGTCGGCTCGTCAAGGACGTAGAGCGTGCCGACGAGTCTGGCGCCGAGTTGATTGGCAAGCGAGACGCGTTGCGCTTCACCTCCCGAGAGCGTCTTGGTCTGCCGGGCGAGGGTCAAATAACCGAGTCCAACACGTAGGAGGAAGCCAAGCTTGGCCTGCAATTGCCGCAAGATGTCAGCAGCCACTTCTTGCTCAAAGGGCCGTAAGGGCAACGACTCAAGCCAGGTTACGACTGCCTCGATCGTGAGGTCTGTGATTTCATGAATATCGCTGCCTGCGATTTTTACGAAGCGGGCGTTCGGTTTCAGGCGACTTCCGCGACAGCTGGGACAATTGACCGGCGTGCGGTAACGGCTGAGCAACACACGTACATGGAGTTTGTAGCGCTTCCCTTCCATGTATGTGAAAAAGTCATTGATGCCCTCGAACGACTTGTCGCCACCCCAGAGCAATTGTTGAGTCGCCTTGGGCAGGTTTCGGAATGGGATGGTGATATCGACGCCTCGGCGCTTCATGGCAAGCAACATCTGCTTCTGCCACCAATCGGCGCTGGGTTTACTCCAGGGTTCGACGGCACCCTGGGCCAGCGATTTGGCGTGATCGGGGATGACCAACTCCGGGTCGTAGTGCAGGACATTGCCGAAGCCCTTGCAGTCAGGGCAGGCGCCGAGTGGGTGGTTGAATGAAAAAAGGACAGGGCGAAGGGGCTCGAAGGTCCGGCCGCAGCTCTGGCAGAGAAAATTGGTGCTGTAGGATTGAACGCCGTGGCCAATCACATCGATCGCACAGCGGCCCTCTCCTTCGCGGAAGGCGGTTTCAATGGCTTCAACGAGACGCGAGCGGTTCTCCTCTCTCATCACCAGGCGATCGAGGACGACGTGGAGCGATGGGGATGTATGAAGCGGGGGTTGCCTGGCCTCATGCAGATCGAGGATGTCGCCGGCTGTTTTCAGTCTGGTGAATCCGCGAGTCAGCAGCGACTGAATGAAGACCGGCTCCTGTTTGAGGGATGGGGTCGCAATGGGAAAGAGCACCATCGCCCGCGCGTCGGGCAATCGTGTCAGAAGATCGTCCGCCACGGTGTCCGGATGAAACGAACGGGCTTCCTGACGGCAATCGGGACAGATGGGTCTGCCGATTTTCGCAAAGAGCAGGCGCAGGAGATCTGCGATCTCCGTCGTCGTGCCCACAGTCGAACGAGCGGTGCGCACCTGATTTTTCTGTTCAATGGCGATGGCCGGGCGCACGTTGACGATGCGATCCACATCCGGCCGGGCCACTTTGTCGAGGAACATCCGGGCATAGGTCGAGAGGGATTCGACATAGCGCCATTGGCCTTCCGCAAAGAGGGTGTCGAACGCCAACGAGGATTTTCCGGATCCGGACACGCCGGTGACGGCCGTGACTTTGTTGTGAGGAATGCGGAGTGAGATGTTCTTCAGATTATTCTGCCGCGCGCCCTCAACGATGAGGTCTGCCGACTGGTTCTGGGACAGAGGGGTGGGTTCCACGAGGCACGCTCCAAGCAAGGCAAATGCATGATCGTAGCCTGGACCGTTCTTGAATAGCTACTCCCGTGCCCGAGCTTCTTGAACGATGGAATGGATAGCGCTCAGCGTTCTCACGACCAGGAGGTTCGGCAAAACACTTGGAGATTCCTGTCAAATGGTGAGAGGATGAGAGCGTTAAACGGGAGGGACGTATGATCCTATCGACGACGCCGAGTATCGAAGGGAAGAAAGCGGTCAAGTATTTGGGATTGGTTTCCGGGGATGCCATCCTCGGCGCGAATATTTTTCGTGATTTCTTCGCGTCGATTCGCGACATCGTGGGCGGAAGGGCGGCGGCATATGAAGCGGAGCTGCGCAAGGCCAAAGACATTGCGCTGGGTGAAATGCGCGAACAGGCCCGGCATCTGGGCGCCAACGCCATCGTCGGCATCGATATCGATTATGAAACGATCGGCGCCAGCAGCAGCATGTTGATGGTCAGTGCCAGCGGAACGGCGGTTGTCGTGGAGCCACAGTAGCATCATGCAGTGCCTATCTCAGGCTGAGTACTTCGGGCTCGGTCGCCAGCTGGCTGCTTGCTGGGCTCCTGTTTTGACGATGCGTCGGGCGACGCGTTGCGAGCATTGGCCAGAGCCTATGATCCTTCTGTGAACAAGTCCCGTATCATCGCCGAGGTGGTTCTGCTCCACAAATACCTGCTTCTGCAAGCCTGTGTCGGCGTGTCTTCTGAATCGGAGGTCCCCCCTGTCGTCGGGGGATTGTTTATGGTGCCGGCACTCGGTGAAATCAATCGGCTCCATTTCAGCGGAGCGGTCTGGCGCCTCTAGGTCGTCCTAGCATCTTACCGAAGCCACAGTTTCAGGGCGCCCACGCAGTCCATATACAGGCCGAGTGATCCGGCCATCGACGGCCAGAAGCCGAAGCGGGGTATGCCCATGATCATGGATAGGACATAGACCATCCAGGGCGGGACGAACCACAGCAAGTTTCTTGCGTAGCTCACGATCGCCTCGTTGCCCCCGTTCAGATAGATCAGGATGAACGTCGCGCCGGTAATGGCGGGGAAGGTGCTGGCAAAGGCGGCGAGGAACGATTTGCCTTGTGATCCGAGGTAGGTTGAGAGGCTGACAATCGCTCCGCTGAGAAGAAAATACAACACATACTTGCCGAGGTCACCCATCCGTATTGCTCCTTGTCCAGAAAGTTAGATGTTCCCTACGACATCAACGCGAGTCTCACTGCGCTGTACATCACGATGACTTCCACCGCATGCGCGACGATCGTGATGTAGAGGTTGCGTGTGCGCAGCCAGAGGGCTCCCCAGATCAGTCCGTCCCAAACCGCAATCCAGTGGAGGTGTTGGAATGTATGTACCATGAACGGATCGAAAGCAAAAACCAGCGTGCTCGTGAGCAGAGCCAAGGGTGAGAGCTGCCGGCTCCAGCGGGCTCCCCACACGCCCGATTCAAGTTCGGCGAGCCGTCCCAAGAGAAAGCCACGAAAATTCAGTTCCACAAAAAGAGCGATGCCGCAGATGAACCAGGGGACCATGACCAAGAAGGGGAGCTGGGCGTGCGGCGTTGTCTTCAGGAAGCCGATGTCGTAGCCCAGACTTGGATAGGCCGAGAGAATCACGAAGCTATTCAGGCAACCGAGCAGCAGGCCTGTCAGGAATCCCCAGCGCAGGCCATCTCGTACGTTCCCTTTCCCCAGCCCGAGGTGGGAGACCACGGCATGGTTGCGCATGGCCCAAAGGCCTAATGCCAGATAGGCAAGTCCTTGCGGCGCGCATTGAACCAGGATCTGTTCCTGGAGTGAGGCGGGAAGGAGATAGTAGCCGGGCGTGGCGGCGATGGGGAACAGCGCAAGCGCTGCTCCCCGTTCTATGGCCTGAGTCTGAGCGGAGCGAACTGGCTCAGGCGCCATTGTAGGTGGCTACTGCAATTCGAGATTGTACCGGTCCAGAGTGGCCGCTTTGTGCCGGGCGAGGTTTGAGAGGGACTTGTTGTAGTCGACAGTGGCGCGCAGCTCGTTGCCTTGTGCCGTGGCGAGGTCGCGCTGGAAATCAAGGACAAAGCGGGTGGTGCTGAGCCCAACCTTCAGGCGTTCTTGCTCGGCCTGAAGCTGCTTCTCAGCCATGATTCGAGCCGAGCGGGTCGTCTCAATGCGCTTGAAATCGGTCTGGACCCGGCGCACCGCTTCCCGGACGCCGACGATAATCTGCTGGCGGACGCTGGCAAGTGTGATTTCGGCATTCCTGGCTTCGAGCTGGCGCTTGTTGTATGTGCTCACAGCGGAGCGGTTGCCGAGCGGATAACTCAACACCAGGCCCGCTCCATAGTTGTAGAAATCTCCGCTGAAGTTCTTGCTGACGGAATCGCCATAGTCCTTTCCTAATCCAGCCATGCCCACCGTCCCTTGGAACGAGAGGGTGGGGAGCAACTGGTTGCGGGCAAACTGCTTATTGATCTCGCCTGAGTCGACATTTTTCTTTGCTTGGACGATTTCCGGGCGCTGGTCGATGGCGGTGTCGATAGCCTCCTGCAGGCTAAGGGGCTCGAGGACGGTGACGGGGATATCGGTGGGTGTGAGCCGCACATCTTGCCGGAGGTCTTCCTCGCCCGGATTTAAGAGTCGTCGCAGCTGATCTTCCTGGTCGCGAATGGATTTCTCTGCCACCAGCACTTGCTCGACGCGTGAGGCGACGGCGGCCTCGGCTTGCAGGACGTCCACGATCGACATGACGCCTGCTTTCGCCTTGGCACGGTTGGTCGCCAGCAATTCTTCGGCGGCCTTGAGGGCGGCTTGAGCGACTTTCAAATTCTCGTTCGCAAAGACGAGCTCCCAATACGTCTGCTCCACCGTGGCGATGACAGTCAGGACGCGATCACGAAAGACGTGTTGTTCCACGTCGGCATTGTTCCGGGCTACCTTGATAAATGTCTTCGTCACATCAATGCCGGCGTTTCGGAGCAGTGGTTGCGTCAGCGTTAATGCCAGGCCTCCCGTCCATGCGGGGTTGAACAAAAACCCAGTAGCAACGTTTTGGTTCACGCTGGTACGCGCGGGGCTGTAATTCAGGTCTACGTTGCCGCCGGTAATCAGGTTTTGTGTCGCATCCAGGGTGACGGAAGAGTTTCGTTGGTCGAAGGCTGTGATGTCGTTCAGGGCGCCGCCGGTTCCACCGAACACCGGTCGATTGAGCGGATTCACGGTTCGGCTATATTGGCCGTTCACGCTCAACGTCGGATCAAACTTGGCTTGTTCGATGACGATGTCGGCCAGCCGGCTGTCTTTGGTTTGGCGACTGATGCTGATATCGAGGTTGGTTTGCAGTGCGCGAATCGCCGCATCCGCCAGTGAAACGGTCTCACGTCGCTCGTCCGGCACCGGCGTGGTCACATCCAAGCTCCAGCTATCGGTTGGCGCCAAGGTGCTTCCCAGGCCGGCGATCACGATCGCTGCGAGCACATAGCATTGGTTCGACGTTCTGAGATTCATACACGCCTCCTTTGATCGACAATCAGGACGAGTGCATACTATAATGGGTCACATGCAGACTGTCATGATAATTATGCCCTGTCGTCCTGAGATGCCGATGGTTCGTCGTCGAGAGGGACGTACAATTTTGAGGATGCTGGGTATGTCCGTGCTCGTGGCGGTCTGTGCCAACTCGTCCGTCTGGGCTCAGGGAGTATCGAGTGTTCGGTCGTTCGATGGCGGCGTGGCCCCGCTGGTCAATCTCAGCGGGCGGGGGAATCTGTATATCGACGGCCAGGGGACGCAGGGCTATCTCTATACACCGGGACAAAACTTTGAATCCTTCAGTTTTCGCAACCCCACCACGGGCCAGGCTTGGAGCGGAGCCGTGATGACCTTTGGCCCGCAGCTTTCCATCGGACTCATTCAAGGCGCGAATCAATCGGGGACTCCGATCGTACTCCCGGGTCCTCCGCGCCAAACGGCTCCGTTGCTGCCGATTCAATCTACGATCCTCGACGACATCCCCTAGTAAACGAGTGAAACCGCCCGCCATCTTCGCGTTCGCGTCGTTCAGAGACTCGCCGTCCTGAACAAGCATGCCTGGTCCCTTCCCTCGTGACGGTCTTGCTGGACATCCGGTTGACTCGCTCGCAGAACTTCATGGTGCGTTTGCCAACTGCCATGCCAGCGCAAGAACATACCGAGCCACGGTCTGTAAAATTTCAGGATTGATCGTGTCGGCTGTGTCCGTGGGCTGATGAAAGTGCGGGTGGACTCCGCCGCTGACGACGGTGATGGTCGGTACTCCGGCCTCTTTGAAGGGGACGTGATCGCCGCCGGGAAAGAACCCGTACACATCGAGCTTGTCGGCAAACCCCGCGGTCTGTCCCGTCTCCAATGCGACGCTCTTCTCGAATCCTGTCACGCCTACCGTGAGCCGCCCGTTTCCAACCCCGGCGTGATCGATGTTGATCATGCCCACCGTTTTTTCTCGAGGGATGATGGGTTGAGCGACATAGAGTCGTGACCCCAGGAGGTTCTGCTCTTCTCCGCTGAACGAGAGAAAAAGAATGGATCGTTTCGGCGCAGCGGGGGCCGACGCCAGGACACGCGCCACCTCCAGCATGACGGCAGTGCCCGAGGCATTATCATCGGCCCCCGCGAACAGGAGGCCTGCTTGCTGGCCGAAGTGATCGCGATGGGCTCCAATGATCACGGTTTCGTCCGAGCGTGGCGAATAGCCCCGGATGAGGGACGCGACGTTATAGAGCGTGCCGATCGACGACAGGGTCTCCCACTGCATATGCGCGGTCACGTCTGTGACGAACGATCGCGAGGTGTTCGCGCGTGTGAGCTCCTCTTGGAGATTCCGCAGTTGGATGGTTCCCCGCGCGCTGCTCTGTACGATCGCCTCGGCAGTTTCAGTGTGAATCCAGGCTCCCGGTAATTGATGCAGTGTGTCGGTGTCGGAGTAAAAGGCGCTGGGTTTGCCGGTGATTCCGCGGCGGATTTCGTAGGGGCTCAAGATTGGGCCGGTGGCTGTCAGATAGGCAATGGCCCCCTTTCCTTTGGCGATGCGTTCTTTGTCTGCATGCGTGGCAGTTCCGCGGTATTGGTCCGGCTTCCCCCGCAGAAAGAGCACGATCTTGTTCTGTACATCAAGGCCCGCGTAGTCGTCGATTCCTTGGGCAGGGTCCGAGAGGCCGTAGCCTACGAAGGCGATGGACCCTCGAACGTCGGCCGATGGCGAATCCAAGATGGGCAGAAAGTCCAATCCAACGTGGAGCAGTGCATGGTCCTGGGTTAGACTGAGTTGTAGAGAGGGGTCGCTCCGGATTGTCCTTGTGGTGACCGGTACGGTCTGTTTCCATTCCCGTTGAGGGAGAGGATTTGTCCGGTTCTCTGGGGTAGGAGCCACTGTGCGATGCAACCGGAGGGCGCTGAATCGAGTTGCCACAAACATTGCCGACTCGCGGTCCTGGTCGGTGCCGGTTTGCCGCCCGCGAAATGCAGGACCGCTCAGTTCCGTGATGTCCGTCATCATCCGTTCGATGGATATCTGTTCCAGTGCGGTGTGCAGCCAGTTACCCGCCGAGAGGGTTGAGTCGAGTGTGGAACCGGCCGCCCCGGCATCTGCCGGAGAAATCGCGGCACAGGCAGCGGTCAGGAGAATCGTAACAAGTTTCATGCATCCTCACAGTCTGAGGCTGGGATCGGTGAGTTGTGTGCGAAACTATAGCATAGGGAATGCGACCCGTTGCACCGTCTCTGTGCGGCACGGTACTATGCGGACCCGCGCGGATTGTGGAGTAAACGCTGGTGTCCAAGAACCCCGATAGTTTTCCAAATCGCCTCATCGCCGAATCGAGTCCGTATCTCCGGCAGCATGCCTCGAACCCCGTGGAGTGGTATGCCTGGGGACCGGAAGCGTTGGCGCGGGCGAAAGCAGAGAATAAACCGATTCACCTGTCGATCGGCTATTCGGCCTGCCATTGGTGCCATGTGATGGCGCGCGAGTGTTTTGAGAATTCTGACATCGCCACATTGTTGAATGAGCAGTTCATCAATGTGAAAGTCGACCGCGAGGAACGGCCTGATCTGGATGACATCTATCAGAAAGCGGTGCAGGTCTTCTCGGGGCGCGGAGGAGGCTGGCCGCTCACGATGTTTCTGACGCCGGAGCAGGAACCGTTCTACGGCGGGACCTATTTCCCACCGGTACCCCGGTACAATCTTCCGGGGTTTCCGCAAGTGCTTCTTGGTGTCGTCGAGGCCTATCGCAACCATGGCGGTGAAGTAACGAAAAACATCGAGCGGGTGAAGGCGGGGCTTGCGCGGGTCAGTTCACACCAGCCGTCTCACGAGCCGCTGACCGATCGTTTGTTGGATGATGGCGTGAAGGATTTGGAGCTGTTTTTCGACCCAGTACAAGGCGGATTCGGCGAAGGGCCCAAGTTCCCCACGGTGCCGCCGCTGAGTCTGTTGCTCCGTCAGACCTATCGAACCAAAGACCAGGCGCATCAGGAGAAGGTGTTGCTCCAACTTCGAAAGATGGCGGCCGGCGGCATCTATGATCATCTGGGTGGCGGGTTCCACCGCTATTCCGTGGATGGACAGTGGCTCGTGCCCCATTTCGAGAAAATGCTCTACGACAATGCGCAGCTGGTGCGGATCTATCTTGACGGATGGCGTCTGACCAAGGAGTTTCGTTTTCGCCAGGTCGTTGAAGAAACACTCGACTATCTCCGCCGGGAACTGATGCATCCCGATGGGGCGTTCTATGCGGCCCAGGACGCGGATAGTGAAGGGGAAGAGGGAAAATACTTTGTGTGGGAGTCGCGTGAGATTCTCACGGTGCTGGGGAGTGAACTTGGAGAGCATTTTTCTCGGGCCTATGGTGTGACGGAGAGTGGGAATTTCGAGGGAAACACGATCCTCAATCGGCTGGGGATATTGGACTGGCCGCTGGAGGAACAAGAGCAACTGGACCGCGTGGTTCGCCCGGCCCGCAAGAAACTTCTGGCGGCACGCGAGGGGCGGGTCAAACCGCAGCGGGACGAAAACATCATCACGAGTTGGAACGCCTTGGCGGTGTCGGCGTTCCTCGACGCGTACCAGACATTCGGCACGCCGTGGTACCTATCGGCGGCAGAGCAGGCGCTGACGTTCATGATCGATTATGCCATCCACGACGGTCTTGTCTTCCGAACCACCGCAGGCGGCCGGGGACGCATCGCCGGCTATCTCGATGACTATGCCTGTTTGTCGGCGGCGCTGCTGGATGCGTTTGAAACCACCTCACACACATGGTATCTCGACCAGGCTCGGGTGCTGGCGGACGGCATGCTCGCTCAGTTCTGGGATGACTCCGTCGGGGGCTTCTACTTCACCGGCAAGCACCATGAGGCGCTCATTCATCGGATGAAATCCGGGGTCGATAGTTCGGTCCCCTCGGGCAATGCGGTGGCGGTTCAGGTGCTCCTCAGACTCTTTGCTTTGACGGGAGAGCGCTTGTATGATGAGCGGGCGGAGCAGACGCTGCGGGTATTTCGGGACACGATGGATCAGAATGCGTACGGAACGTCTGGGATACTGTGTGCGCTGGATCTGTATCTCTCCAAGCCTCGAGAAGTGGTGATTGTGGGGAGCCGGGGCAATCCCGTCACGGAGTCGTTTATTTCGACCGTGCATCAACGGTATGTGCCGAACAAGATCCTGTTTTTGCTCGATGAGTCGCGCCGTGGCAAAGAATCCGAGCTCGCGTTGGCGGCGGGCAAAGTGAGTGTGAACGGGCAGCCAACGGCCTATGTGTGCCAGCGGTTCAGCTGTTCCCAGCCGGTGACGGAGCAGGCGCAGTTGGAGCTGTTGCTGTAAAAGGGAGTGCCTGTGGCTGCTGGTGGGTCTGGAAATGGGCTCTACGATCACCTCTATAAGCGATTTTTCGAACAACGTGATCGACATGAGGGCTATTCGTTTCAGCACGCTCCCGGAGGCAGTGCGCAGCCGCCCACGGTGACGTTCAGCCAGAAACTGCGATGGTGGACGTGGGATCGATGGCAGCGGCGGAAAAAGATTCTCGCCGAGCGAGACCGGCTACAGCAAGAGATCATCCAGATCAAGACAACAGGAAACTCCAAATAGCGCGGGTTTCTGACCATCGTGGCCGAAACCGGACACGATGGCTGTAGGGTGTGAGCAGATCGGAAATTGGCGATGGCTGCGTCATGGTCCGTCATCCGTTGCATGGTGCGAGTCCGAACGACGGTGGGCGTTCTTCTCTTGGCAGGCGGGATGGTCGTTGCGATCGGCGCGCAGGCGCAGGCGGTTCAGCGGGAAACGCAGGAAGAAAAAGAAGCCAATTTTAAGAAGCAAGCGGCGGGTGGACTCTTTCAGAGGTGGACATTCGATCAGGATAGGCTCAATGAAGTACCGGCCGGTTTCGTTGGGCTTGCCTCCGGTGATAGGGAGGCCGCCGATTGGGTTGTGCAGGGGAATACAACAGCGCCGTCTCTTCCCAATGTCGTGGCGGTTTCGGCGCAATGTGTGGAGGGGCCGTGTTATCAATTACTGTTGGCCAAGGGGCTTGAGTACGAATATCCCGACCTCACAGTGCGCTTTCGCATGTCGGAGGGGCGGGCGGGAATCGGCGGGCTCGTGTTTAGTGCAAAAGATGGCGCGAATTTTTATGCGGCCGTGGTTGATCTTGGCGGTCTCACGGTGGAAGTCGTTCGCATGGTGGCGGGAAGCGAGACGGTACTCGCTCAAGCTTCCGTCAGCCTGAAACCGGTGGACTGGCATTCGCTGAGGATTCAGCGCAATACGATCATCAGCCAGGACTTCATTGAGACGTTTGTGGATGGAACCCTCGTGCTTTCGGTTGAAGATCAGGTCCTGGGGCTAGGGCAGGTCGGGTTGCTGGCTCGAGGTGAATCCTCCTTACTTTTCGATATGTTCCACGCGATCCCGCTCTTTTCACATCGGCCGCTTTCAGCGCCGCCGGCATACTAGCGTGCCTGGGAACTGCTGGGGTTCATCCTGAAACTTGCCTTTTTTCTTCTGTCTGGAGTAGCATGGACCCGCTTGATTGCGAAAGGCCTGGCAAACAAGCACTGAGAGTGACAAGGCCTGAACCGATGTTGTTTTGGTCCTGCCCGGAAGCCAGAGCTAAGTCGCCGCTGTGTTGATGACGTCTTCGGCCCATTCCTTCCTCGTTTCTTTCTCGCGTCCAAGACAACACCATTTTCTCAAAGGAGGAGCCCAATGGGTTCGAAGATTTACGTTGGCGGATTACCGTATTCAACGACCGAGCAGCAACTGAGCGATCTGTTCGCTGCACACGGGTCGGTCGCCTCATCCCGGATTATCACGGATAAGTTTACGGGACAATCCCGTGGATTTGGTTTTGTGGAAATGTCATCCGATTCTGAAGCACAAGCGGCGATTACCGCATTGAACGGCACGCAACTGGGTGGCCGCACGTTAACGGTCAACGAAGCGCGTCCTCAAGAACCCCGCTCCGGTGGGGGTGGAGGTCGCGGAGGATTCGGAGGTGGTCGGAACTAATCCGATCGCGCTCTGTTCAGCCGGGGGCTGCCGGACATTCCGGCAGCCTTTTTTTGTCTAGCAGGGTGTTGAAAAAGTCCGCCAGCGGCGTTCTCGCGTCGCTCAGAGGCTCAACGTACGGCAGAGAGTACGCCTTCGCCTCATCGCTCGCTGCGGCCTTGCCGGACGGCCTTTTTGAACACCCTGTGGACTTTTGTGATGCTGTCAGTCATCTCCAGTCGTGACTCATTCGCGATACGCAGACATGGTTTGTCAACAGTCTGCTAGCCCACAGTATCCATGAGCACGTCTGCGGCAATCGCCCATCCGCTGCTACGACAGACCTTCGGCCGGCGGGCTCGCTCCTCGACCCTCACCGTACGGCACGAGTATGCTTCAGGTCCCCAGGGCTCCGCGCGCCGGTCTTACGACGCGGCTCAGCGATTTCGAGACGAACCGTCGTGAATAATGTGGGCTCCTGCTCAGGAACCCTCGGTAGTACGGGGTCGACCTGTCTGTTAGGATGATTGCCGGAGATTGTTGTGCCACCATTCAAACTTGACGCGCCCTTCAAACCCTGTGGACATCAGCCGGAGGCAATTGCCAAGCTGACGGCCGGCATCGAGTCAGGGGAAAAGCATCAAGTACTGCTCGGGGTCACCGGCTCCGGCAAGACCTTTACCATGGCGAACCTGGTCGAACGGGTTCAAATGCCCACGCTCGTGCTCGTGCATAACAAAACTCTGGCCGGGCAGCTCCACCAAGAGTTTAAACAGTTCTTTCCGCACAACGCCGTCGAATATTTCGTCAGTTATTACGACTACTACCAGCCGGAAGCCTACATTCCGCAGAGTGACACCTATATCGCGAAGGATGCATCGATTAACGACGCGATCGACCAGATGCGGCACGCCGCCACGACGTCCTTGCTCCAGCGCAACGACGTGCTGATCGTGTCTTCGGTGTCGTGCATCTATGGCCTTGGGTCGCCGGAGGTTTACCATGACATGTTGGTCTATTTGGAAGAAGGGACGGAGACCCGGCGAGAGAAGATTCTGGCCAAGCTCGTGGACATCCAATATGAACGCAATGACACGGATTTTCATCGCGGGACCTTTCGCGCCCGTGGCGATGTCATCGAAATTTTTCCGGCTTCGTCGGAGGCCAAGTCCGTGCGGATCGAGCTTTTCGGGGATGTCGTCGATGCGATTCATGAAATCGATCCGCTCACGGGGAAATCGCTGGGCAAGTTACCCAAGGTCGCGATCTATCCGAATACACACTACCTGATTGCTCCGGATCGGTATGAACGAGCCATGACCGGTATTGAAGAGGAGCTTGATGCACGTCTGGCTTCGTTCAGGAAAACGGGCCGGCTCGTGGAGGCGCAACGGATCGAACAGCGCACGAAGTTTGATCTGGAAATGATTCGAGCGATGGGCTATTGCCATGGGATCGAGAACTACTCGCGCCATTTGAGCGGGCGGGCTCCGGGCGAGCCGCCGCCGACGTTGCTCGACTATTTTCCAAAAGATTTTCTTCTGATTGTCGATGAGTCTCACGCCACAATTCCTCAAGTGGGAGGGATGTACGAAGGGGACTATTCGCGGAAGCGAACGCTGGTCGATTACGGATTTCGCTTGCCGTCGGCCGTAGACAATCGACCGCTAAAATTTTCAGAGTTCGAGCGGTGTCTCAATCAAGTGGTCTATGTGTCGGCGACGCCGGGCGCCTACGAGTTGGAACATGCCGGCGGAGAGGTCGTTGAACAAATCATCCGGCCGACCGGACTCATGGACCCGCAGATCGAGGTGGTGCCGGCCAAAGGGCAGGTGGATCACTTGCTTGGGCAGGTTCGTGCTGAAGCAGCAAAGGGCGGCCGAGTTCTGGTCACGACGTTGACCAAACGCATGGCCGAGGATCTGACGGAGTATTACCACGATCTCGGGGTCAAAGTGCGCTATCTGCACTCCGACATCAAGACGCTGGAGCGGGCCGAGATTGTCCGGGATCTCCGGCGCGGCGTGTTTGATGTGCTGGTCGGGATCAATTTGTTGCGGGAAGGGCTCGATCTGCCGGAGGTGAGCCTGGTTGCTATTCTCGATGCCGACAAAGAAGGCTATCTTCGTTCCTACCGTTCACTCATCCAGACGTCCGGACGCGCGGCGCGCAACCTCGACGGACGGGTGATTTTTTATGGGGATTTCGTGACGGCGTCTATGCAAATGGCAATGAGTGAAACGACCCGCCGTCGCGGGATTCAGGCCGAGTATAATCACGCCCATGGGGTTACCCCTGCCAGCGTGAAAAAAGGGATCCCTGCTCTTGAGTATGCCGTAGCCGACATGGATTACATTCAGTTAGATTTAGCGGCCGAATCGGTCGAGAAGTATGGAACGGGGGAGACGACGGATCAACTCATCAAGCGGCTGGAGTCGGAGATGAAAGCAGCGGCCAAGGAACTCGCTTTTGAGCGGGCCGCGGAGTTACGCAATCGGATTCGATCGCTACGGCTCCAGGATTTGGACCTGAAATCCTAAACGTGTTTGTAGAGATAGATCCCGATGAACATGCCGAGGACGCTGAGGATGTTGACTTTAATGCTGAAACCCAAGGTGAGTTTTACCAGAGCCAGATCGATGGTGAGGGGAGGTCTGATACCGGGAGTAAAGTGTGTCGAGAAGATATTCTGAATCGTGCCTTGGGGTGCGATGACATGGAGAATTTCTCCAAGAATTCCGCCAAGTAGCCCACCGATGAGCACAAAGATGAGAAGAACCCAGGGTGATTTTCTCACGCGACCGCCGTTCCTCCTTTATCCATCTATGCATCGTGATACTGTGGCGAATTAAAGGCACCATATCGGAAGGTTTCCGGCATGTCAACAAATCTGCGGACTTGATACCTTCTTGACTTGCGCCCCCGCAGTTCTATACACTTCCCGATGCTCTTTTTCTAGATTTTTCGAGGCGATCGGAGATCTGGCGCAAGGCTTCGATGGCCTCTTTCTTTGTGATCTTATGCTCGATGCACTAAGCGGCAAATTTGAGAAAATCCTGAAGAAGCTCCGGGGGCAGGGTGTGCTCACGGAGCAGAATATTACGGAGGCCCTAAAGGAAGTGCGATTCGCCCTTCTTGAAGCCGACGTCAATTTCAAGATCGTGAAGGATTTCATAGAGCGAGTTCGTCAGAAGGCCGTGGGGCAGGAGGTGCTACAGAGCCTGACTCCCGGGCATCAGGTCGTCAAGGTTGTCTGGGATGAACTCAGCGAGATGATGGGACGTGAGCGGTCGGGGCTCTCGCTCAACTCCAGGCCGCCCACCGTAGTAATGATGGTCGGATTACAAGGAGCCGGCAAGACGACGACCAGTGGCAAACTGGCGCGTCTGTTTAAGACTCAAGGCAAACGCGTGCTCCTGGTTGCAGCCGATCCGCGTCGCCCTGCGGCTGGCGAGCAACTCAGCGCGCTGGGACGGGATCTCGGAATTGACGTTCATCGTGTCGATCAGATCCAAGCCTCCCAGGCAGATGTCGTGCGTATTTGCCAAGCCGGAGTCGAGCGGGGACGGGAGCAGGGTTACGATCTTGTCGTCCTGGATACGGGGGGACGGCTGCACATCGACGATGAATTGATGGGAGAACTCGTTGCCGTGAAGACGACGGTGGCTCCCCATGAGGTGCTTCTGGTCGCTGATGCGATGACCGGCCAGGATGCGGTGACGATGGCGAGTCAGTTCGATCAGAAGGTCGGTCTGACCGGCATCATCCTGACAAAGGTGGAAGGTGATGCGCGCGGCGGCGCGCTGTTGTCCATCCGGGCCGTAACCGGCAAACCCATTAAGTTTCTCGGTGTCGGGGAAAAGACGGACGCGCTCGAGGTGTTCCATCCGGATCGAATGGCCTCACGCATCCTTGGGATGGGTGATGTGCTGTCGCTCATTGAGAAAGCACAGGAAAGCATCACCCGGGAACAGGCCGAAGAAGCGCAGAAACGACTCACAACCAATACCTTCACGCTGGAGGATTTTCGCGCCCAGCTGGGGCAGATGAATCGTCTTGGCTCGTTGGATCAGATTTTAGGCATGCTTCCGGGCGGACAAAAGCTGAAGAGTGTGATTGAGGGGGAAAAGCCGGAGCGAGAGATGGGTCGGGTGGCCGCCGTGATCGATTCCATGACGGTACGCGAACGCCGTGATCATACCATCATCAACGGAAGCCGTAAGAAGCGCATTGCGCGCGGAAGCGGCACCAGCGTCCAAGATGTCAATCGACTGATCAAGCAGTTTTTGTCGGCAAAGAAAATGGCAAAAGCAATGGCAGGCGCAGGGGGGCGTCGACAGCTCGCCCAGCTCATGCGCTCGATGTGAGAGGGATTTTTTAGCGCACTCGCGATTGGTGCAAAAGGAGGACCGTGTGGCCGTTCATTTGAGACTTGCCCGGACAGGAAGACATAAGCGCCCCATGTATCGGTTGGTGGCAGCCGATTCCCGCAAAGCGCGTGATGGGCGCTTCCTTGAAATTCTGGGGATCTTTGATCCGTTGAAGGATGCCGGTGTGCCCGAGATCAAGCCGGAGCGTGTGTTGACCTGGTTGCGCCAGGGCGCGCAACCCTCGGTCACGGTTCGGACGCTGCTTCGCCGGGCCGGTCTCTGGAAGCAGTTCGAGGCTGAAAAAGCAGCACGGAAAAAGACTGCGACGAAGTAATCATGGTGAGTCAGCTCGAAACGGTGACGGTGGGACAGATCGATCGGCCCTTTGGTGTCAAGGGAGAGGTCAAAGTTCGTTCGCTCAGCGATGTTCCGGGCCGATTCGAAGCGCTGACGCACGTGAGTCTCGTGGCGAAGAGCGGAAAGACCATGGATACCAGTGTCACCCATGTCAGGCGCACCGGGACTGGATTCATTGTGGGCTTGGCGGGTCTGACCACCCCGGAGGAGGCAGGACTGTGGCGCGGTGGGCTGATTCAAGTGCTCCGTGGGACCGTGCCGGCCCTTCCGGAGGGACAATACTATGAATGTGACTTGGTGGGCCTTGAGGTCCGGACCGAGCAGGGGCAGCCGATCGGCGTGTTGGAGCAGATTTGGGAATTGCCGGGCAATCATGTCTTCGTCGTTCGCCAGGGTGCCAAAGAAGTTTTGATTCCGGCGGCGAAAGAACTGGTGGCCGCTGTGGACCTTGAACACCGGGTCATGACCGTTCGCATGATCGACGGGTTGGGTGAGTAACAAGATGCTGCGCTTTGATGTGCTTACGCTGTTCCCGGACATGGTGACTCCCGTCTTGGGCCACAGCATTCTTAAGCGCGCTCAGGAAAAAGGGCTTTTGAGCGTGCAGGTTAGGAATCTGCGCGACTTCACCATGGATCGCCACAAAGTGGCCGATGACATTCCCTACGGCGGTGGTGCGGGCATGGTGATGAAGGCCGAGCCGATTTTGCGGGCAGTCGATGTGCTTCGGGAAGAGGCCCAGTCGGGCGGGGAGGAGATTCGTCTGCTGTTTCCGTCTCCCCATGGCCGACCCTTCACGCAGGAGTATGCCCAGCATCTTGCGCATGAGCGGCGCCGGATAGTCATTCTCTGCGGGCATTACGAAGGAGTCGATGAGCGTGTGAGAATGTCGCTGTCACCGGAAGAAGTCTCTGTCGGCGACTATGTATTGACCGGAGGCGAATTGCCGGCGCTCGTATTGATCGATGCGGCAACACGGCTGGTTCCCGGCGTACTGGGTGATCCTGAATCGGTGATCGAGGAGTCATTTTCGGATTCTCTCCTGGAGTACCCGCACTACACCAGGCCGGCAGAAGTTCGGGGTTTGGGCGTGCCGGAGGTGTTGCTGTCGGGACATCATGAGGCGATTCGTTTGTGGCGCCGGAAACAGGCCTTACGCAGCACGTATCTCAGACGGCCCGATCTCGTGAGGGATCGGGTGCTCACGAGCGAAGATCAACGGTTATTGAACGAACTTATCAGCGAAGGCGTCTCGACGGTGCCGATGCGATGTGGGGAGGAGGGGTGAGCACATGAATCAATTAGAACGAATTCAGCGGTCCTTTACGAAGAAATCAGCTCCGAGCTTTGAAATAGGGGATACCGTCCGGGTCCATGTCAAAGTTGTCGAAGGTGAAAAGGAACGCATTCAGGTGTACGAAGGCACCGTCATCGCCCGCAGGGGCACCTTAAACACGGAGACGTTTACGGTCCGCAAGGTGTCCTATGGTGTCGGCGTCGAGCGGATATTCCCGGTGCATTCGCCGATCGTGTCGAAGGTCGATGTCGTCCGACAAGGACGTGTTCGACGGGCCAAGCTCTACTATCTGCGCGGGAAGAAGGGGAAGTTCGCCAAGGTGGAAGAACGCGAGTTTGTCGGAGAGAGCAAGGCGTCCTCGCGGCCGCCTGCTGCTGAAACCGAACCCGTAAAGGCGTAATCGCCCCTCTGGTTTGGCCCCGTCACTGCAGGGCGGTCGGTTGTCTCAGGCAGAGCACCTGATCGGAGGGAGCGCCTGATGGGACCCACCGAAGAATTTGAACAAGAGGCCAGGCGATGTGGGTATCGCCATATCGCTGGAATCGACGAAGCGGGGCGTGGTCCTTTGGCCGGCCCAGTCGTTGCTGCAGCGGTGATATTACCGGCCCGTTGTCGGCTTGCAGGCGTCGATGATTCAAAGCAGCTTTCTGAAGCTAAACGGGAACAGCTGTACACCGCGATTGTTGAGAAAGCCGTGGGTGTGGGGATCGGGTCGGCCGATGCCGGCGAGATCGATTCTCTCAACATTCTGGAAGCCACCCGCCTGGCGATGCGCCGAGCCATCGAAAACTTGGCTCCCTCCCCCGATTACCTGTTAGTTGATGCCGTCACACTCCCGGCGCTCAGGGTTCCAGTACGTCCTATCATCAAAGGTGACGCGCTCTCGATGTCGATCGCTGCTGCGTCGATCATCGCCAAAGTGACGCGCGATCACCTTATGGCGGCGTACCATGGGACGTTCCCGCAATATAATTTTCTCTCGCACAAAGGGTATGGCACGGCAGAACACCTACAGCGACTGGCGCGCTATGGACCGTGCGCCATTCATCGCCTGACATTTTCTCCGGTGCGAGAGGCGATCATCCCTACGAAGACCGCAGGACTCAGTGTGACGGGGCAACCCGTTTAGCAAGGGCGATCTCCATGACCACTTCGGATCCGCGCCATCAGTTCGGTCACGCCGGTGAAATGTGGGCGGAACAGTTCTTGCGCGCCAAGGGCTATCGAATTCTCGAGCGCAATCTGCGGACTTCGCTGGGCGAATTGGATCTGGTGGCCGAGGATGCGGGAGTGTTGGTGTTTGTCGAGGTGAAAGCCAGGGCAACAGCGGCTTTTGGTGGAGCGCTGTTGGCTGTGGATCGTCGCAAGCAGGCCAAGCTGGTGAGATTGGCCGCGCAGTATTTGGCGCTGCGGCATTTGTCGGACAAGCCCTGCCGGTTCGATGTGGTGTTGGTGCAGGGGCAGCCGTCGGGACGGGGGCAGATTGAGCATCTCCAAAACGCGTTTGAGGTCGCCGAGCATGGACGGTCGTAGGCCGTGCTTGAGGGGGCCTGCATGGATGCGATGATCCAGCTGATCCATGTGTCCAAGTCCTACGACCGTCGCGCGGCTTTGTCTGATGTCACGTTGGAGATCGAGAAGGGGGAGTTCGTGCTGCTCATGGGGCCGAGTGGAGCGGGGAAGTCCACGTTGCTGCGTATGCTGATCGGCGAGGAGCAGCCGGATGAGGGGCAAATCTTCGTTCAGGGAAGGAACGTCACAAAATTAAAACAGTCGGAGGTGCCGTATCTTCGCAGGAAGGTCGGATCGGTCTTTCAAGACTTTCGCCTCCTACCCAAGAAATCCGTGTTTGAAAACGTGGCTCTGCCGTTGATCGTTCAGGGAGCATCCACGGTGGATATTCGCCGCAAAGTCACGGAGGCCTTGCGGGCGGTCGGAGTAGATCATAAAAAAGAACAGTCGCCCAACAGTCTCTCAACCGGTGAGCGGCAACGCGTCTGCATTGCCCGAGCGATTGTCAACGGGCCGATCGTTCTCTTGGCGGACGAACCGACGGGCAATCTTGATCCGGAACGGACTGCAGAGATCATCGAGTTGTTCAAGCTGATCAACGCTCGGGGTACGACCGTGATCGTCGCAACGCACGATCCTCATGTGATGACGCAGGTCAACCGGCGGGTCATTACGTTAATGCAGGGGGCACTGGTGTCGGAGAATCGGGTAGGTGTATGAGGCGGCTGTTCTATCTTGTTCGTGAAGCCTGGGCGAATATGCGGACGAACCGCACGACCACAGTTGTGGCCATTCTGACTACCGCCTTTACGCTGTCCTGCGTCGGCATCTTTCTGCTGCTGTACGTGAATCTCCGCAGTGCGGCGGGCTGGCTCCAGGAGGATATCAAGATCATGGTCTATCTGGAGGATCGGATGACACGTGAGGGGACGCAGGAGCTTGAGGGAAAGCTCAAAGCCGATCGAATGGTGGCCGGGTCTCTCTTTATTTCGAAAGAGCAGGCACTGGGCGAGTTTCGAGCGCAGTTCCCGTCCGATTCCCACTTGCTCGAGGGGCTCGGCGAAAATCCTCTTCCCGCATCGTTTGTGGTGACGCTGGCGCCGAATTTTCGGTCTCCTGACGCGGTGAGCCGCTGGGCCGAACGGGTCCGAACGATGGCCGGCGTTGCGAAGGTCGACTATAATCAAGAATGGATTGATGCGCTGGCCGGGCTGATTCGGTACATCGAACTGGCGGCGATCGGAGTGGGCGTGATTCTTTCTGCCGCCGCGGTGACGATCATCGGGAATACGACCAGGCTCGCGCTTGTCGCGAGGCGGGAAGAGATCGAGATCCTTCGCCTCATCGGGGCGACTCGCGCCTTTATCCGGATTCCCTATTTCCTCGAAGGGGCCTTGTTAGGGGCTTGTGGCAGTGCGCTCTCTTTGGGAATTCTCAAATTCGGGTTCGAACTGTTTCGGCAGCAGATTCCCTCGGCGGGCCGCTTCAGTGGGATCGAAAACATGATGTCATTTTTTCCGCTCTCCATCTGTCTGGCGCTTGTCGTCGTGGGAATGGGGCTTGGGTTTGCCGGCAGCGTCGTCTCCCTGCGCCGATTTGGGGAAGGGCGAGCATGAGAAGTCTTCTCGCAGTCATGGTCTGGTGCGTCGCGGTGTGGAGTGGGTGGGAATCCGTCGTTGCCGCGGCGAATGATCCCATCGCCGAGAAAATACAGCAGGAACGAAAGACACTTGAGCAGCTGAAGGATAAAATTGAAGAGAAGAGGAAAAGAGCCGGCGAAGCCGAGAAGAAACGAGAGTCGGTCCTTCAGGGTATCCAATCGCTGGATGAACGGTTGGTCCGTCATCGCCAAGATCACCATGATATCAGCAAGAAGTTGCGCAAGAAGGACCGGGAGCTTGAAGACATTACGGAACAACTGGGCACGATGCGGGCCAGCATCCAGGAGCGGCGCGACGCCATCCTCGCACGACTGCGCGTGCAGTATATGGAAGGGCGATTCGGGTATGTGAAGGCGCTCGTCGCGGCCGACTCCTACGTCGATTTCCAGCGGCGACGGCAATACCTCTCTGCCGTCTCGCAGAAAGACTACGAATTGCTGGGTTCGTTTCGGGCTGACATGGTCCGCATGGAGCAAGCCGAACGCCAGCGCGGGGAGGCGCGGACCGGAATGGTTGCCTTTAAGGAAGGTATCGAGAAGAAGCTTGCGGACATTCGGGCGCTGCAGAAAGAGAAGAAGATCTATCTGACGAAGATCACGCAGGAAAAGGACTCCTACAATCGGACGGTCGAAGAACTTGAGCGGTCGGCCGCACGGGTGGATAGCTTGTTACGGGAATTGGAAGTCCGCCGCCGGGCTCTGGCGATGCGCCCGCCGACGGCTCCGACCCTCCCTCGTGGGATGAAAGGCGCGTTGGCCTGGCCAGCCGATGGGGAGGTGATTTCATTTTTTGGACGCCAGAAACACCCGACCTTTAACACGTACGTGCAACGCAAAGGGATTGAAATCAAGACCACAGAAGGGACCTTCATCCATGCCGTCATGCCGGGTACCGTTGTGTATGCGGACTGGTTGAAAGGCTACGGACTCGTTATAATCCTGGACCATGCCAATGGATTCTTTTCGCTGTATGCCCATGCCTCAAAGATTTTGGCCAAAGTCGGCGAACAGGTCGCGGCAGGCCACCCGATCGGCGAAACGGGAGATACGGGCATGATTGGAGAAAATACTTTATACTTTGAGTTGCGCGAGGGGGCTGAGCCGGTGGATCCGCTCCACTGGTTGGCGAAGCGATAAAGAGTATTACGGACTGTCAGCGCGATCAGCTTTTTGAAAGAAGGGATGTGACGATGATGGAACAACAGCCGCGGCGGAAGTCTTGGGTGGTCGGGCCGATGATCGCACTCGCACTGCTTTGCGGGGTCTTTATCGGCAAGGGCTGGGAGCGGACCGGTCATGCCAGTGAAACTTATGAGGAGCTCAAGACCTTTTCCGAGGTCCTGAATCAAGTCCAGAAACATTATGTGGACGAAACGAAGGCCAAGGATCTCATTCAAGGTGCCATCCGCGGCATGCTGGCAACGCTCGACCCTCACTCCGCCTATATGACTCCCGAGATGTATAAGGAGATGCAAGTTGAGACCAAGGGAGAGTTTGGCGGCGTGGGCATCCAGATCGGAGTGAAGGACAGTCGTCTGGCCGTGATCGCACCGATCGAAGGCACACCGGCATATCGGGCAGGGATCAAGGCCGGGGATTTCATCGTCAAGGTCAATGATGACACCACCAAAGATCTCACCTTGATGGACGCGGTTCAGAAGATGCGCGGGCCCAAGGGCAGCAAGGTGAATTTGACGATTCAACGGGACGGCGCGCCGGATCCGCTGGTGTTCACCTTAGTCCGGGATACCATCAAGATTGAAAGCGTCAAGTCAAAGGTGATTGAGAATCTCGGGTACGTACGGCTGACCCAATTCCAAGAGGCGACAGGGAGGGACCTCTCCAAAGCGATCAAGCAGTTCAGAGAGCAAAAGGTGCAAGGCGCTATTCTCGACTTGCGTAATAACCCAGGCGGGCTGCTCACTGCGGCGGTCGATGTGTCCGAGCAATTTCTCCCAAGCGGGAAGCTCGTTGTCTATACCAAGAGCCGGGAGGGCAAAAAAGACGAATGGTTTGCCAAGTCCAAGGACCACATGGAAGACCTTCCGGTCATCATTCTGGTCAATGAGGGATCGGCGAGCGCGTCAGAGATTGTTGCCGGGGCCCTTCAAGACTGGGGACGGGCGGTCATCGTCGGAGCCACCTCATTTGGAAAGGGATCGGTGCAGACAATTCTGACGCTTGGGGATGGTTCAGGGCTTCGTCTCACCACGGCGAAATACTATACACCGAAGGGTCGGTCGATTCAGTCGACGGGCATTACCCCTGACATTGTGGTGAAGCTTCCCGCACCGGTGGTTGCCAAGGCGACCGAAGGCAAGGCGGGTGAGAAAGAGGCAGACACGAAGGCCGTCAAGCCGTCACCCGGAAAGGACGCCGCCCCGCACAACGGGACATCTCCTGACGAGGGAGGTTCGAAGAATGGGACGGTTCCGCAGGCGCTGCCGACCGATGCGGCAGGCGATTTCTCGCTTGAGCAGGATACTCAATTACAGAAGGCGGTGGAGTTGCTCAAGAGCTGGAAGATCTTCAAAGAGCTGAAAGTTTCTTAATCGTGCTGGTCTCGCTGTTGCCGTTGGACGGCCTGAAGCAAGCATTCCTCGGACCCCGAGAATCCAGGCATGGTTCGAAGGAGATGAGACTGAACGAGTTGCTCCAAGTCGGTCAGTGTCCGTATGCCGAGTCGGAAGTACAGGTAGGTCACGAGTGAATCGGAGAGCCCTGGAAGCTGCGCCCAACTCTTGACCTCCTGGGGCAGCGGGGTTTTCAGTTCTTCATACGCGCGGATGGTTCCTGTTTCGAGATACTCTCTGATTTTTGCCGCGAGATCTTTCCCAATTCCATCAATGTCTTCCAGACCATGGCGCTGCGCGACGGCTGCGATATCTTCTTCGGCAGCCAGGAGCGCATCCGCAGCGCGCCGATAGGCCCGGACCCGATAGGGGTTTGCGCGTTGGGCTGAGAGGAGATCGGCCATCGACCGGAAGAGCGTAGCCAGCTGGTGATTGTTCTCGTGCATGATCGTGTTCTGCGTAGGTCTATTGTGCGATCCGCTAGGCCTTCCAGGCAAGGGGCGTCTTTGTTGACAAGCCGAATTCTGGTCCCATAGGATGACGGGCGATGCAGGACACGATTCAAATCCAAGTGAATGGTGAACCAAAGGCCTGGCGCAGCGGTGCCACGGTTGCCGACCTGCTGCAGGACTTGGAGATTACATCCGAGCGTGTGGCGGTTGAGTTGAATCTCGAGATCCTTGATCGGGCGGCATTTGTTCAACGCCCGCTCATGGACGGAGATCGGGTCGAGATTCTGAGTTTTATCGGCGGCGGCGCGGAGGAATTCCGTCATTGATGAGTGCATCATCGTTTCATCGGGCGAGGCGTATGGGGTGCCCCAATCGTCAAGGACTCGATGACTACATTCTAAGAGGACACTATGGCGGACGATCGACTGATTATTGCGGGACGTGAGTTCAAATCCAGGCTTTGGGTAGGGACGGGCAAATACAAGGACTTTGTCGAAACGCAAAAAGCGATTGAAGCATCGGGCGCCGATGTCGTGACCGTGGCGGTTCGACGCGTGAATATCACCGATCGTTCGAAGGAGAATTTGCTCGACTATATCGATCCCAAGAAATATACGATCCTTCCCAACACGGCCGGCTGTTACACCGTGGACGATGCGGTTCGATACTCGCGCTTGGCCCGTGCGGCCGGTGTCTCCGATCTGGTGAAGCTGGAGGTGCTTGGTGATGAGAGAACCTTGTTCCCAGACACGGCGGGGTTGATCGAGGCGGCGAAGATTCTCATTAAAGAAGGATTCATCGTGTTGCCGTACACGAATGATGATCCGATTGTCGCGAAGAAGCTGGTGGACATCGGTTGTCCAGCGGTCATGCCGTTAGCGGCGCCGATTGGATCCGGGCTGGGAATCCGTAATCCGTACAATCTGAAAATCATCATGGAGACCGTCAAGGTCCCTATCATTGTCGATGCCGGTGTCGGGACTGCCTCAGACGCGGCGCTGGCAATGGAATATGGGGCCGACGCCGTGCTCATGAATACGGCCATCGCCGGCTCGCGTGATCCTATTTCGATGGCGGAAGCCATGAAGTATGCGGTCTATGCCGGTCGCTTGGCATACAAGGCTGGCCGCATTCCCAGGAAGCTTTATGCGACCGCCAGTAGTCCGATCGAAGGGATGCTGTGAAAAGCGGTGATCCGTGATCCGTGCTGTGCGATGAGTACACGGGTGCTCGATTAGCGCTCATCGCCGGCGTGCAACTCATCACCGATCATCCAGTACCGATCACGATCTCATGCCCTCCGTCAATTTTCGTCTCCTCCTCGTCAGTGACCGGCATCAAACCGGGAGCCGATCCCTCTTGTCGGTGCTGAAACAGTCCGCCGAAGCGGGGGTTCCCGCGATTCAACTTCGAGAGCGTGATCTGCCGACGCCGGAGGTGCTCGTGTTGGCGCGCACGCTTCAGAGCATCACAGCGGCGCACGCGATTCCGTTGCTTATCAATGATCGGGTCGATCTTGTGGTGGCGCTGAACTTGGACGGCGTGCATCTTCGCGCGAACAGCCTCCCTGTGTCCGCCGCTCGTCGGCTTGTCGGGGAGTATCGTCTCGTCGGGATCTCGACACATTCCGCTGAAGAAGTTCGCAGGGCGAATCAGGACGGAGCCGACTACGTGGTGTTCGGTCCGATCTTTGACACGCCGTCGAAGCGGCCGTTCGGGCCTCCTGTCGGATTGGACGCACTCACTGACGTCTGCCGTCAGTCGACCATCCCTGTCTTCGCCATCGGCGGCATCACGAGTGCGCGTGTGCGCGATGTTCGTCGAGCCGGTGCGCATGGCGTTGCAGTCCTCGGAGCGATACTTGCTCGTGATGATATCGCCGCGGCCACCAGCGAGTTGTTGGTTTCTCTGAAGCCGTGAAATTCCGTCGTGCATATGGATCATGGTGCGCGCGATCACGCGGTCTAGTTGACCACCCCTAGGTCGGGTGTTAGAATCCCGACACAGGCGTAAAGATGCGCGCGTATCTGACGTTGCGGCGATTCGTTGAGTTCCGATATGGGAGACAGTAAAGATCAGTCAAGCCGGCTCCGGTCCCTCCGAGATTCCGTGAAGAAGATCACGAAACGGTTGTCCGAGGGTGATACGGACGTGATTCACAAGAACGACGAACATGCCCGCGAAGTCGACAAGCTTCGCGTTCAAATTCAGTCGATGGAAGACGAAATCCGTCGGCTGTATCAATCCCGCCACCAACTGGACCAAGCCAACAAGCAAAACGAAAAACTCGTCTCGACGCTGCAGGAAGCGAAGGCGCAGATTGAGGCCTTGCGTGCTGAGGTGGAGAAGCTGACGGCGCCGCCGTCGAGCTACGCCATTTTCTCCAGCATGAACGCAGACGGCACAGGCAATGTCTACGTGTCGGGGCGAAAAATGAAAGTCAGCCTCCACCCCTCTATCAAGGTTTCGGGCTTGCGGAAGGGACAGGAAGTCGTCCTGAATGAGGCACTCAACGTCATCGAGATCAAAGGTTTCGATAGTCAAGGGGAGGTCGTTCGACTGAAGGATGTGCTGGAAGGGGGCCGGGCACTGGTCACGCTCCACTTTGACGAAGAGAAAGTTGCCGAGTTAGGCGACCCCTTGCTCGTCGAGCGGCTGAGCGTCGGTGATCATCTCTTGTACGATCCCCGTTCCGGTTATGTGATTGAGAAGCTGCCCAAATCCGAAGCGGAAGAACTCGTGCTCGAAGAAGTGCCCGATATCGACTATGAACACATCGGCGGCCTCCAGAAGGAATTGGAGCAGGTGCGTGATGCGATTGAGTTGCCTTTTCTCCATCCACACATCTTCTCGGAGTATAAGCTGAGTGCGCCCAAAGGTGTGTTGCTCTACGGCCCGCCGGGCTGCGGGAAAACGCTCATCGCCAAAGCGGTCGCCAACTCGATGGCCAAGAAGTTGGGCCATCTCGCAGGCAAAGAGATTCGAAGCTACTTCCTTCATGTGAAAGGCCCGGAATTGCTCAATAAGTACGTCGGTGAGTCGGAAAGGCAGGTGCGCGAAGTTTTCAAAAAAGCAAAAGAGCGTGCGGATGACGGCCACCCCGTGATCGTCTTTTTCGACGAGATGGATGCCCTCTTCCGTACCCGGGGCACCGGGATTTCCTCCGACATCGAATCAACCATCGTGCCGCAGTTCCTCTCGGAGATCGATGGTGTGGAGCGGCTGCGCAATGTGATCGTGATCGGGGCCAGCAACCGGCAGGACTTGATCGATCCCGCCGTGCTTCGTGCCGGCCGGCTGGATGTGAAAGTCAAAGTAGGACGACCGGATGCCGCAGCCGCGCGGGACATCTTCTCCAAGTACGTGTCGACGGATCTCCCTTTTGCCACGGATGAGTTGGAACGGCATGGAGGCGACCGACAGGCTCTCGTGGAGCGGTTGACGGCGCTCACCGTTGAGACGATGTATGCGGCCAGCGAGGAGAATAAATTTATCGAAGTCACGTACGCCAACGGTGAGAAGGAAGTGTTGTACTTCAAAGACTTTGCCAGCGGAGCCTTGATTGAAGGCATCGTGTCGCGTGCGAAAAAGTTTGCCGTGAAGCGGGTGATCGCGCAGGAAGGCACCGGGCTTCGGGCGGACGATCTGGTGCGCGCCATTCGTGAAGAGTTCAAGGAGCACGAAGATCTTCCGAATACGACCAACCCGGACGATTGGGCAAAAGTCGCCGGGAAGAAAGGCGAGAAGATCATCCACATTCGGACGATCAGCGGTGGGCCAGCAGAGTCTCGGCAGATCGAAACCATCACCACCGGCCACTATCTTTAGCCATCTCTATGCAGGAACAGACACCGACGAGTCGTCCGCGAGTGCTTGGCACGGAAACCGAGTTCGGCATCGCGGCGAAGGACGACTCTGCCGCCGACCCCGTGTCCGGCTCCATCGCCGTGATCAGACACTACACGGGGTTGCCCGCTCCCAGCGCGATCTGGGATTACGAAAACGAAAATCCACTTTTGGATGCTCGAGGTTTCGAGATCGACGGGGAACGGGAGCGTCCAAATCCCGACTACAATCGGCAGCTCAATAAAATCTTGGCAAACGGCGGACGGCTGTACGTCGACGGCGCCCATCCAGAGTACTCCACCCCTGAATGTTCCAATCCTCGGGAAATCGTGGCATTTGAACGAGTCGGGGAGCGGATTCTCGCGCAGAGTCTCCAGGAAATGGCCAGAGTGCGGGGGTGTGAGCAATACCTGCTCTATAAGAATAACTCTGACGGCAAGGGCAATAGCTATGGATACCATGAAAACTATCTGGTGTCGCGAGCCGTGCCGTTCGAGAAGATTATCCGAGTCCTGACGCCGTTCCTGGCGACGAGACCGATTTTTGCCGGGGCCGGAAAAGTCGGCGCGGAAAATCAAGCCGGTCCTGCGGAGTATCAAATCTCTCAGCGTGCAGATTTTTTCGAATGCCTCGTTGACCTCAATACGATGGTCAAGCGGCCGATCATCAATACACGGGATGAGCCGCATGCCGATCAGGCAAGATTTCGGCGGCTCCATGTCATTGTGGGCGATGCCAATATGGCGGAGCTGTCGACCTATTTGAAGGTGGGGACCTTGAACATCGTGCTGGACCTGCTTGAGGCGGAAGCCGACTTGCCGCAGCTGGAACTGGACGAGCCGGTCCGGGTGTGCAAACAGGTTTCACGCGACCTGGATTTGAAGGAGACGCTGAAGCTGGCCGGTGGTCGTCCCACGACAGCGCTCGCGATTCAGCGTGCCTATCTGAAGGCTGCGACTGACTTCTACGCCTCGCATGACGGCAATCAGGTGACCAGAGACGTGCTGATCCGCTGGGAGGATGTTCTCAATAAGCTCGAGCAGGATCCGCGCTTACTGGT
>Ga0214472_10000126_pt1 | contig 104066 bp, 106 predicted proteins | sample RVTome_6_FD_207662 | JGI IMG/M metagenome (GOLD analysis project Ga0214472, IMG submission 207662) | Soil microbial communities from uranium-contaminated site in the Upper Colorado River Basin, Wyoming, United States - RVT140D175 | ecosystem: Environmental > Terrestrial > Soil > Contaminated... | reverse complement strand
TACCGCGGGTTCCCCCGATGGTGGGACCTCTACGGTGGTGGCCAATCCGACCAGTGTGGTGGCGAATGGGAGCAGCAGCAGTACAATCACGGTGACGGTGCTGGATGCCAATAGTAATCCTGTGCAAGGAGCGAGTGTGACATTGAGTTCCTCACGAGGGGCCACGGATACGATCACACAGCCCGCAGCAGTAACGGATGTCAATGGTCAGACCACCGGGACGGTTTCTTCTGTAACGGCTGGCAATGCGGTGATGAGTGCGGTGGCAGGGGGTGTTAATATCATACAAACCGCAACGGTCACGTTTACGGCAGGATCCATCGATGCGGGAACTTCCACGGTAGTGGCCAATCCGACCAGTGTGGTGGCGAATGGGAGCAGCAGCAGTACAATCACGGTGACGGTATTGGATGCCAATAGTAATCCTGTGCAAGGAGCGAGTGTGACCTTGATTTCTTCGCGAGGTGTGACCGATACGATTACGCAGCCCGCCTCGGTAACCGATGCAGCGGGTCAGACCACCGGAACGGTTTCTTCTGTAACGGCTGGCAATGCGGTGATGAGTGCGGTGGCAGGGGGTGTTAATATCATACAAACCGCAACGGTCACGTTTACGGCAGGATCCATCGATGCGGGAACTTCCACGGTAGTGGCCAATCCGACCAGTGTGGTGGCGAATGGGAGCAGCAGCAGTACAATCACGGTGACGGTGCTGGATGCCAATAGTAATCCTGTGCAAGGAGCGAGTGTGACCTTGATTTCTTCGCGAGGTGTGACCGATACAATTACGCAGCCTGCAGGGGTGACGGATGCTAATGGTCAGACCACTGGAACAGTGGCCTCTTTGACTTTGGGAAATGCGGTCATTAGTGCCATTGCGGGAGGAACCGGTATTACCCAAACCGCTAATGTTTCATTTGTAGCGGGTCCCCCTGATGCAACAAATTCAACGGTTGTTGCTAGTCCCACCAATATACAAGCTGATGGAATCACTACAAGCACGATTACAGTAACATTGTTGGATGCCAATAACCATCCTGTTTCTGGAGCCAATGTGATCTTGAGCTCTTCTCGAGGTTTAACCGATACCATCACACAACCCTCAGGAGTAACCGATGTCAGTGGACAAACGACCGGGGAGATCTCTTCCACAACATCCGGGACAGCAGCGGTAAGTGCCATTGGAGATGGTGTGTCAATTACTCAAACTGCGACAGTGTTTTTTGAGGTAAATTCAAATGTAATCCCAACCATTCAAACCGGATTAGATGATTCAGGAGACCAAATTAGTGATATTCAGATAGATGATGCCGTTGGGGCCCCCGTAACTGCCCTTGCATTAGGAGATGGTCAATATACCGTTCGGAAAAATAGGGTGATGGGGCTTTCAACTTTTGACGTATCCTCCATTCCTATTGGTGCTACCATTACTAGCGTGGTTTTACATCTCCAATATGGAACAGAGGTTGGCACCTATAATGGAACAGGGTTTGTTCGGTTTGATAATGGGATTGGGTTAACCGATACTTCCATTCAACCGGTTAATACCAATGGAGTTTGGAGTGCCGATCAAACATTTGATCTGCTTTCTTCGGGAGTAAATACTCTTTCCGAAATTCAAAACCTAATAATTGAGTTTACTCATAATGGAGTGGGTGGAACCACGGTTATGAATTTTGATTACCTGTATATTGAAGTGACTTATGTTGCCCCATAAAAATAACCCCATGAAAAAGATTGAAATTGGTAAACCCCAGGAGTTTGAGATTTTTAAAAAACATTGAATTGTTAAATAAAAAAAATGAAATTAAAGAAAAGAATAGGGTGGGTAAAAGAGGCCTTCCCATTTTTTTTCCTTGTTAGTTGTAGTGTTAACTTACAAGTACTGGAAAAGATGCGGAGGGGATCTAAACCCGACAGAAGAGGATAACTTTCCCGTGACCTTTAAAACTACGGGTGTATATACCCTTTTCGTTACTTCCAGGGGTCGGTTTAAGCAAGGCAGGTCCAACACCAGAAAATGGATTTTTACCGTCACCTCCTAAAATAAAGCTCCGGATGTTTTAATGATATTCCGCAGCAAGTGCAATGGTGATGAAACCGGAATCTTCCCGCTGCACGGTCCGGCCGAATAAATTTGACAGGCGCGTTCATCCCATCCATCTATTTTTATTAAGAAAATTTCATTGCTTAGCACTTTGAAAACTTTATTTCTTTTGGTGTTTTCCAAACCGGTTAACCCTAATTTTCATTTATGAGAAAAAGTTTATCCCTTCTTTCCCTCCAGCAAGGTTCTTTTTGTTCCATTTTATTTAGTGGTTGAGTGTAAGTAATTTAAAATGGGTATTTTTTCAAAAATTTCAGTTAGTTCGGTTCAATATGCTTTCTTTTTTCTGAGGGTATCAATCTTGCACAATAGGGGAATGGCTATTTCACCCCCCAGGAGAAAATTTCTGCTAGATGGTTCTTTATAACCCATACCGTTTTTTTGTCATAGTTCTTTCAAAAATTACCCCCATAGTCACATTCATTTTTTTAATTTTTATGTTAAAGGGAAAGCCATTCAATAAATTCAGGGAATTTTGGATAGTTTTATTAATCCTAATGGTTGCTGGCTGCGGAAGCGGAGGGGGAGGTGGGGGAGATGACACAACAACCACAACGACTACTCCTACCACCACCCTTCCCGATACCACGCCTCCCTCAGCCATTAATGATATTTTCCATGTTCCCGGAACGAGGGGAACCATTACATGGACCGCTCCGGGGGATGATGGAAATGTTGGGACTGCCTCCAGTTATGATGTGCGTATTTGGGATCAGCCCATCGACAACGATTTGGATTTTAATAATGCGAGCCTAGTTTTAAATGCCCCTTCTCCCAACCCAGCGCCAACAAAAGAACAACTCACCATTCCCGGATTGGATATTGGAAAGACCTATTACGTTGCCATAAAAACCACCGATTCCTCAGGAAATTCCTCTGCTCTTTCAACCTCTTTTTCTTTTATCTCCTCACAGAAATCGTTGAAAAGAAGTGGAAAGAAAAATTTAGATCGGTTTGGCCATTCTATTGCGAAGGCTGGAGATATAAATGGAGATGGTATTCCAGATTTTATAGTGGGTGCCCCCACCAATGAGACATCGGGCTTTGGGTCTATTAATGTGTTTTTTGGGGACACTGATATTAAATCTACTCCGAATATTAAATTAGAAAGCTCGAATTCTGGAGAACAGTTTGGTTTTTCGGTTGCAGGCGTGGGTGATGTAAATGGGGATGGTTGTGATGATATTATTGTTGGGGCAAATAAATTTGATGAAAATCCCTTAACGAATAGTGGGGTTGTTTATATTTACTATGGAAGTGGAGGAGGTTCCTGTCCAACAGGAATAGGTGAGAATTCACCTCCCGATTTTCCCCCCAGTGTAACCATAAAAGGGGTTTCAGATAATGGGGAGTTTGGTTACGCCGTTGCAGCTTTAGGAGATATTAATAATGATAATATCTCCGATTTTATTGTGGGAGCTCCCTTTACCAATTCTAATCAAGGGAAGGCATATGTTTTTTTTGGAAATAATTCCTCTCTCTCACAACTGATTTCGACGGATGCAGGTCTTATCTTAAGTGGTGACAATCCGGGTGATCTCTTTGGTTTTTCTGTCAGTGGGAATGGCGATATAGATGGAGATGGGGTTGGGGATTTGGTAATAGGAGCTGATAAACGTGAAAATGCTTTTAAGGGTGGGTCTGCTTATGTTTTTTACGGGGCAATGTTACCACTTTTAACTGATAGCGGCACCGCTTTGGATGCCGATGTTGAATTTTCAAGGGTTTTACTAACCACTGATCAATTTGGATGGGTTGTTGCCATAACCGGTGATATGAATGGGGATTCCAAAAGTGATGTCGTTGTTGGGGCTCCTTTACCGGATACGATTCCCGGAAGGGTTTATGTTTTCTATAGCGGTCCAGGGTTTGTTTCAAAAAATGCATTTGAAGCGGATGTGACCTTGTTTGGAACTTTAAACGATGATAGGTTTGGTGAAGCCATTGCAGATGCGGGGGATATAAACCTGGATGGGTTCTCGGATTTAATCGTAGGTGCTTCACAAGGAAACCCTTCCAGTATTCCAAACAATGGAATGGCATACATTTTTTATGGGGGACCAAACCTAATTGGAAATATTAACGCTACGGATTTGGGTGTGCTTTCAATCCAAGGGGAAAATTCTTTAGATCAATTTGGGCGGTCGGTAATAGGAATTGGGGATACCAATGGTGATGGGTATGATGAGATAGCCATTGGGGCCCGTTTAAATGATCAAGATGTAGAAATTAATGATGATACAGGGGCGATCTATATCCTTCGCTAAAAAAAAATGTAATTTCTTTAACCTATTCCTTCCTAAATTTCCTATCAAAAATTTTTTAAATTATTTATAAGGGGTTTTTGAAGTTCCCCTTGCCTTGCTTTCTCTGATTTGATAAATTCATTCCAATTCAAACGGAGGAAAAGATGCGATTGGCTGCATTGTTATTGGTTTTTATACTTGGGTTTGGGTTACAAAGTTGTGTGGTGAGCCGGGATACCTATGAAAAAACTAATTTTGATTTGATCGAAACCCAACGAGAGGTTGGGAAGTTAGAGGGCGTCTTAGAAGAGGCCCGGCGTCGGATACGGGATTTAGAAAAAGAGTTAAAAGAGTTTCAGGGAAAAAGTACCCGATTAGAAGAGGAATTGGAATCCGTCCGAAGTGATCGTGCCCAAACCATTGAAAACCTCCAATTAAGAATCCGGGATTTGAATCAAAAGGTATCTGAGCTACAGGAACAAAGCCAAGATTTATTCGGGATGAGGGCCAAACAAACTGCCGAAATTAACAGGCTTCAACAGCTCAGTGAATCTCTGAAGGTGGAAAAAGAAGAGACCACAAAACAAATAAAAGATACCTATGAGGAATTGGTGCAAGAACTTGAGGGTGAGATTCAAGAAGGGGCAATTAAAATTACCCGTGTCAAGGAAAAGCTTTCCATGAACCTGGTGGAAAAAATTCTGTTTGACTCTGGAAGCTCAGAACTCAAGCCCCAAGGAATTAAGGTGTTGAAAAAGGTTGGACAAGCCCTCCAAAAGGTAACCGATAAGGAAATCCGTGTAGAAGGGCATACTGATAACGTTCCTGTCTCAAACCGAATTGCTGAACGGTTTTCCTCCAATTGGGAACTTTCCGCTTCTCGGGCGACTACCGTGGCAAGGTACCTGCAAGAAAAAGAGGGAGTGGATCCACGGCGTTTGGCTGTTTCGGGGTATGCTAGTTATCGCCCAGTGGTGAGTAATGAAACCCCTCAAGGAAAAGCTCAAAATCGGCGAATTGAAATTGTCCTTGTCCCCCTAGACCTTTCCGAAGTACTTGAAGAATTAAAATAAAAAAAATTATATATCTTTTCAAAATGAAGCCCCGGCCTTATAGGGAAGGGAGTGGTCTTAACACCCTGTTTTTGTGTAAATAATAGGCGGTAGGTCCAGTTCGGTTTTGTTGACAAGAGTTGGAATCCCACATATAATTCAACAAGTTCCTTTGAGAAATTTACCCAGATTTATTTTTTTAGGCAACCCCTCTGATTATTTTTATTAAAAAATAAAGGGTAGAAGGGTTCCTATTACCTGAAAAAGTGGAAAAACAGGGTGAAAATTCCCTTTCCTCCAAATAGCCTTGTCTTCTCTAATCAACCTTATTCGACCAAGTTTGTAAATTCCTTATTCCAGCAATATCACACCAAAACGAAACCTTTTAATGGAATTTTATCCGCAATGGATTCATCCCAAGAACTTTTTCTTTTTATTCTCCACGGTGAACCCTACGCGGCTGCCGTTCAATCTGATCAGGTGATGAGGCCTGTTGATTTATATTCATATTTTTCGACCATGGTTTCTATGAAACAACCCTTGTTATCGTTGTATTCAACCGACCCGGTTTTTTTCAAATCCCTTCAGGTTTTTTCTCATAAAAGACCCTCAACCAAGGCGACAACGGAACTGATTGATTTGGAGCGACTTTTAAAGGAACTTGAAGAGGAGAAAAAAGAATTGGTTTTAGGGCTCCGCCAAGAGGAGGGAGTCAACCTATTTTATTTACGACAGGGAAAACTGGTTGAGACCTATTATTTGTTTTCAGAGCAGATCTCAAACGAGGGATCTTTGGTGGAACAGCTTTTGGTTTATACTTATACGGCGGCGGCCAAAAAGCCTCTTGAAGTCTTGGTGTTTCGGGATGTCCAGGTTTCTCCCGCCAGGGATATGGCTCCCGCGGCCGCCTTCCTTCCTCTTGGGGTAATGGATTATTTTTTAGTCTCCAAACCAGAACTGATTGTTTCTTCGCCTATCGGTGTAATCAATTCCCTTCAGGTTGAAAAAGGAGAGGTCTCCATAGGCCGGGGTCCACAGAATGATCTTGTTATTGAAGATGTAGGGGCTTCCAGAGAGCACGGGGTGATTCTCAGGCAGGAAAATTATTTTATTTTCAAGGATTTAGGAAGTTTAAACGGAACGATGCTCAATGGAAAACCCGTGAGCCAAGAACGTTTAAAAGAAGGTGACCGCATTCAAATTGGGAAGCATACCCTTCTTTTTTTAGAGAAAAGACCCTCCTTGACGGGGGAACCGAAAGACAGTAGTCTTTTTGAGGAGACAACTAAATTAAAAATCGAAATTCCTCCTCAAGATCTTGAAGCCCTTAAACCCAGGAAAAGGAGTCTTTCACTTAAAATTTTGGAGGGACAAGATGTTGGGAGTGTTTTTGAGGTCCAAAAAGATAAGGTGTTAATCGGAAGGCTTAATTCCGATTTGGTTCTCTCCGATCCATCGGTTTCACGGCAACACGCTTCCATTGAACAACGGGAAAACGAGTTCCTTTTTCTTGATCTGAAAAGCAGAAATGGGAGCTTTATTAATGGGAAACGGACTGAATCCAAAATTTTGAGTGCAGATGATTCAATAAAAATTGGTCGGACTACGTTAAAAGTGATAATCGGCTAAAGGGATCACCTTTGAATGAAACAAAACCTTCGAAATATCTGAACCCCAAGTTTCCCCTCCTAAGAGGTGGGTTTACTTTCTTTATAAAAAAAAGAGTATGGTGTTTGGGCTTCTGGATTCCAAGGGGGTTCTTTATTTCTCTTTCCTTGTTTCTTTTTAACCCATCTGTTTTTGCCCAGGAAGACCTATTAAACCTTCCAAAGGAATATCTCCCCTTGCTCCAAAGGGTTTTCCTCGATATTAAAGCCCATCCTGAAAAAATTCTTCCCTATCTGGTGGTGATGGTTGTTCTCAGTTTTTTGCTTAAGGCCCTTTTTAGTTTCCTTGGAAAATGGAGAGGAATGGCCTCTGACCAAAACAGGTATGGAGGAAAAAAACAGATAAAGCAAATGACCAGAGAGGCCCGCCATTATGAGAAAGAGAAAGATTACTTGGCGGCCGGGGAAATTTATGAACTAATAAATGACCTTGATAAAGCCAAACAGATGTATAAAAAGGGAAAAGGAAATCAACAAGTTGGAAGGATTTTTGAAAAACTTCAGCAATGGGATCAGGCCGCTGCATTTTATGAATTAGCCCAATCTTATGAAAGCGCGGCCAGAAATTACCAAAAGGGAAAAAATTTCCAAAAAGCAGCTGAACTTTATTTGAAAGGCGGAAAAGGATTTTTAGCGGGAGAAATGTATGAAGCGGGAGAAATGTATTTAGAAGCCGGAAAAATTTTTGAAAAAGCTAACTATTTTCAAAAAGCGGGATGGATGTATTTTTCTGCACGGGAAATTCCAAAAGCGGCAGAAATGTTTGAACGGTATTTCCTACAGGAATTTCCTAAGCTTAAAGATTCCAACGCCTCCCTTTCCCCGGGGCAGCGAGATGCGTTGAACGGTTATTCCAAAAAAAGTGGTGAACTCTATTTAACGGTGGGAAAAGTCAAAGAGGCTGCGAATATTTTTTTAATTGGAGGTTTTGTACAAGAAGCCGCCCAAGCCTTTCGGGATTCGGGAGAGCATCAACGGGCTGCCGATCTTTATGTTGGAATAAAAGAATACGATAAGGCCGCAGAGGTGCTTCGAGAAGGAGGGGATGTTCGTCAGGGGGATTTATTGATTGGGGAAAAATACGCAAGGGAAGAGCGATTTACAGAGGCAGCCTATTATTATGAACAAGCCCAGGAATTTAACCAAGCCGGGGAAATGTATGAGCGGGCCGGAGATTTAAAGCGTGCGGGTGAGATGTTTTTTAAAGGTGGAGATTTATCTAAATCCAGTGAGATTTTTTTAGCGCTTGGGGATAAACCCATGGCCGCCCAAGCCTTAGAAAAAGGTCGACGATTTCAAGAGGCCGCTCGGCTATATCAGGAGCTTAAGGAGTGTGATAAAGCCATTCCTCTTTTAGAAAAAGAATCCCTTTTTTTGGAAGCAGCTAATTTAAGGGAGCAACAGGGAAAGGTTGATGAAAGCATTCTTCTTCTCCAAAAAGTGGATTCAAAATCAGAGGATTATTCCGAAGCCAGTTTGGCGTTGGCGAGGTTATTTACGGATAAAGGGATGTTTGGACCTGCCAGGGAAAAGTATCAGAGGGCTTTGGCCCGAAGACCCGTGAATGCGGAAACCATTGAACACTACTATCAACTGGCCAACCTTCATGAGCGGTTGGAAGACTTTGAGGGGGCCATGATCCTTTTCGAACGGATATTAGCGGAGAATATACAATATAAGGATGTAAAAGCCAAACTGGAGAACCTGCAAAATGGCCATCTGGAAAAACCGATGAATAAAAAGAAAGCGCTGGGCAAGGCGCAGGTGGTTGAAAACCGGTATAAATTGTTGCGGGAAATTGGGCGAGGGGGAATGGGGGTAGTTTATAAAGCTGAGGATATTGTATTGAAACGGATTGTGGCTTACAAAATTTTGCCAGAAAGTGTCCGGGGTAATCAAAAGGTTCTTGGAAGTTTTATTCAGGAAGCTCGAACGGCCGCATCCATCCACCATCCCAATATCGTGACCATATTTGATTCCGGACAAAGTGAGGGAGATTATTTTATTACCATGGAGTTTGTGGATGGAATGACCTTGAAAGAACTCTTGGAAAAAAACCAACTTCTCCCTATTTCTGATATTGTCCAAATATTTCAGCAAATTTGTACAGGAATGGATTATGCTCATAGCAGGCGTGTTATCCACAGGGATATCAAACCCGGGAACATTATGATCAGCCGGGATAAGGTGGTAAAAATAATGGACTTTGGGTTAGCAAAGATTGTTCATGATTCAATGGGGGAAACCACGGAAGTAAAAGGAACACCCTTGTATATGTCCCCTGAACAGATTTTAGGCAAGGAGGTAGATCATCAGTCAGACATTTATTCCTTGGGCTGTACCATGTTTAGAATGGTAACAGGAAAGCCTCCCTTTTTTGGAAATGATGTATTTAACCAGCATCTTCATAAAAACCCCCCAGACCCCGCCACTTTGAATTCAAAATCCCCAACTTTTTTAAACCAAATCATTCTTAAATGCCTTGAAAAGGAAAAGCTAAAAAGATACTCTCGGGTCAAAGACATTCTTAAAGACCTTTCCGTTGAGGAAACAAAATGAAAAAAGCCGTGGTCCTTTGTAGTGGAGGGTTAGATTCCTCCACTGCAATGGCAATGGCTTGCCATCAGAAATTTGATGTATTTGCATTAAGTTTTGATTACGGGCAACGCCACCGGATTGAAGTTGAACGGGCCAAGGAGGTGGTTTCCACCTTAGGGATAAAAAACCATTTGGTTCAAAAATTGGAATTTAAAGGGTTAGGGGAATCTGCCCTTACCTCTTTGAAAGAAATACCCAAGGATCGGGATATGAAAACCATTGCGTCTGAAATTCCTCCTACCTATGTTCCCGCACGCAATACAATTTTTCTTTCATTCGGCCTTGCCCTAGCTGAGGGCTGGGGGGCTGAGGCTATTTTCTTTGGAGCTAATGCCGTTGATTATAGTGGGTATCCCGATTGCCGGCCTGAATTTATTCGTGCGTTTGAAAAAATGGCAAATCTGGCAACGAAGATGTCCGTTGAGGGGAAATTGAAATTCCGAATTAAGACGCCTTTGCTTTTTTTAAGCAAAGCTGAAATCGTGTTGAAAGGAAAAGAATTAGGGGTCCCCTTTCATCTTACCCATAGTTGCTATGATCCTGCCCCTACTGGAATTTCCTGCGGCCGATGTGATAGTTGTAAACTTCGCAAAAGAGGTTTTCAAGAAGCCGGACTGGAGGATCCTTTACCCTACCTTGATTAAAAAAGAGGAGAGGAGGTTTTCGGGAGGGTTTTCCTTTGGAGGTTTTCTCTCCTTGGATTCCCAAATTCTCTCCTATGAATCCTGATCCGATTCCGAATCCCTTCCATCACCCCCTGAGAATATAAACGGCCCCAGGGATTCAAAAGTTCAGATTGGATTTTATGGGCCGATGGGATGTAACTTACAACCAATTGATTTATAAAAGAGTTTTTAATTTATTAAAAAAATAAAACCCCAAAAGATCAACGGCATGAGTAAATTAACGTATACTCGATTACTGAATATTTTAAACCAGGAATTTCCAAAGCCAGAAGTTGAATTGAATTTCAAAAATCCCCTGGAACTCCTTGTGGCCACCATCCTTTCTGCCCAATGTACGGATAAACGGGTAAACCAGGTTACAGAGAAATTGTTTCGAAAGTATAGGACCGTTAGAAATTATGCCCAGGCGAATCTTCCCAGTTTCGAAACAGAAATTAGGGCCACCGGGTTTTACAAAATGAAAGCAAAAAACATCATCGGGTCCTGTAAAATGTTACTGGAGGAGTTTGATGGAAAGGTGCCAAATAGTATGGAGAAGCTTCTAACCCTTCCAGGTGTTTGGCGAAAAACCGCCAATGTCATTCTGGGAAATTGTTTTGGAGTCAATGCCTTCGTAGTGGATACTCATGTGAAAAGGGTGTGTCAACGCCTTGGATTATCCCAATCTGATGACCCCGATCTTATTGAAAAAGGATTAGGAAATTGGCTTCCCCCGTCACTTTGGACGCGGGCCTCACTTCAAATTTTGCTTCATGGTCGATATATTTGCAAAGCGAGGTCTCCTCATTGTCAACCATGTGGTTTTCAACTTTTCTGTCACTGGTACCGGGAGAATGAAAAAGAAAGAAAAACCCTGACCAAAAAACCGCAATAAATGAGCTTTCTTCAAGAAAAACAATTGGTTGACAATGGGAGATGGGTTGTTTATAATGGCGGAATTTAAATAGAAAATGTGTTTCCCACCCTAGTCTCTAATGCGGGTTTTTTTGTGATCAAAAGCATGACCGGTTTTGGGAGAAGTGTTGGATCTTTCAATGGTCATTTTATAACGCTGGACCTTCGATCGGTTAATCATAGATTCTTTGAAATTTCAATAAGGCTTCCTAAGGATTTAAACCCTTTAGAAGGAGGTTTAAAGCAAACTCTTCGGAAGGGTTTTTCAAGAGGAAAGGTAGATCTTATAGTTTCCTTTAACGGGGGAGAGGGGGGTCAAAAAAAAGTTTTGCTCGATAAAAATCTTGCCAAGCAATATCATCATCAGTTGTTAGAGCTTAAAAAAATAGTTAAACTTCCTGGAGCCCCCGATTTCAATTCCCTGGTGACCTTTAAAGATCTATTGGTAGTAAAGGAGAGCCCTCTTGCCCCATCCCTTTTTGAAAAACCCGTTAAAAACCTTTTAAAGAACGCAATGACCCTCCTTGGATCTATGCGCAAAAAAGAGGGCCAGGTACTAGAGAGATATATCCGGGGGGTTTTAAAAAGGTTACATCGGCGAATTTTTAGAATCGAAAAGCGTGTTCCAATGGTTGTTGAGGAGCATCAGAACCGTCTCATGAAGAAAATTCAGCAAATCAGTGGGGTTGTTTCTCTGGATCAAACCAGGCTGCATCAAGAAGTCGCTTATTTTGCAGAAAGGTCTGATGTTGAAGAAGAAATTACGCGATTGAAAAGCCATTGCGAACAGTTTGAAATATTTCTTTCTCAAAAAAAACCTATCGGAAGAAGCCTGGATTTTTTAGTTCAAGAAATGAACCGTGAAGTGAATACCTTGGGTGCAAAGGCGAATGACACCTCGATTTCAGAAGAAGTTATTGAAATCAAGGGTGAATTGGAGCGGCTTCGGGAACAATGCCAAAATATCGAATAGGGGTTATAAACCTGGGCAATTAATTTGAAGACCCCAGGAGTTTGTTGAGGGTCAGGGGCGATGTAGCTCCCTTGAAAGACCTTGAGGTTTTAATGAAAGAAAGAGGACTCATTTTTGTGGTATCTGCTCCATCCGGCGCTGGCAAGACGTCTTTATGCCGGAAGATTACCGAAGTCGTTCCAAATCTTCAGCATTCTGTTTCCTATACCACTCGGCCTCCGAGGGAAGGTGAGGTGGATGGAAAATCCTATTTTTTTGTGGATAATGCCAAATTTCAACAGATGGTGGAGCGAAAAGAGTTTATTGAATGGGCGGAGGTCCATGGAAACCTTTATGGAACCTCCAGAGAAGTTTTAATGGATTTAATTGACAGGGGAATTGACGTGATTTTAGATGTGGATTCTCAGGGGGCGTTGCAATTTAAAAAAAGACATAAGGAAGGTGTTTTTATTTATGTTTTACCCCCCTCCTTTGAAGATTTAAAAAACCGGCTAAAGGAACGGCAAACCGAATCCCATGAAGAAATAGTGCGTCGCTTGAAAAAAGCAAAAGAAGAGATTTGGAATTATAGAGAATATTATTACTTAATTATCAATGATGATTTAAAAAAGGCATTTAGGGAACTGGAGGCGATTATTGTTTCAGAAAGAATTCGAATGAAAAGGATGAACTTGGGTTGGATTGAGGAAAACTTTATTAAATGTAAGGAGGCGTTTTAAATGGAAATTGTGTCTTTACCTATTGATTTTGAAAAACTGGAATTTGATAGTCGTTATCGTTTGGTGATTATTGGATCTCAGCGGGCGAAACAACTAATGGAGGGAGCAAAGAAAATAACTGGAAGCCGGTATACTAAAGAGACTACCGTGGCGTTGGATGAAATTCTTTTAGGAAAGGTTCAATTCCTGGTTGGAAAAGAGGCGCGGTTGGCTTATAAGGAAATGAAAAGAATTCGGGAAGAAGATGCCCGAAAAAGAGTCTTTTCAGAAGAAGAAGACACCAGTGAAATCAAAAAAGATTTAAGCGTTTATGTGGATGACTCCGGAATTAAAGGTCCCGGAGCCAGTGAAGGGGATGTTGAATTGGTTAATGAGTCTAAATAAAAAAGGTTTTAAGGAGTGAACCTTTTAATGTTTGAATTTAAGTTTAAAACATAAAAGCCGGTCCAAAAACACCGCATGAATAAAATATCCCCTTTAACGCCTCCGTTGGATAACAAGAAAATTTTGCTTGGTGTGACCGGGAGTATCGCTGCCTATAAAGCCCTTTTCCTGCTAAGGCGGCTAAAGGAGCTTGGGGCAATCGTCACGGTGGTTATGACCCGGGGGGCCAAAGAGTTTGTTACCCCATTATCTTTTAAAGTTCTTTCTGGGAAACCTGTTTTTGAGGAATTATTTCACTCCCGAGAAGGGATGGTTCACATCCAGCTTGGGGAAGAAAACGATTTAATCCTAATTGCCCCTGCCACTGCCCACTCCCTTTCAAAAATCGCAAATGGCTTAGCCGATGATTTATTATCCTCTATTGTTCTGTCCAGTGATAAACCCATTTTGGCTGTTCCCGCCATGGAAGCAATGATGTGGAAAAATCCAAGAACACAAAGAAATATTCAAATATTAAGGGAGACTGGGGTAGGTTTCATTGGGCCCGAGTATGGTCTTTTGGCATCCGGTGGTGTGGGAGTGGGACGTTTTTCAGAAATTGAAACGATTATTGATGGTGTGATGGGCCATTTTAAAATTAATACCCTATTCAAGGGAGAGAGGATCCTGATTACAGCCGGGCCTACTCAGGAAGGAATTGATCCTGTTCGTTTTTTTTCTAACCGATCATCCGGAAAAATGGGCTATGCATTGGCAAAAGTAGCAAAAAAATTGGGGGCTTCCGTTGAATTAATTAGTGGTCCAACTGCTATCCCCCAACCTGAAGGGGTTTTATTTAAAAGCGTGACCACGGCTGAAGAAATGAGAAGGACCGTTCTAGAACGTTACTCCCAATCTGATTATATGATCATGACCGCGGCCGTGGCTGATTTTCGGCCTCGGAAATATGTCGGGGACAAAATTAAAAAAGGAAAAGGGCTCTTAAAACTCGAATTTGAAAAAACTCCGGATATTTTGGAGGAATTGGGAAAATCAAAAAATCATTGTGTCCTGATAGGCTTTGCGGCAGAAACCCACTTGGACCTTGAAGCACTTCGACAGAAAATGATCCGTAAACGTATGGATCTTCTTGTGGCCAACGACGTTACCCAAAAAGGGGCGGGATTCGACCAAGATACCAATATTGTTACTCTTATGGACTGTTTTGGTTCAGTGGAGAAATTACCCAAGATGTCTAAAGAACAGGTGGCTGAGCAGATTTTAAAAAGGGCCGTTCAGGTAAAAAACAGGAAAGGGAATAATTGAAAGGCCATAGCGGCCGGATTAGTTTATTTTGGAGTTCCTCGGTGTATTCAAACCGGTTTTGGGAATAACAAGGGGGATTAATAAAAGGGTTGGAAAAGGTGGAAGTTCGTATGTTTCTTGACTTTTTTTTGATTTTTGCCTATTCTCTGTAATGAGAATCCCCTTTTTTTATTTTTTCTCATTTTCCCCTAAAGACCCGGAAGGGTATATTTTTAATGGCTGGAAGCGAAAAATCCCTATCTCCAGAAATAATTAAATTGACTGAAAAGATGGCTCGAGATCCCGCCTCCAGGTTATTTGTTCCCCTTGCAGAAGAATATATGAAATGTGGTATGACGGATGAGGCTTTTTTGGTTTTAACCGATGGGTTGAAAAATCATCCAAATTATGTAGGTGCCCATGTTTCTCTTGCCAAATTGCTATGGCAGGTTGGGAAAAAGGCGGAAGCCAAAAGGGAATTTGAGGAAGTGGTAAGCGCCAATCCGGATAATGTTTTGGCCCACCGTTATCTGGTTCAATTATATCGTGAAGAGGACCAGCTCGATCAGGCTCTTGCATCCTGCCGAATGATCTTAAACCTCAACCCCAAGGATCCAGAAATGCAAAAGGTTCTAGGGGAACTGGAAACCTCTGTTTTCCCTGCTAAAGAGGAAAAAGGTGAGTCCTTGAGAATGGGTGAAGTGCCTTTTGGCGAAGTGGATATTAAAAAAACTCAAGAAAGTGTTGAAAATGGTTGGGTGGAAGAAGGGGATATAGTAGGGGAACAGGAAGAGATTGTTATGGAGAGCTCAGTTGGAATAACCCCCTCCGAATCTGAAATCCAAAATCCGTCCTTGGTCACGGATGCCAAGGCTTCTCCTGAAGATATTCCTCTGGACATCGATTTATCTTCGCCTGAAATGCAACAGGAAAAACCCAATTCATCCGTTTCTTTTGAAATCGATAATTTAAAGGGCGAAAGCCCTATGGATTTTCAGGAAAAAGCCATTCCTGAAGAGGCGTCTATGGATTCATCACCCGGGAAAGGTTTTTCGGAAAAGGAAGATTCTCCCTTTAATTTCCCAGGGGAGGAAGGGCTTTTTTCTGAAAATGAGGGTCAGGGAAATTCCACAACCAGACTCCCCTCTGACGCATCTATCAATTTAGATTTGGAAGAGCCAATACCTCAAATGGATTTGGGGGATAATAAGATTGAAGTTTCAGAACAACAAGAAGGAGGGGTAATTGAAATTTCAGAGGATTCCGATGTTGATTTAAAATCCCTGGAAAGTGCATTTACCTCTTTAACGGAAGAGGATTCCATTAAGAAAGAAAAAAAAGGTTTTGAAGAGGTGGAAGAACCATCGACTGTCCCTTTCATCGAGGTTCCTGAGACCCGGGAATATGTTGGACCACCGGGTGAAGTCAGTGAACCGGTTGTTAAAATGGAGCCTCCGATGGCCTTAGGGCCGGAACCCGAAGAGAAGGTAGATTCCCTGGAAAAAGATGATTTTGACACCGAATCCTTAGCGGAGCTTTATGTTCGCCAAGGCTATTATGATAAGGGAATCGAAATTTACCGAAAGCTTTTACTATCTGATCCTTCTAATCAGGGTTTTAGACAAAAATTAGATGACGCAGTTACTCTTGCAAGTTTGTTAACCGGGAAAAACCATAGAGAATTTTCCAGTGAAATACCGACCCCAGATGGTTCCCTGACCTCAACTGCAGAACCACAGATAAATTATAGCCAGAAAAGGGATCTCTTAAAACCTGCCATTAGGGAACAAGGGCAAGAAAAAAGTCCTCCATTGGATACCAAATCTATAAAAATCCAACGACTCAAGGAATGGTTGTCAAATATTAGGAAAGGTTGAAAACTTATGAGCTTTGAAGAAAGCCTTCGGCGGATTACCAACAATATGGAAGATTCCATGGGGGTTGCCCTCGTGGGGATGGACGGGATTGTGGTAGAAGAACATAAACGAGATCCTTTGCTCGACCTGCATTCCCTAGGGGCTGAATACTGTTCAGTCATTAAAGGGTTGGAAAAAACATCGGATTCTTTATCCATGGGTGTAATGCGAGAGCTATCTGTGGTAGCTGAAAAATCGACTGTTCTTTTGAAACGAATCAATGATGAATATTTCCTTTTATTGGTAGTAGGGTCTGATGGAAATTTTGGAAAAGGACGTTTTTTGATGAAGAAAGAATTGTATCATTTAGAAAAAGAACTATAGCCCTCATACCGTTAACCAGTAAATTTTTAAAAAATGCAAAATTTTCCCATAAAACTCCTCAGTGTTTTTTCTTTTTGTCGAGCATTCCAATTTGAAACACTTCCTGCTCCGATTTGAAATTGGGATAATTAATTGGACTTTAGTTTGAAAAGGATTGGTCCTCATTACAAAATCCATTAATAAATGGGTTAAACGTTTTGTGGGCCATGGAAGGGGCCTTTTGAAACAAAAGATGAAAATATTGGTTTTGCATGGCCCCAACCTTAACCTATTGGGAATCAGAGAAAAAGAAATCTATGGGCCCCTCCGATTGAAGGAGATCGATCAAAAAATAAAAAAATTTTCCAAAATGGAGGGAATTGAGGTTTCCATTCGGCAAACCAATTCAGAAGGGGAGATGGTTAATTTTATTCAAAGGGCCTTTCAAAAGTTAGATGGCCTTTTAATTAATCCCGCGGCCTATACCCATACCAGTATTGCCCTTCGTGATGCCATCTTAGGGATTAACATTCCAACCGTGGAGGTTCATTTATCAAACATTTATGCGCGAGAAGGGTTTCGCCATTTGTCTTATGTGGCGGGGGTTTCAGTGGGTCAAGTGGTGGGTTTTGGGGTTAATAGCTATCTTTTAGGACTTCAGGCCCTAATTAACCATTTGAAACGGAAATGACCAAAGGTATTACTTGATAAATCCTGAAGGGGTTTTCTGTTTTTAGTCTTCCGGGGACGAGATTATCATAATTTGAAGTGATTTTTTATGACCGGGTATAAAATAAGAGACCAAGTTGTTCTTAAAGGTGGAGGTTTTGGTTTGTGATTCCGATGAATGCCATACGCAATGGGGTTAAGATTGAAATTGATGGGGAACCCTTTATAGTAGTAGATTTTCAACATGTAAAACCTGGAAAGGGTTCTGCTTTCGTTCGAACCAAATTAAAAAGCTTAAAAACAGGAAATGTGATAGACCGCACCTACCGGCCTGGGGAAAAGTTGGATGAGCCGCAGCTGGAAGAAAAAGATATGCAGTTCCTTTATTCGGGAGATCAACAATATTGGTTTATGGATAACGTGACCTTTGAGCAGATTTTTTTAAGTGAGAATCAATTAGGGGAAAGTAAAGATTTTTTAAAAGAAAACATGAATATCAAAATTTTATTTCATAATAACCAACCTTTAACAATTGATTTGCCCATTTTTGTAGAGCTCAAAATCGTACAAACCGACCCAGGGATACGGGGAGATACTGCTACAGGGGGATCAAAACCAGCTGTTCTTGAAACGGGGGCTACTGTAAAAATTCCCCTTTATTTAGAGGAAGGGGAAATGATAAAAATTGATACCCGAACCCGATCCTATGTAGAGCGAGTTAAATAGGAAACCCCATGAACCTTAGAGAGCTGAAGGAATTAATTGAACTTGTGCGGTCAACGGAAGTGGCCGAGCTTGAAATTGAACGGGCAGGTTATCGGGTGAAAATTAAACGAATCCTACCGCCTTCTTCCCCCGGTTTAATCCCCCAAGGGCTTTCCATAAGCGTTCCTCCGTTCCAACAAAAATTTCAGGAAGGCAGCCGTTCTGCTTCGGTTGAAAAAACCCAATCCGAACCCCCAGGGTTGGTTACGATTACTTCCCCTATTGTTGGTACGTTTTATCGTGCCCCTGCACCGGACGCGGATTTTTATGTCAACGTAGGAGATTTCGTAAAAAAAGGCCAGATCCTTTGCATTGTAGAGGCGATGAAACTGATGAATGAAATTGAGACCGAAGTGGATGGAAAAGTCGTTGAGATATTGGTAGAGAATACGAAGACCGTTGAATATGGTGCCCCTCTTTTTCGAATTCAACCCGCTTGAAAATTTTTTAAAAATTTAACGCATCTTTACCTTTAAAAAAATCAGGAACCCGTTGGTGGAAGGTAATTAATTTTTTCAGGGTTCAAAAATTATGTTTAATTAAGGGTGAAAAGTGTTTAGGAAAATCCTTATCGCCAATCGTGGAGAAATTGCCATTCGGATTATCAGGGCCTGTAAAGAAATGGGGATCAAGACGGTGGCCATTCATTCTGAAATCGATAAGGATTCCCTCCATCTACGGTATGCGGATGAAAAAATTTGCGTAGGGCCTGCAGATAACTCCCTCAGTTATCGGAATATTCCCAACATTTTGAGTGCAGCGGAAGTTTCCGAATCTGACGCCATTCACCCTGGTTATGGATTTTTAGCTGAAAACGCTCACTTTGCGGAAGTCTGTCAATCCGCAGGAATAAAATTTATAGGTCCATCCCCGGAGAGTATAGCGTTAATGGGAGATAAGGCAAAAGCCCGGGAAATAATGCAAAAGGCGGGGGTCCCGGTCCTACCGGGAAGTCCGGGTGTGGTCTCAAGTGAGGGGGAAGCCTTGGAGGTTTCCAAATGGATTGGGTTTCCAATTATCATTAAGGCTTCGGCAGGTGGAGGCGGACGAGGAATGCGGGTGGTTTTTCAGGAAGATGAGTTGAACCAATCTCTTCAGGCAGCTCAGGCAGAAGCGAAAGGGGCCTTTGGAAATTCAGACGTTTATATTGAAAAATATTATCAGGAACCCAGGCATGTTGAAGCACAGATATTAGCTGATTCACAGGGGAGGACCCTTTTCCTAGGGGAGCGGGAGTGTTCGGTGCAGAGAAGGCATCAAAAATTGGTCGAAGAAGCCCCTTCTCCGGCGGTGGATGATCAATTGCGGGAGGAGATGGGAAAGATAGCCGTAGATGCAGCTAAAACGGTAGGTTATGTTAATGCGGGGACCGTGGAGTTTTTATTAGATCAAGACCAGAATTTTTATTTTATTGAAATGAACACCCGAATTCAGGTGGAACACCCCGTAACAGAAATGGTTACTGGAATCGATTTGATTAAAGAACAGATCAAGATTTGTGCAGGTGATGCCCTTGATATTCATCAGGAGGATGTCCATATTAAAGGGCATAGTTTTGAGTGTAGGATAAATGCAGAATGCCCGGAGAGATTTACCCCCTGTCCAGGAATTATCACGGATTACCATGTTCCGGGGGGACCTGGGGTGAGGGTAGACGGAGCCGTTACTTCCAATTATATTGTGCCTCCTCAATATGATTCATTAATTGCAAAATTGATTGTGTTTGGGGTCGACCGACCAGAGGCGATTTTAAGAATGCAAAGGGCCTTAGATGAATTTGTTGTTGAGGGAATCAAGACAACTCTTCCCCTTCACCGTCGAATTTTTACAGACCCAAATTTCAAAAAGGGAAGGTATTCAACGAAATTTTTAGATCGTTTGCTTTCTCAAGAGAAAGTGGGGATGTAAATGTCATTTTTCACAAGTCCTTCCGGAAAAGAGATTTGAAAAAAGCCCTAAGAATAAGAGAAGTGAAACCATTTCTTTCTAAAGGGAAGAATTCCCTTAGTATTGGGGAATTTTCATGTTTCCTTCTAAACTCTATCTAATTGCCGATCAACACGCCTGCCAGGAAAGGTCCCTCCTGACCTGTGTAGAACACGCTTTGAATGCGGGAGTGCGACTGCTCCAATATCGAGAGAAAGAAATTCCTGGTGTTTCCCGGTTGTCGATTGCCAAAAAAATTAAAACCCTATGTGAGAAGTTCCAATGCACCTTAATTATTAATGACGATATAGAACTTGCGGTTAAGGTTGGGGCCGATGGGGTTCATCTAGGGCAAGAAGATTCTTCGGTAGAAAATGCCCGGATCCAGTTGGGGGTTAAGGCCATCATTGGGGTTACGGTTCGAAATGTGACCCAAGCGTTGGAAGCCCAAAAAGGGGGTGCTGACTATATCGGGCTGGGCCCGATATATAAAAGTCCAACCAAGCAACCGGTACATCCTTTGGGGTGTAAAATCATTCACAAAGTCCAAGATCAAGTGAAATTTCCAATTTTTGCGATTGGGGGTATTTCTTTAGAAAATGTGGAAGAGGTGATGAACGCTGGAGCTAGTGGTATTGCAGTGATCTCAGGAATTCTGTCTTATCCCAAAATTGGGGAAAGAGTCCACCTGTTTTTAAAGCTCCTCCAAGAATCAGCTAAAGAAATCAATCTGTAGGCTTTTGTTTTATTTACGGGAGGGTTTTGTGAATTTTAATTTTGGGTTTTTATTTCAGGGGAAAACTTAAACTTAATTGGGAGCGAATGCGTAATGATTCTGGCGGGAGATATTGGGGGGACAAAGACCATTTTAAGGTTATATCATCATCATTCAGGAAAGCTCCAACTTGAAAAAGAAGTGAAGTTTGAGAGCCGGAAATATTTACGGTTTGAAGATATTTTGCCTGAATTTTTTGGGAAAGGTGGTGCACCTAAAGTGGAATCAGTGTGTTTGGGAGTTGCCGGTCCGGTTCAAGAGGGAAGGTCCAAAACCACCAACCTACCTTGGGTTTTGGAAGAGACCCGGATCTCGGATTACTTCGGGATTCACCAAGTGAAACTTCTCAATGATTTGGAAGCTGCGGCATTTGGGGTTCTTTTCCTTTCCCCTGATGAAAAAGAAATTCTGAATTTGGGGCATAATGGAGTCAAAAAAGGAAACGTTTCAGTCATTGCAGCTGGAACCGGTTTAGGCGAGGCCTTTCTTCATTGGGATGGAGAGGGGTTCCGTCCGATCCCCTCAGAGGGGGGACACTCGGATTTTGCACCTCAAGGAGAGACTCAGGTTGCCCTTTACCATTTTTTATCTTCCGAATTCGGCCATGTGAGTTATGAACGGATTCTTTCGGGACCTGGGATTTTTAATATTTATCGTTTTTTGCGTGATACTGGGCAGATAAACGAATCCAAATGGATAAGAGATAAACTTAAAGAAGGGGATCCAAGTGCTACCATTACCTAAGTGGCTTTTGGAGGAAGGTGATCCTCTATGTCTAAAAACTCTAAATCTTTTTTGTTCCATCTTTGGGGCAGAAGCCGGGAATTTGGCTTTGAAGATGTTTACTGTGGGGGGTGTTTATGTGGGAGGAGGAATAGCTCCGAAAATATTACCTAAGCTTAAGGATGGCGTCTTTATGCGAGGTTTTTTAGATAAAGGAAGGTATCGGAGCATGTTGAAGGAAGTTCCGGTTAATGTCATTTTAAACCCCCGGGTTCCCCTAATTGGGGCTGCTCATTTTGCTCTTTCCCATTTATCCCATTAAATTCCTTTTTAATTTTTTCCAGTTTTTCCCCTCGCTGGTTTTTTCAGGTTCTTTAGAATTTCAATGGCCATCTCTTCAAAACCCCGCTTTAATCCTTTTAAATTTCTTTTCTCGACTGAAACATCCTTTAGATAAGGAATTGTCCCTAGGTTTTTAATTTTCGAAAAGCTGGAAATAATCCGTGGATTAACTCTTTCATGGAGTTTCATTTTATTTTTTTGGGGATGGTTGTAAATGAGGCCCAAAATTGGTACCCCCCTCTGATGTGCCTGGGCAATCGAAAGGAGGGTATGATTAATGGTTCCCAGAGTTGAACGGGATACGATGAGAATGGGAAGGTTTAATATTTTGGCTAAGTCAATCAATAGAATTCTTCTGGTGATGGGAGCCATTAGCCCCCCCAGGCCTTCCACTAAAACTATTTCATGTTTTCCGGATAATTGGGAAAAAGCATCTATTATGCGGTCGATTCGAATTTTTCGGTTTTCAATTTTTGCTGCCCAATATGGGGAGCATGGGGTTTTCAAACAATAAGGGGTGATGAGAGAAAGGGGGTCTGTTACCCCGGAGGCTTGGACTAAAAATTGTGTGTCAGGGGATTCAAACTTTTCTTTTTTTTTAAAACAACCGGTTGCAATGGGTTTCATCACGCCGACATTCCGTTGTGTGTTTTTCAAGGCCAGGGCTAATCCCGCAGTAACGATGGTTTTTCCCACCCCGGTATCCGTTCCTGTAATGAAAAGGCCTTTATACATGTTATACATCTTTTGGTTAATACAGAATTCTACTGTCCAGGTTGAATATTTGTCCCGAGACCCCTTCCATCATTGCCACCGTATATATAAATTCCGTTATCTTTTGAATGGGGGGGGACTTTGAAAGCAAAAAATCCCTTCTAATGTTTTCAATTTGTTTAGAAGTCATTTTATTTCCCATTCCTACTTCTAAAAAACCTGGGATGACTGTGTTGACCAGAATGTTATGAGAACCCAACTCTAAGGCCGCTGTTTTGGTCAAAGCCATTACTCCAGCCTTGGAGGCGGAATAGTTGGATTGTCCCGATCGTCCATGGGCTCCCGTATAGGAGGAAATATTAATTATATGTCCAAATCTCTGTTTTACCATGGAAGGAGCAATGGCTTGAATGGTCTTGAAAGTGCCCGTTAAATTTACTGAAATTACTTGGTCCCAATTTTTTTCAGTCATATGTAAAATCATTTGATCGGAGACTATGCTTGCATTATTGATCAAAACGTTTATTTTCCCCCACCTTTTCAGGGTTTTTTCACTCATTTGGGCTATTTCAATTTTGTTTTGGAGATCCGCCCGAACCGCCAGGGCCTGGGTTCCCATCTCTTGAATGAGAGCGGCCAGTTTTTTTGCTACCTTTTCTTGATGAAGATAGTGAACCACAATATAAAAACCGTGGGAGGCAAAGGTTTTCGCCAGCGCATATCCCAGGCCACCGGTTGCCCCCGTGATGATCACCACTTGGGAATCTTTTCCTGGGAAGGTCATTTATTTAATAATTCCAATGGCTTTTCCAATGCTTTGAAAAGAATCAAGAACAAAATCCATTTGCTCCAGGGTATGGGTGGCCATAATCGTGGTTCGTATTCTACTGGTTCCTTTGGGGACGGTTGGGGGCCGAATGGCAGGGGCAAATATTCCTTTATCCAGTAAACGTTGAGAAAAAGTTAGAGCGAGACCCGGGGGCCCAATCAGGATAGGGATAATCGGGGTTTCACTTTCAGTCAGGTGAAATCCTAAGGACCTTAACCCACCCATGAAATATTCCCGGTTTTTCCAAAGTTTTTCACGGAGTTCGGGGTGGTTTTGAATCCAATCTATTGCTACAGTGGAGGCAGCTAAAATAAAGGGCGGAAGGGCAGTGGTAAAAATTAAGGATTTTGCTTTTTGGAGTAAATAAGTTCGGGTATCCGATTGGCAGGTAAAGAACCCTCCAAATGTTCCCAAGGCCTTGCCCAGGGTTGCCATTTGAAATTCAATTTTCTCTTCCAAATCAAAATGCTCAACGGTACCCCGTCCATGTTGTCCCAAAACCCCTGTTCCGTGGGCGTCATCTACGTAAATTTGGGCGTTGTATTTTTGAGCCAGATCATAAATAGAGGGTAACGGTGCAAGATCCCCGTCCATACTGAAAACGCCATCTGTCACAATTAGTGTTGGTTTATCAGAAGAATGTTTTTTCAGTAATTTTTCTAAATGGGCCATATCCCGGTGGTGGTAAATCCGAAACAAGGCAGAACTGAGTCGGCATCCCTCAAAAAGGCTTGCATGGTTGAATTCATCTGCCAAAATGAGGCCCTTGTTTTTGGACAGGGTTGGAATTAGAGAGATGTTTGCTGTGTACCCGGAGTTAAAAACAAGACAGGAAGGAACTTTTTTAAAAGAGGATAATTTTTCTTCTAATTGGTCATAAAGAATCGAGTTGCCTGAAATCAATCGGGAGGCCCCAGCCCCCACCCCATGGCTTTGTATGATCTGAATCGAGACAGCTTTAAGTGCTGGATGATTTGCTAACCCTAAGTAATTATTGGAAGAAAGAGATATGACCGTTTTACCCCCAATTGAAATGGTTGTGTCTTGTTCACCTTCAATCGAAATGAGCTTTCGTAATAGGTTTTGATTTTTGAGATTTGTAATCTCTTGGTGAAATCCTGCAACCATAATGCCCTCTTTTTCCTTTTGGGGTTGCGTGTTTTTGGCATATATTTAGGATCAAAGTCAAGGTTTCCCTGGGGGAAAAGAGCCACTATTTTAAATTATTAAAATGGTATAACTATTGGAAAAACACGGGAAAGATCCTTTTTCAGGTCCAGAAAGCACTTGACATAGATAATGCATGAGGTTAAAATAAAACTAAATATTTAAAGGAGTTCGAGTACTCACACACACAACGTGGGGAGGTTTGGATGTTCGAACGATTTACCGATAAGGGAAGGAAAATAATCATTTTGGCCCGGGAAGAGGCGGAAAGGCACCAAAATGATTATTTAGGAACAGAACATCTTGTTTTGGCTGTTTTAAGAGAAGGAGATGGCGTTGCCCTTGCGGTTCTCAAAAAAATGGGGCTTTCTCCTGAACAAGCAAAATTAGAAATTGAACGGAACCTTCCCAGCGGCAGTAATACCATGACGTTTGGTGAAATTCCATTTACTCCTCGCGTGAAAAAAGTCATTGAGTATGCAGTGGAGGAAGCCAGGCTTTTAGGCCATAGTTATATCGGAAGTGAACATCTTTTATTGGGACTTTTAAGGGAAGAAGAGGGAATTGGAGGAAAAATTTTGAGAAGCCTAGGTGCCAATTTGCTAACGGCCAGGCAACTCACTGTTAATCTATTGAAGAAAAGCACACCCCGAGAAAAAGATAAGAAAAGTAATACACCCGCCTTGGATGAATTTGGGCGAGATCTAACCCAACTGGCGGCGGAAAATGGTTTAGACCCGGTCATCGGACGTGGGGATGAAATTGAGCGCGTCCTCCAAATCCTGACTCGGAGAACCAAAAACAATCCGGTATTAATTGGGGAGTCCGGAGTGGGAAAAACCGCTATTGTAGAAGGGTTGGCTCAAAGAATTGTGGGCTCGGAAGTCCCGGACAATCTTTTAAATCAGCGTGTGATTGCCCTTGATTTGGGTTCCCTTGTTGCCGGGACCAAATACAGGGGCCAGTTTGAGGAACGTTTGAAAGTGGTAATGAAAGAAATTGTCCACGCTGGAAATATAATCATTTTTATTGATGAACTTCACACGTTGGTGGGGGCTGGGGCAGCCGAGGGATCCATTGATGCCTCTAACATGTTGAAACCCGCTTTGGCACGGGGGGAAATTCAGTGTATTGGTGCCACCACGCTTGATGAGTATAGGAAATATATTGAACGGGACGGTGCTTTGAAAAGGAGATTCCAGCCCATCTATGTTCATCCTCCTTCAGTGGATGAAACCATCCGAATTATTAAGGGATTACGGGATCGGTATGAGGATCACCATGGCGTTGAAATTTCCGAAGGGGCTGTTTCGGAGGCGGTTCGGCTCTCGGATCGTTACATTTCCGATCGTTTTTTGCCCGATAAAGCCATTGACGTGATTGATGAGGCAGGGTCTAGGGCGAAACTTCAAAGTTTCTCCCTTCCCGAGGAATTGAAAGTTCTGGAGCAAGAATTAAAAAAAGTTTCCCGCGAAAAGGAAATATCCATAAAGATTCAAAATTTTGAAGAAGCGGTAAAGTTGAGAGAGGAGGAAGAACGGTTAAAAAAACTCCTTGAAGACTCAAAGAAAGAATGGAAGAGTACCCAAGAAAAACAGAAGCCCACCATTGGGAAGGAAGAGATTGCCTATGTTGTTTCAAAAATGACAGGGATTCCGCTTTACAAGTTGGAAGAGGAAGAAACCAAAAAATTAATCAATATGGAGGAAAATCTCCATGTCCGATTGATTGGCCAAGATGAAGCGGTGGGGGCTGTCTCAAGGGCAATTCGGCGTTCCCGTGCAGGGTTAAAAGGCGAGAAAAGACCCGTTGGTTCATTTATTTTCCTGGGTCCTACAGGTGTTGGAAAAACCGAATTGGCCCGGGCTTTGGCTGAATTCTTATTTGATGATGAGGATGCCTTGATTCGCATTGATATGTCTGAGTACATGGAAAAATTCAGCAGTTCCAGGTTAATGGGAGCCCCTCCAGGTTATGTGGGTTATGAAGAAGGGGGGCAGCTTACCGAAAAGGTAAGAAGGAGGCCTTATTCTGTCGTTTTGTTTGATGAAATTGAAAAAGCCCATCCCGACCTTTTCAATGTCCTCCTCCAGGTTTTAGATGATGGTTGTCTAACGGATAGTTTGGGGAGGAAAGTGGATTTCCGGAACACGATCCTCATTATGACATCCAATATCGGAGCCAGATTAATTGAAAAGGGGGGGGCTTTAGGTTTCCAAAAGGAACAGGGGGGAGAACGGTTTCAACGTATGAAGGGTGATGTGCTCGGGGAGCTCAAGCGGACTTTTAATCCCGAATTTCTAAACCGTGTAGATGATATTGTCGTCTTCCATCCTTTAAAACCAGAGCACCTTTCTCAAATTATCGATAATCTAATCCAAGACCTGAATCGGCGGCTTGTCGAAAAAGGAATTCAATTGGAAGTTTCAGACGAGGTGAAAAGTTGGTTGATGAATGAAGGATTCCAGCCAGCTTATGGTGCCCGCCCCATGAGACGAGCCATCCAAAAGAATATTGAGGACCCTCTTTCCGAAGAGTTAATTAAGGGCCGCTTTAAGGACAATAAAAAAATTAAGGTTTTAATTCAGGGTAATATTCCTGTCTTCACCGAAGAAGAGGCCTTGGCTGAGGTCTAATTGGACCTAGATGAGTATAATACATGAGGCTCTCAAGAAGGCACAGAAAACAACAGAGCCACGCCTTCCTTTTAACGAAATAAAAGATCGCTCCTTCACTGAACCAACCCCGTTTATTAGGGGGAGAAGACTCTCTTTTGGGTTAATCCTTCTTACCTGTATTTTATTGGCTGTTACCACCATCCTCTATCTCACATCAAGGGACAACCATCCGGTTCCAAACTCCGTTTCAATAACATCACTCCCCCGGACCACGGAAAAAAACCAAACAATGTTACCTTCCTCTCCTGTTTCCAAGAATTTACGTGATGTCCAATATCAAGTGTTATTTGATAAAGGAGTGGTTATGTTAAATTCAGGGAATCTGAGCGGGGCGGAAAAATATTTCTCAGAAGCGGTAACCTTAAACCCCCTTTTTCCCGAGGCCCACAATGGTTTGGGACTCATTTATAAAAAACAAGGCGAAATGGAAAAGGCGAAGGAGCATTACCAGAATGCCATAGGTTTGAAATCTGATTATTCGGAAGCCCTAAATAATTTAGCCGTAATGCTGGACCAGAAGGGGGAATTTCAGAAGGCTCAAGGGCTTTATCAACGGGCTCTTCAGCATCGCCCCGGTTATTCGGATGCTCATCTAAATTTTGCCATATCTCTTGAAAAAGCAGGATTTTTGGATAAAGCCAAAAGAGAATACGAACACTTTCTTTCCTCCGCCTCCCCAGAACAGTCAGGCCTGGTCGAAAAGATCAAAGCCCATTTAAGACAACTTTAAAGCAGATCCTTCACATATTGGGCAAAATGACCATTTTGGCAATAGAAACCTCCTGTGATGAAACCTCGGTTGCAATCGTCCGAGATGGAAAAGATATTTTATCCAATGTTCTTTTATCCCAAGAAAGGGTTCATGGTCGTTTCGGAGGGGTTGTCCCTGAATTGGCTTCCCGCCAGCACTTAGAAGTGCTGGATGATTTGGTTATAAAGGCGGTAAAAAAAGCATCGGTGGGTTGGAAGGAAATTCGTGGGATAGCGGTGACATATGGGCCCGGATTAATTGGCGCATTACTGGTCGGGGTCTCTTATGCAAAGGCCTTGGCCTATGCCTTGGATATTCCCTTACTGGGGGTTAATCACCTGGAGGGCCATCTTTTTGCTCCCCTTTTTGAATACCCCGAGATTAAATTTCCCACCGTTGCTTTAATTGTTTCCGGGGGACATACCCACCTTTTTTTGGTAAAGAAAGTTGGAATATATAAATTATTGGGAAAAACACGGGATGATGCTGCGGGTGAGGCTTTAGATAAGGGGGCGAGAATGATGGGGTTGGGGTTTCCAGGAGGGCCCATCCTGGATCAACTTTCTTCTCAAGGGGGGACCCCTAAAATTGATTTTCCCAGGGCGTATTTAGGTCCAGACTCTTTAGATTTTAGTTTTAGCGGAGTGAAGACTGCTCTACGTGATTATTTAGGAAAGAATGTTTATTCAAAAGAGGAATTGGAAAATCAGCTTCCCGACCTTGCTTCAAGTTTTCTACAAGCAGTAGTTGATGTTTTAGTAGAAAAGGGGCTACAAGCTGCCAAAAGATCAGGTGTAAGTCAAATTGTGGTTGGGGGGGGTGTTTCTGCAAACTCACTATTGAGGAAGCAGATGTTCCAAAAAGGGTCCGAAGAGAGGATTGACCCTTTTTTTCCATCCCCGTTTCTCTCTACCGATAATGCGGGGATGGTGGGGCTGGTAGGGTGCTATCTTTTTCAGAAGGGGATTTACTCTTCCTTTGATTTAAACCCAAAGGCTAATTTATCGCTTTCAGAGGAAAATTTGGCCTTTTAAAATGGGTTTAGGCAGCATAATAACACCTTAATTCCTTCCCAGAAACCTCGGTGTTTTTGCCCCTTTTGGCTTGACAGAGGAAAAAGGACACTTTATACTTGGTCGATTTAGGAAAGAAAATAGATCCAGTGTATATTCGGCCCAATGAAATCCCCAAAGAGGGGTTGACCCTTCGTTGCGATTTGCCTGCCATTCAAATGGATCTAAACTCTACCGGAGTGGAATTAAAAAATATAATTTCCGTAGACCTGGCCATTGAGAAATTTCAAGAATTGGTTACCATAGAGGGAGAGATTTTTACAACCTTGTTTTTGGAATGCGGCCGTTGCTTAAGTGAATTTACCCAGCCTTTAAAGGTGGCTATCCATTCACAGTTCCTTTCTGACGGGGAGGGGCAAACCGAAGATGAGTCCTATGATGGCTCCTTGGAGATTCATTTTTATTCCGGGGAGACTATAGATTTAGAAAGTTTAATTAGGGAAAATGTAATTTTAGCTTTGCCCTTTCGTCCCCTTTGCAGGGAGTCCTGTTTGGGGTTATGCAATCGGTGCGGAAGCAATTTAAATAACGGTCCTTGTGGTTGTGAAGCGGAGAAACCCCTGGGACCTTTTTCTATCCTTCAAGATTATTTTTCTTGAGGGACTCGGAAATATAATTGAAAAAAAGGAATTTATATGGCACACCCAAAACATAAAATTTCCAAATCACGGCGGGATAAAAGAAGAACCCATTATAAATTGAGGGCTCCCAGCGTGGTCCTCTGTCCTCAATGCCAAGAGCCAAAACTTCCTCACCGGGTTTGTATGAAATGTGGTTCTTATAAAGGGATGGATGTTATTGCCGTGAAGGAGTCTTAAGTTTTATCCTCTTTTTGAATTCTCTTCAACCCTATCATACCCCTTTAAGGATTTAAATTCTGGAGTGCAAGGATGAGAATTGCCATTGATGCCATGGGTGGGGATAATGCCCCAGAGGCTATCATGGAAGGGGCCATTTCCGCTATCCTCGAATACGATGTCGAACTTATTTGTGTGGGAAATGAAGCCGTCCTTTCCCCTTTGTTAAAAAAAATGGGAGGTGAGAGACCCAATCTTCGAATCGTTCATGCCCCGGAAAAAGTGGAAATGGATGAGTCCCCTTCCCACGCGATTCGGAAAAAAAAGAATTCTTCCATTTGGGTTGCGACCCATTTGATCAAAGAAGGAAAAGCGGAAGCAGTGATTAGTGCGGGAAATACCGGTGCCGCCATGGCCACCGCCTTGTTTATTTTGGGCCCCCTCAAAGGGGTGGATCGGCCTGCCATTGCCACCGTGTTACCCACCCTTCAAGGCTCTGCCCTTTTACTGGATGTTGGGGCCAATGTAGATTGTAAGCCCAATAACCTTTTACAGTTTGCCATAATGGGGGAAGAATTTGCCCGGCGGGTTCAGGGAAAGGTCAATCCAAGGGTGGGGCTTTTAAGTATCGGTGAAGAGGCTATTAAAGGGAATGAATTAACAAAGGAAACCTTTCGGCTCCTTCGGGAAAGAGACCTTAACTTTATTGGTAATGTTGAGGGGCGTGATGTTTATAATGGAAACGCAGACGTAATTGTCTGTGATGGGTTTATTGGAAATGTGGTTTTAAAGGTCAGTGAGGGTCTTGCGGATACCATTGGTAATTTTTTAAAAAGAGAAATCGAGGGATCCAGTCTGGGAGTTTTGGGATACCTGCTCTTGAAACCCGCCTTGAACCGTTTCAAAAAAAAAGTGGATTATGCCGAATATGGAGGGGCTCATTTATTGGGGGTCAATGGGGTAAGCATAATTTGTCATGGAAGATCATCCGGGAAGGCGATTAAAAATGCAATCAAAATGGCCAAACAGGCATTAGAACAAAGGGTGAATGAGGCTATTCAAAGAGATATTGAGCGCCAAATGAACCCCGAGGAGAAAGAAAGGGAAAAGAAATAATGGCTGACCCGTCTGGGGGGCTTCGTTCATGTATTGTTGGGACCGGCTCCTTTGTTCCCAAAACAGTTTTTACCAATAAAGATTTCGAGAAAATGGTTGATACAACCGACCAATGGATTTTAGACCGAACTGGAATTCGGGAGCGTCGAATTGCCGATGAAAAAGAGGCTTCTTCCGATTTAGGGTTCCCGGCTGCTCAGAAGGCATTAGAAGAAGCGAAAATTGATCCAATGGAGATTGACCTCATTCTGGTTGCAACGACAACTCCCGATATGTTGTTTCCCTCTACAGCATGTCTCATCCAGAATCGGTTGGGGGCCAAGAGGGCGGTTGCTTTTGATCTTGCTGCAGCCTGTTCGGGGTTTATTTTTGCCCTCTCAGTGGGTGATCAATATATCCGGAGTGGAACCTATCAAACGGTGTTGGTCATCGGGGCAGAGGTGATGTCAAAAATTACAAATTGGAAGGACCGGTCTACCTGTGTCCTGTTTGGAGATGGGGCAGGGGCGGTTGTTTTAAAACCAACTCTTGAGGAAAGGGGAATTCTTTCCAGCCATCTTCATTCAGATGGCGCCTATTGGGATTTAATTTATGTCCCGGGGGGGGGCTCAAAAGAGCCGCCTTCAGAAACCTTGCTGAAGGGTGGTTCCCAATATATTAAGATGAGGGGAAACGAAACCTTTAAAATTGCTGTGAAGACTTTGGAGGAGGTGACCCGCGAAGCCTTGAGAGAAAATGGTTTAACCCTGGATCAAATTAGCCTTTTTATCCCTCACCAAGCAAATTACCGTATTTTAAAGGCTACTGCAGATCGATTAGGACTACCTATGAATAAGGTTTTTTTCAATGGGGACCGATATGGAAATACCTCTGCTGCATCCATTCCCATTGCCTTGGATGAGGCCGTTCGGACGGGAAAGATTTCTCCCATGGATCTTGTTGTTTTAGGCGCTTTCGGAAGTGGTTTAACCTGGGGAGCGATATTGCTTCGATGGTAGGGGCTGAGCCCTTTTATATTCGTCTTTTTAAAAAATTGATCATTACTTGACCATCCATGCAAAAACCTTTTATCAAAAATTTTTGTTGACATCGGAAAAAAATTTTATCAATATCGGGCTGTTCTTGCAAAGGTTTGGTTTCCTGGTTTAACCCTTGGGTTTCACAGAAGAATTTTTTATTCTACTCCAAAGTCTAATTTTGTTTTCTGGGGGGAAGAGTTTAAGCTTTTTTCGGATATGTTTTTTTTGTCTTGAATTAACTCGAAATTTCGTGATAACCCTGAGTTTTCTATAAAAACAACGGTTCGAGAAGATTTATGATTCTCAGAAAGACTTGAAAGGGTGTAAACAATTAAATCCATGGAAGATTTGGTCTTAAAAAATAAAGTGGCGTTGGTGACAGGAGGGGGACAGGGAATCGGTCGCTCGATTTCACTGTCGTTGGCTGAGGCTGGGGCGAGAGTCGCCGTTTCCGATATTCAGGAAGAGCAGGCTCAAATAGTTGCGAAGGAAATCTCCCAGATGAATCAGGAAGCCATAGCGCTAAAAACCGATGTGGCAAAGCAATCCGATGTTCAAAGGAGCGTGAAAGAAACACAACAGCGATGGGGACGGATCGATATATTGGTCAATAACGCGGGAGTTACCCGGGATAACCTTTTATTACGTATGAAGGAAGAGGAGTGGGACCTTGTGATTGCGGTAAATCTAAAAGGAACTTTCCTTTGTACGAAAGAAGCTTTATCATTTATGGCAAAACAAAGATATGGGAGAATCGTGAATATTGCTTCAATCGTGGGGGTCTCCGGGAATGCAGGTCAAGGTAACTATTCCGCTTCTAAAGCGGCTGTGATCGGTTTTACCAAAACAACTGCCCGGGAGTATGCCCTCCGTGGGATTACTGCCAATGCGGTTGCCCCCGGTTTTATTGATACATCGATGACACAGATCCTTTCAGATGAGACCAAACAAAAGCTTCTCCAGCAGATTCCTTTGGGGAGGTTGGGGTCACCTGAAGAAATTGCAAGGGTAGTCCGATTTCTGGTTTCTGAGGATGCATCATATATCACGGGGCAAGTGATCCATGTCAATGGTGGTATGTGGATGGGTTAAATACCATGAAATGGTTTTTTTGTTTTCACAATTAAAGAAAGGGAGAGAATTATGAAAGAGGAGGTGAAGGGAGGAATGGCCGTGGAGCAGAAAATTAGGAAAATTATTGCTGAACAGCTAGGTGTGGAGGAAGAGGAGGTAACCCCAGAGGCCTCCTTTGTTGAGGATTTAGGAGCCGACTCACTGGATACGGTGGAGTTGGTAATGGCCTTTGAAGAGGAATTTAGTATTGAAATTCCAGATGAAGATGCGGAGAAAATCCTCACGGTCCAAAACGCGATCGATTATATTAAAGAAAAACTTTAAAAAATGCTGTCTTTTTATATTTTAAGAGAAGAAATGGGGTGATCTTCTGGAAAAAAGAGTTGTGGTCACGGGGTGTGGGGCCATCACTCCCCTTGGACTCAATGTTCAGGATACGTGGAATAGCCTTTGCGAGGGAAAGTCCGGGGTGGGTAAAATCCAAGGGTTTGATGCGTCCGGATATCCTTGTCAAATTGCGGCGGAAGTAAAAGGGTTTAACCCTCGATCCTTCTTAGAGCAGAAGGAGATTAAAAAGGTTGATACGTTTATCCAGTTTGCAATCGCCGCCAGTCAGATGGCCGTTGATGACTCCAGACTTCCTATTCAGGAAAAAGGGAACGAAAGATTAGGCGTCGTGGTGGGTTCCGGGATTGGGGGTCTTCATGCCATCGAAGAGTGGCACAAGATCTTATTGGAGAAAGGTCCTAAACGGGTTACCCCCTTCTTTATTCCCATGAGTATTATCAATTTGGCAGGGGGCCATATTGCTATCCGTTTTGGGGCCAAAGGGCCAAATTCTGCTGCCGTCACCGCGTGTGCAACTGGGAACCATTGCATTGGGGATGCTTTTAGGATAATTCAGAGAGGAGAAGCAGATGTCATGATTGCGGGTGGAACCGAAGCTGCAATAACTCCTCTGTGCGTAGCGGGATTTGCCTCTTCCAGAGCCCTTTCTGTAAGAAATGATGAACCCCAAAGGGCCAGTCGCCCTTTTGATCGAGGAAGGGACGGGTTTGTACTTGGTGAGGGGGCCGGTATTTTAATTCTGGAAGAGCTCGAATACGCAAAAAGACGAAAAGCACGGATCTACGCTGAGTTAGTGGGTTATGCCATGACCGGAGATGCATTCCATATTACTTCACCACCAGAAGATGGGGAGGGAGCAATGCGGTGCATGAGTATGGCCCTTAAGGACTCCAGTTTGGACCCTTCGCAGATTGGATATATTAATGCTCATGCCACCTCTACCTTTGCAGATAAAGTAGAAACCGCTGCAATCAAACAGGTATTTGGTGAAGCTGCCTATCGAATTCCTGTGAGTTCTACCAAATCCATGACGGGTCACTTACTGGGGGCGGCGGGAGGGATTGAGGCCATATTTTCAATTTTGGCCCTTTATCATGGGATTATTCCCCCGACTATTAATTACGAAGTCCCTGATCCTGAATGTGATCTGGACTATGTCCCTAATAAAGCACGAAAAACGAATATTGAAAGTAGCCTATCCAATTCCTTTGGTTTTGGTGGAACCAATGCTTGTCTTGTTTTTAAAAAATTTTCCGGGTAACCTGATCAACCCTGTTGGCAAGGTTGATGTGAATGTTCATTGGTTAAATGTTACAGAGGAGCAATCAGACCAACATGTCCAGGGACCTTTTATTAACCCTTCAAAATTTTTTAAAGCATTCTTTTCACAATGTATCCCTCCTCGAAGAGGCCATCACTCATAAGTCGTTTCTCAACGAGTTTAGAGAATCCTCCTCCCCTGACAATGAACGGTTGGAATTTTTAGGGGATGCTGTTTTGGATTTGGTCATCCGTGAGTATCTGATCTTCCATTTTCCAACTTCTCAAGAAGGAGAGCTTTCAAAGCGAAAGGCCAGAATAGTCAGTGAACCCTTTTTGGCCTCCGTTGCTCATCGGTGGGATCTGGGATCTTATATACGATTAGGTCGGGGAGAGGAATTAACTGGGGGAAGAGCAAAAGATTCTATTTTGGCCAATACCTTGGAAGCTATTATTGCAGCCATTTTTCTGGATGGGGGGTTGGAAAAAGTGAGGTCCTTTATATTGGCAACATTCGATTTGGGCCAGCTTCATTCCCAATTGCATGATGGGTCCAGGGATTATAAAACTGACCTTCAAGAGTTTTCCCAGAGAAATTTTGAAGTGCTGCCAGTCTACCGGTTGGTGGAGGAAGCAGGGCCAGACCATTGTAAAGAATTTGAAGTGGAATTACGTATTAAAGGAAAACTCTTTGGTCAAGGGAGAGGGCGAAGTAAGAAAGAAGCGGAGCAACAAGCAGCCAAATTTGCTTTGGGTCGATTGAAGGAAACTAGGGATGATTCAGAGTAATTTTTTTACCTTATCTCTTGAAAAATATAAGTTTTGGCCCTGCCGGACCGTTTGACGGATGTGGGTTTTTGAGTTATGATGCACCCATGGTGGAAAAAAGTCCATTGGATTATCAGCGGGCCGGCGTCAATATCGACGAAGGAAATAAATTTGTTAAAATGCTCACCCCCCTAGTCCGTGAAACCCACCGGCCCGAAGTCCTATCGGATATAGGTGGGTTCGGAGGGCTTTTTTGCCTGGACCTCAAAAAGTATCGTCAACCTGTTTTGGTTTCGGGGACCGATGGGGTTGGAACGAAATTAAAACTTTCCTTTCTGCTAAATCAATACAATACCATTGGAATTGATCTCGTTGCCATGTGTGTTAACGATGTGGCTGTGGTGGGTGCAGAGCCGCTCTTTTTTTTAGATTACCTTTCCGTAGGAAAATTAGAAGCGGAACAGTCTTTAGAAGTTATGAAGGGAATTGTGGAGGGATGTAAACAAGCGGGCTGTTCACTTTTAGGTGGGGAAACTGCCGAAATGCCTTCTTTTTATCAGGAAGGGGAGTTTGATTTAGCGGGTTTTTGTGTCGGGGTGGTTGACAAAGAAAAGATGATTAATGGTCGGAGCATTAAAGCGGGGGATCAAATAATTGGTTTTGCTTCCTCCGGATTGCATAGTAATGGGTTTTCTTTGGTTCGTAAACTTTTGTTGGAACAGTTAAAAATGCCCTTGGATGGGTTTGTCCCTGAACTAAAAAAAAACCTAGGTGAGGAACTCATGACCCCTACCCGAATCTACGTAAAATCCGTTTTAAAATTGGTGAGTGAGTTCCCGGTCAAAGGAATTGCCCATATTACGGGGGGAGGGTTAACTGAAAACGTTCCCCGTATCCTACCCAAAGGGTTATCAGCAGTCATCCGTCGGGAGTCTTGGGAAACCCCCTCCATTTTTGGTTTTCTTTCGGAAAAAGGAGAGCTATCGGAAACAGAAATGTTTCGGGTATTTAATATGGGGATAGGGTTGATCATGGTGGTTCCCGGTGGAGTGGAAGAGGGGATGTTAAAGGCCGCAAAAGGTCTGGGAGAAAAGGCTTTTTTGATTGGGAAAATTTCCGAAGGTTCGGGTCAGGTTTGTTATGGTTAAGGAACGAATAGGGTTAGGGATTTTGGTTTCTGGACGCGGGAGTAATTTCCAAGCCATTTTGGATGCGATTGGGAAGGGGAGCCTTTTGGCAAATGTGAATGTTGTCATTAGTGACCGTCCTGAGGTGGAGGCTCTTGAACGAGCAAAAAAATTGAATGTACAAAATGTGTGTGTCGAAGCCTCTTCGTTTGGGAGTCGGGAAGCCCATGAACGGGCTCTTGTAAAGATTTTGGAGAGCTCTCATGTGGATCTGGTTGTCCTTGCGGGTTATCGAAGACTTTTATCCACGGTTCTTATCCAGGCTTTTAAAAACCGAATAATCAATATTCATCCTTCAATCCTTCCAGCCTTTCGAGGGCTTAAAGCCCAAAAACAGGCCCTTGATTATGGTGTTCGAATTTCCGGTTGTACGGTACACTTAGTAGAAGAAGAAATGGATGGCGGCCCCATTATTGTCCAAGCGGCTGTCCCCGTATTTCCGGATGATACGGAAGAAAGCTTATCTTCCCGGATTCTCGACCAAGAGCATCGGATTTATCCTCTGGCGATACAGTGGTTTGCAGAAGGAAGGATCAATGTTGAAGGTCGGCAAGTTTTCGTCCAGGATTTTAGTCACCAGAAAGAAATGACCCTTGCTAACCCATTAACCTGTGGGTAGAGATGCTTTGTCCCAATTGTGGGTATAACCAACAAGAAGGAAATGTTTGTGGCGAATGTCACACCCTACTGAAATCAGTCTCACCCCCTTCGCCCCAAGGAATCGAACAAGGATGGAAAAAACCCAAACCCGTTCGAGAGATAAGCCCAAAAGGTGCTCCAGAAAAGATTATTCCGAAACATCAACAAAACCAAGGGTTGCCAATCTCGCCTTTGAAGGAAAATCCAAAACCTCAGGAAACCCCAAAAAATATTGAACCAGAAAGGGAAGTAAAAGAGGTAAAAAAAATAGAAATAAAAGAAAAAGAAATTCAGGCAGACGAGCTCACTACCCCTTACCAAGAAGGCGTTTCAGTAAGCCTTCACCCGGAAGAAAAAGAAGATCCTCAAAGGGGTTTTGAAGTTGAGGAGAGGAAAAGCGTTTCTTTTAAAGTTCGGAGGCCACAGGACGGGAAAGAATCTCCCCTTTCTATGAGCTTGCAGAAACTTCAGGAGGTCTTGGTCACAACCACTGAAACCCTTGAAGGGGAGAAGATCCATTTCTACCGCGGGTTGGTTCATGCCGATGCTGCAATCAAATTGGATTCTCTTGAAACTATTTTATCATCCATCAAAGAGGTGGGTGGACTTCGAAATACCTCATTTCAAGATCTTCTGAATAAGGCCATCGCCATCGCTACCAGTGATCTAAAAATAGAAGCGGTAAAATTGAATGCCAATGCCATAGTGGGTGTCCGGTTTCAGTATGAGCAGTTTAAAAAAGAAATTTTGGTGGTTCACGTAATGGGAACAGCGGTTCAGACAGGGGGTCCTCCGAAAGAATCCCAAGGGGTTAAAGGTCATGGGTGAGGTTGGGAAGGGTGAAGAGTATATTCAATTGGGGCGCCTTTACCTTAAAGAAGGTAAGCCGGAAGAAGCCCATTATTGCTTTGAGAAAGCTTTTGCTAGGGTAGAGAAAAACTCCGATGTCATTCCATTGGATTTAATTTCATTTTATGGATATACCCTCGCCTATGTTCAGGGTGAAATTGAGGAAGGCCTCCAGCTATGCCGGAAAGTTGTTTCAAGAGGGGAGCCCAAGGGAGATCATTTTTTGAATTTGGGAAGGGTCTACCTATTGCGCGGACAAAAGCCGAAAGCCATCAAAACATTTTACCAGGGCCTCCAAATGGAGCCCCGGCACACGGGGATATTGGTTGAATTAAAACGCTTGGGAAAAAGAAGGCGCCCCTTGCTAAGCCTTTTTTCGCGGCATCATTTTTTAAACCGGTATTTTGGAGTTATTCTTCGAAAAAACCCTTCAGGTTTTCGGTATTGAAGAGGTTGGAGTTACCCTGGAGAGATAAGAGTATATTGAATTGGTATGGGGCGGTAGCTCAGTTGGGACCTGCCGGCAGGCAGGGAGCGGCTGGTTCGCAGATGTATGTTAATATTTTGAAGTCGATTCGAAATAATCGTTTTTATGTTGGACATACGAATGACTTGGAGCGGCGCTTAAAAGAACATTGGTCAGGGGGGACTGCTTCGTTAAAGGGATGGAAGCCATACAAACTTGTTTACTCCGAGAAATTTGAGACGCGAGAAGAAGCAATTTCAAGGGAGAAATATTTTAAAAGTGGGACTGGTCGGGAGAAACGACTAGGCTTAATAACAAACTTTCCTCAGGAATTAGTTCGTGGTTTTAATGTGGGGCGGTAGCTCAGTTGGGAGAGCGTCGCGTTCGCAATGCGAAGGTCGAGGGTTCGATCCCCTTCCGCTCCACCATCCATTTTTCCCAATTCCGGAAAACAACTTCTTACCCCCAATTTGAGTACATTATTGTAGAGGGGGATCGAACGAGGAGTTTTAGGGGAGAGGCTCCCTTATTCTTCGGGGGTCACAGTCCTGGAATTTTCAGGACGCCCTAGGGGGCTGGCCCCCTGGGGAAAGCGAGTTCACTAGAAACGAGCGTGTGAGATTCCCCTTCCGCTCCACCAGGTATTCTTTTTATTGATGCCCTCTTTTCGAGGGCATTTTAATTTTGGGAGACGAAGGCCAAATGAGGAAAAGGGAACGCTAAAAAAGGAACAAGAAAAAATGATCCTATGTATTGCAAAGATAAATCATTGTGATATTTTGGTCCTAGGGTAAATCGTAAAGAAAATTTTTAAAGTAGGAATTTTGAAGAAATTTTAGAAATAGGGAAGGAGACAGGAGGGGCGTTTGGGAAGGTGGGGAAAGGCTATTTTAGGGAATTTACATGAAATCCTAAAGTTTACTCAAACACGGGTTCGTCATTCATTCAACGAATTACAAAATTCTCAAAAAAATGGGGACCCATTCGGTTATGGACGCATTTTTCAATATTTTCCTTTTTGGCAAACCCGATTTGAAATAGAAGGAAGTGCTTACGGGGGGGAAACCGATTATTCAAGGGAGAGAATTTCCCCCCTGAATCTTCCCGAAATTCAAAATTTCTTTAATGTGAAAGATTTATCGATTCTGGAGTTGGGGCCCTTGGAGGGTGGGAACACGTTAAAATTATGTCAAATGGGTGCCCGCAAAGTGACAGCCATCGAGGGGAGGCCTGAAAATTTCATTAAATGTTGTGTGATCAAAAACCTTTACGGTTTGGAGGAAGCCAAATTTTATCTGGATGATGTGAGAAAAATCTCCCAAGAAAAGTATGGAACATTTGATATGGCTTTGGTAGCGGGGATCCTTTACCACTTAGATGATCCCCATTTGTTACTCAACCGTTTGAGTCAGATGACCGATGTGCTCCTTTTGGCAACCCACTATGCGGATGAAGCCTCCCCTTTTCCCACTGCCCAGGTAATAGAACTTTCTACAGAATTTGGAACCTATCGAGGTAAAGTATATAGTGAAGGGGCCCAGGTCAATATTAATTCCGGTCTTCAACCCACTTCTTTCTGGCCATTTGAAAACGACCTTCTTCAGATGTGTAAAGATATCGGCTTTAAAGATATCACTGTTCTTAAAAAGAATCCTATCCCTTCAGAACCATTTAAAGTCATATTTTTTATAGCCAAAAAATAGTCCCGGCCCAACAAGATCTGTTTCTATCCCTTCGGTCCAACCTTTAATAAACCCCATTTATAAAAAGAAATATGAACGTATGTTATCAGAGATATGACCAAAAAGTGTCTCCCTCCCCTTAAAAGCCTTATTACTCATCTCCTTTCCATGGATTTTTTTGTTTGAAAAAAGTTCTTTTTAAATGAATCTATAAGAAAATGGATTTATGGGGCCCTTAAAGGGCCAAACCCTTATTTTTTTGAAAGTTTTTTTCTAAAATTTATAGCCCAAAATGTCAAAAAGTGTCACCAAAACCTTTTGATTGTGACGTTTTATGTTTACTGATTGATTTTGTCTCAAATCCCTAATCTACAATAAGTCATTGATAATTATATGAAATTCTGTAGGTCTGTGGGTCCCATTTCGCTGGCATCATTCCTGCTATTTATACGGGACAACGATCCGTTTTTTAGGTTGCCTTTTATTCGGCTTCCAGATGGAGAAGGATAACAACGAAAAAAAGGAGGTTTCGATGTTTAAAGTTCTTAAAGGTAAAAAAGGTTTTACACTGATTGAGTTAATGATCGTGGTTGCGATCATCGGAATTCTGGCGGCCATCGCCATTCCAAACTTCTTAAAATTCCAGGCCAAATCCCGTCAGGCAGAGGTTAAAACAAACCTAGGAGGGATGTTTACGGCTGAAGAGTCTTATAGGGCTGAGTTTTCCACCTATGTGACAGACCTGATTGCCATTGGGTGGGGTCCGTCCGGCTCTCCTCGTTACCTGTATGGTTTTTTGACGGAGTTTGGTGGTACCGCTACCACTAAGGACACGTTGGTGAGCGGAATTTGTGCGGCTAATGCTGCTTGCCGAATCACCAACATGAATGACAGTACAGGTACGCCCTATGGCAATGGGGACCTTCCTGCAAGTACCGCCAGTGCGACGTTCTATACCGCGGGGGCCGTAGGAAACGTGGATAACGATGTCACTGATGATCAGTGGACCATGACGGCCACTCGGGTCCAAACCAATGTGACTAACGACGTATCTCAGTAATTAAAAAAGAAAGAAGGGGAAGGTGGATTTTTAAAAACCTTCCCCTTTCTTTTTAAGGTGTCCATATGAGATTGCTTTTACAAAAAAAAGGATTCACCCTAATCGAGTTGATGATTGTGGTTGCCATTATTGGAATTTTAGCCGCCATTGCCATCCCCAATTTCCTTAAATTTCAGGCCAAAGCTAGACAGGCGGAGGTCAAAGCAAACTTAGGATCCCTTCATACCGCACTAGAATCATTCAATGCAGAATATGGGTCTTATACTACGGATTTATTTATTATAGGGTGGTTGCCCTCCGGGACCCCCCGATATGATTATGGATTTTTGACAGACGCCCCCGATCCGGGGGGGGCTTTGGGAGGTTCGGGTGTGGCGGCAGGGCGAAATTCTGCCGATGCGGTTTTGCCAGCCTCACAATTAGTAAGTATGAGAAAAAGCAATGGAACCCAGTATGAAGCGGGTGACCTTCCAGCAAGTACCGCTTCCCGGACCGCCTATACCGCGGGGGCGATTGGGAATTTAGACGATGATCCCACAGACGATATCTGGACCATGGGGCAGGATCGAAATTTGATAAATTTTTACCCCAACGACGTTGGAAGTTAGGGGGTTTTTCAAGAGACCGGAACGGGTCAAATGAGTAACAAAAGTAATCCCACATTCCCTTCCTTTTTGAGCTTTTTCCTTTTAACTCTTCTATGTATCGCAGCCGTTTACCAAGGGGGGAGTCCCTATCCTTCTCTCACCCTTTTACGTTTAGGGGTTCTATCTTTAGCGGGTATGGTTATATGGCTTTTTCTTAAAACCTGTCCGTTTGAAATCCCCAAAAGCACTTCCTATCCCTATATACTCCTCTTTGTTCTTTTCATTATTTGGACAACCGTCCTCTCTCCATATAAAAATATCAGCATTGAGTGGGGGATAACCCTTGCCATGTATATATTCTTTTTTGGATTGACCCTTTTATTTTTTCAGTCCAAAGAAAAGATTTGGTTTGGGATCGGTTGCCTATTGATATTAGGAATGTTTGAAGCCCTCCTGGGGATTGTTCAATTTTTTATTTTGGACTATTCCCGGGCCAAAGGGACTTTTTTTAATCCAAATTTTTTCGGTGGGTTTTTGGTTCCCATAATATCCCTTCTAATGGCGTTCTTATTTTTTAAAAATCGGGGGGTTGAACAAGACATTGAATCGGTTTTAAAGAGAAGTTGTCCAATCTCTTTAAAGGGCCTGGCTGGAATTTGTGTGGTTTTTATGGTTTTTGGGTTGTTTTTGTCGGGGTCCCGTGGGGCGATCCTATCTTTTTTGGTCTCCGGTTTGATTCTCCTTTGCGTGGGTTATGGGAAAAAAGGGTTCATCGGGCTTTTTTTATTTTTCATTTTATTTCTGGTTATCCCTAATCCCGTTCATGAGCGTTTAATGAAACTTGCTACACTGGATCTCTCTTCTTATTCAAGATTTGACATTTGGACTCAATCATGGAAAATGCTAATGGATCATCCCAAGGGGGTAGGCCTTGGAATGTTCAAATATTATTGGCCTCAGTATAATTTTCCCTTGGAGGGAACTTTTTCACGCTTTGGTCGATGGACGGTTACGCCTCATAATGAATTTCTTCAAATCGGGGTGGAAATGGGATTTGCCGGTTTAGGGGTTTTCCTTTTGGGGTTGTTTTCTTTTGGCCGGGATTGCTGGAAAAAAATGTATCGGAAGACTTCTGAAAATTTTTTAGCTATTGTGATCGGTCTGGCCACAGGAATGATCGGTACATTATGTCATAGTTTCGTGGATTCCAATTTTCATGAGCCTGCCATTGCGCTTCTTTTTAGTTTTTCCGCTGGTCTGCTGATTTGTATAAAAAAGTTGATCCATCCGGAGGATTGTTTTCGAATTAACCCCCCCCAAAAAAAATATTCACAGATCCAATTCTATAAAGTTTCTACCGTAATTGTTTTTGTGCTCTTAGGCTTGATCATTGTAAAACCTATGTTAGGATATTCCTATTCAAGAATGGGAGACCAGGCTTTAAAAGAGGAGAATTTGGATCTTGCGGCACGTTATTACGAAAATGCCACCTGGTGGGACCCAGGAAAAACACAATATCATTCCAATCTGTCGGCAACTCTGTTTTTAAAATATGTCACCACCAAGAATGTAGAGTGGGTCAATGATGCCAATTTTGAGTTGGTTTACTCCGGTTATTTGAACCCCAAAAATGAGGAATTCCCAAGGAGGTTGGGGTATGTTTATTCCGTAGTTGCCCTTTTTACGGAAGAAAAAGAAATTCAGGAATATCTTTATGAAATTTCCCTTGGATATTATGGGAAGGCCATTGAACTGAACCCCTTTCAAACCCAAAATTTCCAAGAGGCGGGAAAAATCCATTTAAAATTAAGCGATTTCCAAACCGCAAGGGGGGCTTTTGAAAAAGCGTTGGAACTGGAGCCCTTTTTCCTTCCTTCTCTTGTTTCTCTGGGACAGATGGATTTGGATGAGGGGCATATCAAACAGGGGGCCAACCGATTTTCTAGGGTTTTGGAATTGTACAAAAACTCATTTAACTGGAAGGGGTTGACTCCCTATGAGAAAGAATTTTTAAAAATTGATATTAAAGGGGTCAGAGGTTCTTTGAAGGGGGTTCACGAATTAAATAGAGATCATGGAAAACAGGATTTTTAAAAGGTGGTTCATCGGTGTTTTAATTTTAAGCATTTTTCCCATTTTGGGGATCATGGTTGTGGTGCAGCAAAAAATTGATCGTCAAAAGGGAACCTTTGAAAAAATAGAGAAATTCTCCTACCTTCCCTCAGGTCAATTTTTAAGTGTTGCCGCCTTAGAATATCGGGAGGCTTTCGCGGATTTATTATGGTTGAGGGCGATTCAGTATGTGGGGAGTGCGGATCGAAATGAAATGGGCAATAGTTGGTTTTTTGGGGTATTGGACCGGGTGACGGATCTGGATCCGAATTTTGCCTATGCCTATCAATTCGGGGGAATTGTTCTTTCTGTTATGTCTGATGAGGTAGCACTTAGTAATGCCATTTTAGAAAAAGGTTTAAAAAATAGACCCGATTATTGGCAAATTCCTTTTCACCTTGGGTTTAACTATTTCTACCATATGAAGGACTCCTTAGAGGCGGCAAAGTATATGGAAATTGCTTCCAAGATAGAGGGGCATCCTCCTTATCTTCCCCTTTTAGTGGCGCGGTTTTATAGTAAAGGAGATGAGGAGAAAACTGCTTTGGTATTTTTGTTAAGCGTTTATGAAAATACCCGGGATGAACGAATTAAAATGAAAATCGCTGAAAGAATTGAAGCTTTTAGAAAGGGAGAGAAATTTTAAATGGTTCTAGTAGAAAAAATTGTTTTAAAGAAAGGTGTGCCATGGAGGTTATTCGAACAGAGGATTTAACCAAAGTATTTCGATCCGGTTTTCGTCGGAAACAATTTTTGGCCTTGGATCGTTTGGGTTTTCAAGTTCAGGAAGGGGAGATTTTCGGGTTTTTGGGGCCCAATGGCGCTGGAAAGACCACCACTTTAAAAGTTTTAATGGGCTTTATTCGTCCTTCCTCTGGAAAGGCTTGGTTATTAGGGGAGGCGTTGGGAAACCCTAAGGTCAAGCAACAGATTGGGTTTCTTCCGGAGTCCCCTTATTTTTACGATTATTTAACCGCAAAGGAATTTCTTGGTTTTTATGGAAGGCTATTTGGCCTTTCAAAAAAAGAAATAAAGGAAAGAACAGAAGACTTGTTAAAATTAGTGGGACTTGGGTCCCGTGGGACCCTCCAATTAAGAAAATTCTCTAAAGGGATGTTACAGAGAATTGGAATCGCCCAAGCCCTCATCAATGATCCCAAACTGGTGATTTTGGATGAACCCATGTCGGGTTTAGATCCCATCGGACGAAAGGAAGTTCGGGATCTTATTTTGCGGTTAAAGGGGCAGGGGAAGACGGTGTTTTTTAGTTCCCATATTATTCCAGATGTTGAGATGGTCTGTGACCGAGTGGGTATTCTGGTCAAAGGCCGTTTGAAGGATATTGGCCATCTCAATGAAATTCTAGAAACAAGAATAAAATATACAGAGGTGGTGATCGGTGCATGTGATGACCCCCTGGTTAATGCCCTGGACCCTTTTTCGGGGGGATATTCGAAAAGCGGTGAACAGTTTATTTTTCGCATTGCTAGTGAGGATAACCTTGAAAAAGTTCTGGTCACTGTCATGAATTTAAAAGGAAAAATTATTTCCGTTTTGCCGATTAAGGAAACGTTGGAGGAACATTTCATTCGGGAATCTAAAGAAGGAAACGGATAGGGATGAAACTTTTTGCCATTGCTTATAATACCTTTAAAGAAGCGGTTCGGGATAAAATATTATACAATTTGCTGATTTTTGCCCTTCTCCTGATTGGCGGGTCAATTTTGATTGCAACACTGACGGTGGGAGAACAATCTAAAATAATTATGGACATTGGGTTGGCCAGTATCAACCTGTTCGGAGTGATGATTGCCATTTTTTTGGGGATTGGTTTAGTGAGCAAGGAAATCGAGAAAAGGACCATTTACACGGTTCTTTCAAAACCCATTGGCAGGTCTCAATTTCTCTTGGGAAAATATGCCGGTTTACTGTTAACCCTCTTGGTGAATTCTATGATTATGACCGTAGGGCTTTATTTGGTGTTAATGGTCAATGAGGTTCGCTGGAGCCATAGTATGTGGAACGTGGAACCTCGAATTTTGCAGGCGGTGTTTCTCATCTACTTGGAGTTAATGATCATCACGGGGGTTGCCCTTTTGTTTTCCACCTTTACCACCTCTACCCTTGCGGCCATATTTTCCATTTTCATTTATGTAATCGGTCATATCAGCGGAGATTTGGTGGGGTTGAGTCAGAAAGTTTCCATAGGTTTTTTAAGTGTTTTGTTAAAAGGTCTGTATTATATCCTTCCCAACCTTGATCAGTTTGACATTAAAGGACAAGTTGTTCATCAGGTTTTGGTGGAACCTTCCTATTTTCTGTTAACCTCGATCTATGCCTTCCTTTACGTCAGTTTATTGTTTGTTATTTCCTCGGTTATTTTCCAAAGGCGGGAATTTAAATAACCCCTCTTCTAATTTCTCCCACCCTTTTTTGGGTTTCTTGACAGGTTCCGAATTTACGTTAGACTGTTCATATAATGAACAGTTTGGATGATGAAGCCCTTCGAACGTTACATATCCTAAATGAGGTTTCAAAAAACAATCAATTAACCCAACGGGTCCTTAGTGAACGCCTGGGGGTTGCACTTGGGTGTACTAATCTATATCTAAAACGTCTTATTAAGAAGGGTTTGATCAAAGTTAAGGGGATTCCTGGGAAAAGGTATTTATATTATCTTACCCCCAATGGATTTTCAGAAAAAACGGCTTTATCCTTCCGGTATATACAATTTTCCTGGAAAAATTTTAAGGAACTTAGACAGCAATGGCTTGGGGTCTTTGAAGACCTTCAAATATATGGTGTGAGAAGAGTTGTGCTTTGTGGGACGGATGGGATGTCTGAACTTGCGTTTCTTTCCATAGGGGAAACCGACCTTGAAGTTGTTGGAGTAGTTGATGAAGAGAGGGTTGGTAAAAATTTTTGTGGTCATAAGATTGAACCATTTTCATGGGTATGCAGAAATAAATTCGATCGAATAATATTAATACCCAATCCAATTGAATTAGGTAAAGTTCAGAACCACCGGGAAGCGTTGATTTCTAATGGTGTGGGAGAAGAAGAAATGGTTTTTTTGAACCCTGGAGAACATAGTTTAAGGAAGGAAAAAAGTAATAAAGCGTGGATTTATTCGAATGGAAGTTAAACCGTTAACGATTATAGAACCCCGAAAAGGTGTTCGCCCAGTAAAATTTAAAGATTTTATCCATTATTTTGATCTGTTTTATTTTTTGGTTCTAAGAAGTATTAAAGTTAAATATAAACAGACATTTTTAGGGCCCATTTGGGCTTTGGTTCGACCGATCACCCAAATATTAATTTTAAGTGTTTTTTTTGGGAAAGTCCTAGGTGTTCCTTCAAATGGGGTACCCTATCCCCTCTTTGTTTTAGGGGGGTTACTTCCTTGGATTCTCTTTGTGTCGATTATTTCCCAATCGACAGAAAGTGTGGTTGGGTTTTCAAATATTATTAAAAAAGTTTTTTTCCCTCGTTTTATTATTCCCATGTCCACCTTGGGTCCTGCATTAATTGAGTTTTTTTTGGCCAATGTACTTCTAGTGGGTTTAATGGTTTATTACAGATTCTCCCCAGGAAGAGAAATTATTTTAATCCCATTTTTGGTATTTTTGACCGTTATTTCAGCAATTGGAATAGGGATGTTTTTAGCCGCTTGGAATGTTTTTTTTCGGGATTTTCGGTTTATGGTTCCTCTTTTGCTCCAGGGTTGGATGTTTTTAACTCCTATTATTTATCCATTGAGTATTATTCCAAAATCTTGGCAGAAATGGTTTTATTTTAACCCCATGACTGGCATTGTTCAAAATTATAAAGCAGCATTGGTAAATCAACCCTATGACATTTTTGGACTTATGGTTTCCACTTTTCTTTGCTTTGGTTTGTTTTTGTGTGGTTTTATTTTTTTTATTCGGTCAGAACATAAATTTGTTGATGCTTTATAAACAGTTTTTTAAAAAGGTATAGATAATGGATCCGGCGATTGCCGTCAAAGGGTTAGGCAAGTGCTATACACTTGGTCAAGCAGCCAAGGGTTTTCCATTTTTTCAACAAAAAGTTTCGGAGGTATTCCAAAACTCCTTCCTAAAAAATGGAAAGAAGAGCCCATCTTATGGCCAAAGGGAAGTAATTTGGGCCTTAAGGGATGTCTCTTTTGAGGTGAAACCCGGAGAGGTTGTTGGAATAATCGGTCGTAATGGGACAGGAAAAAGCACTTTATTGAAAATTTTAAGTAGAATTACTGAGCCTACGGAAGGTAAGGCCGAACTAAGGGGAACAGTGGCCAGTCTCTTGGAAGTGGGAACCGGGTTTCATCCAGATTTAACCGGTCGGGAAAATATTTATCTAAACGGTGTTTTGATGGGCATGAAGAAAAAGGAAATCGACGGGAAATTTGATGAAATAGTGGATTTTGCAGAAATAGAGAAATTTCTGGATACCCCTGTTAAGCGTTATTCCACTGGAATGTATCTTAGGTTAGCCTTTTCTGTGGCTGCTCATCTGGAGGCGGAAATTCTTTTGGTGGATGAGGTTTTGGCGGTGGGGGACGCAACTTTCCAGGAAAAGTGCCTTGGTAAAATTGGCGACGTTGCCAAAGGGGGACGAACCGTTTTGTTTGTGAGCCATAATATGGCTTCAATTGTAAAACTGTGTAACTATGCCCTTTGGATTGACAACGGGAGAATCCGCTCAAATGGCCTTCCGGAAAAAGCAGTTCAAACGTATTTAACCTCAAATTTGTTTACATCTGATGGAAGAGTCGAGTTTTCTGAACCAGAAAATACGAAAGAAGTATTCATTCGTTCCGTGGATTTGAGAGACCAATATGGCGAAGTAACTCCAAGTTTTAACATTTTTTCTCCCATCTATGTACATGTAACTTTTTGCTGTAAACGGAAATTCCTTAACTGGAGGGTGTTTGTTTCAGTAACCCGTTACGATGGTGTTGTCGTTTTTTCAACCACAACGTGGGATTATAACAGTATTCGCTATCCAGTGGGCCCAGGCGTTTACCATGCCAGATTACTAATCCCAGGACGGTTTTTAGGACCTGCCAGTTATCTTTTAACTGTTGCTTTTAATGAGCCAGGTAAAGGAAGGCTTGATGTTCTTGAGAATATTCTCCGCTTTGATATTTTTGGGACCGCCTTTGATTATGGACGCAACATTGGACTTTTAGTCTATCCGTTTGAATGGAAGGTTGATGGCGATCAATAATATTAAAAGGGAAAAGGGGATAGAATACTCACCACGCATGGTTATGGGGAGGAAAAATGCTGCAAAGCAGGGAATCATTCATTGGATACAAAGGTGGGTTTTTTTCAAGAATTCCAGAAGCGCAAGACCAAAAATATTAGCGAATAGCATTCCAAAGGCAGGAACAAATTTACTTCTTGAGGTATTCAAAAATATGGAAGGTCTTCAAAACGCAAATCGAGGAGTGGATTTTCTAATGTCATTTTCGGAAATTAAGGCCTCACTGAGAGAACTGAGGGAGGGAGAATATCTATATGGCCATCTTTACTATGACCAAGAAATTGGTTCCTTTCTAAAACAGTTTTCCGTTTCTCATGTTCTTATTGTCAGAGATCCACGAGATGTGGCAGTGTCGCTGGCGTTTTATGTGAAAACACGATCTTCCAATCGTCTCCACGAATATTTCCGGGGTTTGAATTCGGATATGGAACGCATCCTTTGTTCAATTCAGGGGGTTCCGGATAATGTTTTGGCGGGAAAAACTGGATTGCTAAGTTTAGCAGAACGGTATCGGCGATTTTCTCCGTGGCTCAAAGATGAACGATGTCTGATTATCAGGTTTGAAGATTTGATTGGCCGCCAAGGAAGGGGAGACCGCGAGAAACAGCTCAAGACCATCAAATGTATTTCCCAACATATTGGCATTCCGCTTAAAGAGGATCAAATCCAAAATATAGCCAATGGTTTGTTTAACAAACTCTCTCCGACGTTTAGAGCCGGAAATATAGGTGGATGGAAAGAGTATTTGGACCCAATGATGATGGCAAAGTTAGAGGCTGATAAAGCAATTTATAGGGCTTATGGCTATGAACTATGAGCATGGGTTAGGGCGCTTTAGGGTAGTCTTATATTTCGAACACATCTTCGTAATGTAGTCAATTTCTTTGAGAAAAAGAGCCTTCACCTGTGTGGGTGGGATTCTGGATTTCCCTTAATTGGAAAGGAAAAAAAAGGTTTTAAAAAATGGTTCTTCCAGCATTTGTGGGGATAGGGGCCCCTCGGTGTGGGACACGCTGGCTAGCTCAATGTCTTTCAGAGCATCCCCAGATTGCCCTGCCCCCAAGCGAGGTCTATTTTTTTACAACCCGAAGGATGGTGCACTCGAACTGGTCGAAAGGTTTAACCTGGTACTCTGAACAATTTGAAAAACATTTGAAGCCTGGAATTACGACATGGGGTGAGATAACCCCGATTTATTTGTTTGATGATGATACACCCCACTTAATGAATCAATGTATTCCTAAGGCTAAGTTAATTTGTTGCCTGAGAGATCAATCCGATCGAGCTTTTTCATGGTATCGGCTTTTCTTGCGATTTAATCCAGATATCTTTTGGACAAATTATTCCTTTAGGCAATTTATGATTTACCATACCGAGGTATATGGGAGAGAGGGGTTTTATTTAGACCATTTGCAGAAATATTTTGATATGTATCCCAGAGAGTCAATTCTAGTTCTCCTCTATGAGGATCTAGAAAAGGATCCAACAGCCTATATCCAGGCGGTTTTCCGTTTCCTGCAGGTTAATCCAACCTTTGTACCTCCATCGGTAAGGAAGCAGATCAATCCCATGAATCTTCTTTTACCCAGAAGTAAAGTGCTAGGAGGATTCTTGGAAAGAAATAAAAATAAATTGCGGGGAAGTAAGATTGGAAAATTTCTTAATCAAATCAATACCAAGGAAGTTGTAGGGGCTAACTTTCCGAGTAGACATCAATTGAGTTCTGAAATCAGAGAAAGAATGTTTGATTTGTATTATAGCCATAACAAAAACCTCGGAGAATTTTTAGGTCGTGATTTGAATCACTGGAACTGTCCGTAGTTCTGGAATTTTCAAGGTGAGAAACTATTTATATGGATGACATGAGCATTCAATGGTTCGATAGGGAATCCCTAGATCGTGCAATTATAGATCTCATTCAAGATGTGGATGTTGTGCTTGATATAGGGTGTGGAATTCGTCCTCAGAGTTTTTTCCATCCCAAATTGCACATTTGCTGCGAACCCCACCTGGAATACGTCCAAGACCTCCAAGGTCGCTTTAAAGGTATTTTCAATGTGGTGATTGTTCAAGAGGAAGCACAAAATTTGGTAAGAATGATGCCCGATCAATCGGTAGACAGCATTTTTTTACTGGATGTTGTCGAGCATTTGGAAAAAGAGTCTGGGCGAAGTTTAATTTCAGAGTGTGAACGAATTGCAAGAAGGCAAATTATAGTGTTCACGCCACTGGGATTTGTTCCCCAGGAATACAAAGCGGGAGAAGAGGACGCATGGGGTTTTCGGGGAGGACAATGGCAGGCACATAAATCAGGATGGACCCCAAACGATTTCGATTCCAAGTGGGAAGTTCTCGCTTCAAAAAAATACCATACCACTGATGCCAAAGGTGAAGCCCTTGAACCCCCCTTTGGTGCATTTTGGGCTATAAAGGAGCGAAAAATTGATGCCTTGCCTGTAAAATTAGGGGTCCTTTCTCACATTTTACCCCCATCTCCTTCAGGACAGGCAATGGTTTTATATCGATTATTTCGTGATTTTGATCCAAAAGGATATTGCTTAATTTCAAAAACAAAATACGAGTTTGATCCCTATGATTGGAGACAGAAATCGGAATCAAAATTGTTGTCAAAATACCTGCACCTTCCCCCAGAAAATCAAATGAAGGGATTAAGGTCTTTCATTTTTAGGAATTTCCTGAAACCCCTTAGCGCTTTTTATCAGGTTTATCAACGGGCGAAAAACATCCTTCGCTTAATTAGACAAGAGAAATGCGATGCCCTTTTGGCCTGTACAGGAGACCAATACGATTTACCAGCCGGATATTTAGCCGCACGGATGGCAAATATCAAGTTTTACGTTTACATATTTGATGATTTCAGGGGCCAATGGATTAATCCTATTTCTCGCAGATTTGCACGGTGGGTGGAACCCGTTGTCATCAGGGGTGCATCAGGAGTGATTGTACCCAACGAGTATTTATTTGACCAATATCGATCGAGATATAAAATTACCCCTTTGGTTGTACACAACCCTTGTGAGATTCCGGTAAAGGAGGAAAAGAAGGAGTCCATCCGGTACAGTTTAAACCAACCCGTCCAAATGGTTTACACTGGGGCTGTCTACCAGGCGCATTACGACGCATTTCAACGGTTAATTGGCGCCCTTCAGCTCATCGAACGCTATAAAATAAATTTGTATGTATATACCTCTCAGCCCTTTAAAAAACTTGAGCAGGAAGGAATTTGTGGTCCGGTGATTTACAAAGGTCACCAGTTGCCCTCAGTTATTTCTAAAGTCCAGCAAAAAGCAGATATCCTTTTTTTACCCTTGGCCTTTGATTCTCCTTTTCCAGATGTTATCAGAACATCCGCTCCTGGGAAGCTGGGGGAATATTTGGTCAGCGGCCGTCCTATTTTAGTCCATGCTCCGGAAAATTCGTTTTTGGCTCAATATTTTAAGCACCATCAGTGCGGATGGGTTGTGGATCAAAAAGACCCTGTGCAGCTAAGGGACACCATATATTCTATTTTAGAAAATGAAAGTGTAAGGGAAAAGCTGATTAAAAATGCACGTAATCGTGCCATAGAGGATTTTGGGTTAGAAAAAGTTAGGTTAAATTTCTTGAAACTTTTTGAAGAGAGAAAATAAGTGAAACTTCTCTTTGTGGCAATGCCCAATAGTATCCATACCGCAAGGTGGATCAAACAGTTGCCTAGAGATAAATGGGATATCCATCTTTTCCCAGTTGATGAGACCCATCCCCATCAATCGCTTAATAAAGTAACGGTCCACCCATTTTTCCGTCGGCCGTCAGGGGGGTTGGATCCCAGTTTGGTTCAAACGGGATGGTGGTTTCCTTTTGATAAGGGGAGAACCCGGTTTTCAGCCGGTTTGGAAAAAATGTGGCCGAATAAGTTTAGCCAATCTTCCCGTCTCGTATCAAAAATCCAGAAAATCAAGCCTGATATTGTTCACTCACTTGAAATTCAACATGCAGGGTATTTGACTTTGGAAGCACGAGAAAAATTGGGTGGGGAGTTTCCGCCCTGGATTGCCACCAATTGGGGAAGCGATATTTATCTCTTTGGACGTTTATCAGAACACGCTGATCGCATTCGAAGGGTTTTATCGGCCTGTAACTACTACACATGCGAATGTCAAAGGGATGTGAAATTGGCCTGGTCCTTTGGGTTTAAAGGAGAAGCCCTTCCCACACTGCCTAATTCAGGAGGGTTCGCCTTAGAAAAATTAGAAAAATTTCGAGGAGTTGGTCCCACTTCCTCAAGACGCCTAATTTTGTTAAAAGGTTACCAAGGATGGGCGGGGAGGGCACTGGTTGGCCTCCGGGCCATTGAACTCTGTGCAGATAAACTTAGAGGATACCGAATTGGAGTTTTTTCATCTGGCCGAGATGTCCAAATCGCAGCAGAATTGGTTTCCCAAACCACAGGAATACCCATTGAAATTATTCCTTATTGCTCCCATGAGGAAATGTTGCGTTTGCATGGACAAGCCAGAATTTCCATCGGTTTGAGTATCAGTGATGCAATAAGCACTTCCTTGCTTGAAGCAATGGTGATGGGTTCCTTTCCTATTCAATCTAACACAAGTTGTGCTTATGAGTGGGTCCAGCATAATGAGACGGCTCTCCTGGTTCATCCGGAGGACCCTCAGGTCATTGCCAATGCCATCCAGCTTGCCATTTCGGATGATCCATTGGTTGACCATGCTTCCGATTTGAATCATCGGACCATATTAAATCGACTCAATTATACGGTTATTCAATCCCAAGTCATTTCTATGTATGAAAAAGTATTAAATCATAGAGGAACAAACTAGAAAATGGGGTTTTTGCCAGTATTAGAAAAAGTAAACATTGTAAAACGAAGGCTGATTTTCTTATTTAAAGTTTTAATCCATGTAACCTCTGTCAGATGGAAAAAAATAACCTGGAAACCCATTCCTAATCCAAAAAATAAAAAAAATGAGAAAATTTTTGTTACAGGTGTATATGGAAGTGGAAAAACCTTTTTTGCGAAAAAATATGCGAAAGAACAAAATGTACCTTATATCAGTTTTGATAACCAGTTTGTCTATCATAAGAAAGAAAATCAAAGTCAATTTATTTTAAACAACTTACCCCCTTCTTTTATGATGGATGCCATTCCAATTGATGAAAAAGGGACTTGGTCAGATTTTTTCGAATATGCGGCAATCAATAATCCTCTGGTGATTTATGTGTATTGTCCAAACGAACAGGAATGGGTAAGGAGAGTTTTCGAAAAGGCGAAAAAGAGAGAAGTTCTAGCAAAAAAAGGTATAAGAAATATCCTAAAAAATTTTCGGGGTTATGTCCGTGCAAAGGTTTCGTGGTGGAAATTCATGATTGAACGAAGTGTGCAATTTGAACGAAAAGAGGTCCTGCGATATTTATCGGAATATCGAAATTCCTTTTATTTTACTTTACCCGGAATGAAAAGGTTTGAAAATATACTTTTTTATGATTCCTTTCGTAATGAATTTACAACGGAAGGGGAGATGTTAAACCGTATTCAATATGATGCATTTCGATTAAAAACCCGATTAAATGAGTTAGAAGGACAATATGATGTTGGCTATCAGGATATTGAAGTTATTGGTTTTGTTGGTTATTCAAATTCATTTAAAACGTGGAACCATATTAAAGACCTAGTAGATTGGAAAGGAGCAAGGGTCGTTGATTTGGGCTGTTTCCATGGATATTTTTGTTTCAAAGTGGAGGAATGTGGGGGGATTGTATCCGGGTTGGACCGAAGCTCAACGGCGTTGGAAACAGCGCGAATGATCAATCAAGTGAGGGGAGGCCATGTGGTTTTTAAGGAATGGATCGGGGGTGACGATATTCCGGAATGTGATGTCATTATGTGTTTGAATGTTTTGCATCATTATGGGGATGCCACGCTCCAAGAAAAGGCGTTATCCAAAATGAAATGTAAAAAGGCTGTTTTTGAAATCAATGAAAGTCAAAGACCCTTGATTGAGAAATACTTTGAAGGAATAAAAGAATTTCCCTCCCACCGGAAACATCGAATTATTTTATTGGCAAATTCCCTGGAATGTTCCGGAAGGGAAAATTCCTCTGTTTCAGAAATGAGAATTCACCAGACTTAATTTCATTGAAATGAACGGAAACTCAAGGAAAAGTTTGGTCAGGAAAAATGATGGGAATTTTTAAGAGAATAATTAAAAACAGACTGATTGCTCCTTTTTTATTTTGGGGTCACAAAAAGTTGACCTCTTATTTGGTGGACCATTTTAAACAGGTGGCCCAGACGGGGGTGGGCAGTGACCTCTGTTTAAAAAAAGGTTTTCTCCCCTTGCCAATTCACTTTTATTCACCGATCCCCGATTTAGAAGAATTAGAAAGCAGACGGGTTTGGGATCGCAAAAGTGAACTGGCTGGATTGAATTTTAATTGCAGTCAGCAGGGTCAATTTTTACAAAAGGTGGGAAGGGAGTTTGGGGATGAATGCCATTGGCCCCCTCAACCCGTGGGGAATGAGGAAGGATTTTTTACTGAAAATGGGTCCTTTAGTTTTGGCTGCGCAGCCAGCACCCATTGTATGATCCGCCATTTTAAACCTGCTCAAGTAATTGAAATTGGCTCAGGAAATTCTTCCAAGGTTATTTTAGATGCCATCCAACTGAACCGGAAAATGTTTGGAAGTTCCTTTGGATACACCATCGTGGACCCATACCCCAAAACCGAGATTGAAAAAAAAATGTCCCCTGTAGCTCGCATTATCAAACAAGGGGTGGAAATCCAAGATTTAAAACTTTTTGAGGAATTGAATAAAAACGATATTTTATTTATTGATTCAGGGCATACGGTTCGTACTGGAAGCGATGTGAATTTTTTAATTTTAGAGGTTTTGCCCCGCTTGTCTTCCGGTGTGGTGGTCCATTTCCACGATATTGGCCTTCCCTATGAATATCCTAAGGTCTATGCCACCAATCCCCATTTTCGAATGTTTTGGACCGAAGCCTATTTATTGCAATCCTTTCTGTGTTTAAACCGTGATTATGAAATTTTATTGCCCATGGGTTTTTTGATGACCGAACGGATCAAAGAGTTCCAGGCTGCATTTCCTCATTATGACCCCCAAAAACATTTGGCAACCAGTGGAAGCTTTTGGATTAGAAGAGTTGGGGACAGGAGAGATAACCCATGAGGATTTTGGTTTTAGGGGCCAATGGAATGCTGGGACATAAATTAATGCAGGTTTTCTCCTCCAAGTTTGAGGTTTGGGGTACGGTCCGGGGTGACGTTTTAAAATTCGAGGGACACCCAGTCCTGTCCCCTTCCAATTTGGTTGGAAATGTGCGGGCAGAACAGTTTGAAACGGTCAAAAAAGCTATTGGGGAATTGAATCCCTCTATTGTGGTAAATGGAATTGGGCTAGTGAAGCAACGGCGTCTAGGGAGTAATCCCCAGTCTGCCATAATGATTAATGCCTTGTTTCCCCATCAATTGGCTCAGGTCTGCGAATTAAACCAGGTAAAAATGATTCATATTAGTACGGATTGTGTTTTTTCGGGAAAGGTTGGCAATTATTCAGAATTGGATATTCCTGATGGACCGGATCTGTATGGAAGGACCAAATTACTAGGGGAAGTTACCGGGCCAAAGGCATTGACCTTTCGAACGTCCCTAATTGGGCGGGAGCTCCTGGGTGCCAGCGGGTTGGTGGAGTGGTTTTTGAGTCAGCAAGGAAAAGAAGTGTGGGGTTATTCCCGTTCCATTTTCAGTGGTTTTACGACACAGGCCTTTGGAAAGTTTCTTTTAGATGTAATTGAGAACCATGGAGATCTCCAAGGGATTTGGCATATCTCCTCCGACCCCATTAGTAAGTACGACCTTCTTCAACTGTTCAAAAAATATTTTAAAATCAGCATTCATATTAACGGCAATGAGACCCTCTGTTGCGACCGGAGTTTAAACAGCGGCCGGTTCCGTTCTAAATTTGGATTTTTACCTCCGACTTGGCAAGAGATGGTTCAACAATTAGCTGAAGATCCCACCCCCTATCACCAAATGAGGAGGATTCATGTTAACCAATAAAAGGGTTGTTGTGACCGGTGGAACCGGATCTTTAGGGAAGGTCCTGGTTAGGCGAATATTAACCGGAGAATTTGGGACCCCAAAACAGATCACCGTGTTTTCCCGTGATGAAGCAAAGCAACATGAAATGAGATTGGAATACCAAAACCTTAAATTTGCAACGGATGAGGTCATTTACCGGAACTTCGAACATCTATTGCGCTTCCATATCGGTGACGTTAGGGATCGACATAGTATCGGTGCCATGTTGAGGGAATCGGATGTTGTCTTTAATGCCGCCGCACTGAAACAGGTTCCGACGTGTGAATATTTTCCATTCGAAGCGGTTCAGACCAATATTTTGGGAGCAGAAAACATTGTCCGTGAAATTCGAGACCGCGATCTACCCGTAGAGACTGTGGTGGGAATTTCTACGGATAAGGCATGTAAACCGGTCAATGTCATGGGGATGACGAAGGCGGTTCAGGAAAGGATTTTTATTCGTGCCAACCTGGATTGTCATAAAACCCGTTTCGTTTGTGTTCGGTACGGGAATGTTCTCGCATCACGGGGTTCTGTAATTCCATTGTTTCAAAACCAGATTTCCAATGGGGGGCCTGTGACCATCACCACTCCGGAAATGACACGGTTTTTATTGGACTTAGATCAGGCAGTGGATACCATTTTTGCTGCCTATCAACATGCCCACCGAGGGGAAACTTATGTTCCCATGGTTCCATCCGCCCGCGTGGTGGATATTACGGAAACCCTCATCGATAAACGCCCGATCCAAACGGTGGTTACAGGAATCCGTCCGGGAGAAAAAATACATGAATCGCTGGTTTCAGAGGAAGAAGCGCATCGCACCATTCAACGAGGGAATTTCTATGTCATTTTTCCCATTTTGCCGGAACTCCGGTCACCTTTATCTTCTGAAAAACCCATCGGAAATGAGTTTAGTTCTGCCCATCATGTGATGACCAAAGAGGCCCTGGAAGAATTGCTAAAGAAATGCAATTACTTGAAACCCCATTCCACAGGGATCAAAGAAAATTTAAAGGTATGAAAATCCTTACACTTCTCGGCACAAGGCCCGAAATTATTCGCCTCAGTTTAATTATGAAAAGTTTGGATGAGGTTTGCGACCATGTCTTGGTTCATAGTGGGCAGAATTTTGAACCCACTTTGAGTGATGTCTTTTTTAAAGACCTGGCCATTCGAAGGCCAAATTATTACCTGGGGGTAAGGGGCAGTTCATTTGGGGAGCAGTTGGCCAAAATTCTAGTGGAGAGTGAAAAGGTTTTGACTAAAGAAAAACCGGATCGCTTTTTGATTTTAGGGGATACCAATAGCGGTCTTTCTGCTCTGGTGGCTAAACGTTTGGGGATTCGGGTTTTTCATATGGAAGCAGGAAACCGTTGTTTTGACGATCGCGTTCCCGAGGAAATCAACCGCCGCACCATTGATCATTGTAGCGATATTTTAATGCCCTATACGGAACGAAGTCGCGCCAATTTACTGAGAGAAGGGATACCGGGTCACCGTATTTTTGTAACGGGTAACCCGATTTTTGAAGTGATTCGTTTTTATGATTCGAAAATCCAGCGGTCACCCATCTTAGGAAATCTTGGCCTGACATCCGGGGGGTATTTTCTGGTGACCACGCATCGAGCTGAAAATGTAGATGTAGAGAGTCGTTTGAGGAGCCTATTTAAAGGGCTTGATCAATTACAGCGAGAGTACCAGGTTCCCATCATTTTAAGTGCACATCCTCGGCTGAAAGACCGGGTCAAGCAATTTGGATTTCAGAACCAAAACGAAAAAATTCATTTTCATTCTCCTTTTTCTTTTTTTGATTTTATTGCTTTGGAGAGACAAGCCCTTTGTGTTTTAAGTGACAGCGGTACCGTCCAAGAGGAGTGTTCCATTCTAAAGGTTCCAAATGTCACCATCCGAGATACAACCGAAAGGCCCGAAACCATTGAAACCGGGAGCGGAATCCTAAGCGGGGTGGAACCGGATCGTATCCTAGCTTGTGTCAAAGTTTCTCTCTATCAAAAAGGAAAGGGGTTGCCTCCCGAGGAGTATACCAGGGAAAATGTTTCTTCAACTGTCGTGAAAATTTTATTGGGGGCTGAAGGGGAAAAGGGCGAATGAGAGAGGAAGCTAAAAGGATACAAATTTCATTCAGGTAAGGAGAAATCTAAAATTCAGGATAAACGTTACCGATTATTATTCGTTTCCCATAGTATGCAAATGGGGGGAGCTGAGCGAACCTTATTTCAGATTATGAAAAACCTGAATCCGAAATTATTTGAACTTTACCTGGCGGCACCCCAGGGTCCTTTTTTTGAATTTTTTCGTCCACTTTGCCGTGAGGTATTTTTTTTAACCCCGGGATATTTTCCCGTTCGCTTTAGACCCTTAGCTTATTTAAGGGGGTTTTATGCTCTTGCACGCAATTTCTACAAGGTGAGATTTCTAATGAAAGAGGTGTCCTTCGATCTTGTTTTTAGTAATACCAGTGTAATTCTTCATGGACTTTTGGCTGCCAAGGTTTTTAAAATTCCCCATATTACCATGGCCCATGAAATCCTTTTGCCTTCTTTTTTTCGGTTTTTTATCTCCAAGATGTTGAGGGTTTTCAGTGCTCGGGTAATGGTTCAATCCAATGCCGTTGCCAAACATTTATTTCTAGATGGTGTGTTTCCCAATTTGGTAAAAATTCCCGCGGGGGTGAGTTTAAACGGGGATTTTCAAAATGGGTCCCGAGAGGACCAGATTTTTAAGGATATTCCCTCCGAAAGGCCTTTGATTGGATTAGTGGGATTGGTGGAACCCACGAAAGGGATTGATCGGTTTTTAAAAATGGCAGTAGAGGTTTTAGAAAAAATCCCTCAAGCTTTATTTTTGGTTGTTGGCAAATACGATTCCAAGTCTTTTTATTATCGGCGGTTATTAACCCTCCGACGAAAATTGGGGTTGGACCACCGGCTTATTTTTACCGGCCCCATTTACCGAATACAGGAATTGCTGAGGCGTTTAGATATTTTAGTCGTGACTTCAATTAATGAAAGTTTATCTTTGGTCAGTTTGGAAGCCAGCGCCAACGGAATTCCCGTTGTTGCTTTTGATGTGGGCGGAATTTCGGAAGTAGTGCACCACGGGGTTACCGGTTGTTTGATTCCATCTGGAGATATTCAGTCCATGGCCCTTACAGTAACTTCTTTGGTTCAAAATGAAAAGCTGAGAAAACAAATGGGTTTAGAGGGGAAAAAATGGGTCCATAACCGGTTTAATTTGGAAGATCAAAAAGGGAAATTGGAGGAAGCCTTTCTCAAAATCCTTTCTTAAAAAGATATAAAAATTTTAGGTGGGCCCTTTGGAGTTACCAGGGGTTAAAAAAAATTTCCCATTCATTAATTAATAAGGATTTTAAACAGGTTACCATGGTGAAGGTAAAGACGCCCATTCGAACAACGGTGGTTATAGTTAATTGGAATGGGGGGAGTTATTTGCGGAATTGTATTCAATCCATCCATTCTCAAACGGTTTTTCCCTTAGAGATTATCGTTGTGGATAATCATTCCACCGATGAATCCTTAAAGGTGTTGGGGAAGGAAAAAAACCTGGTTACCATTTGCAATGAAGAAAACCGGGGGTTTAGTGTTGCTTGTAACCAAGGAATCCGGCTGGGAAAGGGGACCCATTTCTTGATCCTAAACTCCGATACCGAATTGGAAAGAAATTATGTTGAAAAAATGGAAGAAGTACTTGCATGGGATGAACGAATTGGGATGGTAACTGGCCGAATTCTACGGTTTGACCGGTTTTTCATTGATTCCTGTGGCCAAATCCTTGGAAGAAATAGACGGGCAATTGAATTGGGGTATGGCCAAAGGAATCAAGATCAGTTTCAAAAACCGGGGGAGGTTTTCTCCATTTGTGGGGCTGTCGCTTTTTATCGAAAAGAAATGTTGGAAGATATTGGAATACCAGGAGAGTACTTTGACGAAGATTTTTTTGCCTTTTATGAGGATATTGATTTGGGATGGAGGGCTCGAAACCGGGGATGGAAGGGGTTTTATACCCCCCATGCCCTTGCCTATCACTGCCGGGGGGGAACCAATTCCCCAAAAAGTAAACATTCATGGTTTTTTTCTCGCTTCGAATTTACCCGCCGTCCCCGTTCCATTCAAGTGGATATTGTTCTAAACCGTTATTTGACAATAATAAAAAATGACCGCATGGGGAATTTTCTGAGGGATTTACCTTTTATTCTCTTCTATGAAATCCTTTTATGGGGTTATATTTTTATTTTTCGTCCCGTATTGGTTTTGGATATTTTAAAGAAAATGCATCTGGTGAAAAGGGCCTTTATGAAGCGAAAAATGATTCAAAATAAAAACCACCCTTTTGTTAATTTTGAGCATAAAACCGTGTCATGATCTTCCATCTCCTTGGTTTTGCAATTGCATTTCTGGTGTCTTTATACGGAACACCCATTGCCCGAAAAGCTGCTTTAAAGTTTGGGATTGTGGACAAACCGGATGGGCATTTAAAAAGCCATAGGGAACCTGTTCCCTATTTGGGGGGCTTATCTATCTATTTGGCTTTTCTATTAAGTCTCTCTTTTACCTTTTCTTTTAGCCAGGAAGTTTTGGGAATCATCTTATCCGGAACCTTGGTCCTGATCCTTGGGTTAATTGACGATTTAGGGGTTTTATCACCGCAGGTTAAATTAGTCGGACAATTTATTGCCATTTTTATTTTGATCAAAAGTGGAATTTATATTCAACTGGCATTTTTGCCGTTTTGGTTGCAGGTCACCTTAACGGTGATTTGGCTTATTGTTCTGGTCAATGCGTTTAATTTAATTGATGTGATGGACGGGTTATCAGCAGGGGTTGCCTGTCTTTCCGCTTTGGTTCTATTTTTCATTTCTGCTTTGAACGGGGCTGAAATGATAGCCATGATGTCAATCACTCTTTGTGGGAGTCTTTTGGGTTTCCTTCGGTATAATTTCCGGCCTGCAAAAATTTTTATGGGAGACTGCGGAAGCCTTTTTGTGGGTCTAATGCTTGGAGCTTTGGCGATGAATGGAAGCTATACTCAGATCAATACCGTTGCAATGCTGGCCCCTATTTTTATTTTGGGAGTTCCGATTTTTGATACCTTTTTTGTTTCCTATATTCGTTTTCGCAGGGGCATGTCAATTTTTAAAGGAAGCCAGGACCATTTTGCCCTTAGGCTTCGAAAATGGGCACTTTCTGTGGAGCAGACGGTTTTATTGAGTTATGGGGTTACCCTGGTTTTGGGTCTTTTGGGAATTCTATTAATTCAGGTTTCTATAGAAAAAGCCGTTTTCTTAGTAGGGATTACCTTTTTGGTTTTAACCTTGGTCGGTTTTTTTCTAAAACGAATTGATATGAAATTGTAGGTGGGGATCGCTCCGCATCGCTGTGACCCTTGATTTGTCATTCCCGAATGATTTTATCGGGCCTGCCTGCCGGCAGGCAGGAATCCAGGCTCTTTAGAATCAACGTTTCCTGGATTCCCGTTTACACGGGAATGACGACAAAAAGATCAAAAACGTTTTCACCCTGTTAGAAGAAGCGCAGAGGGCGTTATGTCAAAAAGAATCGTTATCATTGGTGGAGGATTGGCCGGACTCAGCACGGCTTATCACCTCGACGGCGCCTCCTATGAACTCTATGAAAAGGGGGATCGGGTGGGGGGGCTTTGTCGTTCTTCCAAAGTGGATGGATTTACATTTGATTTTACTGGCCACCTTCTTCATTTTCGGAAACCAGAAATTAAAACCCTCGTGGAAAATCTGATGAAGGGCCAATTGGGTGGCCATGGAAGGGAATCTTATATTTTCTCCAAGGGTGTATTTACTTCTTATCCATTTCAAGCCAATACTCACGGCCTTCCCCCCGAGGTGATTAAAGAATGTCTTTTGGGTTTTGTTGAGTCCCTAATTCAACAAAATCAATTGAACGTTTTCCCCAATTCGAATGACGGCCGAAAAAATACCCAAAATGGATTTTCATTTGAAGCGTGGATTCACCAAACCTTTGGTGAAGGGATTGCACGCCATTTTATGGTCCCTTTTAATGAAAAATTATGGCAAAGACCCTTAACCCAATTAACCAGTGATTGGGTTTCATGGCTTGTTCCGAAACCCAACTTAGAGGATGTTATCAATGGGGCCTTGGGACTCACTCGGAGGGATTTGGGTTATAACCCCTCATTTTTTTATCCCAAAAAAGGTGGAATTGAAACCCTTCCCCGGATGATGGCCAAAAACCTGTCCCATATTTATCTTGGAGAAGAGATTGATGCTGTGAGCCTCAAGAAAAAAAATATCAAGCTCAAGAGTGGGAGGACGGTGGATTTTGATATTCTGGTGTCAACAATGCCTCTTCCTGAGTTCATTCAATGTTGTAATGACCTTCCACCACGCATGAAAAAAATCGCATCAGGTCTGGAATATATTTCCGTTTATAATGTGAATTTAGGTGTGAACCGAGATGGATTATCTAAAAAACATTGGGTTTATTTTCCCGAGAAAGAGTTCCCCTTTTACCGGGTGGGTTTTCCAATGAATTTTTCCCCTTCCCTAGCCCCAAAGGGGAGGAGTTCCCTTTATGTAGAAATATCCCATCTTCCCAATGTTTTGATTCCCAAGGAGGTGTTGCTTGGGGAAGTGAGACGGGGTTTGGTTCGGTCCGGAATTTTAAAGGAGAAAGATGAGATCGTGGTTTCCCAAATTCAAAACATTGACTATGCTTATGTCATCTTTAACGGTTACCGGCAAAAACATCTTTCCCCTCTTCTTCAAAATTTAAAAAAGCGGGGAATTTTTTCCATCGGGCGGTATGGGGCCTGGGAACACACCTCCATGGAGGATGCGATTTACCAAGGAAAACAGACTGCCCAAGAAATTATGGAAAATAAAAGCGGGGAGGATGATTGAAGAAAGGGGCTTTGGTTTTTGTCGTTACAAAACTGGAATTGGGGGGAGCCCAGAAAATGGCCCTTTCCCTTCTGAGGGGAATGAGAGAGAAGGGGGTGGATTTATATTTGATTACGGGGACGGGTGGAATCCTTGAACCCGAAGCCCAGGACATTCCCGGTTTAACCATTTTTTTTGTTTCAGACCTGGTTCGCCCGATCAACCCAATTAAAGATTTCCTGGCTTTTTGTCATATTTATTGGTTTATCAGGCGAATTAAAAAAGGCTTATTTCCCCTTTCGCAAATCATTGTTCATACCCACAGTTCAAAAGCCGGTATATTGGGTAGATGGGCTGCTTTTTTTGCCGGGGTTTCCCTGATATTTCATACCTATCATGGGTTTGGTTTCCACGATCGCCAGAATATATTTTTGAGAAAATGTCTGGTTTTTGTGGAAAAGCTCACATCTTTAATTACCGATCGAATAATCGGTGTTTCCCACGCCAATATTCAAAAAGGAGAAACATTAGGAATCTTAAAACCGGAAAAAACCCTTTTGGTTCATTATGGGATCGATCTGTCTGCTTTCAAACGGAATGGCCACTCTTCTTTTAATTTAAAAAGTGGTTTGGGTTTTCCTCCCGATGCCCCACTGGTGGGAATGATTGCCTGCTTTAAACCCCAAAAAGCTCCTCTTGATTTTGTTCGAATGGCCCAAATGGTTCAACGGGAGATTCCCCAATGTTTATTTGTGATGATAGGGGACGGTGTCTTAAGGCCTATCATTGAGAAAACCATTCGAGACCTTGGGCTGAAAGATAAAATTTTTCTATTAGGGTGGAGAGAGGATATTCCTGACCTTTTCGGTATCATGGATATTTTTGTATTAACCTCTCTTTGGGAAGGAATGCCAATTTGCCTTTTGGAGGCTTCGGCCAGCGGAATTCCAATTGTGGCGACCCATGTGGATGGAACTCCTGAAGTTGTTCAAAACGGAGGGAATGGTTTTCTGGTTTCCCCGAGGGATGTGGCCGGAATGAGCCGTTTCGTAATTCAACTTTTAAAGGATCAGCCGGGTGCGAAAAAGATGGGGAAAAAGGGTCAACAGATAGTCAAGTCTTTTGAAATTAATCGTATGGTTCAAACCCATCAAAATTTATATTTTAAAGAAATCCTTTAAGGGTAGAAAATTTGAAAAAGGAAATCCCAATCGTTTTTTTATTTTTTTCTTTACCTTTTATTTAATTTACCCTTATACTGCATTCCCAGTTTTGAATTGGGGTTCCTATTTGGAGCTGGAGAATTTCGGATAATAATCAAAAAACATCTTTAAACACTAGGGAGGATTTGTGAAGGTACCTTTTTTTGATTTAAAATTACAATATCAATCGATTCATAAAGAAGTCGAGGGCGTTCTGAAAGACATTTTTGAAGAGCAGGGGTTTATTTTAGGGCCCCGAGTTAAAGAATTTGAAAAAAAAATGGCTTCCTATCTAGGGGTTCGAAATGCGGTTGGTGTAGCATCTGGCACCGATTCCCTTTACTTGTCCCTCATGGCTTTAGGCGTCCAACCCGGGGATGAGGTTATAACGACTCCTTTTACCTTTTTTGCCACTGCGGGTGTGATCAGCCGTTTGGGAGCAACCCCGGTTTTCGTCGATATTGATCCTAACACTTTTTTAATGAATCCTTCCCAAGTTGAAGAAGTGATGACCCCTAACGCCAAGGCCGTTATTCCTGTTCATCTTTTCGGTTTGATGGTTGATCTGAAGCCCTTAAAGGTGTTGTCGGAGGAAGAAGAGCTTTTTATCATTGAAGATGTCGCTCAAGCCACCGGGGCTCGGGATGGTTCCGAAATGGCCGGAACGGTGGGGACTTTTGGTTGTTTTAGTTTTTTCCCTTCGAAGAATTTGGGAGGGGCTGGAGATGGAGGTTTAATCACCACTCAGAGTGATTCTTATGGAGATTTGATCCGAAGACTTCGGGTTCACGGAAGCGCTGAGGGTTATTTTCATACAGAAGTGGGAATCAATAGCCGTTTGGATGTTCTTCAAGCAGCCATTCTAGAAATTAAACTTAAATTTCTGGAGCAATGGAATAAACAACGTCGAGAAAATGCTGAACGATACGCAGAAATGTTTCAAAGCGCGGGGTTAGGAGAAAAAATTTCCATTCCCCAGGTCCGGGAGGGATGTACCCACGTTTTTAACCAGTATGTGATAAAAACGGACCAGCGGGATAAATTAAAAACTTTTTTAAATGATAAGGAAATCGGAACGGCAGTATACTACCCCCTTCCCCTCCATCTCCAACCTTGTTTTAAAAACCTTGGGTATAAAGAAGGAGATTTTCCTGTTTCTGAGAATGCGGCCCGAACGGTTCTTGCCTTACCCATTTTCCCTGAGCTGGAGGTTGAACAACAAGCTTTTATTGTTGAGACCATTTCTGAGTTTTTCAAGAAATCGTGAGTTTCCAAACCTTTTTTAAATAAACAATTCCATAAATTCAAGAACTTAAAAAAAAGATTTCCTTTCTTTTTTAAGATTCCTTATTCTTGACCGATCACCTCATCCAACGGAAAAGGATAGGGAGCGCCCTATTCCGACACTGCGTGCAAATCAAGTGATCACAAGCACCACCAACCCAAAAATTAAGTTTTATCGGTCTCTTAGAAATCAAAAAAAGAGCCGTATGGAAGGTTTATGCACGGCTGAAGGAATCCGGTTGGGGGAGGAAGCCTGTCAGGTTCCGGGATTAATCCAGCAGGTTTTTTTCAGTGACCGGTGCAGAGAAAATAAAAGGGGATCCCAGTTAATTCAAACGGTTTCAAGGCTTGGTTTTCCAATGTTTTGTGTTTCCGAAAGGGTGGCTGGTTTTTTATCGGAAACCCAACAGAATCAGGGGATTTTTATTATTTTTAAACGGGTGGAAGGGGTGGTTCAAAACATCTTATCAAAGTCAGGATTTTTTGGGGTTTTGTTAGTGGATCTTCAGGACCCTGGAAATTTTGGTTCCCTCATCAGGGTTTCGGAGGCCTCGGGGATAACAGGGGTTCTGTATACACAAAAGGGGGTGGATCCTTTCCACCCTAAAGTGGTTCGGTCTTCCATGGGAAGTCTTTTCCGAATTCCCTTGGGAGCGGTAAATGATGTGTTCGGCGTACTGTCCCATTGCAGGGAAAGAGGAATACAAACGGTTTCCACAGGAATTCAAAGCCAAACACCTTATTACGACATAGATTTTAAAAACCCTACCTTATTAGTATTTGGGCAGGAGGGTTCAGGGTTACCAGAACAGGTAATGGAAAAAACGGATTTTTCAGCCTCCATTCCAATGAAAACACCGGTAGATTCTTTAAATGTAGCGGTTTCTGCAGGGATTATTTTTTATGAGGCGGCACGCCAAAGAGGGGTTTTGAAGCGAAATTAAAAACTGACATTGGCCCTTAAGGAATAGGTGGAAATATTGGCATAGGCAGCTTCGGCCACCAAAGAAAAGAGGAGAAACGTTGTCTTTACCCCAACAAAGCCTTTGGTTTCATTCAGATTTTCGTTTTCAAGAGTGACTAGGTTTGAATTCTCTTGGGTTCTAATCCAAACTTGTCCTAAACCCGCATAAGGGGTTAAAAAAGCGAACCCTTTGCTGACTGAAACATCCACCCCGTAGGTTTCAAGATCGATATCCGAAACACCCAGAAGCCGTGTGTAGTTGGCCCGGATGGCTGCGGCAGGTGTAACGGTGCTCCCTTCCAGTAGTGCCCATTTTACCTCTCCCCCGATTAAAGCAATGTTTGAATCGGGAATTTGAGAATAAATGAGACCCAAATCAACATTAAAAGGAAGTCCCTTTTGAATATGGAGTTTGGGAATGGGAAGGTAATTAGGAGGATTTCCATCTACAAATAGTTTTTTCCAATATCCTGCCTCATCGCTAATGTTAGCTGCTGTTACCTCAAGACCGATATCAAACCCAGTGATTCCAAGGGGTTCGGCCGGGGCCAAGGGGGCGTAGCTCAAAGCTATTCCAGCCTCTCTTGAGAACTGTTTAAAATCATCTTGATCAAAAAAAGGATCAGGAATTTGTAAATCATTCCCCCCAGCCCAACCAGAGGAGGCGATTATAAAGGTTAAAAGGAAAGCAAAAAAGGCGAAGTGGCTTTTGTAATTAAGCATAAAGGGGTTCTCCCAGCGGTTTCTTAGAATTCTTCTTCCTTGTTGAAATTTTAAAGGAAAAGGTTGAAAAAAGACCTTGACAATGGCTAATTAGCTATATAAGATATAGCATTTTTCTTGAAGACCCATTTTTTGGTTTTTAACTAAGGTCCTTCCAAAGAAATACCCATTGATAGAAATTCATATCATATGTTGGGAATTTTGTAAAGTATTGGGTCCGCAGTTTGGGTTTTTAAGAGGCGGGAGGCAGCCTTTTCCTTGCCGATGTAGCTCAATTGGCAGAGCAACTGATTTGTAATCAGTAGGTTGGAGGTTCAAGTCCTCTCATCGGCTCCATGCACGTTTTGATAAACCGTGGGATTGAGGTGGATGAAATTTTTTCAAGCCTAATCAAAAAGGGGAGGTTCCCGAGTGGACAAAGGGAACAGACTGTAAATCTGTCGCCGTAGGCTTCGGAGGTTCGAATCCTCCCCTCCCCACTTTTATTCGAATTAAACGCTTTAAACCGTTTAAACGGTTCAAGCAGTTTAATTTTGCGGGAATAGCTCAGTTGGCTAGAGCGCCAGCCTTCCAAGCTGGGGGTCGCGGGTTCGAATCCCGTTTCCCGCTCCAGTTTGGGTTCATCTTGAACCGGTAGGCCTAATGTGGGAAATAGAGAAACCCTTTTTTGCGTGCAACTTTTCGACTGGAGAGGCCCTTGTAGCTCAGTTGGTAGAGCACGTCCTTGGTAAGGACGAGGTCACCGGTTCGATCCCGGTCGAGGGCTCCATCCCCAGGCCTGAAAAGTATCCTTAATGGTGGCTTATATTTGGACCTTTCCAAGGGTTTTAGATCGTTTGCCTATTTATTATTTTTAGGAGGTTATGTATGTCAAAAGCGAAATTTGAACGAACGAAGCCGCATTTAAATGTGGGGACGATCGGGCATGTGGATCATGGGAAGACGACGTTGACCGCGGCGATTACGAAGGTATTGGCAGAAAAGAAGATGGCGGAGTATTTAGCCTACGATAAGATCGATAAAGCACCGGAGGAGAGAGAGCGAGGCATTACGATTGCGATCGCGCATGTGGAGTATCAAACGGAGAAGCGGCATTATGCGCATGTGGACTGCCCGGGGCATGCGGACTATGTGAAGAATATGATTACGGGAGCAGCGCAGATGGATGGAGCGATTTTGGTGGTCTCCGCTGCGGATGGGCCGATGCCGCAGACGCGGGAGCATATTCTATTGGCGCGGCAGGTGGGGGTGCCCTACATTGTGGTGTTTTTGAACAAGGCAGACATGGTGGATGACAAGGAGCTGTTGGATCTGGTGGAGTTGGAGGTACGGGAGTTGCTGTCGAAGTATGAGTTTCCTGGGGATGAGGTACCGTTTGTGGTGGGCAGTGCGTTGAAAGTATTGGAGGGGGATAAGGGGGAGATGGGAGAGCAGGCGATCATGAAGTTGATGGATGCGATCGACAGCTATGTGCCGACCCCGAAGCGGGAGATTGATAAGCCGTTTTTGATGCCGATCGAGGATGTGTTTAGCATCAGCGGGCGAGGGACGGTGGTGACGGGACGAGTGGAGCAAGGAGTGGTGAAGGTAGGCGATGAGATGGAAATCGTAGGGATTCGGGATACGCAGAAGACGGTGGTGACGGGAGTAGAGATGTTCCGCAAGTTGTTGGATGAGGGGCAGGCGGGAGACAACATCGGGGTGTTGCTTCGAGGGACGAAAAAAGAGGATGTGGAGCGTGGGATGGTACTGGCGAAACCCAAGAGTATCACGCCGCATACGAAATTTAAGGCAGAGGCGTACATACTGACAAAGGAAGAAGGCGGGCGGCACACACCGTTTTTCAATGGGTATCGACCGCAGTTTTATTTTCGAACGACAGATGTGACGGGGGTGGCGAAGTTAGCGGAGGGAGTGGAGATGGTGATGCCGGGGGATAATGTGAGTTTGGAGGTAGAGTTGATTACTCCGATCGCGATGGCAAAGGAATTGCGATTTGCGATACGGGAAGGTGGAAGAACCGTGGGGGCAGGAGTTATTACCGAGGTCCTGGATTAGAAGTTTTACCGTCGTCCAAAAGAAATAACCTCTGGTGGTTAATTTCTAACAGAGGGTGATGACCAAGAGGGAAAAATGCGAGATATTATTACATTAGCCTGCAATGACTGTAAGGAACGCAATTATTCTACAATGAAAAATAAAAGGAACACCCCTGACCGATTGGAGCTTAAAAAGTACTGTAATCGTTGCCGGAAGCATACAGGACACAAAGAAATTAAATAAAGGGAGCGCGGGTTTAATTTAGAGTTTAGGAATTGAAGGCCAGTAGCTCCAATTGGCTAGAGCAGCGGTCTCCAAAACCGCGGGTTGTGGGTTCGAATCCCTCCTGGCCTGCCATTTAATCAATTGGGGATAATGAAAACCTTGGGGCAAGGGCGGTTTTAGAAAAAAAGATGGTGGATTTTTCCATTACTTGTTTAACCGGCCATAGAGGAAAATGATTAAAAAATTCTTTTCATCCATTGTTGAGTTTTTGAAGGAAGTAAAAGCGGAATTGAAAAAAACCTCTTATCCTACACAGAAGGAAACCATCGGATCAACCACCGTGGTTTTGATTTTCGTTGTTATTATGTCGGTCTTTCTTGCTGTGGTGGATCGGGTCCTTTCTGATCTGGTTAAAGCGGTGATAGGAATTTAATTCCCTTATGGAGAAACAGGTGATGGAAAAAAATTGGTATGTAATTCATACGTATTCCGGTTTTGAAGGAAGAGTAAAGGCCACCATTGAAGAAAAAGCAACTAGTTTAGGGCTTCAGGATAAAATTGGTCAGGTTTTGATTCCGACAGAAAATGTGGTTGAGATTCGAGAGGGAAAAAAAAGGTTTTCTACAAAAAAGTTTTTCCCCGGATATGTATTGGTGGAGATGGAGTTCTCGGATGATACCTGGCAATTGATAAAAAATACCCCTAAGGTCACCGGGTTTGTCGGAGGTGGAGAAAAACCCGCTCCCCTGTCTCCTGAAGAAATTGAGACCCTGTTAAAACAGATCGACACGGGCACCGCGGTTTCCCGGGAAAAGGTGCAATTTGAAAAGGGTAACAACGTTCGGATTATTGATGGCCCTTTCCTTGGTTTTAATGGGGTGGTCGATGAAGTTAACCAAGATCAAAATAAGGTAAAGGTTTTGGTCAGTATTTTTGGGAGGTCCACTCCGGTAGAGCTTGGATTTAACCAGGTTGAAAGTCAATAAAGCGGATTTAATAAATTTCTGCGAAAACAATATTAATATGTTCAAAATAAAGTAGGGGACAAAAATGGCAAAAGAAATCACCGGAATGATTAAATTACAAATACCCGCGGGAAAGGCAAATCCTGCTCCCCCAGTGGGACCTGCTTTAGGACAAAGAGGTGTCAATATTATGGATTTTTGCAAGGCGTTCAATGCAAAAACCCAGCAACAGGAAGGAACCATTATTCCGGTGGTGATCACCGTTTATTCGGACCGTTCTTTCTCTTTTATTTTGAAAACTCCCCCTGCTTCCGATTTGTTAAAAAAAGCGGCAGGGATCATTAAAGGATCCCCTACCCCAAATCGGGATAAAGTGGCGTCTTTATCTTCCAAGCAGGTTGAGGAAATTGCACGGACCAAATTGCCGGATTTAAATGCGGTGGATGTTGAGGGAGCTGTCAAAATTATTGAGGGGACTGCCCGAAGCATGGGGATTCAAATTACCCCTTAAAGATGGGGGTTCAAAAGAGCTTTTTAAGCCATTTAAATTTTAGGATCAGTAAGGTTATCTAATTGTTTGAGGAGTCGGAATGAGCAAAAGGTTTGAAGGAGCAAAATTAAAAGTTGAGAAAAAACCAATAGACCTTTCCGCGGCCTTGTCCATGGCCAAAGATTTGAGTTCCGTGAAATTTAACGAGTCTGTGGATTTAGCCGTCCGCTTGGGGGTAAACCCCAAATATTCAGACCAAATGGTGAGGGGGGCTGTTGTATTGCCTCACGGAACGGGAAAAAAGGTGAGGGTTCTCGTATTTGCCAAAGGGGAAAAGGAAAAAGAAGCCCAAGAAGCCGGGGCCGATTTTATTGGGTCTGAAGATTTAGTGGAACGGATCAATCAAGGGTGGCTTGATTTTGACGCCACGGTATCGACTCCCGATCTTATGGGTTTGGTGGGAAAATTAGGAAAAATTTTAGGTCCCAGGGGTTTAATGCCCAATCCAAAAATCGGAACCGTGACCTTTGATGTCTCCCGGGCAGTGAAGGATATTCGTTTAGGAAAAGTGGAATACAAGGTTGAAAAAGCGGGAATCGTTCATGCTCCCATCGGAAAAGTGGCCTTTGAAGCACAACAACTTTTTGAAAATGCCCTAGCGGTATTGGAGTCAATCGTCAAAGCAAAACCCTCTACAAGTAAGGGAACCTATTTGAAAAATATTACGGTTTCTTCCACGATGGGGCCTGCCATACCCGTGGACCTTACCACCCTGAATAAACTCTTAGACCAGGGGTAAGTAAAAAGACAAGGGGTTTCAATAAATGAAGCAAAATTTTTAAGGAAAGGGAAGAAAATTGAATCGAGAACAAAAAAATACATTGGTTTCCGAATTTAATCAGAAATTTTTGGAGGCGAACCTTGCCATTCTTACTGATTACAGTGGCCTGACGGTAGAGGAATTTACCTCCCTTCGTCGAGAACTTAGGCCGAATCAATGTGAATTTCGCGTGGTCAAAAACACTCTAGCCAAGCGAGCCCTTACCGGGACGCCCTTTGAAGATGCCCAGGCCCATTTGAAAGGTCCTGTGGCCGTTGCTTTTGGTTTTGGAGATCCGGTGGCCTCTACCAAGATTCTTTCAAAGTTTTCGAAAACCCAAAAGAAATTAAAAATTAAATTTGGAATTATTGAAGGACAGGTATTAGATTCGAAAGGGGTTGAGACAGTTGCGTCCCTCCCCAGTCGGGAGGTTCTTCTTGGGCTCGTGGTCAACCGAATGCAGAGCCCTATATATGGAATGGTTGGTGTGTTGAGCCAACTGGTAAAAAAATTCGGTTATGTTCTTTCCGCGGTTAAAGAAAAAAAGGAGGGTGAGAATACGTAACCTTCTGGTTCCTTGAAGGAGAAATGCAACGCTCATTGTTAAAAATAAGACCGTTTGGCCTTATGATTAGAATCGAGAAAGGAGAAAGCAGTGAAGAATGAAGAAATTTTGAAAGCGGTAGGAGAAATGCCGGTAATGCAATTAGCCGACCTCATCAAGTTGTTTGAGGAGAAATTTGGTGTCTCCGCAGCGGCTCCGGTGGCCATGGCAGGGATGACTTCAGCGGCGGGTTCGCCGGGAGCCCCCGCGGAAGAAGAAAAAACCAGCTTTGATGTGGTGTTAACCAGTGCTGGCGATAAAAAGATCCAGGTGATTAAAGTGGTTCGTGAATTAACTAGCCTGGGACTAAAGGAAGCCAAAGACCTGGTTGAAGGCGCCCCAAAGCCTTTGAAGACGGGAGTGACTAAGGAAGAATCTGAGACCCTGAAGAAGAAAGTAGAGGAAGCCGGTGGAAAAGCGGAGATAAAATAGGCCACGGTCTGGGAAAGGGCCTTGCACCCTAATTTAAGATTTTCTCTGAAACTTAAGTAAATAGGGTATGAGTGCTTGACTAAAGAAGCCAAGGGGAGTGGGCGTAGAGAAATTCTAAGGATCTTTGAAATAAAGGGGAGTCTCTTGAAAACACTTTATCCTAATTTCGAACCAGCACAAAGGAGAAGAGGATGATCAGTACTAAATCAGAGAATGCAAGGGTAAGGGTGGATTTTTCTAAGATCCACACCCAAATTGCCATTCCGAACCTGATTGAAATTCAAAAAGGTTCCTATGAGAAATTTCTCCAAAAGACTGTTGCTCCAGAGCGACGAGAAGATACCGGATTGCAAGCCTCATTTACGAGTGTTTTCCCTATCTCCGATTATAATGATAGCGCTGTTTTGGAGTATTTAGATTACTCCATGGGGACTCCAAAATATGACACCCGTGAGTGCCTTGAACGAGGGATGACCTTTGCGGTTCCCTTAAAAATAAGGGTTCGGTTGATTGTATGGGAAATGGAGGAGAAGGGTTCAACCAAGAAAGTCAAAGATGTTAGGGAGCAGGAGGTTTACCTGGGTGAACTTCCACTGATGACTGAAAATGGAACCTTTATTATCAACGGGACCGAGCGGGTCGTAGTTAGCCAACTTCATCGTTCACCTGGGGTTTCATTCACGCATGATAAGGGAAGAACCCATGCCAGCGGGAAGGTTCTTTTTTCTGCTCGTATAATCCCCTATCGAGGTTCCTGGCTGGATTTTGAATTCGATGCGAAGGATCTTCTCTATGTCAGGATTGATCGGAGAAGGAAAATTCCTGCGACCATACTCCTGAAATCTTTTGGATATTCCACCGAAGACCTTTTAAAAATGTATTATCCCATCGAGGAAGTGACTATTACCAAGGGAAAATTTTTCCGTACCATTGATCCCGAAATTCATGGAGGAATTAAAGCGCCCATAGACATTCGGGACAAAAAGAGTCGGGAAATTATTGTTAAAGAAGGCAATAAGATCACAAAAGTCTCACTCAAACGGATTAAATCGGGGGGGATGAAAGAAATTCCATTTCCCAATGGTGAATTAATCGGTAGGGCGGTTCTCAATGATGTGGTGGACCCCAGTACAGGTGAAATTTTAATAGAGCGAAATAAGGAAATAACCGAGGAAATTATCCACAAACTGCTTTCTAGCCAAGTTCAAACTTTTTCACTTTTATATATTGATAATATTCATGTTCTGCCTGTGATTCGGGATACCCTTTCCGCAGAGAAAGTCGGCTCTGTTGACGAAGCCATGGTTGAAATTTATAAGAGGTTGAGGCCGGGGGAGACTCCCACGGTGGAAACCGCAAGACTCCTTTTTGAAAACCTCTTTTTTAACACCAAACGGTATGATCTTTCTCCTGTTGGCCGACTGAAATTGAATGAAAAACTTAAGTTGGATCTTCCCCTGGATAAAAGAACCTTAACGCCACAGGATATTGTGGAAGTGGTGCGGTATTTGGTTAACCTGAAAACCGGGAAAGGAGAAATAGATGATATTGATCATCTCGGAAATCGAAGAGTCCGTTCGGTTGGAGAACTGCTTGAGAATCAGTTTCGAATTGGATTGGTCCGAATGGAAAGGACCATTAAAGAACGGATGAATCTTCTCGATATTGAAACCGCTTTGCCTCATGATTTGATCAACGCAAAGCCTGTTACCGCGGTGATTAAAGAATTTTTCGGAAGTAGTCAGCTCTCACAATTTATGGATCAAACTAATCCCCTGGCTGAAATTACACATAAGCGGCGTTTATCCGCATTGGGTCCTGGGGGTTTAACCCGGGAGAGAGCTGGTTTTGAAGTCAGAGATGTTCACCCCACCCATTATGGGCGGATCTGCCCCATTGAAACACCGGAAGGCCCTAACATTGGTTTAATCACCTCTCTTTCAACCTATGCACGGGTGAACGAATTTGGTTTTGTGGAATCTCCTTACCGGAAGGTTCAAAATGAAAGGGTGACCGATGAGATACAATTCCTCTCTGCGATTGAAGGGGAGCGGCATACCATTGCCCAAGCTAATTCAAAAATCGATAGTAAAGGGAAACTGATTTCCGAAGTCATTTCTGCGCGTTTTGGTGGGGATTTTATTACGATTTCTCCTGATAAAGTGGATTTTATGGATGTTTCTCCAAAACAGATTGTCAGTGTAGCGACGGCGCTTATTCCTTTTCTTGAGAATGATGATGCCAACCGTGCCTTAATGGGATCCAATATGCAACGACAGGCAGTGTCTTTAATGCGGAGCGAGGCTCCTTTGGTGGGAACGGGAATGGAAGATATTGTCGCGCGGGATTCTGGTTATGCGGTTTTAGCGCGGCGTCCCGGGCTGGTAGAGAGCGTGGACGCAACCCGTATTGTTGTCAAAGCAGATTCAACCAAAAAAGAAAAGCCAAGCGGGGAAGCGGAATCGATGCCGTTAGATGTTTACGCTTTGATTAAGTTCCAACGCTCCAATCAAAATACTTGTATTAACCAGAAACCCATTGTTCGTGTGGGTCAAAAGGTAAAGAAGAGCGAAGTTTTGGCAGATGGGTCCTGTATTGATCAAGGAGATTTGGCTTTAGGGAAAAACGTTTTGGTCGCTTTCATGCCCTGGGGTGGTTACAATTTTGAAGATGCCATTTTGGTAAGCGAGCGATTGGTTCGAGAGGATGTGTTTACCTCTATTCATATCGAAGAATTTGAGATCGAATCAAGGGATACCAAACTGGGAAAAGAGGACATAACCCGAGATATTCCGAATGTCGGAGAAGACGCATTAAAGGATTTGGACGAAAGCGGCATTATTCGAATAGGGGCAGAAGTCAAACCCGGTGATATCCTGGTTGGAAAGGTGACGCCTAAAGGCGAAACCCAACTTACCCCCGAGGAAAAGCTTCTCAGGGCCATTTTCGGAGAAAAAGCCGGTGACGTGAAGGATGCTTCCCTGGCGGTCCCCCCTGGAGTAGAAGGGATTGTTGTGGATGTTAAAATCTTTTCCCGGAAAGGGGTGGATAAGGATGAGCGGACCAAGACCATTGAAAATGAGGATATTCTTCGACTCCAAAGGGATCATCAAGATGAATTAAGAATTATTGATGAAGAAAAAACCATTAAAATTCGAAAGCTGTTGGGTGGAAAAATCGTTGCCAAGGATTTGGTCGATCCGGAAACCGGAGAGATGACCTTAAAGAAGAAAAAGAAAATTGAAGAGGAAATGCTAGCCAAGCTTTCAGATGATGACTTAAAAAATATTACTCTGAGTGAACCCGAGGAGCAAGAGAAAATCGACGAAATTGAGCGATTTGCAAAGGAACAAATTGAAATCTTGCAGACCATATATGATGAAAAAGTGGGCCGCCTTAAAAAAGGAGATGAGCTTCCCCCGGGTGTGATTAAACTGGTGAAAGTTTATGTTGCCATGAAAAGGAAATTGTCCGTGGGAGATAAAATGGCGGGGCGCCACGGAAACAAGGGGGTCGTATCAAGGATTATGCCCGAAGAGGATATGCCTTATCTTCCGGATGGTACGCCAGTGGACGTGGTCTTAAACCCCTTGGGGGTTCCTTCACGAATGAATGTGGGTCAGATTCTTGAAACCCATCTCGGCTGGGCCATGAAAGCCTTGGGGCAGCATGCCTCTTCTCCGGTTTTTGATGGGGCCACCGAAAAAGAGATTAAAGATATGCTTAAAAAGGCACAGCTTCCCCAATCTGGGCAAACCAAATTGTTTGACGGGAGGACGGGTGATCCTTTTGATCGCGAAGTGACAGTGGGTTATATGTATATCATGAAACTCCACCACTTAGTTGATGATAAAATTCACGCCCGGTCCATTGGGCCATATTCTTTGGTTACTCAACAGCCATTAGGAGGGAAAGCTCAATTCGGGGGACAACGGTTGGGTGAAATGGAAGTGTGGGCCCTTCAGGCCTATGGGGCCGCTTCAACCTTGCAAGAGTTTTTAACCGTAAAATCCGATGATGTTCCAGGGCGTTCCAGAATTTATGAGGCCATTGTAAAAGGGGAAAACTTTTTAGAGCCCGGACTTCCCGAATCTTTCAACGTTCTGATTAAAGAACTCCAGAGTCTAGGACTTGATGTGGAATTAATGAAGTCAAAGGATTAACGGTTCAGGGTAATTTTATGGAAAATTCGGGTTGCACGCTTATTTTAAGTACTAACCATCCTTGGAGGAGAAACCTTGGAAAATCTATATAGCCTCTTTGAGAAACCAAAAGATTTAATATCCTTTGATGCGATCCGTATCCGTATTGCCTCACCAGAAAAAATTCAGTCTTGGTCTTATGGAGAAGTGAAAAAACCTGAGACCATTAATTACCGTTCATTTAAACCAGAGCGGGATGGCCTTTTCTGTGCAAAAATTTTTGGCCCTACCAAAGACTGGGAATGTAATTGTGGAAAATACAAGCGGATGAAACATCGGGGGGTGGTTTGTGACAAATGTGGGGTTGAAGTTATCCAATCCAAGGTGCGCCGAGAGAGAATGGGCCATATTGAATTAGCTTCACCCGTTGCCCATATCTGGTTTTTGAAAGGTTTGCCTAGCCGAATTGGAAATCTGTTAGATATGACGTTGAAACAATTGGAGCGGGTTCTTTATTTTGAAAGCTATGTTGTCAGTGACCCTGGAAGCACTCCGTTGAAGGAAAAAGAACTCCTTTCGGAAGAAAAATATCGAAATTTGGTCGCGGAATATGGGAATAGTTTTCGTGCTGAAATGGGTGCCGAGGCGATTCGGGAACTTCTCCGCAAAATTGATTTGGATGCTCTTTGGGAAGAAATAAGAATCAAGGTTTCGGATGCAAACTCAAGCGCGGTTAAGAAAAAACTAACCAAACGTCTTAAGGTAGTAGAGGCCTTCCGAAAATCCGGAAATAAACCCGAATGGATGATAATGGATGTTATTCCGGTGATTCCCCCCGAATTGCGACCTCTTGTTCCTTTAGATGGGGGGCGTTTTGCAACCTCTGATCTAAATGATCTTTACCGCCGGGTGATCAACCGCAATAACCGGTTGCAGCGTCTTATGGAGTTAAAAGCCCCTGGGGTCATTATTCGAAATGAAAAACGGATGCTTCAGGAGGCTGTTGATGCCCTATTTGATAATGGGCGACGGGGAAGAGCTATTCGGGGTCCCAACAAACGGCCCCTAAAATCACTCAGCGACATGTTAAAGGGTAAACAGGGTAGGTTTAGACAAAACCTTTTAGGAAAAAGAGTGGATTATTCAGGGCGGTCAGTGATCGTGGTAGGTCCTGAATTAAGGTTACACCAATGTGGCTTGCCTAAAAAGATGGCTTTGGAATTGTTCAAACCCTTTATTTTTAATAAATTGGAAGAAAGAGGGTACGTGACCACCATCAAGAGTGGAAAAAAGATGGTTGAAAAAGAAAGGCCGGAGGTATGGGACGTTTTGGAAGAGGTGATTCGAGAGCATGCGATTCTTTTAAATCGTGCGCCCACTCTCCATCGTTTGGGTATTCAAGCTTTTGATCCGGTTTTGGTTGAGGGAAAAGCGATCCGTCTTCATCCCTTGGTCTGTTCTGCCTTTAACGCTGATTTTGATGGTGATCAGATGGCGGTTCATGTTCCCCTTTCCGTTGAAGCGCAGATTGAATGCCGAGTACTGATGATGTCCATTCACAATGTGTTGTCTCCCGCGAGTGGAAAACCAATTATGGTTCCTTCTCAGGATATGGTGTTGGGGTGTTATTACCTGACCAAAGAAAGGGCAGGAGCAAAAGGGGAGGGAAAAGTATTTTGCGGGCCTGAAGAGGTTCGGGTTGCGTATGATTCCCGAGAGGTGGAAGAGCATGCCAAGATTAAGGTTCGAATTCAAGGGGAGTTAATTGAAACAACCGTTGGAAGGGTATTGTTTGGGGAAATCCTTCCTGCCCATTTTCCGTTCCGATTTGTGAATCAGGAATTGACGAAGAAAGAACTCATGAAGATGATTGACATTTGCTACAGAGAGGCTGGCTCACGGGAGACCATTGTCTTGTTAGATAAAATTAAAGATATTGGTTTTAGTTATGCCACTAAAGCGGGGATTTCTATTTGCATCGATGATATGCATATTCCCCAAAAGAAAGGTGCATTGATTGAAAACGCAAGAAAAGAAGTCCTGGAGATTGAGCGACAGTATTCTGATGGGTTAATAACGAATGGAGAACGATACAATAAAGTGATCGATATTTGGGCCCATGTGACTGAGGTTGTGGCCAGTGAAATGATGAAGGAATTAGGAACTGCGGAAAGTGGGGCGAAGAAGGGAGGGGTTCCACATGAACGCAAGGCTTTTAATTCAATTTTTATGATGGCTGAGTCCGGGGCAAGAGGGAGCGCACAGCAGATCCGGCAATTGGGAGGGATGAGGGGATTGATGGCCAAACCTTCCGGGGAAATTATTGAAACCCCTATCACGGCAAACTTTAGAGAGGGTTTGACCGTATTGCAATACTTTATTTCTACCCATGGGGCACGGAAGGGGTTAGCGGATACCGCTTTAAAAACCGCCAACTCTGGTTATTTAACCCGGCGTTTGGTTGATGTGGCCCAGGATGTCATTGTGGGCGAAGAAGACTGTGGATCCACAGATGGTATTTTCGTAACTGCATTGGTGGAAGGGGGAGAGATCATCGAGCCGTTGGATGAAAGGGTTCTGGGAAGAATGACGGGGGAGGATATTCATGATCCATTGACTCAGGAAGTGATCGTTTCCATCAATCAGGAGCTTAATGAGGAAAGAGTGAAGGCGGTTGTGGAAGCTGGGGTTGACCGGGTCAAAATCCGGTCGGTTTTAACCTGTCAGGCCAAAAGAGGGGTGTGTGTCCGGTGCTACGGCCGTGATTTAGCGAAAGGGCGGATTGTGGAGCGCGGCGAGGCGGTGGGCGTAATTGCTGCCCAATCCATTGGGGAACCGGGAACACAATTAACCATGAGAACCTTCCATATCGGGGGAACCGCCAGTAAAGTGGTGGAGCAAACGATTCTTCAGGCAAAAAATACCGGGAAGTTAAAATATTTAAATTTAAGCACCGTCCGAAATAAAGATGGCGACATGGTGGTGATGAACCGAAATGGGAAAATTGCCATCTACGATGAAACGGGAAGAGAGAAAGAGAAATATTCCGTGATTTACGGGGCTAAAATTAAAGTTCAGAGCGGAGCCCGAGTGGAATCCAACCAAAAATTGGTGGAATGGGATCCTTATTCATCCGTTATCCTTACAGAGGTCGGTGGAAAAATTGCCTATGGGGATCTTAGCGAAGGGGAAACGATTAAAGAGGAGGTGGATGAGGTTACCGGGCTTTCCCGCCGGGTGGTTATTGATTTTCCCGGATCTACTTTGCGGCCGAGGCTGTCCGTTAAGGATGAAGGAGGGAAAACTGCCAAGGTTTCTGGGACCAATGCTGTTGCCCGCTATCTTTTACCCGCAGGGGCCCACATCCTGGTTGAAAAGGGTGGTACCGTTTTTCCTGGGGATATCCTGGCTAAGATTCCTAGAGAAACGACCAAAACCAAGGATATTACCGGAGGGCTTCCCCGGGTGGCAGAGTTGTTTGAAGCCCGCCGTCCAAAAGAGCAGGCGGTTATTAGTGAAATTGACGGGATTGTGGAGTATGGTGGTTTTATTAAAGGGATGAGGAAGGTCATCGTGAAAAATGAAATGGGTGATGTAAAAGAATATTTTATTCCCAAAGGAAAGCATGTGAATGTTCACGAGGGAGATTGGGTTATGGCCGGTGAGCCATTGATGGATGGATCAGCCAATCCCCATGATATTTTGGATGTCTTAGGTCCTAAGGAACTCCAGAAATACCTTGTGGATGAGGTGCAGGAAGTCTACCGTCTTCAAGGGGTTTCCATCAATGATAAGCATATTGAAGTTATTGTTCGCCAAATGCTGAGAAGGGTAAAAGTGGAAGAACCTGGGGATGCAGATTTTCTAATTGGTAGTCAAGTGGATAAATTCGTTTTTGCAGAGGAAAATGAGAAGGTCATTGCAAATGGGGGAACTCCGGCCATTGGTCGACCCATTCTTTTGGGAATTACCAAAGCCTCTTTGAGTACAGACAGTTTTATTTCCGCCGCCTCCTTCCAGGAAACCACCCGCGTTTTAACAGAAGCAGCCATCAGTGGCAGGGTAGATGAATTGGTAGGGCTGAAGGAAAATGTTATTGTGGGGAGACTGATTCCCGCGGGAACGGGCTTAATCGATTACCGGGATACCTTTGTGAAGCTTCCACGCTCTTCTGGGAGGGAGCTGGTTGCCGCTCCCCCAGAAAATATTGAGAATCCGGCAGAGGGTCAACAGGAAATACCCGTGGAGGAATTAAAACCGTAAATTTTAAAATTATTTGTTTCTTCCATAAATGAGAAGCGATTCCTACCTTTCATAGGACTCCCTAAAAAAGCTCTAAAAACAAGGAGCGAAGGAAACTTCCTGGGGAAAAATTAACTTTTTCCCTGTGTAAAATCCCCTTCTGTATCAAAAGAGGGGAGCTTTTGCGGGTGGGGTTGGGTTTGGTAGATCACTCGTGTTTAAATAATTGAAAAAACTTAAAAAGTCCTTGACAGGATGGCCGATAATTCAATATAATCCATAAGTTTTTCCGATTCTACAGGTTTTTTTAGGAGTATTTATGCCCACAATCAATCAACTGATCCGGCATGGCCGGGTTAAAGCAAAGAGCAAAACAAAAAGTTCGGCCTTGACCCAGTGTCCCCAAAAAAGGGGAGTGTGCGTGCGTGTGTACACCACAACGCCTAAAAAGCCAAACTCTGCCCTTCGAAAAGTGGCTAGAGTGCGTCTGACCAATGGGCTTGAAGTCAGTTCTTATATCCCCGGGGTTGGGCATAACCTCCAAGAGCATTCCATTGTTCTTATCCGAGGAGGCAGGGTGAAGGACCTTCCGGGCGTGCGTTACCATGTGGTCCGTGGTGCATTAGATACGGTAGGGGTGCAAAACCGGAAACAAGGACGTTCCAAATATGGAGCAAAAAGACCCAAATGAAAAAGAGGGCCATGATCCAAAAAGGTAATTGGTATGCCTAGAAAAAAATTTATTTCTCAAAGAGAAATTCTCCCGGATCCAAAATTTCATGAAAAACTGGTAGGTAAATTTATTAACACCCTCATGAGACGTGGGAAAAAGAGCATAGCGGAGACCATTTGTTATGGTGCTTTTGAAATCATCAAGGAAAAAACCTCTGGTGACCCACTCAAAGTTTTTAAGACCGCCGTTGATAATGTAAAACCCTTGGTAGAGGTGAAATCCAGAAGGGTGGGAGGGGCTTCTTATCAGGTTCCGGTTGATATCCGGCCTGTACGTAGAAATGCCTTGGCCCTCCGGTGGATTGTCCAATACGCAGGTCAGCGTCCCGGAAAAAGCATGAAGGAAAAATTGGCGGGAGAGCTAATGGATGCTGCGGGTAAGACGGGGGGAGCGATCAAAAAGAAAGAAGATACCCATCGAATGGCAGAGGCCAATAAAACCTTTGCACACTACCGTTGGTAGAAAGAGAAAATGGGTTTGAGGTTTATTTAAGTTAAATAACCTTTCCCGTCGGCAGAAAAGAGTGCTGAAGAAAATATGTCAAAAAAAGCTTCCTTAGAAAAGACAAGAAACATTGGAATTATGGCCCATATCGATGCGGGGAAGACCACTACGACCGAACGGATCCTTTATTATACCGGCGTGTCTTATAAAATCGGAGAGGTCCATGATGGGACGGCCACCATGGATTGGATGGCTCAAGAGAAGGAGCGGGGGATTACCATTACTTCGGCTGCAACGACCTGTTCATGGAAAGACCATCGCATCAATATCATTGATACCCCGGGCCATGTAGATTTTACAATCGAAGTGGAGCGCTCTCTCCGAGTTTTGGACGGTGCGATCGCCGTTTTTGATTCGGTTCAAGGAGTTGAACCCCAATCAGAGACGGTATGGCGTCAGGCCGATAAATATCATGTCCCGAGAATTGCTTTTATGAATAAGATGGATCGGGTTGGAGCCGATTTTTTTGCAAGTGTCAAAACGATGGTGACCCGTTTGGGGGCGAAGCCGGTCCTGATTCAAATTCCAATCGGGAAAGAAGATGGATTTCGAGGGTCCATTGATTTGGTGGAGAAAAAAGCCATAATTTTTGATGATGAAGAGTTGGGATCGAAATATGTGGTCGAAGAGATTCCAGCAGATCTTCAGGCTCAAGCCAATGAGTATCGGGAGTTGTTGGTCGAATCCGTAGCTGAATTTGATGAAGCGATTCTTGAAAAATATATAGGGGGGGAACCCCTGACCAAGGAGGAAATTAAAACGGCAATCCGGAAAGGAACCCTTCTTCTAAAAATTACCCCCGTTCTTTGCGGGGCGTCTTTTAAAAATAAAGGGGTTCAATTGCTTTTAGATGCTGTCATCGATTATCTTCCTTCCCCCTTAGATGTGCCTCCCGTTGTGGGTTTTAATCCAGAAAATAAAGAAGAGGAGGTCAAACGGTATGCCAAAGATGATGACCATTTCTCGGCCCTCGCTTTTAAAATCATGTCCGATCCTTTTGTTGGTCAATTGACCTATTTCAGGGTCTATTCGGGTTCTCTGAAAGCCGGTTCTTATATTTATAATTCCACCAAAGATACAAGGGAGCGGATCGGCCGTTTGTTAAAGATGCATGCCAATAAACGGGAAGAAATCACCCAGGTTTTCGCAGGGGATATTGCCGCTTCCGTAGGTCTTAAAAGCACTTCTACAGGAGATACTTTGTGTGATGAGAAACATCCTGTGGTACTTGAGGTGATTAGTTTTCCCGAACCTGTCATTTCCATGGCCATTGAACCCAAAACCAAACCCGACCAAGAAAAGCTGGGGCTGTCCCTGCAAAAGCTGGCGCAAGAAGATCCCTCACTCCGAATTAATACAGATGAAGAAACCGGTCAAACCATTATATCGGGGATGGGTGAGTTGCATTTGGAAATTATCGTGGACCGTTTGGTAAGGGAATTTAAAGTGGAAGCCAACGTTGGGAAACCTCAAGTGGCTTATCGGGAAACGATTCGAATGAATGCCAAAGCGGAGGGGAAATATATCCGGCAAACGGGAGGACGCGGGCAGTATGGCCATGTCTACCTTGAAGTCGGACCCAAAGAGCCCGGTGAGGGATTTGAATTTTTGAATAAAATTGTGGGGGGTGCAATTCCCAAAGAGTATATACCTGCCGTTGAAAAAGGAATTCGGGAAGCCATGGAAAACGGAATTTTAGCAGGGTATCCCATGGTGGATTTTAAAGTCATTCTCTATGATGGGTCTTATCATGATGTGGATTCATCCGAGATGGCTTTTAAAATTGCAGGGTCTATGGGTTTCAAGGAAGCGGCCAAAAAAGCAAATCCAGGTTTGTTAGAACCGATCATGTCTTTAGAAGTTATCGTCCCTGAAGAATATATGGGGGATGTCATTGGGGATTTAAACTCCAGGCGCGGAAAAATTCAGGGGATGCTTCCTAGAGGAAATGCCCAGGTGATCGAAGCCGAGGTTCCTCTTGCTGAGATGTTTGGGTATGCCACCGATTTGCGGTCCATGACCCAGGGGAGGGCGACCTTTAGCATGATGTTCTCTAAATATGAAATTGTTCCTAAGCAGATATCGGATGAAATTATAGCCAAGGTAAAGGGCGGGTAATTTTATGAATTCCTTAAATGCCTTATCAATAAAATTTCTTTTAAAAGTTCGGAAAATTATTAATTAATTTTTAGGGGGGAGACCATGTCAAAGGCGAAATTTGAACGAACGAAGCCGCATTTAAATGTGGGGACGATCGGGCATGTGGATCATGGGAAGACGACGTTGACCGCGGCGATTACGAAGGTATTGGCAGAAAAGAAGATGGCGGAGTATTTAGCCTACGATAAGATCGATAAAGCACCGGAGGAGAGAGAGCGAGGCATTACGATTGCGATCGCGCATGTGGAGTATCAAACGGAGAAGCGGCATTATGCGCATGTGGACTGCCCGGGGCATGCGGACTATGTGAAGAATATGATTACGGGAGCAGCGCAGATGGATGGAGCGATTTTGGTGGTCTCCGCTGCGGATGGGCCGATGCCGCAGACGCGGGAGCATATTCTATTGGCGCGGCAGGTGGGGGTGCCCTACATTGTGGTGTTTTTGAACAAGGCAGACATGGTGGATGACAAGGAGCTGTTGGATCTGGTGGAGTTGGAGGTACGGGAGTTGCTGTCGAAGTATGAGTTTCCTGGGGATGAGGTACCGTTTGTGGTGGGCAGTGCGTTGAAAGTATTGGAGGGGGATAAGGGGGAGATGGGAGAGCAGGCGATCATGAAGTTGATGGATGCGATCGACAGCTATGTGCCGACCCCGAAGCGGGAGATTGATAAGCCGTTTTTGATGCCGATCGAGGATGTGTTTAGCATCAGCGGGCGAGGGACGGTGGTGACGGGACGAGTGGAGCAAGGAGTGGTGAAGGTAGGCGATGAGATGGAAATCGTAGGGATTCGGGATACGCAGAAGACGGTGGTGACGGGAGTAGAGATGTTCCGCAAGTTGTTGGATGAGGGGCAGGCGGGAGACAACATCGGGGTGTTGCTTCGAGGGACGAAAAAAGAGGATGTGGAGCGTGGGATGGTACTGGCGAAACCCAAGAGTATCACGCCGCATACGAAATTTAAGGCAGAGGCGTACATACTGACAAAGGAAGAAGGCGGGCGGCACACACCGTTTTTCAATGGGTATCGACCGCAGTTTTATTTTCGAACGACAGATGTGACGGGGGTGGCGAAGTTAGCGGAGGGAGTGGAGATGGTGATGCCGGGGGATAATGTGAGTTTGGAGGTAGAGTTGATTACTCCTATCGCGATGGCAAAGGAATTGCGATTTGCGATACGGGAAGGTGGAAGAACCGTGGGGGCAGGAGTTATTACCGAGGTCCTGGATTAGGGTCTGAAAGGGAAAGACGGTGTCATTCCCGATAAAAAAAACGGATAGGGGAAAAGGGTGGATCAAAACCAAAAAATTCGGATAAGACTCAAGGGATATGATTTTAGAGTTTTGGACCAATCGGTTCTTGAAATAGTGGATACCGTTCGAAGGACTGGGGCCAAAGTGGCCGGACCTATTCCTTTGCCTACAAGAATTAACCGTTATACGGTATTAAGGTCTCCTCACGTAGATAAAAAATCCCGTGAACAGTTTGAAATCAGAACCCATAAAAGGCTTCTTGATATACTTGACCCTACACCTGAAACAGTGGATGCATTGATGAAGCTAAATCTTTCTGCCGGTGTGGATGTAGAAATAAAACTCTGATTTATTTTATGATCTTCGTATGGATGGAGAAGGATTGAAAGGTTTGCGATGATTCAAGGATTAATGGGTGAGAAAATTGGAATGACTCAAATTTACCTGGAGGATGGAAGCATTGTCCCTGTAACGGTTATTGAAGCGGGGCCTTGCCAAGTGGTCCAAAAAAAAGGCCAAGAACCAGATGGGTATCAAGCCTTTCAGCTTTCTTTTAAACCCAAAAAAGAGAAAAATACCTCAAAAGGCATGTTAGGGCATTTTAAGAAAGCAGGGGTTTCCCCCGCCCGTTTTTTAAAGGAATTCCAAGGGGATGAATCAGAGACTCAAGTGGGCCAGGAAATTCGAGTGGATATTTTTAAAAAAGGCGAGTTAGTGGATGTTACTGGTATATCAAGAGGGAAGGGCTTTGCGGGAGCCATGAAGCGTCATCATTTTGCGGGAGGTCCCGCCACCCATGGTTCCATGTTTCACCGGGAACCGGGTTCTATCGGGGCAAGCTCTTTCCCTTCTCGGGTGATGAAAAACAAACGTTTGCCGGGTCAAATGGGGAATGTTCAGAGAACAATAGAAAAGCTTGAAATTATTCAAGTTCAGCCTGATGAGAATATTTTAATGATCAAGGGAGCGGTTCCTGGAAGTCCAGGCACTCTTTTAGTAATCAAACGCTCCAAAAAAGTTTCTTAATTATTTTAAAGAATGTCAATGGCATCTATCGATGTGATTAATCAAAAAGGTGAAAAGTTAGGGGAAGTCCCCGTGGATGATCGGTTTCTGCATTTTGAGGGAAATCAATCGGTCGTTCATGAAGCCGTGGTAATGCAGCTTGCCAGTAAAAGACAAGGAACCTCATCTACCAAAACCAAGGGGTTGGTCAGCGGTGGGGGAAAGAAACCCTGGCGCCAGAAGGGGACTGGGCGAGCCCGAGCCGGATCTTCTCGATCCCCGATTTGGAAAGGGGGAGGTACTGTTTTTGGTCCCCAACCGCGAAATTACATGACCTCCTTTCCAAAGAAAAAGATGCGACTGGCCCTTGCTTCCAGCCTAGGATCCAAAATTGTTGATGGAAAAGTGACTGTAATGGATAGTTTTGATCTCCCGGAACCAAAAACCAAACTATTGGTTCAACTTTTAAAGCAGTTAGGGTTAACAGGGAAAGTGCTAATGGTCACTAGTGGAAGGAAAAACCAACTGGAAAAAGCCTCGGCAAATTTAGGGAATGTTTTGGTTATGACGGTGAACGAATTAAATGTTTATGATTTAGTTGGGTCTGATCATCTTGTGGTTTTAAAGGAGGATTTTGAAGTGTTAGCAGGGGCCTGGATATGAAAAAAGACGATATTTATGGTGTAATCCTTCGCCCTTTAATCACGGAAAAGGGAACAGGGCAAAAGGAAAAAGAAAATAAAATTTCATTTATTGTGCACCCCAAGGCTAATAAAGTTCAAATTAGGAAGGCTGTTGAAAAACTCCTTGAGGTGAAGGTCCAGAAAGTTAATGTGATGAACAGATCCGGAAAGAAAAAGCGCCTTGGACGATTTGAAGGGGAACGGGCAGATTCGAAGAAGGCGATTGTTTCCCTAAGGAAAGGCGAAAAACTTGAACTTTTTGAAGGAGTTTAAAAGGATTTAGGATGGGAATTAAACAATATAAACCCACTTCGCCTGGTCGTCGTAACCAGTCCGTTTCGGGTTTTGAGGAAATCACCAAAACCGAGCCTGAGAAATCTTTGGTTTTTCCTTTAACCTCTTCGGGGGGGAGAAACCAAAGGGGAAAAATAACCCTCCGCCATCGAGGTGGGGGGCATAAAAGGGCTTACCGTTTGATTGATTTTAAAAGGGACAAATTGGGTGTTTCGGGGCGGGTAGCCGCCATTGAATATGATCCTAATCGAACCGCCCGTTTGGCTTTGATTCATTACCATGATGGAGAAAAACGGTATATTTTGGCGCCGGAAGGACTTAAGGTAAATGATTCAATCATGTCCGGTAATAATGCCGAATTGAAAACAGGAAACGCCCTTCCATTAGCCTTTATCCCTCTCGGAACGCTCATTCACAACATTGAATTGAAGCCTGGAAAGGGTGGGCAATTGGTCAGAAGTGCTGGGGGGTCTGCCCAGCTCATGGCTAAAGAGGGGGCCTATGTTCAGGTTAGACTGGGTTCAGGCGAAGTACGCTTGGTAGAGGCAAATTGCATGGCCACTGTCGGTCAAGTCGGAAATATTGACCATGAAAACTTAACCCTTGGAAAGGCGGGTCGTAAGCGTTGGCTCGGAAAAAGGCCCAAAGTCCGGGGGGTCGCAATGAATCCGGTTGATCATCCTCATGGAGGAGGAGAGGGAAAGGCAGGGCAAGGAAACCCTCATCCTGTTTCTCCCTGGGGAATGCATACCAAAGGACTTAAAACACGAAAGAATAAGAGGACAAAGCGGTTTATTATTAAACGGCGCAAGGGATAAGGCCGAAATGAAGGAGAAGATCAGTGCCTAGGTCAGTTAAAAAAGGACCCTTTGTAGATGAAAAGTTGTTAAAGAAAATTGAAAGGCTCAATCAGGATAATGATAGAAAAGTTTTTAAAACTTGGTCACGAAGATCTACCATCATTCCTGATATGATAGGGCACACCCTTGCAGTTCATAATGGTAAAAAGTTTATTCCAGTTTATATAACCGAAAATATGGTGGGACATAAGTTAGGGGAATTTTCCCCTACTCGGTTTTTCAAGGGCCATGGATCCGCAAAAACGGAAAAAGCCACGGCTTTGAAATAAAGAGAGGTCCGTTCATGGGGATTGAGACTTTTTTTTATAACCGATTTAAAAGAAACATTCGGAGTCTTAAAGAAAATGGTTGATGCAAAAGCTGTCTTGCGATTTGTTCGAGTGACCCCGAGAAAGGCCCGTTTGGTGGTGGATTTGATTCGTGGAAAAGGGGTTGATGAAGCATTAACCATTCTTCGGTTTGTACCAAACCATGCCTCTGGATTGGTGGAAAAGTTGCTCCGTTCTGCCGTGGCTAACGCGGAGCAGAAAAAAGTTGGGGATGTGGATGATTTATGGGTCAGTAAGGCTTTCGTGGATCAAGGGACCACTCTTAAACGAATTCGCCCCAGATCTATGGGACGAGCCAATTCCATATTTAAAAGAACCAGCCATATCACCCTGGTTGTATCCCCGAAATCTAAAATGAAAGATAGCGTTTCTCGTGGAAGGTAACCTGGTGATGTTGAACCAGGTTTTTTGATGGAGGGAATCTTTTGGGACAGAAAGTACATCCAATAGGCTATCGCCTAGGTTATATTAAAACATGGAATTCTCGCTGGTATGCACAGCGGGATTATGCGACTCTGCTTCATGAGGATTTAAATATTCGTCGAATTGTCAAAGAGAAGTTGTACCATGCCAGCGTTTCCAAAATTGAAATTGAGCGATCGGGAAAACAAGTCAAGGTTGATATTTTTTCCGCACGACCTGGGATTATTATTGGAAGAAAAGGGGTTGAGGTGGATAAATTGAAAAATGAATTGGAGGCGCTGACCCAAAAACAAATTTTTATCAATATTAAAGAGATAAAAAAACCTGAATTGGATGCCCAATTGGTAGCCGAAAATATTGCCCTCCAGCTTGAAAAGCGTGTTACCTTTCGAAGAGCAATGAAACGGAGTGTTGCCTCAACGCTTCGGTTTGGTGCTCAAGGTATAAAAGTAAATTGTTCGGGAAGATTAGCGGGTTCAGAAATTGCTAGAACCGAATGGTATCGTGAAGGGAGAGTCCCTTTACACACATTACGGGCTGATATCGATTACGGATTTGCCGAGGCCCGAACCACCTATGGTCAGATTGGGGTGAAGGTTTGGATCTATAAAGGGGAAATTCTTCCCCCGGGAAAAGGTGGCGAAATTGAAGAGAGGCGCTGATGCTCAGTCCTAAAAAGGTTAAATATCGAAAACGCCAAAAAGGCCGAATGAAGGGGTTGAGCCAAAGAGGGTCAGAATTGAGTTTTGGCGAATTCGGTTTGAAAGCTCTGGAGCCGGCATGGATTACCAGCCGCCAGATAGAAGCTGCCCGAATTGCCATGACCCGTTTCGTTAAAAGAGGGGGCAAAATATGGATTCGGATTTTCCCGGATAAACCAATTACGCGAAAAGCCGCGGAAACCCGTATGGGGAAAGGAAAAGGAAATCCCGAACATTGGGTGGCCGTGGTGAAACCGGGAAGAATACTATATGAAATGGATGGGGTAACCGAACAAGTAGCAGAAGAAGCCTTTAAATTGGCGGCCTACAAGCTTCCTATTTCAACCAGATTTATGAAACGGGGGGGGCGTTAATGGAGATGAAGGAATTGAAAGATCTCAGTCAGGAGGAATTGCTTGTTAAAGAACAGGGTTTAAAGAAAGAACTTTTCAATCTTAAATTTCAACTGACTGCAGGCCGAATTGAAAGTACCGCCCGAATCAGACAAGTCAGGCGGGATATTGCTCGGGTTAAGACCACCTGGCGAATTAGAGATGTTATGAAGCCTTCAGAATCCGAAGGGGAAAAATAAAAAAATATTTAATGGGAGAAGAACCGTGCGGCGAAGTTTAATCGGAGATGTTGTTAGTGATAAAATGGAAAAAACGATTGTTTTAAAAATTTCTCGCCGAATTCAGCATTCGATATTTAAAAGGGTTGTAAAGCGAATGACCAAGCTAAAAGCCCACGATGAAAAAAACGAATGCAAGGTGGGTGATCGGGTTCTGGTAATGGAGAGCAGGCCCTTGAGCAAAGATAAAAATTGGAAAGTAATTAAAGTTTTGGAAAAAGCAAAAACCCTTGAAGATTAAGGGTATTCCATGGGCCACGGAAAGCGAAACACAGTGGTTGTTAAATTGGAAGCTGGAACGTGTGACAAAAAGGGACCTTTCGGGGTGTAGGCATTTAAATGATTCAAGTTCAATCCGTGTTGGATGTTGCCGATAATTCGGGGGCGAAAAAAGTTCTCTGTTTTCATATAATGGGTGGCGGAAAAAGGCGTTATGCCTCTTTGGGTGATGTAATTGTGGTGGCCATCAAAGAAGCGATTCCTCATGGGAATGTAAAAAAAGGGGAGGTTGCGAAAGCGGTGATTGTCCGAACCACAAAGGAAGTTCGAAGAGGAGATGGATCTTATATTAAATTTGACCGGAATGCCGCTGTATTAATCAATGCCGAGGGAGAGCCCATTGGAACCCGAATTTTTGGTCCGGTCGCTCGAGAACTCCGGTGGAAAAAATTTATGAAAATCGTATCGTTGGCCCCAGAGGTTTTGTGAAAAAAGATTTTATAAAGAAAGTGAAAAGGGTGTAAAGAAAAAATGGATGGAAAAACAATTTCCAGAACCGGAATTCGAAAAGGGGATATGGTTCGGGTGATAACCGGGCGAGATCGGGGAAAAAACGGAAAGGTGTTGCAGGTTTTGGCCAAAAAGCAAAGGGTGGTTGTTGAAAAATTAAATATCATAAAACGTCATACCCGACCCCAACAAAAAAACCGTCAAGGCGGAATCGTGGAACGGGAGGGACCCATTCAAATTTCCAATGTGATGCTGTTATGTCCTCAATGTAATAAATCAACACGGTTTTCTGTGAAAATTCTCACCGATGGAAAGAAGCTTCGCTGTTGCCGGAAATGCGGTGAGGTTTTGGATAAAGGATGATTTTGTGAAAGGTCAACGAACCACTCCAAAAAGCAAAAAAACATCAAATGGCGAAAAACCCCGGGTAAAAATCAAGTATGATCAGGAGGTGATTCCCCTTTTGATGAAAGAGTTTGGGTATAAAAATAAACTCCAAGTTCCCCGTATGGAAAAAATTATCGTAAATATTGGAATGGGGGAAGCTATTCAGAATATTAAGTTTTTAGATAGTGCAGTTAAAGAATTAGGCCAAATTACAGGCCAACGACCCATTGTGACCAAGGCCAGAAAATCAATTGCAGGGTTTAAGTTGAGGAGTGGAATGCCCATTGGATGTAAAGTGACTTTACGTGGGCAAAGACTTTATGAGTTTTTTGATCGTCTTACCCATGTGGCATTACCCCGAATCCGGGATTTTCGAGGCGTTTCTGAAAAGGCTTTTGATGGAAGAGGGAATTTTACCCTTGGAATCAAGGAGCAGCTCATTTTTCCAGAAATTAAATATGATGAAATTGCAATGACTCACGGTATGGATATTACCATTGTGACCACTGCAAAAAGTGATCATGAAGCAAGAGCTTTATTGAAAAATTTAGGGATTCCTTTTAGAAATCGATAGAGGAGAACAGTGGCAAAAACATCATTAATCGTAAAGTCCAACCGGGTTCCCAAATTTAAGGTCCGGCAATATAACCGGTGTAAGGTATGTGGTCGCCCGAGGGGTTATTTGCGAAAATTTGCAATGTGCCGAATCTGCTTTAGGAGTTTAAGTCTTAAAGGAGAAATTCCAGGTGTCATTAAGGCAAGTTGGTAATAGTGGGAGGGTTTGCTTTGTGGGGGAAATGCTATGTCAATGACTGATCCCATTGCGGATATGTTGACGAGGATTCGAAATGCCAACCTTCGTCGGCATGAGGCAGTGGATATTCCTTTTTCAAAATTAAAATTTGGACTTGCAAAAATCCTTGAAAAAGAAGGATATGTTCGAGGGGTGAAAAAAACTCAGAAAAGTGGTTTTGAAAATATACAAATACAATTAAAATATATCGGCCAAGAACAGCAACAGGTCATCAGTGGTTTAAGACGGGTGAGCCGCCCTGGACTTCGACATTACGTTGGGAAGGAACAAATCCCCTGGGTAAGGCGAGGGGTGGGTGTTGCGGTTCTCTCTACTTCAAAAGGGTTGTTGACTGATAAAGATTCTCGTAAATCGCAAATAGGGGGTGAGGTGCTTTGCCATATTTGGTAGAGGACTGATTTATTCGTTATGTCAAAGGTAGGACGAAAACCAATTGATATTCCCAAGGGAGTAGAATTCAAGATTTCCCCCGAGAAAGTTGTTGTGAAGGGGCCAAAAGGAGAGCTCTTTTTTAAAGTCGACCCACGGATAAAGGTCGAACTAAAGGAGCAAAGGGCCCTTGTCCTCCAAAAAGGTAACGACCGAGAGGGGAGGGCTTTTCATGGGTTGGTGCGATCCCAATTGGCCAATATGGTTCTCGGAGTCACCGAAGGGTATGAAAAAATATTAGAAATTAATGGGGTGGGTTACAAAGCTCAGGTTCAGGGGGGAAAATTAGTGTTAAACCTTGGGTTTTCCCATCCGGTGGAGTTTGATATTCCCAAGGGAGTGGAAGCCAAGGTCGAAAAGCAAACCACCATTAAACTTAAAGGGATTGATAAGCAAGAGGTTGGACAAATAGCAGCCAATATCCGGGGTTTAAGGCCTCCAGAACCCTATAAGGGGAAGGGGATCCGGTATTCCGGTGAACAGGTTCGGACCAAAGAGGGAAAAAAGGCGGGTAAATAAAGCGCTCAAGTGAGGTGAGGCCAGGGATGAAGGAAAAGGAAATTTCCAGAAATAAACGGCGAAGACGGGTAAGGAAGAAAATCATGGGAACCCATGAAAGGCCCAGATTGTCTGTTTTTAGAAGTAATCGCCATATGTATTCCCAGCTCATTGACGATATTAAAGGATGTACTTTGATCAGTGTGTCCACCATGGAAAAAAGTTTGAGGGAAGATCTTAAGAGTTTTTCCCCAATAGAAACGGCCAAAAAAGTGGGAAAGCTTTTAGCAGAAAGGGCTCTAACCCTGAAATTTCAAAAAGTGGTTTTTGACCGTGGGGGCAATTTATTTCATGGACGGGTTAAAGCGGTAGCGGAAGGGGCACGAGAAGGAGGTCTGGTTTTTTAATGTTTTCCAAAACTAAAATTTATATCGCCAAAAGTTTGATTTGCAATAGGAGGGATTTTGGAACGAATTAATCCAGAAGGGTTAACCCTAAAAGATAAAGTGGTCTTTATCAATCGTGTGGCTAAGGTGGTAAAAGGGGGAAGGAGATTTAGCTTTAGTGCCCTCGTTGTTGTGGGGGATGGCCATGGGTGTGTTGGGTCGGGAATTGGAAAAGCCAATGAAGTTCCAGAGGCGATTAAAAAAGCCATTGAACATGCCAAAAAAAACCTTGTTCGGATTGCACTAACAGAATCAAGTATTCCCTATGAAACCATGGGACATTTTGGGGCAGAAAATGTTCTTCTTAAGCCCGCTGCCCCAGGAACTGGAATCATTGCCGGTGGCCCGGTTCGTGCCGTGATGGAAGTTGTCGGGATTCAAAATATTTTGAGTAAATCCTTGGGAAGTGGCAATCCCTTTAATGTAGTTCGCGCCACTTTAACGGGCTTAAGGGGGTTAAGGAGTCGGGAAGATGTACTGAGGATGCGGGAAATGAGTTATTCGGAAGGGGAAGACGGGAGGAAAAAGGAATGAAAAAAGAGAGTCTTTCGATTACCTTAGAGCGAAGTGGAATCGGCCGGCCCAAGGCACAGCAGGAAATATTAAAAGGTTTGGGTTTGAGAAAGCTTCATAAGACCGTAGTGCGACCTGATTCCCCCGAAATTCGGGGAATGGTTAAAAAAGTGGTTCATTTGGTAACGGTTCAAAAAGGAAAATAATTTAAATACAAGGATTAACGAAGGAAGAGGACCAAAAAAAAATGAAATTAAATTCCCTCAAAACTTCAAGGGGGGCGAAGAAGAAGCCCAAAAGGCGTGTTGGCCGGGGGCCAGGTTCGGGTTCTGGGAAAACCGCATCAAAAGGACATAAAGGGCAGAAGGCCCGCTCGGGTGGAGTGAAGGGTCCTGGTTTTGAAGGGGGCCAAATGCCCCTCAGCCGGAGATTACCTAAAAGGGGGTTTGTCAATATTTTTAAAAAGAAATTCCAGATTATCAATTTGGAACAATTGAATGGGTTCCAAAAAAACACAGTTGTAAATATTGGACTTCTTAAAGAAAAAGGGTTGGTAAGTAAAGCGAGAAGCCCTATAAAGATTTTATCTGAGGGTGAATTAAAGGTTCCTTTGACGATTCAAGCCAATGCTTTTAGCGAAAAGGCAAAAGAGAAAATTATATCGGTAGGTGGCAAGGCAGAGGTGATTTAGGTTGTTAGAAAGGTTTATAACAAGCATCCAGAATATTTTTAAAATTCCGGAGCTTAAGACTAGAATCCTTTTCACAATTGCCATGTTGGCCGTCTATCGGATTGGCGCGCATGTCCCAACTCCAGGAATTAATAATGATGCGCTAAGCGATTTTTTAAAAAGCCAAGGGGGAGCGCTCCTTGGTTTTTTAGATATTTTTTCGGGGGGGGCTCTTTCCCGATTAACTGTTTTTGCATTGGGAATCATGCCTTATATCAGTGCTTCGATTATCCTTCAGCTTTTAACTGTGGTGATTCCCACATTGGGAAAATTAGCCAAGGAGGGTGAGAGGGGACGAAAAAAAATTATTCAATATACGCGGTTTAGCACCATTGGCATTAGTTTGATTCAGGGAATCGGGATTGGTTTTGGGCTGGAAGGAATGCAAAATGGTGCCTTTGTCCAGGAACCGGGTTGGCCCTTCCGTTTGATGACAATGATTACCTTGACCGCTGGAACCGCTTTTATTATGTGGTTGGGAGAGCAAATAACAGAACGTGGAATTGGAAACGGTATTTCCTTAATCATTTTTGCAGGGATTGTGGCCGCTCTTCCAGCGGCTCTGATCAATACCTATAAAAAATATGAAATTGGTGAGCTATCTCTGCTTTTCATCATTATTTTGGCCATTATGATGGTTATTGTAGTAGCGGCGATCGTATTTTTGGAAAGTGCACGCCGCCGGGTTCCCGTCCAATATGCGAAACGAGTTGTGGGGAGAAAAGTGTATGGAGGCCAAAATACCCATATCCCTTTAAAAATTAACACAGCAGGGGTTATTCCACCTATTTTTGCTTCCTCCATAATTGCCTTTCCTGCGACTATTGCAGGGTTTACCCCTATTCCATGGGTTCAAGCTATAGGAAATAGCCTTGCACCGGGGTCTATTTTTTATACGACTCTCTATGTGAGTTTAATTGTATTTTTCTGTTTTTTCTATACCGCGGTTGTTTTAAATCCCGTTGATATGGCTGATAATATGAAGAAATATGGTGGCTTTATTCCGGGGATTCGCCCCGGCCAAAGGACCTCTGATTATATTTATCGGGTTTTGACCCGGATTACATTTGCTGGGTCCATTTATCTAGCAATTGTCTGTGTCATCCCGGAGATTTTGATCTATAAAATGGGGGTTCCGTTCTTTTTTGGAGGAACATCCCTGCTTATTGTAGTTGGGGTGGGACTAGATACCGCGCAACAAATTGAATCTCATATGCTGACTCGAAATTATGAGGGTTTTATGAAAAAAGGAAAAATAAAAGGAAGAAGTGGTTAGGGATTTTTCTATGATCGGAATATTATGCTGAGAAAGAAAACCAACGCAATTTTAGGGGAGGGTTTAGCTTCGGTAGACCTAATTGGGGTTTGTTTGAGTTTTCCTAAAGGAGGTTTGATTTGAGGTTGGTTTTGTTGGGACCTCCTGGAATTGGAAAAGGGACCCAAGCTCAGAATCTATCAGAACATTTTGGAGTTTTGAAAATTTCAACCGGAGATATTTTAAGGGAAGCGGTTAGGGAGAAAACCCCGTTAGGGAAAGAAGCCAAGTCCTATATGGAACGGGGGGCTCTGGTTCCGGATGAGGTGGTTATTGGAATAATCCGGGACCGCTTAAAAAAGCCTGATAGCCAAAAGGGCTTCCTTTTAGATGGTTTCCCGAGGACAGTTCCTCAAGCAGAGGCATTGTCCAAAATGTTGTTGGGGTTTGGATGGGGGTTGGATCGGGTGGTTCATTTTGTTTTAGATGAAGAGATTTTAATCCAACGACTTTCGGGCCGTAGATCCTGTTCAACCTGTACTGCGGTATACCACACAAAATATAATCCCCCCAAGGAAGAAAATCGTTGCGATCTTTGCGGGGGGCCATTGATTCATCGGGAAGATGATCATCCCGAAACCATACAGAAACGATTGCAGGTGTATAAAACCCAAACCCAACCGTTGGTTCATTTTTATCAGAAGCTTGGCCTTTTAACTGAAATTGAAAGCTCCGGAGATATCCCGACGGTTTTCCAAAATGTTTTGGGGTTTCTATCAAAGAAAAAAGTATGATCATTCTGAAATCGGGTGACGAGATTGAAAAGATGACTTCTGCATCAAAAATAGTTGCAGAGGTTCTGCTTACCCTTAAGGAAATGGTAGCCCCCGGTGTGACCACCCTAGATCTGGATAGGGTGGCCGAAGAGAAAATTAAAAATTTAGGAGGTACACCAGCCTTTAAGGGTTACCGTGGTTTTCCTTCTACGCTCTGTGTCTCGGTCAATGATCAAGTGGTTCATGGGATTCCATCGAGACGTGTATTAAAAGACGGTGATATTATTGGATTAGACTTGGGGGCCATTTGGGAGGGATATTTTGGTGATTCAGCCATGACCCTTCCGGTAGGCGGGGTCAATCAGGAGGTTCAGCGGTTAATGGATGTTACCCGTCAATCTCTTTACGAAGGGATCCAGCAAATTCGCAATGAGGGAAGGCTTTCGGATGTTTCCCATGCAATACAAACCTGTGTGGAAAAATCTGGTTTTTCCGTGGTGAGGGATTTTGTTGGCCATGGGATTGGAAGAAGCCTTCATGAGGAACCCCAGGTTCCTAATTTTGGAAAACCAGATTCCGGACCTCGGTTAAAAATCGGAATGGTGTTAGCTGTAGAACCCATGGTGAATGCAGGGACTTATCATGTTAAGGTTTTGGAAGATCAATGGACTGTGGTCACCGAAGATGGAAGTTTGTCTGCCCATTTTGAGCATACCATTGCTTTGACGGAGTTTGGGGCCAAGATTTTAACAGAGATTTAGGATCGAGGGGGTATGTCCAAAGAAGATGTTGTTGAAGTGGAAGGAACAATCATGGAAACATTACCCAATGCGATGTTTCGGGTGGAATTGGAAAATGGGCATAGGGTGTTAGCCCACATTTCAGGAAAAATGAGAATGCATTTTATAAAAATTTTACCGGGAGATAAAGTAACAGTGGAGCTTTCTCCCTATGATTTAACACGGGGGAGAATTACCTACCGTTTTAAATAAACACTGACGTTTTTCTTTAAAAGGAAAAGGTGGTTTTAGGACAATGAAAGTTCGATCTTCAATGAAAACCATTTGTGCTAAATGTAAAATTATTAAAAGACGAGGGGTGTTGCGGGTGATTTGTATTAACCCGAAACATAAACAACGGCAAGGTTAGTTTCTTAATGAGGTTTCAATGGCTCGTATCGGTGGAATAGATCTTCCTAGAGATAAAAGGGTTGAGGTTGGATTGACGTATTTATTTGGAATTGGCCCGTCCTCATCCAAAAAAATAATAAAAAATGCCGGGGTTGATCCCAATACTCGGGTAAAGAATTTGAGTGAAGCTGAAGCAGTAAAACTCCGTGAAATCATTGAACGGGATTTTAAAATAGAGGGAGATCTTCGGCGAGAGATTTCCATGAGTATTAAACGTTTAATGGATATTGGGAGTTACCGGGGATTAAGGCATCGTCGGGGTCTTCCATTGAGAGGCCAAAGAACGAAAACCAATGCACGGACAAGAAAAGGGCCTCGTCGAGCAATTGGAGCAAAACCCAAAAAAACGTAAGGAATTTCTGATTTCCCCCTCTTTTTAAAGAAAGGGTTCATTCTAAATAAGAGGGATCAGGCAAAACAAAAAACTAAATAAATTTAGTAGGTTTTATCCTTGATCACAATTGGAGTTGCAAAACCATGGTAAATAAAAAAGGTACTAAGAAAAAAGAAAAAAAGAATGTTCAATCCGGTGTGGCTCATATACTGGCTTCCTTTAATAACACGATAATTAGCATTACAGATATGGCTGGAAATGTGGTGGTTTGGTCCAGTGCAGGCAATCAAGGGTTTAAAGGATCACGCAAAAGTACCCCCTTTGCCGCCCAGAAGGCTGGGGAAACTGCTGCAAAAAAGGCCATGGAAAATGGAATGAGGCAAGTGGATGTTTATGTTAAGGGGCCCGGGTCGGGGCGCGAATCCGCTATTAGGGCTCTTCAAGGGACCGGTTTGAAGGTTAATTTAATTAAAGATGTTACCCCGGTTCCTCATAACGGGTGCAGACCCCCCAAAAGGAGGAGGGTCTAAGCATGACCTTTAACTCTTTTTTGAGTAGGGCATTTAAACGGAAAAAATAAATTATATGGAATGGAGGTTTTAATTGGCAAGATACGTTGGACCCCTATGCCGGCTCTGCCGGAGGGAAGGGGCAAAGCTTTTTTTAAAAGGGGCGCGGTGTTTCACCGAGAAGTGTGGGATTGAACGTCGAGATCAACCCCCAGGGCAACATGGACAAGGACGCCAGAAGGTTTCGGAATACCAGAAGCAGCTCAGAGAAAAACAAAAGTTAAAGAGAATTTACGGATTGCTGGAGAGGCAATTTCGAGGGTATTTTCACCGTGCCGAGCGAATAAAGGGAATTACAGGAGATAATCTCCTCCAGTTATTAGAACGACGCCTGGATAGTGCAGTTTACCGAATCGGTTTTGCTTCCTCACGAGGAGAGGCTCGGGGTTTAATTAACCATGGGCATTTTTTGGTGAATGGGAAAAAAGTGGATATCCCTTCTTTTCTTTTAAAAGAGGGTGATCGGATTCAAGTAAAGGAGAAAAGTAAAAATTTGGAAAGAATAAAGGCTTCTTTGTTGGGGGTAGAAAATAGGGGAATTTCCCCATGGCTTGAACTTAATAAAACTGAATTTTCAGGCCTATTTTTAAATGTACCTTCCAAAGAAGAGATCGAGCTTCCGGTGAACGAACAATTGGTTGTTGAATTATATTCCCGATAAAGGTTTATTCTGCGTTTAAAAATTAAACCCTAAACTGATGGCCTTTAACCTTTCCTTATTAATGGGGGAAATGTATGATTATAAGAACAAAAGATTTTCAAATTCCTAAAAAACTCGATTTTGAAACCAGTGAAATAACGAATACTTATGGGAAGTTTTTTGCCGAGCCCTTTGAACGGGGTTTTGGGACCACCGTTGGAAATTCCCTTCGGAGGGTTCTTTTGTCATCCATTGCGGGGGCGGCAATAACTTCAATTAAAATTGAAGGGGTTCTTCATGAATTCTCAACCCTTCCGGGGGTAAAGGAAGATATTACTGATATCATTCTTAACCTAAAAAGTCTTAGGGTTAAACTACATTCAGACCGACCAAAGACAATCTATTTAAAGAAAAATGGACCCTGTGAGGTTAGAGCCAAAGATATCATTCATGATGCAGATGTAGAAATCTTAACACCTGATCTCCCTATTGCAACTTTAGACAAAGACAGCAGTTTAAACGTTGAAATGAATGTAAAAATTGGTCGGGGGTATGTTCCCGCTGAAAGGAACAAAGAGGAGGGCATGTCTATTGGAACCATTCCTGTGGATTCTATCTTTTCTCCTATAAAAAGAATCAACTTTTATGTTGAAAATGCGAGGGTCGGTCGTGTAACCGATTACGATAAACTCATCCTCGAAATTTGGACCGATGGCAGTGTAAGGCCCGATGATGCCCTTGCTTTTGCAGCAAAAATTTTAAAAGATCATCTCGCGTTGTTTATAAACTTTGAGGAAACTGCAGAACTCATTGAACCCAAACTGGATGATGTTAAAGAAAAATTTAATAAGAATCTCTTAAGAAGTGTAAATGAACTGGAACTTTCCGTCCGCGCAGCAAATTGCTTAAAGAATGCAAATATTAAAACCATTTCTGATCTGGTTAATCGTTCCGAGAATGAAATGTTAAAAACAAAAAATTTCGGCCGAAAGTCCCTAAATGAAATTAAAGAAATACTATCGGAAATGGGTTTGTCATTGGGAATGAAGCTTGAATCCGTCTCCAAGGGGGTGGATAATGAGAAAGAAGATGAACCCAGTGAATAAAAAATTAGAAAGGGAATGATTTCGTGAGACATCGGAAAGCAGGACGCCAATTAGGGCGGAATTCCTCCCACAGGAGGGCTCTCCTTAGGAGCCTTTTAACATCGTTTCTTGCTCATGAGAAAATTGAAACCACCGAAGCAAAAGCCAAAGAGTTCCGGCCATTAGCCGAGCGGATGATTACATTAGGAAAGCGGGGCGACTTGAACGCGAGGAGGTTGGTTTTGAAATATGTGAGTGACCGACAGGTAATTTCAAAACTTTTTAATGAAATTTCTCCAAGATTTTCTTCCCGAAATGGAGGATATACCCGAATCATTAAAACCAGGCAAAGGTTTGGAGACGCTGCCCGAATGGCGATTGTGGAGATGGTTGGCCAGAAAGAGGCAGAACCCCAAAAAAAGATTGGGAAAAAGGAAGGTACAAACTAAATTCCTGTTTAAATCTGTTGTGCCTGTTCTATTAAAACATTGTTAACTCGGTACTCCTGCAATGAGTAATTCCACTTCTTGAAAGATCCCCTCTTCGCTTAAACCCTCTTTTTCGACTTTAGGATCCCCTTCCACCCATTGGTTGGATTTTTTATCATGGACTTCAAATTTTCTGTTTATTTGGAGGACAGTTGAATTACCTTCTTTTTTTTGGAAGGTTAGGACATAGGTATCCCTGTAATCTTTTTGGATCGGCGGAAAATTTGCCGATAAAATTCGGAAGTATCTCTTGGTTTGAGTGGTGATTTTCCAACCGTCCTGATCGCTACTGGCAATAGGAATATCATTTTTCTTCAGGGTTTCCATTACTTTTTCCCAGATCACAGGAAGTTTGGCGGAATAGGCTTTTGAGGGTAAAGGAATAGGAGCAACCGGTTCCTTTTCCTGTCCGAAAACAAAACCTTGAGAAACCATTGTTATGATTAGAAAAGCAAGTAGCCAACTGAATCTTTTCATTTTAAATGAAGCCTCCCTTAAATTAAAACACCCTAACTTTTAACCATTTAATTTTGAATTAACTTAAATTTTTGTAACCTTTTTTGCTTACCTTTGTCAAGAAATTTTAAGGTTAAAAACCCAAGACTTAAATAACCTTTTGAAAAAAAAAGTTTTTTGGGTCCTGTGGTTTGACAAAGCCCCTCCTTAAAGTTATATTATTTTTGGGCTCATCCTGGAAGTGAGTGGGTAAATTTTGTCATTACCCGCCTGTCCGGCGGGCACTTGCAGGCAGGGGAAAGCGGAAATCCAGGCCCTTCCCGTCATTCCCGCGAAAGCGGGAATCCAGAAGGTGTTAATTTTTTGAATCTTGGATTCCTGCCTGCCGGCAGGCGGGCCCGATAAAAACATTCGGGAATGACGAACTGGATTTTGCAGGAACCTCTAATACTTCAAAGGCTTCAACCACAGAATGACTTTGACTTGACCCTTGCCCTG
>Ga0214472_10000124_pt1 | contig 104535 bp, 98 predicted proteins | sample RVTome_6_FD_207662 | JGI IMG/M metagenome (GOLD analysis project Ga0214472, IMG submission 207662) | Soil microbial communities from uranium-contaminated site in the Upper Colorado River Basin, Wyoming, United States - RVT140D175 | ecosystem: Environmental > Terrestrial > Soil > Contaminated >... | reverse complement strand
TGACCTACTGGAACCTCTTCAACGAAGAAGGTTCGTCCAGTGGAGATCCCAACATTGTTACCTACGGCACCCTGCCGGACATGCTGGGTGACATCAACCGTACTGGAGTCTTCACCCCAAACCCGTTCGGCTTCGGCCGCAACATCGTCGGCACCGGCTCCGATGGAATGACCTACTGGAACCTCTTCAACGAAGAAGGTTCGTCCAGTGGAGATCCCAACATTGTTACCTACGGCACCCTGCCGGACATGCTGGGTGACATCAACCGTACTGGAGTCTTCACCCCAAACCCGTTCGGCTTCGGCCGCAACATCGTCGGAGTTGGTGCTGATTTTCAGCGCGTTAGTATTAGTACCATCCCTGAGCCGAGCACGATGGGCCTGTTTGGCCTTGGTTTCGCAATTCTCTGTATCCTGTGGCGCCGCAGAGCAACTTAACCGCGCACCTGGGCTGCCCGACAAAGCGGCAGCTGCCGTTGTAAGCGTTTTTACGGTGACATAATACTTATCGCTAACATTGATTGGGTATTATGTCCCTGAAATTCCACTGAGATTAAGTTGTTGCGCCAGCAGTTGCATGCAGGAGCACAAGACGGCCATATTACTGATGCGGAAGCACTCTATTGGTGGCGATACGGAAAAGGAGCGGCACTGAGCGCGGACTTAAGCAGAATTGATTTTTCCGGAATAAGTGCTGGCGATTTCCCTGGAGGCGTAGGGTCATCGCAATACTTTAATTTACTCAATCCAAGTTACACTGGCTCCCGGGGTGACGCATTGGTATACGGGAACATACGACTTACACTTGGACCTGGTGCGACTGTTACCTCGACTTTTGATATATATGATTTCGATATTAAGACATGGTCAAGTGGAACTGCTAAACGAAACATGCTTACGTATGGCGGGCGCGCTCGAGTTGGGAAAGGTACTCCGTTTAGAATAAATTTCACGGGAACTGGAACAATAAGCCCATGATGCATCGATCAGTAATTATGGCTTTCATGATACTGTTTGTGACTGCGTGCTCAGACTATACAGAAGAATTGCCCGGTGGTTATTATTTCGCCAGCGAAGCTAAGGACAATCAAGTGATTGTCCATCAGGGCTGGCGAGCTGGAGATCCTTACATTTCTTGTAATGTCGAGGCATATGATGCTGACAACCGTTATATTGTGGCAATGCAACGCGTATCGATGTCTTGTTTCTGGGGTGAAGATAATTCACTGTCGGCATTTGCTGGACAGAAGTTATTTTGGATTATCGACTCGAAAAAACATCAGTTTTATGGGCCATATAGTGAACAGAGAGAGTTCGAATCTAAGCGTCTAGAATACGGGATCTCTGTGTCACTTGAGCAATAACCGCAATTCTTCGGGGTCAGGTCCAAAATTGTGCGTCAAGGACTGGATCGGTAAAGCGCCTCACTCACGCGATGAGCGCCGCGCAAATTGACTCAAGAGTCGTGAGGGGGCGCGGGGGAACTTGTAATTACGGGGACATGGCCGTAATCGCGGCTGGTCACGCTCCGGGTCTATAGTAACGGGGTCTGTACAGAGCAGCCCCAGATAGACCATGAAAGGAGCGCGACCATGGATCAGTATATCGGTTTGGACGTTTCCCTCAAAGAGACTCATATCTGTGTTGTTGATGCCTCCGGCGCGCTTGTCGCGCGCGGCCTCGAGGTGACGCAGCCGGAGCTTCTGGCGGCGGCGATCCGACGTCTGGCGCCCTCGGCGAAGCTCGCGGTTCTGGAGACCGGCGGGCAGTCGAGCTGGCTGCAGCGCGAACGGCAGGCGCAGGGCATCCCCGCCGCCACCGCCGATGCCCGCCGGGCCAAGGCGGCGCTGTCGTGCCGTCTGAACAAGACCGATGCCAACGATGCGGGTGTCCAGTTCATTCCTGTGACAGTGCCATAAACAGGCTCTACTAACCCATGGCCCGGATCAGGGGGCAACGTCATCTTCACTGAAATTGCTTTTGATCATCATGGCCTCCTTGCCTCAAAATTACGGAAGAAGGCGTCTACGAATCTAGGGGCTATTCACCTGGCCTGGCAACCAGATTCTCATTTTCAACCCGTTGAGCACGTTGGTCGCTCGTATCGTCCCGCCGTGCTTATGGACGATTGTGCGTGCTATCGAGAGTCCGAGGCCCACATTCCCGGTCTCCGTGTTTCTGCCTTCGTCGACCCGGAAGAATGGCTCGAAGATATCGTCGAGCATCTCATCCGGTACACCAGGCCCTTCGTCGACGATCTCAATCGAAACGCCATCGTCATCTGAATCGACGGTTACATGGACTCTACTTCCGTAGTTAACGGCGTTTTCGAGCACATTTCGAATTGCTCGTCGCAATGAGACTGGTCGGCAGAGGTATCTGTGGGCCCGCAGATTTGTCGAAAAAGCTACTCCCGGGAAATCTCTAGCAAGATTCGAAAGGGTCTCGACGAGATTGATAGTTTCACTTTTCTCTTCCTGGACTTCCTGTTTAGCAAAAGCCAGACAACCTTCGACCATCGAGTTCATGTCCGTAAGGGTCTTGATCATCTCGGACTTTAGTTCTGGATCCTTGATGAATTCCGCTCTCAATCGTAGGGAGGTGATGGGTGTCCGCAGATCGTGGCTGACGGCCGCCAGCATTTTCGTTCGGTCTTCGACAAATCGGCTAAGACGTTCTTGCATGGTGTTGAACGCGGTTGTCGTGGATTTGAGCTCGTCAGGTCCCTCCACCTCAACGTAGCCGACGGCCTCACCTTGACCAAACCGTTCGGCGGCCAAAGATAGTTTCCGCAACGGCGCCGTGATGCGTTTGACGATGATCGTGACGACCAACAAGATCCCAACGAGCGTAAGGCCAGCGGACAGAATTACCGGTAGAAGAATCACCAGTTCATCTACCGGCGACGAAACTCTGGCGTTGAGCCACTCCTTCTCATTCAATTGTATCGAAACGTAGTCAATCGGACAGGCGCCTCCTTGATTGGATTGCTCTTCTACAACAAGGCAGTCCTCGATTCTCTCCGCGAACCAGAACTCCCATATACTCAAGGACGACACCGTATTATCAGTGGCGAATATAGGCCTTCCAGACAGGATTTTGGGCATGCGGGCAATACCGTCATCCGGAATATCGAACCTGTTCTGAGTAAGTGGTAGATCTTCAACATAGAACCGAATATCTGGATCGCTTGTCGCCCGTATGAGTCTCTCGCGTTCGGCACCCGATGTTGTACGCCCAATTTCATAAGCGGTAGCGACTTTCTCGATGATCATTCTGATCTGTTGTTCTTGAATACGTTCATCCGTCTTATCAAAGAAGATGGCGAGGATGATGACTTGAGACAGTAGGACAGTCCCGATGATAAGAATCATCAATTGACCCGCAATCGTTTTGTGAAGCTTCCTCATCGGCGGGCTACGTCCAAAGTGAACATGTAACCACCGCCCCAAACCGTTTTGACGATTTCCGGATTCTTGGGGTCCACTTCGATTTTCTTGCGAAGTCTGCTGACCTGATTATCGATGGACCGATCGAACACATCGCCGCTGCGACTACTGACCATATCGAGCAACTGATCGCGGGAGAGAACCATCTTCGGATGGCCGAGAAAGGTCATTAAGAGCCTGAACTCTACCGTACTAAGCGCCGTTTCCTGGTCGCCGCTCTCCTTCCTGAGGACCTGCCGGTCCACGTCCAGGACCCAGGCCCCGAAACCAATCTGGCCCGCTTCAATTCCTGAATATTGCTTAGGTAAGCTATTTACGCGTCGCAGCACGCCTTTGATCCGCGCCAAGAGCTCACGTGGATTGAATGGTTTGGTCAAGTAATCGTCCGCGCCGATCTCCAGTCCAAGAATTCGGTCGGTCTCGTCGGTAACGGCTGTTAGCAGAATGACCGGTATGTCACGTGTCTCTCGTATACGCCTGCAGATTTCCAACCCGCCTTCGCCAGGCATCAGGATGTCGAGAACGATCAGGTCGATCGACGCGGCTTTAACGACAGTATCCATTTCCGCACCATTGGCGGCCATAGAAACTCGAAACCCGTTCTCGCCGAGATACTTCGCCAAGGGCTCCCGGATATTCCTGTGGTCGTCGACGACCAGGATGTGAGGATTTTTCGGCGGCATTGCGTTCAAAATCTCCAATCACCTCAATGCTTCGAGTTACGGAACATATGGATAATCGATTTTGCCGCGTCCAAGAAGCAGGAAGGTGTAAAAAAGCGTGCCAAGGCTCCTCCTTGGCACGCTTTTTTACAACTTAACGTCTTTTCTGACATACGGGTGTGAAATGTCGCCCCTAGGCTGCCCAACATCGAAACATGAATGGCAAAACTGAAGGAAAGTCTAGGACATGAGTTACATGGTTTATCGCAAGGGCGTCGCAGCGGGACTGCTGATGGCGATCGTTGCATTTCCTGAGATTGCGTCGGCCGGGGACGAATGGGAGTTCGAGATCGGAGGCGGCGTGGGATATGGATCCAAGTACGAGGGGTCCGATGAAACGGAGGTCATGTTCCTCCCGGTCTTGGGCATTACATGGAAGGACACGGTGTACCTTACGACGGAAGATGGATTGGGCGCCGTCGTTTACGACGACAATGATTTTACCGTGGATGTCAGCCTCAACTATGAATGGGGTCGCGACCAAAGCGATAGTTCCGACCTGAAGGGGCTGGGTGACGTCGATGGCGCACCAACGCTAAACTTGAGCCTTGAGTATGAAGTGGGTCCCGTGACCCCGTTCGTCGAACTGACCCGACATCTCGGAGGTACCAACTCACTGGAAGTGTCCTTCGGTGTCGAAACCATGATCCCCGTGAGTGTCTTGATGGGCGAAGGTTCTGGATCAAGTGTGGCGGAATCAGACGACGAGGGCGAGAATGGGCCAGCTATCCTGGCCGGAATCTCCACGACGTGGTCAGATGACAAGTACATGGATAGCTACTTCGGTATCAACTCGACGCAGTCGGCGCGCTCCGGCCAATCGCGGTTCAACGCAAAGTCTGGCTTTAAAGCAGTCGGTGCGGAGCTCGGCTTCCTATATCCCGTCAACGAGAACTGGGAGATTCTCTCGATGATCGAATACTCTCAATTGATCGGTGACGCGGCGGATAGCCCGATCAGCAAGGACGATAGCGTTTTCTTTGTCGGGATGAGCGTTTCCTACAATTTCTGAGCGATCATTGTGGGCCAACGGTTGCCCCTCTGATCCGTCACCGATCAGCAACGACGCACAACTTTCGCGCAATCGTGGGCCTCAAAAGGTAGGTGCTGCTGACAACGTTCGAGTCAGCGTCAACAGCAGAACGGTGGTGCCCCGGCACAGACTTCTGTGGATCTAAATGAAGTCTTTGCCAAGCGAAAGCTGCACCCAAACTGCACAACACAAACATCGGAGTAGAAACTGACATGAAACCAATAGCAAAACCCGAAAAGAATCTTGCGATGGGACGCCGCAACTTTCTAAGTGGCGCGGCAGCACTTGGTGTTGGTGCCGGATTGTCCGCGCCTGCCATCATTTCGCGCGCCGCCGCGCAAGATATCTCGGACATCGCGCTGCGAGACCAGGATCTGCCATTTATCGGCACGGAAGAGACCTTTTCTACCCCTGAGCTGATGGTGCTGAACGCCATTAACGAGGATCACAGGCAGTACCTCGAGGGCACTGGTCTTTCCGAACTAGGCCCGCGCCGCATCGGTGCAATGAATGAGGCGGGGCTCAACGTTCAAATCCTCTCCGCACATACGCCGGGCGTGCAGAATGTCCCGGGTCAGGAGGGCATCGATTTTGCGTATCGTCTCAACAAACAGCTTGTTGAAGGGCCAATGGCCACCTATCCGGGACGATTCGAGGCCTTTGCAACCTTGCCGTTGCAGAGTCCGGAGGCCGCAGCGGACGAACTGGAACGCGCAGTTCGGGAAGACGGCTTCCTGGGAGCCCTGACCAATGGAATCATCGGGAAAAAATTCCTTGATCATCCCGATTTTGAGCCCGTGCTGGCGCGTGCCGAAGCCCTTGATGTGCCGATTTACATCCATCCAGGCTTTCCACCTGACGAAGTTTTCCAAATCTACTACAGCACTATGCGGCCAGAATATAAGGACGAGTACCAGGACTACATTTTTAGTGGTTCAGGATATGGATGGCACCAAGAGGTGCTTACTCAATGCCTTCGAATGATCACGTATGGGGTATTCGACAGGTTCCCTAAACTGCAGATCATCATCGGCCACATGGGAGAGGGCCTTCCGTTCTACTACGAACGCATCGTGGGAGATATGAGCGAGGTGACCGAAGACTCACTGAATAAGCCCTTCGAGCAATACTTCCATGACAACTTCTGGTACACAACCAGCGCATTCTTTCAAGATGAACTGCTCAATCTTTTGCTGAAGTACATCAGTGTGGATCGAGTGATGTTTGCAACCGACTACCCGTTTGTGAACATGAAGGAAGGAACCGACTGGTTTCGAGCAGTGGATCTGCCACGCGAGACTAAGGAAAAAATCGCGTTCCGAAATGCAGAAAAACTGTTCGGCATAAAGGTCTGACGCATCCGTCCCGCCCGGCGCTGCGGACAGGCGTCGCCCCGATCATCCGCCGCCCGCCGATCGAGACGAACATTTCATCCAGATACCAACGGCTGTGCGGTGTTGGTCGGCGCCGGCGCAAGTTCCTGGCGTAGGCAGTACCGAATTTCACGACCCAACGTCGGACCGTCTCGTAGCTGATATCCAAGCCACGCTCGGCCAGTAGATCTTCGACCTCCCTGAGACTCAAGTTGAACCGCAGATACAGCCAGACCGCATGCTGGATGACACTCGATGGAAATTGATGGCGAGCATACGAGATCTTCGACATGCACCAAAACTAACCGGCTGCCATCGATCTCGCCAGCTCATTCCTGTGACAGCGCCAATTGAAGTCTTTGCCAAGCGAAAGCTGCACCCAAACTGCACAACACAAACATCGGAGTAGAAACTGACATGAAACCGATAGCAAAACCCCAAAAGAATCTTGTGATGGGACGCCGCAACTTTCTAAGTAGCGCGGCAACACTTGGTGTTGGTGCCGGATTGTCCGCGCCCGCCACTATCTCCAATGCCGCAGCGACAGAGATTTCGGAGATCTCGTTGCGAGACCAGGACCTGCCATTTATCGGCACGGAAGAGACCTTTTTCACCCATGAGTTGATGGTCCTGAACGACAGGCTGTTCCTCGAGGACACTGGTGCCGAAATCGGCCCGCGCCGCATCGGTGCAATGGATGAGGCGGGGATCAACGTTCAAATCCTCTCCGCACATACGCCAGGTGTGCAGAATGTCCCAGGTCAGGAGGGCATCGATTTTGCGTATCGTCTCAACAAAATGCTTGTCGATGGACCTATGGCCACCTATCCGGGGCGGTCCCAGGCATTTGCAAGGCTTTGTCACATCTTCGTTCTGAGAATACACGGGTCCGAGGGAACGGGTTCGTGTTACGCGGCCTGGACTGCCTTCTGCCATTCGGTGAATGCCGCGTCTCGGAAGGTTCGAAGCGTACGTCTGGAGATAAGGTGGCGCTGGAAGTTGAAGCAGTTGAAGACGGTCGCGTGTGTGGAGAGAAATCGTTGCGTCGATCATGGCCTCTTGAAGCCTATCCACAATCGCTCTCGCCGCCGTACCGGCTGATGGGAATTCTCAGCACGATTGTTCAGTCGGCCGCCCGCCGATCGAGACGAACATTTCATCCAGATACCAACGGCTGTGCGGTGTTGGTCGGCGCCGGCGCAAGTTCCTGGCGTAGGCAGTACCGAATTTCATGACCCAACGTCGGACCGTCTCGTCGCTGATATCCAAGCCACGCTCGGCTAGTAGATCTTCGACGTCCCTGAGACTCAAGTTGAACCGCAGATACAGCCAGACCGCATGCTGGATGACACTCGATGGAAATTGATGGCGGAGCATACGAGATCTTCGACAGGCACCAAAACTAACGGGCTGCCATCGATCTCACCAGCTCATTCCTGTGACAGTGCCCTTCGCAATGATCAGACACTGGATGCGCATGGCCCAGAAACGAACCGTCGAGGAGACATGCAGCCACATCGAGAGCCTCGTCACAACCATCGCATGCCGGCGCGGCGCACGCTGGAACAGCTCGGCATCCCCCGCGCCACCTTCCATCGCTGGTATGATCGTTTCCTGACCGGCGGCGTCGATGCCCTCAAGGATCGCCGGCCGCGGCATGGCAGGATTAGGGGGAATCGGCGCGCCCCAGGCCCGACACCAGGGTCTGTACCAGTGCGATCGCACCGGAGATGGGGCGGTATTGTCCGGTGGAAGCATTGTCGACGAAAAAGGCGCACCTCGCGTGACGGGCAAGCGGGCTCTGCGGTGAATCCGTCAGCGCAAGCACTGGCTTCCCGCTGAGATGGCAGTCCACCACCACGTCGACGACCGGCTCCGAATAAGGCGGGAAGGCGATCGCAACGAGGAGATCGTCCGCTTTCATGTTGGCGACCTGCTGCGATGCCATGCCGCCGCCAAAGTCGAGCAGGCTGCATTGCCTTTCCGATCGCGCTAGTCCGTAGGCGAAGTATGTGGCGATCGCGCGAGAGCGGCGCAGCCCCGCGATGTAGATCTGATCCGCGTGCTCCAGCATCAAAACCGCTGCGGCGAGATCGTCCGTCGAGACGGTCCGGCGCAGCTCCTCGAGCGAGGCGACGAGCGCATCGATGGAGTCGTTCAGCAGCGCCGCGAGGTCTGCTGGCGGGCGCGCGGCTTGCGTCGCGTATACCTGCTCGCGCATGTCGGCGGCACCTTCGATCAGGCGATGGCGGAAGATGCGCTGCATCTCCGAAAAGCCGCTGTAGCCGAATTTCTTGGCGAAACGGATCAGGGTGGACGGTTGCACCGCAAGATCGCCGGCGATCGAAACGGTGGTGCGCAGCGCGAAGTCGTTCGGCTGTTCGAGGGCAGAGCGGGCGATGCGCTGAAGATGCGGCGAGAGCGTCTCGAACCTCGAGCGGATGTGGGTCCTCAGGGCCTCGAAGGTTTCAGGGCTACCCTGCGGTGTTTGCTCAACGGGCGACAGCAGTGGCGTTTCAGTCAACTCAAGCTCCTATGGCAATACCTGAGGAATGCCATCGACAGACCTGCTTGACAAGAATGAAAAGAAAATTCATTCTACCAGAAAATTCATTCAAATTGAATTTTGTTCGTGGTGGCGGGGAACGCCACCCTTCCAGGGGAGGATGTTATGTCAAACAGCAGATTCACTCGTCGCGACCTTCTGACGACGGTTGCCGCCGGCGGTGCCGTGTCAGTCTTCGCAGGCCCGTGGAAACACAACCGGGTATGGGCGCAGGCGTCTGACAAGCCTATCAAAATCGGCATCACGTCCGATGCCAGCGGCCAGTACGCCAATTCCGGCGCCAGCGATCGCCGCGGCATGATGATGGCGATAGACGAGGCCAATGAACGCGGCGGCCTGCTCGGCCGCAAAGTCGAGTTCATTCACATCGATACCGAGACGACGCCCGCAACCGGCAGCCGCGTCGCCGAGCGCATGATCACGCGCGAGGAATGCGGTTTCCTCGTCGGGGCAGTCCATTCGGGCGTCGCCAACGCGATCAGCCAGGTCGCGCAGAAATACGGCGTGATCTACCTGAACACCAACTCGTCCTCGCCGACCGAGGCCGGCCAGAACTGCCACCGCGTCAAATTCGTCTGGGACGGCAACGGCACCAATTTCGCCAAGGCGGCGGTCAAGAACGCGATCGACTCCTACGGCCCGAAATGGATGCTGCTCACCAACGACTATGTGTGGGGGCACGATACGGCGAAGGCCACCAAGGCGCTGCTGGGCGAGTATGGCGGCGAGGTTGTCGAGGAAATACTCATCCCGCAGGGCACGCGCGATTTCTCGTCTGCGCTGCTTCGGGTGCAGCAGCAGACGCCGGGCGTTGTGTCGGCTGCGATCGGTGGCGACGACCAGAAGGCCTTCCGCCAACAGGTCGTCCAGTTGGGCATGGGCAACAGCCCGGCCTGGATCAACAGCCAGCAGGATTGGCCGGACGTCTACGGACTGCCGCTCGAAAATCTGTTCGGCGTGTTCGGCACGACCTGGTATTACAAGCTCGACCTGCCCGGCGTGGCCGACTTCGTGAAAAAGTATCAGGAGCGGTATCCGGATACCCAGATGCGCGTACCGGGCAACGTGTTCTACAACGGCTACATGGCGACGCGCGAACTGCTCTCGGCGATCGAACGCGCCGGCTCGACCAACAACATTGCCGTCATCAAGGCGCTGGAAGGGCACAAGATGCCGGCGGCAGAGCGTATGCAGCACCACGACGCGTGGATCGATCCGAACACACATCAGGTGCAGCAGACGATCTACCTGGCGACCGCAAACTCCAAGCCGACCGGGGACGACGACATGTTTGAGATCGTGGCCAACACCGCGCCGGACGTCGTGATAGACGCAGGCGCGCCCGAGGCCTGCAAGCTCGAGAGCTACGAGGATACGCCGACCTTCGATGCTTGACCACTGGCGCCTAACAGGATCCGATCGTGGCCAACGCCCGTCGGCCACGACCGGCATTCCGCATGCATAGTGTGTATCAGCGATGACGTACCTCTTGCCCCATATACTGAACGGTCTAACGCTTGGCCTGCTCTTCGCGTTGATCGCACTCGGCTTCACGCTCATCGTCGGCGTCATGGAGGTGATTAACCTCGCGCATGGATCGCTCTTCGCGCTCGGCGCCTACTTCGCGCTGACGGTCATCGGCGGCGGCTGGTTCGCCGGCACTGAGTTCGGTGCGTGGTGGCTCGGCCTGCCGATCGAACACCGCTATATTCTGGCACTCGTCGTGGCGCCTGTACTTTCTGCAGGTGCGGGCATGCTGTTGGAGCTCTGCCTGCGTCCGACCCACGGCAAGGCGCCACTCTATGGCTTGCTGCTGACCTTCGGCGCCGCGCTGGTGATCGAGGAGATCATCCGGCTCGGCTGGGGCACCGGCGAGCAGAACCTGCAGGTGCCTACAGCCATCAACGGCCCCGTGCTGATCGGAGGCTTCATCTACTCGAAGTACAAGTTCTTTGCTGCAGCCTTCAGCGCTGCCGCAATCGTGGCGGTGTGGCTGTTCCTGGAGCGCACGCCCTATGGCGCGATCATCAAGGCCGGCGCGCACGACAGCGAGATGGTGCGCGCACTCGGTTACGACCTCTCGAAGCTGCGGCTCTTCGTCTTCGGCTTCGGAGCGTCGCTGGCCGGACTCGCGGGCATCGTCATGGTACCTATCTGGGGATTGCGCCCGCATGTCGGCATCGACGTGGTCATCCCCGCCTTCCTGATCATCGTCATCGGCGGTATCGGCAGCTTCTGGGGCGCCGTGGTGGCGGCCCTCATGGTCGGGCTCGCGGTGGGGATCACCGGCGCCTATGCCGGCGCCTGGGCGACGATGTCGATGTACATCCTCTTGATCCTCGTCGTTGGCCTGCGCAGCCGCGGCCTGTTCGGCCGCAAGAGCGCGCTGGAGAACTGACCGTGATCTCGCTGTCCGACGTCCCGTTCCGCACGCCCCTCGCGACCTTCGGTCCGATGGTGTTCATCGGGCTGCTGCTGGTCACCGCGCCATGGTGGCTGCCGGCGATCGGTCTCTACCAGTATCTCGGAACCGAGATTGCGATCTGGCTGATCTTCGCCCTCGGTTTCAACCTTCTGTTCGGCTATGCGGGGCTGCACTCCTTCGGCCATGGCGCCTATCTCGGCATCGGCGCCTATGCCTTCGGATTGTGGCAGCAGAACGTGATGGTCGGCCTGTGGAGCGGGCTGGCGGCGGCGATCCTCGCTGCGGGGATCGCTGGAGCTATCGTCGGCGCGCTGATCTCGCATCGCCGGGGCATCTACTACGCCCTCATGACCATCGCCTTCGGCCAGGTGTTCTGGTTCAGCGCCATGAAGCTGCATTCGATCACCGGCGGCGAGGACGGACTGCTCGGAATTCCGCGTCCCGCGCTTGAGCTCGGATTCGCATCCGTGGACATGCGCAGCAACGTCGCGCTGTTCTATCTGGCGGCCGTGTTCCTGATCGTCGCGCTGGTGGTGCTCCGGCGGCTGGTCAATTCTCCGTTCGGCCGGGTACTGCAGGCGATCCGCCAGAACGAAATGCGCGCCCGCTTCGCCGGATATGAGGTCTGGCACTTCAAATGGGCGGCGTTCGTCATCTCGGCCATGTTTGCCGGCCTTGCCGGGGGACTCTTTTCCATGGCCCAGCAGAGCGCCTATCCCGACGTGATGAGCCTGCACCAGTCCGGCCTGATCGTGATGATGGTCCTGGTCGGCGGCGGGCTGGTCAGCTTCTGGGGACCGATTTTCGGCGTCCTGCTCTACTTCGTCGCCCGCGACGTCCTCGGCGGCCTGACCGAGACATGGCTGCTCTGGTACGGACTGATGTTCATGGGGATGGTCATGCTGCGGCCCGAAGGTGTGGCGGGCATGCTGCATCTGCTGGTGCGCCGCGTGTCGGGCGAGCGCAGTGGCGCTGAACTCGCTGCGGAGAAGGTGTCGTGAGCCTTTTCGAAGCCCATAACATCCAGAAACGCTTCGGCTCGCGTGTTGTGCTGGAGAACATTTCGCTGTCCTTCGAGGAAGGCCAGGTAAGCGGGATTATGGGGCCGAACGGGGCGGGCAAGACGACGTGCTTCCACGTGCTGACCGGACAGCACCAGCCCGATCGCGGTGAGATCGTTTTCGACGGCCGTTCCATCACCGGGCTGCCGCCGCAGCGCATCGCCACCAAGGGCATTTCCCGCTCGTTCCAGATCATGAATCTCTTCGACGATTCGGTCGTCATCGAGAACGTGATGCTGGCGCTTCCGGAATTCCGCGAACGCCGCCGCAGCTTCCTGGCGCCAGTATTCGGCGATGCCGCGCTGGTGGATGCGGCGATGCAGGTGCTTGAGCAGGTAGGCCTCGCCGCCAAGGCTTGGGAAAAGGCGACGTCGCTCAGTTATGGAGATCGGCGCGCGCTGGAGATTGGCGTGGCGCTGGCGGCGCGTCCGAGGATCCTCTTCCTCGACGAACCGACTTCAGGGCTGGGGTCGGATGCGATCCGCAACCTTGCCCGGCTCGTCAAGCGCATGCGCCAGACGGTGACCATCGTCATGATCGAGCACGACATGCGTTTCCTGTTCGAGCTCGCGGACCGGATCTCGGTCATCCATTGGGGCCAGGTGATTGCGGAGGGTACGCCGCAAGAGCTTCAGGCAAACCCCTGGATCCGGCGTTCCTCTCTCGGTGAGCTGGCCGATGCTTGAGGTCGCCAACATCGAAGCCTTCTATGGCGAGACGCAGGCACTGTTCGGCGCATCGCTGACCGTCGGGGCGTCGGAAGTCGTCGCTCTGCTGGGACCGAATGGCGCCGGCAAGACCACGACGATCCGTTCCATCCTCGGCCTGACGCGCGCCCGTGCCGGCTGCATCCGTTTTGACGGTGAGGACATCACTGCGCTGCCCACCCATCGCATTTCGGCGAAGGGCATCAGCTGGGTGCCGGACGACCGCCGCGTATTCCCGACGCTGACTGTGGCGCGCAACCTCCAGATCGCCCGACGCAGTACGCGGTTCCGAGGATGGAAGGTGGACGAGATGTTCGGCATCTTCTCCGCGCTGGAGCATCTGATGCCGCGTGAATGCGAGAACCTGTCGGGCGGCGAGATGCAGATGGTGGCGATTTCGCGGGCGCTGCTCGCATCGCCCGGCCTCGTGCTGTTTGACGAGCCCAGCCAGGGACTGGCGCCGAAGATCGTCCAGGACGTGCTGAAGACGATCCGCATGCTGAAGGTGGAGGGCATCTCTTCCCTGGTGGTCGAACAGAACGCGCTCGCTGCCCTCGACGTGTCTGATCGCGTCTATGTCATGAACCAGGGGCGGATCGTGCACCATGGTCCCGCCAACGAATTGCTGCGTGACGCTCCGCTCCGTCGCAGCCTGATTGGGATCTGACCCCATGGTTGCGATGCTGGAAGTCCGCAATCTCGCCAAGGTCTATCGCAGGGGCCGCTTCGACCGCACGGAGACGTTCCGGCTGGAAGCCGATTTCACGATCGACGAGCCGGGCATCGTCGGGATGATGGGACCGAACGGCTCGGGCAAGACGACGCTGTTCGAACTCGTCACCGGGTCGAACGCGCCCAGCAGCGGCAACGTTTTCGTTCAGGGCCGCGACATTCACCGCGTGCGCACCGACGAGCGCGACCGTCTCGCGATCCACTACCACCAGTCCTACCAGGTCCGGCATTTCCGGTCGCTCTATCCGAATGCGCTGCTGGAACGGGCAGGTTCCGACTATCCCGTGGTGCATCTTTTCGACGAACCCCAATTCAACACGCAGGACGGCTATATCGGTTTCATGCTCGACTTTTTCCGCCGGCTGCGCGGCGAAGGCAGGCTGGTATTCCTGTGCGTGCATCCAAACGAGCGTTTCCATCTCGAGATCCTGGAAGAGATCTGTGAACGTTTTGTCTTCGTGCACAAGGGAACGATCACCCCCTTCGCGGACTACGGGAGCCTGACTTCGCACGCAGAGTGTCGGGCTTATCTCGGCGAACTTCTGAGGGAGCGTGCCACATGAGCGGGTCTGCACCGCAACCTTCCGGAGGTCCCCGCGTGGCGCTCATCGGGGCAGGCATGATCAGCCTCTACCACCTGCGTGCCTGGGGCAATTCGGGCACGCAGGTCGTGGCCGTCTGCGATGTCGACCGATCGAAGGCCCAGGCGAGGGCGGACGAGTTCGGCATTCCCCGCGTTTACGATGATCCTGAGGCGCTGTTCGCCGGTGGCGGCTTCGAGATCGCCGACATTGCCGCTTCGGTTGGCGCACACGGGCCGCTTTCACGCATGGCTGCCGACCACAGCGTCCACGTCATGCTGCAGAAACCGATGGCCGAAACTGTACGGGAAGCCGAGGCGCTAGTGAGCTATGTCGGCGAGCGCGTGCGTTTCATGGTGCACGAGAACTACCGCTTCAGGCCACACTACATGACCGTGCGGCGCTGGATCGCCGAAGGCCGCATCGGCAGCATTCGTCACGCCGCTATCTCGTGCCGGGGCTCAGGCCTTTGCCCGCGTGAAGGCGACGTACCGTTCCTGATCGAGCGGCAGCCCTATCTGACCGGATTTACGCGCAATCTCGTGTTTGAGACGATGATCCACCACCTCGACGTGCTGCGCTGCCTGTGCGGTCCGCTGCGCGTTGTCGCCGCGCGGCTCGGGCGTCTCGCGGAGGGACTGCCGGGCGAAGATACGGCCGCGATTCTGCTCGAGGGTGAAGACGGTTTCATCGCCACCGCGGACGGTTCTATTTGCGCACCCGGCTATCCGCCGCTACATGGCGACCGGGTGGAGATCATCGGCACGAAGAGCACGGTCATCATGGACTATAACCGCGTCTATCTGGTCGGCGGGGAAGGCGAGGCCGAGGAGATTGATCTGCTCGGGCGCTACCAGGAATGCTTCGACACCGTCATGGCGGCGTTCCTTGCTGGCCTGCGCGATGGGACGCCTTTCGAGACCGATCGTCTCGACAACCTCGAGACCGTGCGGCTGATGGAATCGGTCTATCGCGCCGCCGGCGTGGAGATTCCGCAATGAACCGCCCCGAATCTGATCTGACGCCTGCGGTCGATCCCGCCGCCATGGATCTACTGTTCGACATAACGGGGCTGCGGGTCTTCATTCCCGGCGGTTACGGCGCGATCGGCGAGGTGACCGCGCTGGCCATGGCGCGACGCGGCGCGGTCGTGACGGTGGCTGGCCGTAGCGGCGAGAAGGCAGAGGCGTTGGCTGCGCGACTGGTGAACGACGGTGCGCGCGCCCACGGCTTCCGGCTCGACGCCAGCGAGCCCGCCGAAATCCGGGCGATCACTGCAAAGGCCGTCGAGGCGATGGGCGGCATAGACGTTCTCGTCAACTGCGTCGGAATGCAGCGCGAGCAGGCGCTGCTCGACGTGACCGAGGAAGCCTTCGACGAGACATACCGGACAAATCTCAAGTCCGCGATGTTCCTCGGCCAGGCGGTCGCGCGCCAGCAGATCGCGCAAGGCGGCGGCGGCCGGCAGATCCACCTCCTGTCGGTGCGCTCGCAGCTCGCGCTGCGCGGGCGCGGTTACTCCGCCTATTGTGCGACGAAGGGCGGGCTCGCAATGCTCGTCAAACAGCATGCGATCGAACTCGCGCCGCACGCCATCACCGTAAACGGCGTCGCGCCGACCTTCATCCAGTCGGAGCGCATACGCCATCACCTCGAACGTGAGGGCTTCCGCGACTTCATCCTGGAGCGCAACCCGCTCGGCCGCATCGGCGATCCGCTCGAGGTTGTCGGGCAGATCATCGCCTTGGCGGCGCCAGCCGGCAGCTACACGACCGGCCAGATCGTCTATATCGACGGCGGTGTGACGGCCAGCCAATGACGAAACCGTTGCGCAGCGCCCGCTGGTTTAACGCCGATGATCTGCGTGGGTTCGGGCATCGTTCCCGCCTGATGCAGATGGGATACGGGCTGGAGGGCTGCGACTTCGACTTTCTTGAGACAGGGTTTGGCTTGAGACAGGGTTTGGCGCAGTGCCGGGCGAACCCGATATCCTTTGATTACCGGAGACAAAGACATGACCGAAACCGTTCCCGCATTGCTGATTGGCGGCGAGTTCCGCACCGAGACGCCGCATGAGCGCGCGCGCGTTGTCAATCCATGCACCGAGGAGGTGCTGTGGACCGCACCCTCCGCCGGGCTCAACGAAGTGGCCGAGGCGCTGGCGCATGCGCGCGGGGCGCTGAAGACATGGTCGGCGGTTCACGGCTGGGAGCGCGCCAAGGTGCTGCGCGGCATCGCGCGCGCCATGGAGCGCCGCAAGGCGGAGATCACCAGGGCGCTGTCGTTGGAGATTGGCCGGCCGATCGCGCAGTCCGAGGGAGAGGTGCTGATCGCCATCGAGCAGTTCGACTGGTTCGCCGGCGAGGCGGAGCGCCTGTTCGGCGAGACGATACCCTCGCGGCAGGGCGGGCGGCTGCAGGCTGTACCTGAGCCGGTTGGCATCGTCGCGGCCTTCACCGCCTGGAACTTCCCCGTGAACCTGATCGCGCGCAAGGTGGCCCCTGCGCTCGCCGCTGGCTGCCCGATCATCTGTCGGCCGTCCGAGCAGACGCCGCTGACCTCGACGCTCATCGCGCTCTCCTGCATGGAGGGCGGCGCACCGGCCGGCGTTGTGCAGATGCTGCATGGGCCGGCCGACCTCGTCACGCCGCTGCTGATGGCAGCTGAGGAAGTGCGCAAGATCTCGCTGACCGGCTCGACCCGCGTTGGCAAGCTGCTGCTGGCGGAAGCAGCCAAGACGGTCAAGCGTGCCTCGATGGAGCTTGGCGGCCACGCTCCCGTTGTGGTCTGCGACGATGCAGACGTCGATGCTGCCGCCACCCAGTGCGCTGCCTTCAAGTTCCGCAATGCCGGGCAGGTCTGCATTGCGCCCAACCGCTTCTACGTGCACGAGAGCATAGCCAAGCGTTTCACGGAAGGCATGGTGGCGGCAGCGAATGCGCTGGTACTCGGCGACAGCCAGGACGTGGCGACGACGATGGGGCCTCTGACGCTGGCCTCCCAGCGTGACCGCGTCGAGGCTTTGTGCGAGGAGACTGTCGCTGACGGCGCGCGCTGCCTGACAGGCGGACGGCGTCCGGCGCATCGCAACAAGGGCTTCTTTTTCGAGCCAACGGTGCTGGCTGACGTGCCGGATTCCTGTCGCATCATGCACGAAGAACCGTTCGGGCCGCTGGCGCCTATTGCAACTTTCCGCGACCTGGACGACGCGATCGAGCGCGCCAACTCGACGCCCTACGGCCTTGCCGCCTACGCCTTCACGGCGAGCCAGAAGAAGGCCGACGCACTGAGCAAAGGCCTGCAATCCGGTATGGTTGGCGTCAACACCTTCATGATCGCTTATGCCGAGGCGCCGTTCGGTGGCGTCAACCATTCCGGCATGGGGCGCGAGGGCGGCCGCCAGGCGATCAACGACTATCTGAATGTGAAGCTCACCCACTTCATCGTAGCGTAAGGAAAGCGCCACCGCCCGGTGGGTCAACTTGATCTCTTGATTGGCGATGCGGCCGCCGAGCTTGCGATAGGCAGGACCGGTCCCGTATGTGCGATGCTTTTCGAGCGTCCGGGGTGATAGCCTGGGAAAGCGCCCGCTTCCTTCGTGCACAACAGACGCGAGAACGAGGGATCTGGATCGGACATGATAATCCCCCTTGTGAAATACGACCGGCGGCATGGGCAGGCCCTCGGTGAAGACCATCGCGGGCGTTCTGCCGTTCATGCCGCGTCCCCGATGGGGGCGTTTGCTGTTGTCGGTGACGAGATAGGCGTCCAGGTCGGCCTGCATCCCGTCGATGCTTTGACAGAACCTGGTCCGCCCCATGATGCGGAAGTGCGTGTCGGGCAGAGTGTGTGGTGCAGGCGCTCGACGAAGCCGTTGGATTGCGGCCTGCGGACCCTGGTGGTGCGGTGTCCGATGTCTTCGAGCTGCGGGAACGGTTCCGGCAGCGCCCGTTCGGCGCCGGTCAAATTCCTTGGCAAATCCCTTGGCAAAGCCAATCCCTTGCGGGCATTCTGCGCGCGCGTGGTATCGGTCCACATCTTTGATTTCCTTCGGTTCGTTGCAAAACCTTGGAATCAACGAAAAGGCGCGGCGTCAGGCTGACCCGCAGATACCACTCAACTCAATTTCGGATCAGGCTCCAGGACAAGGAACAGCAGGTAATGCGACGCAAGGCACGGCGCGGCGGCGGACGGCAGGTCGAACTGACCGTGGAGCAACTGGGCGCACGCGGCGACGGCGTGGCGCATATCGATGAACAGGCGGTCTTCCTGCCCATCACCCTGCCCGGCGACCGGGTGGTGGCGCGCATTTCCGGCGAGCGGGCAGGGGGCCTGAAGGCCGAGGTCGTCGAGCTGCTGGAGCTCGGGCCCAACCGGGTCGAGGCGCCCTGTCCGCACTTCGGGCCCTGCGGCGGCTGCACGGTGCAGCACTTGGACCCGGCGGCGCCCTACAGCGACTGGAAGCGCGGGCTGGTGGTGCAGGCCCTGCAGCATCGCGGCTTCGATGCCGGCCTGGTCCGGCCCCTGCGGCGGATCGAGCCCGGCTCCCGGCGGCGCATGTCGCTGACGGTGCTGATGCAGGGCAAAAAGGCGCTGCTCGGCTTCAACGGCCGGGAAAGCCATATGGTCGTCGATCTGCAGACCTGCCTGCTGGTGACGCCGCGCCTGCGCGCGCTGCTGGCGCCCCTGCGCGCGGCCCTGGCGGAGCGGCTGGCGCCGCGCGAGCGGGCCGAGGTGGTGGCGACCGAGACCGGGACCGGGCTGGACGTTCTGATCACCTGCGCCGCGCGCCTCGATCTTCAGGCCCGCGAAGCCTGGGCCGCCTTCGCGGAAGCCGAAGACCTCGCCCGCCTGTCCTGGCGGCACCCGGAGGAGGAGAGCGAGCCCCTGGCTGTGCGCCGGGCGCCCAAGGTCACCTTCGCCGGCGTCGCGGTCGAGCCGGTCGCGGGCGGCTTCCTTCAGCCCAGCGTCGCGGGCGAGCAGCTTCTCACCGAGCTGGTCATGGGCCTGATCCCCGGCGACGTGGACACCGTCGCCGACCTCTTCTGCGGCTGCGGCACCTTCACCTTTCCCCTGGCCCGAGTCGCCCGGGTCCATGCGGTCGAGAGCGACGCCCGGGCTCTGGCGGCGCTCTGGGCCGGCGCCCGGCGCGGCGACTTCGCCAACCGCATCACCGTCGAACAGCGCGACCTGACCCGCCAGCCGGTCCAGGCCGACGAGCTGGACGGCGGCGACTGTGTGGTCTTCGACCCGCCGCGCGCCGGGGCGCGGGACCAGGTCATCGAGCTGGCCGGGTCCTCCATTCCGACGATTGTGGCGGTTTCCTGCAATCCCAATACTTTCGGCCGCGATGCGCGCATTCTGGTTGAAGGTGGCTACGAACTGACCGAGGTGACGCCGGTGGACCAGTTCCCCTGGTCCGGGCATGTCGAGCTGGTGGCCGGTTTCAAGCGGCGGTAGGGCGCGGGTGGCGAGGACGGGAATTGCGTTTTGACTCCCGGGCAGGGGATGGATTCTCCACGCCTTCAATGCGAAGAAAATCGATCAGGCTCTAAAATCCGGCCAATCGAAAGTCTGTGGGCTGCCGCTGTGACAAAAGTAGGACATTTCCGAAGAATCGGCCCTCAAAGCTGTGGCATCAAGCGGGCAAATTGAATGGCTGCCCGCGTGCCTCTTTGACCCGTAAGGGAGCTACCCGCGAGTCGTCTGATCAGCCGCACTGGGCGCGGTTGCGTAGCAGGTGATCGGCCAGCACCACCGCCATCATCGCCTCGCCGACCGGCACCGCGCGGATGCCGACGCAGGGGTCGTGGCGGCCCTTGGTGAAGATCTCGGTGTCCGTGCCGAAGATGTCGACGGTTTTCCGGGGGCTCAGGATCGAGCTGGTCGGCTTGACCGCGAAGCGCACGACGATGTCCTGGCCGCTGCTGATCCCGCCCAGAACGCCGCCGGCCTGATTGGAACTGAAGGCAATTCTGTTCCCATCCATGCGCATCTCGTCGGCGTTCTCCTCGCCGGAGAAGGCGGCGGCGGCGAAACCGGCGCCGATCTCGACGCCCTTGACCGCGTTGATGCTCATCATCGCCTTGGCCAGATCGGCGTCCAGCTTGTCGTAAACCGGCTCGCCCAGTCCGGCGGGCACGCCGCTGGCCACGACCTCGACCACGGCGCCCAGCGAGGACCCGCTTTTGCGTGATTTATCAAGGATATCGGCCCAGTCGGCTGCGGCCCTGGCGTCCGGGCACCAGAAGGGGTTGTTGGCGGTTTCGGCCCAGTCCCAGCTCTCCCGATCGACCCTGTGCGGGCCCATCTGCACCAGCGCGCCGCGAATGCTGACGCTGTCTTGCAGGATATGGGCGAGGACCTTGCGGGCCACCGCGCCGGCGGCCACGCGCATGGCGGTTTCGCGGGCCGAAGAACGCCCGCCGCCGCGGTAATCCCGCACACCGTACTTGGTCCAGTAGGTGTAGTCGGCGTGGCCCGGACGGAACTTGTCCTTGATTTCGCTGTAATCTTTCGAGCGCTGATCGGTGTTCTCGATCAGCAGCGAAACCGGTGTGCCCGTGGTCATGCCCTCGAAAACCCCCGAGAGAATCCTGACCTCGTCGGCTTCCTGGCGCTGGGTGGTAAAGCGCGACTGGCCCGGCTTGCGGGCGTTCAGCCAGCCCTGCAGGTCGGATTCCTGCAGGGGCACGCGCGGCGGCACGCCGTCGATGACGCAGCCGATCGCGGGACCGTGGCTTTCACCCCAGGTGGTGAAGCGGAAGCTTTCGCCGAAGGCGTTCCCAGGCATGACCGCGGATCAGGATTGCTGCGGGTTGAAGTTGGCGAGCAGTTCCGCGAGCTGCGGCGCGGCATCGACCGCCATCATGCCGACGACATGATAACCTGAATCCACGTGATGGATTTCACCGGTCACGCCGTTGGAAAGATCGGACAGCAGATAGAGCCCGGCACCGCCGACCTGCTCGATGGTGACGTTCCGGCGCAGGGGCGAGTTGTACTCGTTCCACTTCAGGATATGGCGGAAATCGCCGATTCCCGAGGCTGCCAGGGTCTTGATCGGCCCGGCGGAAATGGCGTTGACCCGAATGCCCTGGGCACCCAGATCGGCGGCGAGGTAACGCACGCTGGACTCCAGAGCCGCCTTGGCGACGCCCATCACGTTGTAGTGCGGCATGACCTGTTCGGCGCCGTAGTAGGTGAGGGTCAGCAGGCTGCCACCATCTGTCATCAGGGGGACGGCGCGTTGCGCCACTGCGGTGAAGGAATAGCAGGAGATATCCAGGCTGCGCAGGAAACCCTCGCGGCTGGTGTTGACGTAGCGGCCCTTCAGCTCTTCCTTGTCCGCATAGGCAATGGCATGGACCACGAAGTCGATGCTGCCCCACTTTTCCTCAAGGGTTCTGAAAACCTCATCGACGCTGGCGTCGTCGGTCACGTCGCACTGCAGAACGATGTCGGAACCAACCGATTCTGCAAGCGGCTTGACCCTCTTGGCCAGAGCTTCGCCCTGATAGGTAAAGGCCAGCTCTGCGCCATGCGCGTGCGCCTGTGCCGCGATTCCCCAGGCGATCGATCGTTCGTTCGCCACACCCATTACGAGTCCGCGTTTACCGGCCATGATCGGTTGCGAATCAGACATTCATTTCCTCACTGTAACGCAGTCTTCAAAGAGGCCGCATCCTACACCAATGCCCCGGTGGGTCAAAGGCGGCGAACAGCGGTTTTCCAGCAAAAGACAGGGGATTGAAACGGAATTATGTCAATTGTATGAACGGATTTTGGCTTTCGCCGTGCTATGCTGAAACAGTTGTACACAAAACGTGAATTGGATGTTTGATGTCGGGCCGATTCGATCCGCTCGGAAAACTGCACGCGGTTACGACTCTGCGGCCGGTTAAAACCCTGCGGGATTTACCGGGGGTGCTGCACTACGCCTTCAGGCGTTTTGCCAAAGACAGCTGCGCCCGCTCCGCCGCGGCCCTGAGCTATTCCTCACTTCTGGCCATTGTGCCGCTCTTTACGATCGCGCTGACGGTGCTGTCCGCCTTTCCGGCCTTCTCCGACGCGCGGCTGGTGCTGCAGGATCTGGTGTTTAGTAATTTCCTGCCCGATGCCGGGGTCGAAATCAGCGATCAACTGACGTCCTTCGTCGAGAACGCCAGCCAGACGACCGGCGTCGGTGTGCTTGCGCTGACGGTTACGGCACTCCTGCTGCTCACGACCATCACCAGTGCCTTTAACGCCATCTGGCGGGTGACCGACCAGCGCTCGCTGTTTCTCAAGCTGCTGGTCTACTGGGCTCTGCTCACCCTGGGGCCATTGCTGATCGGGGCGTCGCTGACGCTCTCGAGCTATGGTTACGCCATGGTTCAGTGGTCGGGAATCGACGGCTATACCCGGTCCTTCTTTGACATCACGCTGGTTCTGCCTGCGGTGTTCTCGATCGTGGCCTTCACGCTGCTCTATATCATGGTGCCGAACCGGCCGGTTTATTTCCGCCACGCGCTGTTCGGCGCGGTGGTCGCGGCTTTTCTCTTCGAGGTCCTGAAAAAGGGCTTCGCGCTCTATCTGACGCATTTCCCCTCCTATCAGGCGCTGTACGGTGCGCTGGCGGCGGTTCCGATCTTTCTTGTCTGGATGTATCTCTCCTGGGCGGTGATCCTCTTCGGGGCCGAGATCGCGGCATCCCTGCCGGAGTGGCGCGCCAATCTTCGCCGGGGCGAAACATCCGGTGCGCCGGGGGCGCGGCTGGCCCTGGGGCTCTCGATCCTGGCGCGGCTGCACAAAGCGGCTCAGGACGGGCGAAAGGTGCGGGAGCTCAGCCTGGTGACCGGGCTGCCGGCCGGATACGACGAACTGGGTGATGTCCTGCATGGATTGCGCCGCGACGGTTTCGTTTCGCGAACGTCGGGCGCGCGCTGGGTGTTGTCGCGGGATCTGGCCCACGCCAGCCTGAAGGACCTGATGGTGTCGCTGGATCTGACGCTCGATCCGGGGCAGGGCTGGCCGGACAGCATCGGTGACGTCATCGAATCCCTCAGCGCACTGGGCGACAAGATGATGGAACGTCCGCTGGCTGAACTCCTGTCGGTGGACTCGGTGATCGAGGAGTTAACCTTCGGTCGATCCGCGTAGACTTTCCTCAAGCATTTCACGGGCGTCTTCGGGCAGTTCCCTGATCGCCGCGTTCAGCTGCTCCAGCGCCCGGCGCAGGCCGTAGACCTGATCGAGCAGGCGCAGGACCACGGGCATGGCTTCCTCGTTGACGCCGACATCACGCCGCAACTCGGCAATCAGGCGAACACGGGCGAAGTCGTCCTCGTCGAAGTGGTATTCGCCGTCCTGCTCGCTCGGCAGAACCCAGTTCTGTTCGATCCAGATGGTGATCTCGGATGCTGAGACATCAAATTCAGTAACCAGATCATCTACGCTCCTAAGCATTTTCCGTCCCACTTTTCGAATTCGTTCAAATAGACAGAGCGCAATTCACCTGCCCGACCTTCGCGGTCGGGACCCATCGCACTCTCAAGTGCCGGCCGTGCGAACCTGGTTCGTTTCAGGCCCGGTGGAATTTAACCCAGGCCGGTTTTGCTGCGCGGGTCGTACGGATGCGTTTCCGACCAGGTTTCGACAAAATTCCGCAGCTCGTCGTTCGGACTGTCCGGCAGCATGACCCGCAGTTTGACGAGCTGGTCGCCGGCCGGCTTGCCGCTCCGGCTCGGGCTGCCTTTGCCTTTCAGGCGCAGGGTCGTTCCGGTGTTGGATCCCGCGGGAATTTTCATTGAAACCTTGCCCACGACCGTCGGCACGGTGATGGTTGCGCCAAGCACTGCTTCTTGAAGTGATACCGGAAGTTCGAGCTTTATGTCCTGGCCATCGCTCGAAAAATACGGATGGGGGCGGATACTCACTTCGATAAGTGCATCGCCGTTCGGCGCCCCGCCGATTCCGCTTAAACCCTGCCCTTTGAGGCGCAGGTTCTGGCCATTCTCGGTGCCCGGCGGGATCCGGATATCGAGGGTTTTTCCATCGCCGAGCCGGATTCTCTTGGTTGCGCCCGCAGCGGCTTCCATGAAATCGACGTCCACGGCGTAGGAGACATCGGCGCCTTTGCGCCGGATGGAATGTTGCTGCCCGCTTCTTGTGCGCCCGAAGAGATCGGAAAAGATATCGCCGACATCGGCATCGGCGTCAAAGTCGTAGCGGCTGTACTTGCCGCTGTCGCCGGCGCCGGTACTCTGGCGGTAAAAACCGCCTTTCCAGGGCGTTTCCTGGCCTGAAGCATCAATCTGACCGGCATCGAACTTACGGCGTTTCTCAGGGTCGCTCAGGATTCCGTAAGCGGCGGAAACTTCCTTGAACTGCTGCTCGATCGCATCGTTGCCCGGGTTCAGATCCGGGTGGAGTTTCTTCGCAAGCTTGCGGTAGGCCGCCTTGATTTCGTCGGCGCTTGCCGTTTTCGAAACATTCAGCGTTTTGTAAGGATCGTTCATTCGGTGTTCTATCGCCATTGTCGGTCGTTAATGGAGCCGGCCCGTCAGGTAGTGGCAGTCTTGAGATCCCCGCGCGCAGTTGCCGTTTGAAAGCCGGCCGTGCGCAGGCGAAGCCTATCCTATTGCTGAATTTGCCAGGACCCGTCGGGCTGCCGGCAGGCGACGCCATAGGCCGATTCTTCCTTGCCGCCGATCATGACCTTCTGCTGAAACTCGCGGCAATAGTTGCCGTTTTCCGCCATGCCTTCGCGGGTCGGTACAACGGTACCGGAGTTTCCGCTGTCCGGGTTGTTCCAGGTAATCTGCTGCCCGACGGGTGCCGTTGTTGCTTGCGTGTAGGCCTGTTTGGCTTTCTGCTTGTCGACATCGTCCATTGTGCGGCCGATTTCGCTGCCGACCAGGACACCCAGCAGAGCACCTGCTGCGGTAGCCGCCAACCGTCCCTTGCCGCCGCCGACCTGCGCGCCCAGCAAACCGCCGCCGACAGCGCCGACGACACCACCAACCGTCTGTTTGGTTCCGAGACCTTCGTTGCTTGGGCAGCCTGCTGTAAAAAGCAGGAGAGTCACGGCAACTCCGATGGATTTCAAACTCATATGCCTACTTTTCCGATCTTCATTTTTACTGCACGACGGCGTTGGCCATGATTCTACCGCCTATTCCCGGGAAAATCATCCCTTAGTGAGAATACCATTTCAAACCTCTGCCTCGGCGATGCCCGGATTCCCATATAAACACCGCCCCAGCAGCAGCAATTGATCGCCGGGCGGCCAGGAGCTTGTATTCCCATCATGCAACGCTTTAAGCTTCGTTGCGTATATGGCAATGCGGTAACCTTGCGTCAATCATGGAACGACGGGTTTTACGCGGCCGGCAGGAATGTAAGCGGCGAAGCGTGAGCGGCGCCTGGTGGAGAGCAAGACGGCATATGATCAGAGACACAGCACCTGCGGATCCTTTCGAGCTGTTCGACAGCTGGCTCAGCGAGGCGGAAGCGAGCGAACCGAACGATCCGACGGCCATGAGCCTGTCCACCGTCGGAGCGGACGGTATGCCAAGTTCGCGGATGGTTCTGCTCAAGGGTGTCGACCAACGCGGATTCGTTTTCTACACCAATTTCGAAAGCCGTAAGGGTGAGCAGATTCTGGCTCATCCAAAGGCGGCTTTATTGTTTCACTGGAAGTCTTTGCGACGCTCTGTTCGCATTGAGGGTGAAACCTCTTCCGTCACAGACGAAGAGGCCGATGCCTACTTTGCCAGTCGGCCGCGACAGAGCCAGATCGGTGCGTGGGCCAGCCAGCAGTCGCGGCCGCTCGAAGGGCGTTTCGAACTGGAGAAGCAGGTGGCGCTCTATGCCGCCAAATACGCCATCGGCCGTATTCCCCGGCCGGAATACTGGTCCGGTATTCGTGTAAAGCCACTGCGTATCGAGTTCTGGCAGGACGGTGCCTTTCGTCTCCATGACCGCCTGGTTTACAGCCGGCAAGGCGACCACTGGTCGACGATGCGGCTGTATCCGTAACCCTGGCTGCGATAAGGCGGCGGACGGGCGTCGGGCATGGACCGGGCAACGCCCGAACGGAAAAGGTTTTGAGGTGGTAGCCTATGAATAAGCCTCAGGTCGAAGAGCCGTCGCCGGCTATTCCTGCACCACAGTCCGGCAGTGAACGTGCCGCAAGGCTGATGCATATCGCGACCTATGCTTCGGTCGCGACCGCCGCGGGCCTGGTGTTGCTGAAACTGGGGGCCTGGTGGGTGACTCATTCCGTCACCCTGTTGTCGACATTGGTGGATTCGCTCCTCGACGTCGCGGCGTCGATCCTGAATCTGCTGGCGGTCAAGGCCGCTCTAACGCCTGCGGACAGGGAACACCGCTTCGGGCACGGCAAGGCCGAACCTCTGGCCGGGTTGGGGCAGTCGGCGTTCATTGGCGGTTCGGCGGTCTTTCTGCTGCTTGAAGTCGGACAACGCTTTCTGGAACCGCGCGAAGTCCATGCCACGAATATCGGCATTGCCGTGATGGTTCTTTCCATTGTGGTAACCTTCGTACTGACGCGTTTCCAGAAGTATGTCGTTCGTGAGACGGGATCTCTCGTCATCGCGTCTGATGCGCTTCATTATTCCATGGATATTCTGGTGAACATCAGCGTTATCGTCGCGCTGGTTCTGGTTGCCCAGTTCGGCTGGCTGTACGCCGACCCTGTTTTCGGTCTCGGAATCGGTCTATATATTTTGTGGAGCGCCTGGAGAATTATGCGCACTTCCCTCGATAGTTTGATGGACCGGGAACTGGACGATGGAGAGCGCGATAAAATCAGCAGTATCATCCTCGCGAACGGGGAGGTCCTGGGTATTCATGACTTGCGGACCCGATCATCCGGCCCGCAGACCTTTATTCAATGTCACCTCGAGCTGGATGGTCGGATGTCCCTGCTTGCCGCGCATTCCGTGACCGACCGGATCGAGGCAGAGCTGATGGCGGCTTACCCTTCAGCAGAGATTCTGTTCCATCAGGACCCTCGTGGTGTCGAGGCATTGTCGGGAAGATCCAGCGGTTCTGGGGAACCTTCGCAAGAGCGTTGATTTGAGTCATACTCGAAAGCGCGGCATCGCCATAGAGTGAACCTTATAGGAACCGAACCTTACGAATTGATTGGAGAGCGGAATGGGCCTGTCCAAAGTGCTAGCGATTGTTGATGGAACGCCAGCGGGGGCGCATGCTCTCACGACGGCTCTGAATTTGGGGCGACGCTTCTCCTGCCGCATCGATGTTCTCCATGTCGAAATCGATCCCGAAGCCTCGATCCCGATTCTTGGTGACGGGATGTCCGGAACAGTTGTTGCCCAGATGATCGACAGCCTGCGTGAGACATCGGAAGCCAGACGCATAGAGGCGTCTCGCATGTTTGATGAGCTTTGCGTGGCCAAGGGCGTGCCGGTGGTTGAAGCCAGCGAGCCGCTCAAAGACGGCAGTTTCGGAGTCAGCTTTTCTCATATCGTCGGCGTTGAAGCGGACGAGGTTTCCAGCCGCGGGCGTCTCGCGGATCTGATTGTTCTGGCGCGGCCTGCAGCGGACAGCGAGCTTGATCTGTCGCCGAGTGTGGATGCTGCTCTTTTCAATACCGGGCATCCGGTGCTGGTGGTTTCCGCTGCACCTCCCGAGAAACTGCTTGAGACTGTCGCCATTGCCTGGGACGGTTCCAGAGAAGCGGCTCGCGCAGTGACCGTGGCGCTCCCGTTCTTGAAGCAGGCCAGCAAAGTCTTTGTTGTTACGGCAGGCAGCACATCGGTCATGTCCGCGCCCAGCCAACTGGCGAATTTTCTTGTCGGGCATGGGATTAGCGCAAAGATCTGGGCCTTTACCCCGGATGACAAACCGACCGGCAAGGCAATTCTGGCGGAAACCGAAAAGGCGGGTGCCACCCTGATGGTGATGGGCGGTTACGGACACAGCCGGTTCAGGGAAATGGTTCTCGGCGGTGTAACCCGCACGGTACTGAACGAGGCTGATCTGCCCGTGTTCATGGCGCATTAGAAGCTGCTCATCGTGCCCTGGCATTGCAAGTAATCGAGGACGACAGAATGACATTGAGAAAAGTGCGGATGGAGTTGGCGCGCGACCAGGATTTTCCTCAAGGCAGCGCCGCGCACGGCTACGAATTCACGGCGCCCCTGACGGCCGAAGGCTACATAGACGCCGAGGCGTGGCGTAAGGACCGCCGGCAATGCACGGTTCGGCGGTTCTGGGCCGGGGAAGACGACCAGTCAGGGCACCTGATCCGTACACAGGGCCGTTCCTGGGTTTTCCACTATGATATCTCGACCGGGGACGCAACCAACCGTGCCGCTGTCAATGCTGATGTGGTCAGGGAGCCCGGTGACGATGAAGCCGGTTTCAAATTCGATCATCACGTTTTTCGCGTGGGTGAATATGTTTCGGTCCACGAGCAGGATGGTTCGATGCGTACTTTTCGGGTGACGAAGGTCGGGCTGGCTCCCTCTGTCTCCGCGAGTTGAGGTGGATCACTCCTTTCGCCTGTCTGTCTGATATCGGTGACTGTTGTCCGATTGTCGAAACCCTGTCGCCGGCGTGTTTGAAGCTCCCGTATTGCGGTTTGCCGTCGTCAAGCCAGGTCCGTTGCGAGAAAGCTTGCCGCAGCGGTCTCTCTTGGCTGGCACTTGCCGGGGGATTGGGTAATATTCGCTCATGGCAGTAGATTCCGATAGAAAAACCATGATCCTGACCGGCGCAAGCCGGGGAATCGGGCACGCGACCGTCAAGCGTTTTAGCAATGAGGGGTGGCAGATCATCACCTGTTCGCGGGACATCATTCCCGTGGAATGCCAACGTGATCCGAACTGGACACACCACATCACGGCCGATCTCGCGCAACCCGGAAGCACGGAATCCTTTGTCGAAGAGGCGACGGAACTGCTCGGCGACGGGCCGCTGCACGCGTTGGTCAACAATGCAGCCGTATCGCCCAAGACGCCCTTCATGGAACGCCTTGGTTGCCTGAACGGTGATGTCGCCACCTGGCGGGAAGTTTTCGAGCTCAATTTCTTCACGCCACTGATGCTGGCCCGGGGCTTTGCCGCACACCTGGGGCGCGGCGCCGGGGCTGTGGTCAACATCACCTCGATTGCCGGTCATGGCGTACATCCCTTCGCGGGGTCCGCCTATTCAACCTCGAAGGCGGCGTTGTCGGCCCTGACGCGCGAGTTGGCGGTCGAAATGGCTGGCCTGGGAGTTCGGGTGAATGCCGTCGCGCCGGGCGAAATCGAGACCGATATGGTCGGTGAGGAATATGAGACGCTTATTCCGCGCATTCCCATGCAGCGGATGGGCGCACCTTCGGAAGTGGCTTCCGCGGTCTTTCAGCTCTGCACGGCAGACTTCGGTTACGTGACCGGGACGGAGATCTTCGTTACCGGCGGCCAGCATCTCTATTAAGGTGAGTTTCGGGGCCTGCACCCGGAGCAGATCCGGTTCCGATGGAATCGCCGCAAGCGATCCGCCGTTCCGGTGAATCTGCTCCAGCCATACGATCCGATCCAGGGTCCGATCGTAAAGTCAGGGAGTGATCGTCAGGCAATGCGGGCGCGCAGGCCCAACAGCCAGTTCAGCTGGCCGCGCGTCTGATCGATGTCGTGGTCAAGCCACGCGGTCAGATGTCCCCGGTCTTTGTGGTGTTGTGCCCGCAGCGTGGACGAGCGGTCGAGCTGCCGCTGAAAGAGCTCGTGCAGAATATCAATTTGAATCAACTGGTCTTCTTTGGACAGAAGATGGAGAAAGCGCATCTTCAGCGCCACGATCAGCTTGCTGATATCATTGATCGGGGCGCGCGAGTTCGATTTGAGCAGGCGCTGGATTTCGGCCAGTCCAGCTTCGGTCACCGCGAGCAGGGGAGGATCCTGCGGTGTCTCGCTCGCCAAGGGAGCGATGAGCCGTTCGACCCGGAGAACTTCAAGCGGCGTGCCCACCAGATCGAGGGATGGCCCGATTATGTGGCTCGTGAATTGTTTGGCTTCCTGCGCCAATGCGGCATAGCTCAGCGGCGCCTCGGTGAGGCAGCCGAGCGCGAGAAGCCGCATGGCTTCAGTCGGAACGAGTGTATTGTCGCGATACATCGGCAGTTATTCCCTCTGGAGAGACCAAACATAGTGCGTTTGACGTAGTTTGTCCAGTATGTGTTATTGAGACGCATTCGCAATATTGTCTGTTATCCTAACTTCGCGGCCTTTCTGAACGCACGGAAGATTATCTTTCTGTCCAGGCTTAGCGGGGTGGGGCGGGCGGTAGCGACCCCGGAACCGCCCGCCCGTGCGCCCCAATCCCGGCCTGTCAGCTTTGCTGGATACCGCGCAGGCGGTCGTTTCTTCGGCGCAGAAACTCCAGAACCGTCATCAGAACCACTGAGAAGAGGATGAGCATGGTTGCCACGGTCAGGATTGTTGGGCTGATCTGTTCGCGGATACCGGCTTCCCGCCAGATCACATCGCCTTTGATGGTATCGAGTTTTGCGAAAGCACGGTTAATACTCTCAGGTGTGTCGAGAACTTCGTAGATCTAATCCTGGGGAACGTCGTCGGCCATCAGGGCCCATTCCAGATCCATTACCGTGCCTTTTACACACTGGGATCCCCAGCACACGCTAATAGTCGCATCTCACACCGACACTTCGTTTCCGATCGCGCTATGGGGTTGGAAGGCCCGACCAGACGATGAAGTGAAGCCCTGCTAAGTTGTCGTCAGCCCGGCGACATGCCACGCAAGCGTTCGGAACGGCGGCGCAGCACTTCCACCACCGTCAGCAGCAGAATCGAGATCACAACCAGGATGGTCGCCACTGCCAGAATTGTCGGGCTGATCTGCTCGCGCAGGCCGGTGAACATCTGCCAGGGCAGCGTCTTCTGCCCCGCCGAACCGACGAACAGAACCACAACGACCTCGTCAAACGAGGTGATGAAGGCGAACAAGCCGCCGGAGATCACGCCTGGCAGGATCAGCGGCATCTGCACCTTGAAAAAGGTGGTGACGGGATTGGCGCCCATATTGGCGGCAGCCCGGGTCAGAGACTTGTCAAAGCCGACCAGTGTGGCCGTTACCGTGATGATAACAAAGGGAATACCGAGAGCTGCATGCGCCAGCACCACACCGATATAGGTGCCCTGCAGGCCGATGCGGGAATAGAAGAAATACATGCCGGCGGCCGAAATGATCAGCGGCACAATCATCGGCGAGATCAGGATCGCCATAATCGCGCGCCGGAACGGCACATGCGGCTGCGACAGGCCGATGGCGGCCAGCGTGCCGAGCGAAACCGAGATCAGCGTCGCCGCGGGCGCAATCCGCACCGAATTTTTCAGCGCCTGTTGCCAGTCGGGATTGGTGAAGAAATCGCGGTAATGCTTGAGCGAATAACCCGACGGGTCGAACGACAGCATCGCCGGCGTGAAAGTGAAAAAGTTTTCGGCATTGAAGCTCAGCGGCATCACCGTGAGGATAGGCGCAATCAGGAAAAAGAAGATCGCCCCGCAGATGAACTTGAACGTGTTGTGCCACAACACCTGGCCCGGTGTCGCATAGATCGGCGTGCTGGCGCGGTAGCTGCCGGTAGAGAGCCAGTAGGTCATCCAGCCAAGCACGAAGCCCACAACCAGGCCGCCGACAACGCCGCCGGTCCCGGCGAGCAGCAGGCCAACGATTGCGAACAGGACGGTCGCAGCGGCGATGCCGGTGCGCTTGGAGGGGACATAGGTTGCAAGCACCCAGGCAAGGGCCACGCCGCAGACGGCGCCAATGGCAGTTCCTGCGAGCGGCAAACCGTTTGTCGTACCGACGAGAAAGCCGAAACCGGCGCCGGCGAGCGCCATGATCGGCAACACGAAGCGGATGAGGTCGACTGCAGGCTTTTTGAATTTGCGCATTGGTCTATCCCAGGCTCACATTGTCGATGCCCACGATGCGGTCATAGACCCAGTAGAGCAACAGCACGACCGCCAGCAGAATCGTCCCCAGTGCGGCCGCGAGGCCCCAGTTGAGCGAGGACGAAATGTGGTAGGCGATCCGGTTGGAAATGAAGGTGCCCGTCGTGCCGCCCACCAGTTCGGGTGTGATGTAGTAGCCGATGGACAAGATGAAGACGAGGATCGATCCGGCGCCGATACCCGGCACCGACTGCGGGAAATAGACCCGCCAGAAAGTGGTCCAGTCTGTGGCGCCGAGCGATTTGGCGGCGCGCACATAGGTTAGCGGAATGGTCTTCATCACCGAATAGAGCGGCAGGATCATGAATGGCAGCAGGATATGTGTCATTGCGACGATGGTGCCGAACTGATTATTGATCATCACCAGCCGGTCCCCGTTGCCGACCAGGCCAAGCCAGACCAGAATGTCGTTGATGACGCCCTGTTGCTGCAGCAATACCTTCCAGGCCGATGTCCGCACCAGCAGCGAGGTCCAGAACGGCAACAGCACCAGGATCAGCAGCAGGTTCGATGTTCTCAGCGGCAAGTTCGACAGCAGATAGGCGATCGGGTAACCGAGAAGGATGCACGAACCCATGATTACCATGCTCATGAACATGGTGCGCCCGAACAACAGCATGTAGATCTGCTGGTTTGCGGGCTGCTTCTCAACGCCGGCAGGGGTCAGTTGCAAATCCACCGAGGAAAGAAAATAGCCGGCGCTGTAGGGCGAGGAGAAGGCCTTGATGGTGCCCCAGATTTCGGCGTTGCCCCAGTTCTTATCGATGCCCACGAACTGCGCCTGGAGTGAGACTGACTCAAACCCGTCTACCGCGCCGTCGGCCTTTGTGAGCATATCGGACCCTGGGCCGGTATATGAAGTGATGGCCGTTGCCGGTTGCTTGATCAGGTCGCGATACAGCATCGTGTAGATGAAATCCTCAGGCTGTTCCTCAGCCAGAACATCATTCTTGGTGACGACAATACGTTGCCAGGACTTCCATGCCGAAGCGGTCTCAGGCAGTACATCGGCCACGCCGGGCGATTCCATGATGGCCACCCAGACGGCGGGATCAGCCCATTTCGGGTCGAGGGTCTTGAATTGTTTGGTGTAGCCGTTGGTGTCCATACGACCGATCCCGCGGCCGGTCTTGCGCAAGAGCGACGACATGCCGGTGGTCTCGTAATTAAGGCGAGACCCGAGCCGCGTATGGGTCTTGAATTCCTTCGCCTCGGACAAATCCACGTAAAGCGCCGCATAAACATCTTCACTCGGCGCGGCAGCGTTGCCGCCGTCGTAGTCCCAGTCATTCAGGGCTATGACGGTACGTGGAACGGTTTCTGACACGATCTCGTTTTCGACCGAACGGAACAACATGTCAGCGATCGGTGCGATGAAGCTTATCAGCACAAACAGCAGCAATGGCGCAATCAACGCCAGAGCCCGCAATTTCTGCCGGCGAAGCGCAATTTGCAGGCTCTTCTTCAACGGGGTGCCGTCAGCAGACAGCATAGGGCCGGCTGAGGGGCTGTTCGTGGCTTCGGTCATTGGGCCGGCTCCGTCCTGCTGTCGCGTCAAACCTGCTGTCGCGTCAAATCAAATCGCATGCTTGGCTTGGAAGGGGCCGCCAGGCGGCCCCTTCCGGTCTTTCAACGATTACTGGGCGAGCCAGGCCTGGAACTTGGCATCCAGGTCATCGCGGTAATCAGCCCACCATGTGTAGTTGTACAGGAAGGTGTTTTTCGCATTGGCCGGATCGGTCGGCATGTGCGGACCCATCTCGATGCCGAGACTGGCATGCATGCCAACCAGCGGCGCGGACGACTTGCGAGCCGGACCATAGGAGATGTACTTGGCCTGGTCTGCCAGACGCTGTGTATCGGTGGCAAACATCAGGAAATCCTTGACGCGCGCCAGACGATCGGCGGGCAGGCCAGCGGGGATGATCCAGCCATCCAGATCGAACACCTGAGCGTCCCAGAGCATGGCGACCGGCTGTTTTTGCTCTTCGATCAAGCTGAAGAGACGGCCGTTATAGGTTGAACCCATGACGACTTCGCCGTCGGCCAGCAACTGCGGCGTATCAGCGCCGGCAGACCACCAGACGACCTGGTCCTTGATTGTGTCGAGCTTGGCCAAGGCACGGGCCTGGCCTTCTTCTGTTGACAGCACATCATAGACGTCGTCCTTGGCGACGCCATCGCAAAGCAGGGCCCACTCCACGTTGTTGATAGGACGCTTTTCCAGCGAGCGCTTGCCGGGATACTTCTTCAGATCAAACACGTCGCAGATACTGGTCGGAGGTGTGTCGCCCACCATGTCGGTGCGGTAGCCGAAAGTGGTCGAATAGACGATCTGCGGGATGTAGCAACCGCTGACGATCAGGTCGCCAAAATCTTCCGAAGCCGGTGTGCCGTCAGGTGCGGGGGCCAGCAATTCGTCGGGGTCATATTCCATCGCCAAGCCTTCATCGCAAAGGCGGATGGCATCGGCCGCCACAACGTCGACCAGGTCCCAGGTGATGTTGCCGGCTTCATTCATGGCCCGCAGTTTTGCCACGGCCTCGGCGGAGCTTTCGTCCCAGATCACCTCCACCTCGGGATGCATCGCCTTGTAGGGATCGGCGTAGGCATCGATCTGGCTTTTCTGGTAGGCGCCGCCCCAGCTGACGATAGACATGCTGTCAGCCATCTTGGCATCCTGGGCATGAACGCCGGTGGTCGCCAGCGCGGCTCCACACATCAGGATTGCGAGTTTGAATTTCATGATTGTTCTCCTTGTTTGGACACCCGTTTATGGTTCCCCCAAGGATCGGGCAGTCACTTGGGGGTATGATCTATGGCTCAGGCGTCGAGCGCGCGGCAGTCCTGCGGACGCCAGCCAATCTCGATAATTTCACCTGGCTTGAGGCGGCGCTGATCAGGAGCGTTGCGGGTTTTGACGATGAAATCGTCGTTTCCCGCAACTCGCAGCCGCGTGCGATAAATATCACCCATGTAGATGAACTCCAGCACTTCAGCCTTCAGCGTGTGGGCGTCTGGAAGCAGCCGTTCACGGTTGAACTCGACCCGCTCGGGGCGAATGGAGACCAAGGTCCTGTCGCCGATGTTGCTGACATTGACGGGAACGGTATCAATGAGGTCCCCATTGTCAAGGCGGACAACGGCGAGGTCATCGCTGATCTGTTCGACCTTGCCCATCAGCGTGTTGTTCTCTCCGATAAATTGAGCCACGAAGCTGTTGCGCGGCTGCTCATAGAGTTCGTCCGGCGGTGCCAGCTGCTGGATGCGGCCATCCTCGAACACGGCGACCCTGTCCGACATGGTGAGCGCCTCGGTCTGGTCATGGGTCACATAGACAACCGTGATGCCGAGATTGTCAGCGATATGCTTGATCTCGAATTGCATGTGTTCACGCAACTGCTTGTCGAGCGCGCCGAGCGGCTCGTCCATCAGCACCAACTCGGCCTCGAACACCAGCGCGCGCGCCAAGGCGATGCGCTGCTGCTGGCCACCCGACAATTGCGCCGGCCGCCGGCCGCCGAAATTACCCATCTGGACCATATCGAGAGCGCGCTGAACCTTTGTCTCGCGTTCACTCTTTCCGATCTTGCGGACCTCAAGGGGAAAGGAAAGGTTTTCGGCCACAGTCATGTGCGGGAACAAGGCGTAGTTCTGGAATACCATGCCGATGCCGCGCTTGTGCGGGGGGATATTGTTGATCTCCTTGCCGCCCAACGTGATTGCACCGTTGGTGGCAGTCTCAAAACCTGCCAGCATCATCAGGCATGTGGTCTTACCGGACCCGGAGGGGCCAAGCATGGTCAGGAATTCCCCTTTCGCTATGGAAAGATTAAGATCCTTAACGACGAGATTTTCCCCGTCATAGCTTTTCTGCACGCCGTCGAATACGACAAACCTGTCATCCGTGTTGGTTGATACCAAAGCACGCCCCCTAACTTATTGCGGGCTGTTTCGCCCATCCCCTGATCTTTGGCCCAAACAACTGATTGTTTAGAAACCACCTAGTCTATTGATTTGGCACCTCATTGAGGGTGCTCTTTATCGTTACAGATAGCGGCAAGGCTGTCCACCCGCACAACGTATTTGAATCGGCAATATGCAAATCGGTAATAACGCCCAAGTCCTGCTGCTCCTTCTATATATAAATAACACTCAAAAAACTATATACAGATAACACTCAAAACGTTTCTTTTGTAAATACAGATTATGATCATTTATTACAAAGTGATGGCCGGCTTCGCGATCGAGCGAAACGGGAAAGCCAAAAATTATCCTGCTGTGTTGGTGTCAGAACTGATTCTGCCTTAGAAAAACGTTTAATCACCTCGCGCTATGCTGGCACCGTTGATCTCGCGCAACAATTTGCGCTTCATGGCAGCTTCGTAATCGCTGAAATCGGCGGCGATCGCGACGAAGGCGCCAGGTCCGTGAACCACTTCCGCCCGATAATAGGCAACGGGATCCGGGTCGGCGCCCTGGATTACGAGTCCGTTTACGGTGACATTGGAGAAATCGAAGTTCCGGTAGGCAAGCGCCGGAGCGAAGCCTTCATTGTTGACACCGTCGCCGGAGACGTCGATTACCGAGCGGGTGCAGTCGAGCGGCGCCTTGCGCAGCCGGGTGGCAGCATAGCCCAGGGCATAACCCAGCGCGGTGGGGAATTCGTAATGGGCTCTTTGGTGCGCTTCGATGCGGTCCGCGAAGGTAGAAATGTCAGAGTCAGCGGCAAGCAGCGACCACGAGGTAATGTCTACCTGCTGGTCGCGGCCGCTCCATTCCAGCGCCGTCACCTGAATGCCTCCGGCGGCGACAATCGAGCGGCGCACCGCCGGATCGCGAAGTGCGCGGGCCAAGCCACCGGTCTGCAGAGCGAATTCGTCAGCGTCAACACTGGAAGACACATCCAACGCCAGCACAAGCGAAAGTCCGCAAAGTGGCCGAGCAACCGCTTGCGGCTGCATGATAACCATGAATGTGAAGAGAAACCCCGTGAAAACGGCTGGTATGGCTGGAACCCGGATGTTCTGAATCTCCCTCTTTGGGGTACTGCATCGGCCTGAAGGCCACAGATGAGTTTCATGGATCATGCCGCAAGCGACCCGAAAAACCAGATGTGGTGAAATTCAATGGCATGCGATCATGCCGCGGCGAACGGTTGACCATGCCCCCGACCCTCGGCCTGATAGTGTTCAATCCGGCACGCAACGATCTTTGCCGGAATGCCACAGACGCGGGCAGCTTGCGCCTTTCACCCATCAGAACCAGCTTGGGCTCGAAGACCAGCGCGCGGGCGACGGCGACCCTCTGGGCCTGGCCGCCGGACAACTGCGCGGGCCGGCGCCCGGCAAAGCCACCGAGCTGAACCATGTCCAGCGCGCGTTCCACAGGTTTGGTGACATCTTCCCGGCTCATTTTCCTCACGTTGAGGGGATAAGCGTGATTCTCTGCCACGGTCATGTGGGGAAAAAGGGCGTAGTTCTGAAACATCATGCCGATATCGCGCTTATGCGGCGGCACGTTGTTGATTGACTCGCCATCCAGGATGATTTTGCCGTGTGTGGCAGTCTCGAATCCTGCCAGCATCATGAGGCAGGTCGTTTTGCCAGAGCCGGACGGTCGGTAACGAATTCGCCCTTGGCTATATCGAGATTTAAATTCTTGACGACCAGCGTTTCGCCGTCATGGCTCTTCTGAACCTCCTCGAATCGTACGAGGATTTCGTTGTTCTTCGCCACCATTCAGCCCTGTCCATGCCGATATTCTGGCGGGTCGCTTGATGACATTTTCTGCCTTGCGCCCGCTCTGTTGCGATTATGCTACGACAAAAAAAAGCCGGTTAACAGCCCCTTGCTCAATTTTGTTGCGATGCAATAAGCTCTGCGGCGGGAAAATTTCAACATGAGACGTTGTCAGTGCGGAAGTGTTTCCCGCAGAACGTCAGGGGTGTGCGGGTTATTAATTCAGGAAAATTTTCGCGCGTAAGAGGCAGAATATGTTGATTTTTTTTCCGCGCCTCCTGTCTCAATCAGGCCGCCCGATCGAGATTCAATTCCTGCCATATGGCCAGAAGAGCCTTTATCAACCGGTCGATGTCTTCATCGCTGTGCAGCGGAGAGGGGGTCAGGCGCAGGCGCTCCGTACCGCGCGGCACCGTCGGATAGTTGATCGGCTGGACATAGATGCCGTAGTCGTCCAGCAGCGTGTCGGTTACGCGGCGGCATAAGACCGGATCGCCGACGGCGACGGGAACGATGTGGCTCTGGGAAGGCATGACCGGCAGGCCGGCCGCAAGCAGGCGTGCCTTGACGATAGCCGCTTTTTCTTGATGGCGCTCGCGCTCGATACTGCTGGATTTTAGGTGCTTGATGCTGGCACAGGCCCCGGCCGCAACCGCCGGTGGCAGGGCCGTGGTGAAAATAAAGCCCGAGGCAAAACTTCTGACGAAATCGACCAGTGCATCGGAGGCGGCGATATAGCCGCCGAAAACACCGAAAGCCTTGCCCAGAGTGCCTTCTATGACCGTCAGGCGGTCCATGACGCCTTCGCGTTCGGCGATACCGCCGCCGCGCGGGCCGTAAAGCCCGACCGCATGAACTTCGTCCAGATATGTCATGGCGCCGTGCTTGTCGGCGACATCGCATAGCTCGGCGATCGGCGCGACGTCGCCATCCATCGAGTAGACCGATTCAAAGGCGACGAGTTTCGGTCTGCCCGGCTCTATCTCGCTTAACAGTCGGTCCAGATCCTCCGGATCGCTATGCTTGAAAATCTTCCGTTCCGCACGGCTGTGCCGGATGCCTTCGATCATTGAAGCATGGTTCGATGAATCGGAGAGGACCACGCAGTCGGGCAGGCGGCTTGCCAGGGTGCCCAGTGCCGCCCAGTTCGAAACGTAGCCGGAGGTGAAAAGCAGCGCCGCTTCCTTGCCGTGCAGGTCGGCGAGTTCGCGCTCCAGCAGGACATGGTAGTGGTTCGTGCCCGAAATATTGCGTGTGCCGCCCGCGCCCGCGCCGCAGCGGTCCACGGCCTCATGAAAGGCCGCCAGTACGTCGGGATGCTGTCCCATTCCCAGATAGTCGTTGGAACACCAGACCGTGACATCGTCCTGGCCGCTGTCGCGGTAGCGCGTTGCCTTGGGGAATTTTCCGGCCTGTCGTTCGAGTTCGGCGAATACCCGGTAACGGCCTTCGGACTTCAGGCCCGAAACGGCATCGGCGAAGAAGCCTTCATAATCCATGAATATCGTCCTTAAGCATCCGGACGGTCATTATAGCTTGTAGCTATTCTCCGTCCAACAATCATCGGTCTTGAGCGCATCGAAAAACCGCCAGCCACGCGGATCAATCCGTGTTCTCTGCGCGGGAATACACAGTTTTTCTTTCACTGTCGCCGTGTCCGAAAGTCGCAGCCTTTGCAGGGGCATCACAACGCCTGAGCCAGCCAGCCGCCTGAATCCGGTGCCGATGGCCGGGATACTCACGAGCCGGCAGTTGTCGGAACTGCGCCTGGGGAGCGTCGTCGACGAAATTTCCCCAGGCGTGCAACAAACCCAATGGGACTGCCCCGCAGTCTGGAATGCAGTATCAGGGTTCCAGATCAGATCCGGTTTAGTGAGCCGGCGCGGCGGCGTCCTGAGCCAACCAGTCTGCGGTCTCCTCAAGGGCTTTGCCGAAGCTTTCAAGCATCTCGTCCACCTGACTTTCGGTGATGATCAGCGGCGGTGAGAAGGCAATGCTGTCACCCAGATTCCGCAGAATCAAACCGTGTGCCTGGGCACGCTCAACAAGGTAGCCGCCAACTTGGCCGATCGGATCGAAGGTTGCTTTGGTGCCCTTGTCGGCGACCAGCTCGACGGCGGCGATCAGGCCGACGCCCCGGACTTCACCGACAAAGGGGCGGTCGGCGAAGTGCCGCAGGCCGGCCTGCAGATGCGCGCCCACCTGTTTGGCGTGAGCGAAGATATTACGCTCTTCGTAGATTTTCAGGGTCTCAAGAGCGACGGCGGCGCTGACCGGATTGCCGGCGTAGGTATAGCCATGCCCGAAGGTGCCGATCCTGGCCGAATTGTCGGCGAGGGCCTGGTAGACCTTGTCCGCGATCATAACCGCGGAAATCGGCAGGTAGGATGAGCTGAGGGCCTTGGCCATGACCATGATGTCCGGCTTCATGCCGAAGGTTACCGAGCCGAAAGCCTCGCCTGTACGGCCGAATCCGCAGATCACCTCGTCGGCGATCAGCAGGACGTCGTATCTGGTCAGGACTGCCTGGATTTTCTCCCAGTAAGTTGCCGGCGGCACGATCACGCCTCCCGCTCCCATGACCGGCTCTGCAATAAAGGCGGCGACAGTTTCCGGGCCTTCGTCGAGGATCATCTTTTCCAGATCGGCGGCCATCCGGGTTGCAAAGTCTTCCTCGCTCTCGCCTTCAAGGCCGAAGCGGTAGTAATGCGGGCAGCTGGTATGAAGAATGTTGGCGATCGGCAGGTCGAAATCCCGATGGTTGGCCGGCAGGCCGGTCAGGCTGCCCGATGCCACCGTAACGCCGTGATAACCCTTGATTCGGCTGATGATTTTCTTTTTGGCCGGCCGCTCCATGGCGTTGTTGTAATACCAGACGAACTTGACCACGCTGTCATTGGCTTCAGAGCCGGAGTTCGCGTAAGCGACTTTTGACATCTTGACCGGCGCCATTTCGATCAGCTTTTCAGCCAGATCGACACTGGGGATAGAGACCTTGTGGTTGAAGGTGTGATAGTAGGGCAGTTCCCGCATCTGCCTGGTTGCCGCCTCGATCAGGCGTTCTTCGCCAAAACCCAGGGACGTGCACCACAAACCGGCCATACCCTCGATATAGGCTTTTCCCTGATCATCGTAGACGTGAATGCCTTTTCCCTTGACGATCACCATCGGGCCTTCCGCTTCGTGTTTGCGGGCATTGGTATAGGGGTGAAGGTGGTAGGCGACATCGCGGCTGGCGGTCGAATTGGGCAGTGAACTCATTGAATTCTCCAGAAGTTCGGCGCCTGCGATGTGGCGTCGTTGGTTTACATTCAGGCTTGCGATTCCCCGTAGCAGGAATTAGAGCAGGGCCTCGCCTCGGAGTGTTCGGCTTTGATTTACGGTGGCTTGAGCCGAGAAGCTTGTTTCTTCGTACATCAGCGTACTAGGCTGACCGCTATCAGAAGTTGGCCGGTGTCTGCAAGTGGCTTATGGTCACGGACCGGTTGTCGCTTCTCATCCAATTGACGGTCGAAACAGAACCAGCAGGGGATTTAAACATGGGCTTAAAACGTAGCCTGATCGCAGTTGCCAGTGTTGCGGCGATCTGCTTCGCGTCTGGCGTGCAGGCAAAAACATTCAAGTGGGCTTTCCAGGGCGATGCACAATCGCTGGATCCTCATACTCTGAACGAAACATTCACGCTCGGTTTTCTGAGCAATGTATACGAAGGCCTGGTCAAACGCGGCCCGGATCTTCAGATCATTCCGGGGCTCGCCGAAAGCTGGGAACTTCTCGATCCCAATCATTGGCGGTTTACGCTGAGAAAAGGCGTCAAGTTCCATAACGGCAATGACTTCAATGCCGACGATGTTCTCTTCACCTTCGAGCGCGCCAGTAAAGATGGCTCGGACATGAAGGGCAAAATCGGGGCGGACACCAAGGTTGTAAAAGTCGATGACTTTACCGTCGACTTCGTCACCACGCAGCCGAATCCCATTCTTTACTACGAGTGGGACAATGTGCTGATCATGGACAAGGAGTGGTCCGAGGAGCACGACGCAACCAGTCCGACCGACGTGACCAAGGACAGCGAGAACTACGCGGCTTTCCACGCGAACGGCACGGGTCCGTTTGTGATCGCAAGCCGCGAGACCGATGTCCGGACGGTTTTCAAACCTAATCCGGCATGGTGGGGCGAGGTCAAGCACAACGTTACCGAAGGTATCTTCACGCCGATTTCATCCGATGCTACTCGTGTTGCCGCGTTGCTTTCCGGCGAAATCGACATGATGTATCCGATTCCCGTGCAGGACATCCGCCGGATCGAGTCCAATGCCGGTACCTCGACGCTGACCGGACCTGAACTGCGGACGATCTTCCTGGGCATGGACCAGTTGCGTGATGAGCTGCTCTACTCCAACATCAAGGGCAAGAATCCGTTCCAGGACCAGCGCGTGCGCGAGGCATTCTACAGAGCCATCGACATTGAGACGATTCGCAAGAAGATCATGCGTAATCTCTCGACGCCGTCCGCCATTATGATTTCGCCGTTCCTGTTCTCCAAGTCGTCGAAATACGAGCGTCTCGGATACGACCCCGAAGCTTCGAAGGCACTGCTGTCCGACGCCGGCTATCCTGACGGCTTCGAGTTGAGCATGGATTGCCCGAATAACCGCTATGTTAACGACGAGGCAATCTGTCAGGCAGTGGTTTCGATGCTGGCCAAGGTCGGTGTCAAGGTCGATCTGCTGGCTCAACCGAAAGCGCAGTATTTCAAGAAGGTTCTGGCTTTCGATACCAGCTTTTACCTGTTGGGCTGGACTCCAGGCAGCTTTGATAGCCACAACGCGTTGAACAACCTGCTGACTTGTCGCCACGATCCGAGCGTTCGCGCCAAGTTCAATCTCGGTGGCTATTGCAATCCCAAGGTCGATGCCCTGACGGACGAGGTGCTGGTCGAAACCGATCCGGCGGTGCGCGACAGCAAGATCGAAGAAGCTTTCGATATTGTGATTGAGGATGTGGGGTATCTTCCGCTGCATCAGCAGGGACTGGCTTGGGCCAAGAAAGACTCGGTTGAGCTGGTTCAGCGTGCCGACAACCAGTTCATGCTGAATTTCGTCCAGGTCAAGTGACGTTAGAAAGACAGCTTTGAAACCTCCGGCCTTTCTGGTTTGTCCGGGCGTCCTCTCGTAGAGGTGCCTTTGACAGCCAGAAAGGCCGGACGTTATTTTCCGACACGGCCGCGTTTCGCGCGGCTGTGGACTTAGATCCGGGTATCCATGATCGGCTTTATCTTCAAGCGGTTCTTTCAATCGTTCATCGTAATGTTTCTGGTCGCGCTTCTGGCCTTTACGATGTTCAATTTTCTCGGCGATCCGGTCAATCAGATGGTGGGGATCGATACCACTGCTGCCGATCGGGATGCCCTGCGTGATCGACTGGGCTTGAACGACCCGCTGTTCGAGCAGTTCGGCCGTTTTCTCGGCAATGCCGTTCAGTTCGAATTCGGGCAGTCCTATCAGCACAAGCGTCCAGTGGCCGGACTGATCCTGGATCGCATGCCCGCCACACTGGAACTCAGTTTTCTTGCCGCGATTTTTGCGCTGGCTGTTGGTGTGCCGATGGGGGTCTATACCGGTCTCCATCGCAATTCAGTGATCTCGAAGATTTTCATGACCGTATCTCTGGTCGGTATTTCCTTGCCGACCTTTCTGATCGGAATTCTCCTGATTTTCATCTTTTCCGTTCAGCTGCAGTGGCTGCCCTCCTTCGGTCGGGGCGAGGTGGTGGATCTCGGCTTCTGGCGAACGGGTTTGCTGACAACGTCCGGCTGGAAAGCGATCATCATGCCCGCCGTGACCCTGGGGCTTTTTCAGATGACCCTGATCATGCGGCTGGTCCGTTCCGAGATGCTTGAGGTTCTGCGCACCGACTATATCAAGTTTGCCCGCGCCCGCGGTCTTTCCAGCCGGGCGATCAATTTCGGACATGCGCTCAAGAACACGCTGGTGCCGGTCATTACCATTGCCGGATTGCAGATCGGTTCGCTGATCGCCTTCGCGATCATTACCGAAACCGTGTTTCAATGGCCGGGCCTGGGACTGATGTTCCTGCAGGCGATCCAGGTCGTCGATATTCCGATCATGGCAGCCTATCTGATGCTGATCGCCTTCTTCTTCGTCATGATCAACCTGATCGTGGATATGCTCTACTACGTCGTCGATCCGCGTCTGCGCGTCGACAGTGCGCTTTAGGAAGGAGCATCGCATGTCGGTTACCACCGCTTCCCGCACTCTCGATCTTCTTCATCGCGCGGTAAACAGCGATCTCTATCACTCGTTCCGCAGCTCCAAGGTTGTCATGCTGGCGGCACTGGTCAGTGCGATCATGATTCTCTCGGCGGTCTTCTCGCCGATTCTGGCACCGCACAATACACTCGATCTGGCGAACATTGATCTGATCGATTCCCTGATCCCGCCGGTCTGGATGGAAGACGGAGACGGCCGGTTTCTGCTCGGCACCGATGATCAGGGGCGCGATATGCTCTCGGCGATCATGCATGGCGCCCGGGTGTCGCTGTTCGTTGGGTTTGCCAGCGTCGCCTTCGCGATGGTGCTGGGTGTTTCTCTCGGTCTGATCAGTGGTTACGCCGGCGGGTTTCTGGATTCCTTCATCATGCGCGCCGCCGAAATCCAGCTCAGCTTTCCGGCGATCCTGATTGCCCTGCTGATCGACGGAATATTCCGTGGCGTCCTTGACTCCAAGACCCATGACGAACTTGCGGTTTACGTCATGGTTCTGGCCATCGGTCTTTCCTTCTGGGTGCAATACGCCAGAACGGTTCGCAGCTCGACCATGGTGGAGAAGGGCAAGGAATACGTCGAAGCGGCACGGGTGACCGGCCTGCCACCGTATCTGATCGTATTCCGGCATATCCTGCCCAACGTCACCGGGCCTCTGCTGGTGATCGCAACCATCAATCTGGCGCTCGCGATCATCACCGAAGCGACCTTGAGCTTTCTGGGAGTCGGTGTGCCGCCGACCCAGCCATCGCTGGGCACTCTGATCCGTATCGGCAACGACTTTCTGTTCTCAGGTGAATGGTGGATCACGATCTTCCCCGGCATCGCGCTCGCCGTTCTTGTTCTTGCCGTCAATCTGCTGGGCGACTGGCTACGCGACGCGCTCAATCCGAAATTGCGTTGATCTCATGACCTTGTTGAAAATCGACGATCTGAAAGTTGAGTTTCCCGGCCGCCACGATACCTTTGTTGCGGTCGAACACATTCATCTCGAACTCGAGCCGGGCGAGATCTATGGACTGGTCGGCGAGTCAGGCGCCGGAAAATCGACCATCGGCAATGCTGTGATCGATCTTCTCGAGCCGCCGGGGCATGTCGCGGAAGGTCATATTTCCCTGGACGGCATGGCGATTGAACATCTGCCTTACGAGAAGATGCGTGCCATCCGGGGCCGGCGGATCGGCATGATCTTTCAGGATCCCCTGACCAGCCTGAATCCGCTCTACACCGTCGAGCAGCAGCTGGTCGAGACGATCCAGACACACTTGAACTTAAGCGATGTCGAAGCCGCCGCCCGCGCGATCGAACTGCTGCAGCAGGTGGGCATTCCGGAACCGGAAGTCCGGGTCAAACTCTATCCGCACCAGTTCTCCGGCGGCATGCGTCAAAGAGTTGTGATCGCGCTGGCTCTCTGCGGCGAACCGGAACTGATCATTGCGGATGAGCCGACAACCGCGCTCGATGTGTCGATCCAGGCGCAGATTCTCGATCTGATCCGCAAACTCTGCAAAGAGCGTCAGATGGGGATGATCATCATCACCCACGACATGGGCGTGATCGCCGACATTACCGACAATGTCGCGGTGATGTATCGGGGGCAGATCGTCGAAAAGGGGCCAACGCAGAAAATTCTCGGGGCACCCGAACACCCCTATACCAAAAGCCTGATCAGCGCCGTTCCGCGGGCCGACCTGCGCCTGACCCGTTTTCCGATGGTTCACTACATCGAAGGTCCGGAACCGGCGCGCGCCGATTTCGATGTGACGACGCACTGGCTGGGACAGTCCCGCAACTTCGGTAAATCGGACGGGCCACTGGTCCGGGTCGAGTCGCTGACCATGCAGTTCGTGACCGCGCGTTCGATCTTCCCGAGCCGCCAGAAAGTCTTTACAGCGGTCGATAACGTCTCCTTCGAAATCCGCGAAGGGGAAACCTTTGGTCTGGTCGGCGAGAGCGGAAGCGGCAAGTCGACGGTTGCGCGCACCATTGCCGGACTTTACCGGCCGGCCGCGGGCGCCATTCACTTTGCCGGCGGCGAACTGACGGCGATCAAGGGCGAAAAGCTGTTGCGGCCGTACCGGCAGCAGATGCAGATGATCTTCCAGGATCCTTATTCCTCGCTGAACTCGCGGATGCGGGTTCTCGATATTGTTGCCGAGCCGATCCGCTTTCACAAACTTGCATCGTCGCGCGACGAGGTTGTCGAGATCGTGGAGGACCTGTTGGAGCATGTCGGACTGGGCAGGGCCGCCGCACGGCGTTTTCCACACGAATTTTCCGGCGGCCAGCGTCAGAGGATTTCGATTGCGCGGGCGCTGGCGACCCGCCCGCGTTTTCTGATCTGCGACGAGCCGACCTCGGCCCTGGACGTTTCAATTCAGGCGCAGATTCTGAACCTTCTGAAGGATCTGCAGGAAGAACTCGGCCTGACCATGCTCTTCATCAGTCACGATCTTCCGGTGATCCGTCAGATGTGCGACCGGGTGGCGGTCATGAGGCGGGGTAAAATCTGCGAGATTGCCGAGACCGAACAGCTCTTCGAAGCACCCGGTCATGCCTATACCCGGCATCTTCTGGAGCTGATGCCCAAGCTCGAGGGGCTGTCGCGCGAAGGGCTCCAGCTTGCCGATGAAAATGTTATCCGAAATACACAATAGTCTTTTGAACAGAGTCTTATTGGGAGAGTCTAAGAATGGCTGTCATCAACCGCATTGCAGAGTTCCACGAAGATATCAAAGGCTGGCGCCGCGATCTTCATGCCCATCCCGAGACGGCATTTGAAGAACTGCGCACTTCTGATTTCGTTGCGGAAAAGCTGAGCGAATGGGGGATTGAAGTGCATCGCGGGCTGGCCACCACCGGGGTCGTCGGCGTGCTGCACGGTCGTGCAAAAACCGGCCGTGCCATCGGTCTTCGGGCCGACATGGATGCCCTGCACCTGACTGAACTGAACGCGTTCGATCATCGCTCGCAGAACGAGGGCAAGATGCACGGCTGCGGCCATGATGGCCATACGGCAATGCTGCTGGGGGCCGCCCGCTATCTCGCGGAAACCAGGAACTTCGACGGCACGGTGAATTTCATTTTTCAGCCGGCCGAGGAGAACGAGGGCGGTGGACGGGTCATGGTCGAAGAAGGCCTGTTCGAAAAATTCCCGGTTGAGGCGGTGTACGGTCTGCATAACATGCCGGGCATTCCGACGGGTCAGGTTGGCATGCGGGTCGGACCGGCCATGGCCGCATTCGATATTTTCGAGGTTACGGTTGAGGGCGTTGGTGCTCATGCCGCAATGCCGCATCTGGGCGTCGATGCGATCCTGGTGACTTCGCAGATCGTCACGGCGTTGCAGAGCATTGCATCGCGCCGGATCGACCCGCTGGAATCTGTGGTGGTCAGTGTGACCCAGATTCATGCCGGCGACACCTGGAACGTGATTCCGCAACAGGCGGTGATCCGCGGAACCGTGCGCAGCTTCAATCCCGACGTGCAGGCTCAGGCGGAAGCTGACATCAAACGCATCGCCAACGGCATCTGCGAGTCGCAGGGCGCCACCATGTCGATGCGGTACGAGCGCCGTTATCCCGCCGTGGTCAACACGGCGCTGGAAACCGACATCGCCGCCGAGGTCGCGGCCCAGGTGGTGGGGGAGAGCAATGTCGAGGTCGGCATGCCGCCATTGATGGGGTCCGAGGATTTCGCTTATATGCTGCAGCAAAAGCCGGGCTGTTATATCTGGCTCGGCAACGGGGCCAATGGAGAACGCGGCGGCTGCTCGGTTCACAATCCGCTTTATGACTTCAACGACGAGATCTCGGTGATCGGCGCGAGCTACTGGGCGAAACTGGTCGAAACAACCCTGCCGCGGGCCGAATGATTGCGGGCGAAAGGCCTTCAACCAAACGGGAAGCGCCTGACCTGATTATTTTCGATTGCGACGGGGTGCTGGTTGACAGCGAGGTGATTGCGAACGCGGTGATGGCCGATGCGATCACCGAACTGGGCTGGCCGGTCACAACCGGTTACTGCCTGGAGCGTTTCAAGGGGTCACATTTCGACAGTGTTATGGCGGCAATCGAACAGGAGACCGGACGCTGCCTGTCCGAGAGCTGGCTGCCGGAACTGCGGGCACGGACCGAAGTGGTCTTCCGGCAGGAACTCAAACCCGTGGCCGGTATCCACGAACTGCTGGACCTGCTGGAAAACCATGGTGTTCCTTCCTGCGTGGCATCTCAGGGCCCGCATGAAAAAATGGCCGTGACGCTTGAAATTACCCGGCTGAAGCCGCGCTTCGAGGGCCGGATCTTCTCCGCTGACGAGGTCGAACGCGGCAAACCTCATCCGGATCTCTTTCTCCATGCCGCGCGCTCGATGGGGCACGCACCCGAGCGTTGCGTCGTGATAGAGGACAGTCCGCTCGGGGTTCAGGCGGCGCGGGCGGCAGGGATGAAGGCCTTCGGATACGATCCAAAGAGACAGGATGATCATCTGGCACGCAACGGCGCCGAGGTGTTCACCGATATGGGTGCGCTGCCGGCTCTGCTCGGGCTCTGACTTCCGGCCTCAGCTGCGGACCTGAACCAGATCCTCCAGCAGGCGGCCGTCGCGGTAATAGAGCAGATGGGTCTGCCCCGTTAGTTTTTCCAGGAACCTGGTTTCGAAATCGATCTGATGGCCGGCACCGGCACCGGTAAAGTTGTCCCGGCCGGGGATCGCCGTGCAGAGCCAGTCGGTGTTGGCATAGTAGTCGTCCCAGGCCGCGATTTCCTTGCGCTCCGAGAGCCGCCGGATCTCCTGCGCCAGCCAGGGCGAGCGGTGTGCAAGGACAGCGGCCGGCGAGCCCATGGTCACCAGTCTGGTGCGGGACAGGTCCCGCAGGTGCGGCCAGTCGGCCATGAGATCTATGGCGAGCACCGTCCCGAAACTGTGGGCCAGGACCGTGACCTCGTCGTAGTCGGATTCGTAGACGTTTTCCAGGGTGGCCTGAACCCGTTTGCGCAGGCGATGGCGGAGACCGACTTCGGTTTCGTCGGGTTTGTTCTGGAAGTAGTCCTTGATGAAGCTGGCGAGCATGATCAGTTCGTCGACCTTCAGAAACGGCAGGATCAAGGCGATCACGATCCAGAGCTGCCAGGACCCGAACTTTGCGGCGGTGCTGACGAAAGCGGTGAAGACCGGGGCCAGAACCGGTACAGCCTTCAGGAATTCGGGCGGGTTCTGACCGATCGCCTGCGCGGCAAGAAGCGCGAGGGAGATATACCAGAGCACCAGCAGCGTGCCACCGGCAAACAGCCCGAGAGTTATGTAACGCGAGGTGCCGAAGGCGGTCCAGCTGCGCCAGTTGAAGACCCAGTAGGAGATAATCTCAAAGCCCCAGAGCAGGCGCTGCCAGGGTGTGCGATCCGCACTCTCGGGGATCATGTCTGCCCAGAAGGCTTCGAAGATATCGATTTCAGACACTGCGTCGGGCGAACCGGCTTCCTGGCCAGCTGCTGCATCGTTCCGTCGCAGCGGCCGGGAAACCAGACGCTTTCCCTGCTCACCGGTGACTTCGACTTCACCGGACTCGCACAGGGGAAAGCGTTCGATCATCAGCAGGTTGCGAACCAGAATGTCGCGCCGGAAGAAACGTTCTTCACGCCGGAACCCCGGGATCAGGACGATTGCATGTCTTCTGATCCTGTCGTTCGCGCTCACTTCCAATGTGTCTGACACTATCCGTTCCCCCCGGTCCGTTTCCTCAGCGTTCGAGCGGTCTGTTCAAGCTTTCACTATCGCTCTTGGGTCCAAAGCGTCCTGCAGACCGTCGCCCAGGAAATTGAAGGCGATGACGGTTACGAAGATCGTCAGGCCTGGCCACATGGCGAGCATCGGCGCATCCCAGATCAGTTCCTGCGCATTGGTCAGCATATTGCCCCAGCTGGGGATCGGCGGCTGAATACCCAGCCCGAGAAAGCTCAGCACCGACTCAAGCAGGATGATGTTGCCGATCGAAAGAGTTGTGGCGACGATCACCGGGGAAATCACGTTGGGCAGGATATGCACCAGCATGATCCGGGGCGCACTGGCGCCCAGGCCGCGTGCCGCGCGCACGAATTCCCGGGTCTTCATGCTCAGGGTCGCGCCCCGCACCAGCCGGGCGACCGTGGTCCAGCCGACCAGTGAAACCAGGATGACGATGCGATAGAGGCTGACGTTTTCCGAAGCGATCAGACTTTCCGGCAGGCCGGTCTTGGAAAGGTCGATTGCCGCCAGGACGATCAGCAGCGGCAGCAGGGGCAGTGCGATTACGCCGTCGGTCAGGCGCATCAGAAGGGAATCCAGCGGGCCGCCATAGTAGCCCGCGATCACGCCGATGAGCGTACCGATCACGGCCGCGAGAAGGGCGGTGACGATCGCCACCAGCAGGGAAATCCGGCCGCCGTACAGCAGCCGCAACAGCAGATCCCGACCCAGTTCGTCGGTGCCCAGAAGGTGCGCGGCAGACGGCGCCTGCTTCAGGGCGAGCAGATTGACCTGGGTCGCATCGATCCCCAGAAGGCTTTCAGCGACCGGCGCGGCAGCGGCCAGGATGCAAAGCAGAATCAGAACGGCCAGGCTGGCGACGGCAAGACGATGCTGCAGGAACCGCCGGAACAGCAACGCCCGGACAGATCGGGCCGGGCCGATCGCCAGCGCGGCGTTGGCGGCGAGACTGCCGGTTGCTGCGGTGATAGGGGGATCCGACATAGAGGCAGGTTTCCACAGAGCATCTTTTGCTGTTTGTGCGCTATAGTAACCTATGCCGCCGCGATCTGTAAGAACATCGCGTCAGTTGGGATATTGCTGTACGCCGGCCGATGAACTGCGGCATCATGGAAGGCGCCGTACCTCTCTGCGGCCGCAGGGTGACGTGCGCCGAGCCGTTTACTTCTGCTCAATCTCGCGGGAACCTACGATGAAATTATACTATTCACCGCTGTCACCCTTTGTTCGCAAAGCCCGGGTTGCGGCCTTCGAACTTGGACTGGCCGACCAGATAGAACTTGTTCCGATCACCGTCGCGCCGGGCAGGCCGAATGCCGATTATGCGAAAGACACCAACCCGCTGCGCAAGATCCCGGCGCTGATCAGAGACGATGGCTCGGTGCTCTACGATTCGGGAGTCATCTGCGAGTATCTGGATGCGCAGGCAGGCGGTGGCCGGCTTTTGCCGGATGGCGAGGCGCGATGGACGGTGTTGCGGGATCATGCGCTGGCCACTGGGCTTTGCGATGCGGCTGTCTTGATCCGTTACGAGACCTGGCTGCGGCCCGAGGAATATCGCTGGGATGGCTGGACAGAAGATCAGTGGGACAAGGTGAACAACGGTCTTACCTGGTTCGAGGGGAATCCGGACGACTGTGGAGATGCGGGCGCGACGACGCTGAATCTTGCTCAGATCACACTTGGCTGCCTGTTGGGGTATCTGGATCTGCGTTTTGGAGACAGAAACTGGCGCGGTGACTGTCCCGGATTAAGCGCATGGTATGAGAGGGTTTCTCAGCGCGCGTCTTTTAAGGAAACCGTCCCGCTGGAATAGGGGGCATGGCGGCTACGTCGAGACAATAGAGCCGGGAAATTTCGGGAAAGATTGGTAAGTTCGGGGGAGCCTGCGCTCGTCGGATGACTTCAGGCAGCCTGTTTCTCGCTGATCAGCTGGCGCAGCGCTCGATAGGCGGGCTTCGAGAGGTCCTTGAAGCGGAAGGCGCTCCGGCCGCCGTAGCTGCGGATGCATTCGGCGTTGGCCCAGGCTTTGCCGGTTGCGACGTCTTCGACCTCGATCTGGATACGGTGACGCGTGCCTTTATGGCGGTGCGTAGCGGTCTTGATCAGAAACCCGCCCAGACTCCAGTTGAGAGTGGATACCACTTCGTTTCCAAAGCGGATCTGAAGCGGAATTTCGCTCCGGCTGTGTACTCTGCGCTGGATAGTCGGTTTGGGTGTCCAAAACATAAGCGGGGCTCTCGTCGTCAGGTTGACCGCGAATGAAGAAGAGTTTGCAACTGAACTGGTTAATAATTCGTGCCTAAAATCAGTTAAATTAACCCTTTATCCGAGAGAGACACGCGGATCGAGCCAGGCATAGGCGAGATCGGCGAGCAGGTTCGCCAGAAGGGTGGTTAAGGTGGCGAACAGAAGCCCGACAAGGGCGAGGTTGTAATCATTGCCCAGGATCGCGTCGTATATGGCTTTACCCATACCCAGATAGCCGAACATGGTCTCGGTAATCAGGGCGCCGGAGAACAGGCTTCCGAAGTTGAGCGCCAGGATCGTCGTGACCGGGATCATGGCGTTGCGCAGGACATGGCCGACGACGACCTGAAAGGGATGAAGGCCCTTGGCCTGCGCCGTGCGCACGTAGTCCTGGCGCAGGGCCTCGATCATGGCGGCGCGGATGAAGCGGATCAGTCCGCCCAGGGTCGCCAGCGTCAGGGTCGCGACCGGCAGCACCAGATGCAGGAGATTGTTTGTGAAACCGGCGCCGGAGTCGCCCATGCCGCCGGCCGGCAGCCACCCCAGAACCACCGAGAACAGGATGATCAGCAGGATCGCCAGCCAGAAGGGGGGCACAGAGATCCCCGCGAAGGCCGTCAGGTTGATGGCATGATCGATGATCGAGCGTGGTTTCAGAGCCGCGAAAATGCCGGCGGGCAGCGCGATCAGCAGGGCCAGCACGAAGCTGCAGCCCATCAGCAGAACCGTGTTGCCGAGCCTTGGCAGCAGGACTTCCATGACCGGCTGATTGCTGATCCGCGAATAACCGAAGTCACCCTGGAATACGGCGCCGAGCCAGGAGAGATAACGTTCGATGATGGGGCGGTCCAGTCCATGCAGCGCACGCAGGCGGGCGGCGTCCTCGGCGGTCAGGTTCGGATCGGAATTGACCATGATGTCGATCGGGTCTCCGGGCATCAGTCCGATCAGAGCGTAGATCACAAAGGACATGACCAGCAGCACGACCAATGACTCGCCCAGCCTGCTGAGGATGACCTTGATCATTCCTGGCTTCCGATCCGCTTCAGCTCCCGCATCAGTCTCGGCCTTCGACGCGCCATTCTTCGATCCAGAGGGTCGAGGTGAGCTGGTGTCCTGTCGGCCGCACGCCCTTCAGCCATTTCGGCAGGGGATAGGAATTTGCGCGCCAGTACAGCGGGATAACCGGAAGGTCTTCGGCATAGAGCGCCTGGAGACGGGCCCAGAGGACTTTGCGTTTTTCGAAGTCCAGCTCGCGCTCTATGGCGTCAATGAGGCTATCCATTTCGACACTGGCGTAACCGGTATAGTTCTGACCGGACCATGAGGTTTCGGCAACGGGAATCTGATCGGAATGCAGTGTGGTGCGCGGCACGTTCTCCGGCGATGAAGCCCAGGCAAACATGGCCATTGCCGGAAACTTCCGCCGGGTAACCGTCTCGCCGAAAAACACCCGGGCCGGTTCATTGCGGATCGTCACCTCGATCCCGAGCTGCCGCCACTGGCTCTGCAGCACCTGCTGGACCAACTCGCGGGAGCGGTTGCCCGCCGTGGTCATGATCTCCAGGGAAAGCTTTTCGCCTGCCGCATTGTGACGGATGCCGCGTTTCATCACCGACCAGCCTGCCTCGTCGAGCAGGGTTTTCGCCTTGCCCGGATCAAAGTCATAGCGCGGCGTATCGGCGCTGTGAACCGAATCCAGCGGGCTGACCGAGGAGTCGGCGACCGGTTGCCGGCCCTGAAAGAGCTGGTCGCTGATCAGCTCGCGGTCGAGGCCATAAACCAGGGCTTTTCGCACCTTCACATCAGCCAGAACCGGATTGTCGAGATTCAGATCGATGTGTTCGTAGACCAGCCCCGACTGATAGAGCATGTCGAACCTGCCGCCGTTGCGTTTCTCGAAGGCAAGTGCCTGGTCAAGCGTGAGACCAAGTTCACCGGCGATGGTGTCGATGGTGCCCGACAGCAGGTTGGCTTCCAGGGCGGCGGTATTTTCGATGATTCGGATGGTTATCCTGTCAAAAGCGCCTTGAGTGCCCCACCAGGTCGGGTTTCGCTCCAGCTCGATTTTTGCGCCCTGTTCAATCGCGGTGATGCGGTAGGGACCAAAGCTGAGGCCCGGATTGAAAGGATCCCGGTCGAATGCGGTCCGGTTACGGTATTCAGCCGGATCTGCGGCGAAAATCGGCTGTTCGATGTGCGCGGGAACCAGGATCAGACTGGCCGAATTGTAGTCGTAGGTCACCCGGTCCTGGTGCAGCGTGAAGGTCTTGTTGTCGATCACCTCGACGGAAAGGATCCTGGTAAAGCCTTCCAGATTGGCCACGCCGGACCGCGGGTCCCGGCCCATCTCCCAGGTAAAGACCATGTCGGCGCTGGTGACCGGTGTACCGTCGCCCCAGGTTGCCTGCGGGTGGAGTTTGTAAGTGACGGCGATGCCTTCCCTGGTTTCGCCGTCCTGCTGGTAGGTCTCGCGCTTCGCCAGCCCGTTCTCGATCGTCGGCAGCTCGGTACAGAGCATGCAGATCAGCTTCCAGTCTTGATCGAAGGCCGTGATCGGCCGTAGCGTCATCGCTTGGGTATAGCTTTTGGCCAGCATGGAGTCGATGATCGGGTGCAGGGTGGAGGGGAACTGGGTGATGCCGATCGTCAGGTTCTCGGCCGCAATAGCGGGCAGGGTGGCCAGTCCCAGGACAAGAGCACCGATGCCAGAGAAAAGTCGCCGCATGAAATTGCCGTCCCGAAACAGTTCCCAATGTCAGCAGTCTACACAAAACCGCCGGTGATGCGGTGGCTTTTCAATCTTCTGTGCGTTTGAGACTCTCGCCGATACCTGGCCTGTTTCCCCGCAAGCCGGCAATAATCTTTGCCGTCAGTCGGCCTTGCCACCGTGGGCGGCGGACCAGCCGTTGGGGTCGTTGAGGAAGGCGCGGACCTGTTCCAGTCCGTCGGGCGCTAGATAACCCTGCTCTTCGGCGACGTTCAGGGCGTCCCACCAGGTCGCGAGGGCGTGCAGCCGTACACCCTGTTCGGCGAGGTCCTGAATGCCCTTGGGGAAGATGCCGTAGTGGAAGACGACGAAGGTATCGGTGACTTTTGCCCCCGCCGTGCGCAGGGCGTCGACGAAGTTCAGTTTGGAGCCGCCGTCGGTGGCAAGATCCTCGACCAGCAGCACCCGGTCGCCTTCCTTCATGGCGCCCTCGATCTGTGCGTCGCGTCCGAAGCCCTTGGGCTTTTTGCGTACATAGAGCATCGGCAGGCTTAGCCGTTCGGCGATCCAGGCGGCGAAGGGAATGCCCGCGGTCTCGCCCCCGGCGATGGCGTCCAGCGACTCGTAACCGATCTCGCGCTCGATCATCTCGACGGCGTAGTCCATCAGTCTGGCGCGGGCACGGGGAAAGGAAATGATCTTTCGACAATCGACATAGACCGGGCTGGCCCGGCCAGAGGTGAAGGTGAAGGGTTCTTCCGGCCGGAACAGGACCGCCTCGATCTCCATGAGGATGCGTGCCGTGGTTCTGGCGGCCTCGTCAGCGGCGGCGTTGCCGGGCGTGTTTTCCGTCTTCATTCCTGAGGTACCCCTTGTCGTGACCGGTTCGTCCGGGAGACTGAATTCTTCCGGCCCTTGTTTATCCGCTCGCCGGATGCCGGGCAATGCTAATTGAGGGGACCTGAGGTCGTGGCGTTATCGGCCGCATGCCCTGAGCGGTCACAGATACATTTCCTCTATGTCCACGGTTGATTTTACGCCCAACGCGTCTCGGTTCACTTTCAGCCAGGCCTCGGTGCGCTCGTAACCGACCTTATGCAGGTGCTGAAGAAATTCCCAGTCGGCATTGAGTTTGCTGGAAACACCGAGATCATCCATTACATCCTCAGCGTCGATGACGTGCATCAGCATGCGTTTGAGCCGTCCGCTGTCGTCATAGCCGCCGTCGATGATATCGGAGACGAACTTGATGGCGCGCATCTCGCGCATCAGGCTGGAATTGAAGGTCAGGGTGTTCAGCCGATCGAGGATTTCCTGCGCCGACTTCGGCGTATGCTGGATGTTGATCGGGTTGAGCTGGATCAGCAGGACGTCGCGGCTGTCGGTGTGATAGATCAGCGGAAAGATTGCCGGATTTCCCATGTATCCGCCGTCCCAGTAGGGCTCGCCGTCGATCTCAACTGCGGGCTGCAGGAACGGCAGACAGGCGGACGCCATGACGGCGTCGAGCGACATTTCATCCAGGCCGAAAACCTTGACCCGTCCGCGTTTGACGCTGGTGGCGCTGACGAAGAGCTTCATGTCCTTGCAGCTTCTGACGACGTCGAAATCGATGAGTTCTTCCAGAGCGTCCCGCAGGGGGTTCAGGGCCAGCGCGTTGAACTGATAAGGCGAGAGCAGGCGGGACATCATGTCCAGCGCCATGAAGGCGGGGGAGTAGTCCATGCGGCCCAGACCCAGCATCCGGTCCAGCGGTGTCGGTTGCAGGGGAGACTTTGCGGCAATGTCGGATATGCGTTTCCAGAAACGCCGCAGCAGATCCTGGGCCAAGACCCGTCCGCCCGCCGTGATTCCATAGGCGAGGAGCACACCGTTGACCGCGCCCGCGCTGGTCCCGGAAATGCCTTCGATCTCGATGCCGTCGTCTTCCAGCAGCCGGTCAAGCACCCCCCAGGTCAGGGCGCCGTGAGCGCCGCCGCCCTGCAGCGCAACATTGACCCGTTTTACACCACTGCCCTGTGGCCAGGGGCAACAGGGGTTGCAGGTCCCGGGCTTGTCGGCACGCTTTCTCGCAACAGGATTCTTTCGCGGAGGTTCTGCTGCCGCAGCTTTTTTGGCGGGGGAAGTTTCTTTCGATGCGGCTTTGTCCGCTATTGGCGTGTTTGATGCCTCTATGCTTGCGGCCTCTGCGTTCGCGGTCCCTCTCTTCGCGGAGGACGATTTTTGGGATGTAGCTCTGGTTTTGGTCGATTTGGGTTTGTTCGTCACGGGTTTCGACACCACTCGACTGCCTCCTGATGATATCGGTGAATACCGTACGGCTCGTTGTCAGAGTCTCGGCTTCCTCGGATCTTGCTCTTGTGCAGTGCAAAATCGTACCCTGTCCGGCGAGTTCGAACAACTCCACAAAGTTGTGTTCAGGGCGCTGGCGGTTGTGCGCCGTCCATTATACTTCCGGAGAAAAAACGATGTCCGAAACGGTTCTTTTGCAGCGCCAGGATGCTGTCGCCACGGTGACCCTGAACCGGCCCGAGCGGCGCAATGCCTTTAACCTGGAAATGTGGGCTGCGCTTGGCGACGTGATGGAGGCGCTCAAGGAAGATGATGAGCTTCGCTGCATCGTTCTGCGCGGGGCCGGGGACAAGGCCTTTGCCGCCGGTGCCGATATCGCCGAGTTCTCGCAGGTCCGATCCAGCGCCGCGCAGGCCGAAGCCTATGCGGAAGTGATGGACCGGGCGACCGACGCAGTGCGGGATTGTCCGCATCCCACCATCGCGATGATCCGCGGGGCCTGCGTCGGTGGCGGCCTGGAGCTGGCCATCCACTGCGACCTGCGGCTCGCGGCGCGGTCCGGGCGTCTGGGCATGCCGATCAACCGAATCGGCAATGCCTTGCCCTATGCGGCCATGACTGCGCTGGTCGAGGCGGTAGGCCGCCCGACGGTGCTTGAGCTTCTGCTGGAAGGCCGGATTTTTTCTGCCGAGGAGGCTTGCACGAAGGGATTGGTGACCCGTGTGGTGGAGGATGAAAATCTGGAGGCGGAGGTCAACGCGACAGCCGGACGGATCGTCGCCGGTTCCCCTCTGGTGGCGCGGGCTCACAAGATTTTCTCACGCAAGGCAGCAAGGCCTGTGAGTCTGGCGGCCAGCGACTGGTCCGCGCCTTTCGAGATCTGCGACAGCGAAGATTACCGGGAAGGCATTCGCGCGTTCCTTGCCAAGGAAACACCGAATTTCACCGGCCGCTAAGACCTGAATCGGCTTGAGGCAGATTCAGACTCTCAAAAAGAGTTCATGGACGCTGCAGCGGCTTCGTCGGTTCCGCCGGTACGCCTTCGGGGTTTTCACTGCCGCGCCGGTATTTGAAGGTTCCCGCACCTTGAGCCAGCAGCTTGCCGTTCTGGTCGCGGACCTCGGCGGTGCTGAAAAAGATCGAACGGCCGCCACCGGTCCTGCGGGCGGAAACGGTGATGCGTTTACCTTGCGTAACCGCGCCGATGAACTGAGTTTCCAGCGACAGGGTTAAAGCGCGCCGGAAATTTCCTTCGACCGTGCAGTAGCAGCCGGAATAACCGCAGGCCGCGTCGATCAGGGTCGAGACGGCGCCGCCGTGCAATGCGCCGCTGCGGTTGAGGTGCTGAGGCCGCACATCGAGCACGATTTCAGCGTAGTCTTCGCGCCAGACGCTCAGCCGGTAGTCGACCAGGTCGGCGAATCCACCACGAATTCTGCCGGTGTCGGGAATTGTGTCCGGAGTCTTTTCTGTCATGGCTGCGAGACTGCCTTCCGGACTTTTATTTGTCCAGATGCCTCATGCGAACCGACTTTCGGGGGTGGTTTATTCAAAGGCGATCAGGTGCTGGAAGCGTTGCACCGCTTCGCGAACCTCGGTGCCTTCCAGACTGAGCGCCGCCACGCGCGCCATCACTTCGAAGCGGACGACCGACTGGTCTACGGCGTCGACCAGATCTTCGAACAGCCAGATATTCACTTCGTCGATCACCCATTGCGGACCGGCCAGAGCTGCGCCTGCAAGTCCGCCAAGCCCCTTGTCGAAGGCCACATAGACCGTATCGAACAGACCGGCGATTTCCGCGAGAGGGCGGTCGTATCCGCCGAGCTGGGCCGCGGTCAGGCCCCAGAGTTCCTGGTAGGCGCGGGCTTCGTATTCCTCGAGATGGGAACGCGGGTGAAGGGCAATGCGCGAACATCCGGCTCGCCCGGTCAGAACTTTCAGGGCGGACATCTGTGCGAGCTTACCGCTCGGCAGATATAGCGCTGCTTCTTTACCGAGAAGCTCCGCAACCTGTTTCTGCGGTCGGTGTAGGCGTCATGGCGGAATCCCGGATTGTCAGCGAAGGTTTTCTCATCCTGTCCTTTCCTGGCGGGCGAATAAACTGGCCCTGCCGATTGTTTTCGCGGGGGTGAAGGACGCAATCGCCTTTGAGAATTGACTGGCGCAGCGAATGCCCTGGGATAGAGATCGCAAGTCAGTCAGGTACCTTCAGGCTCCGGTCGTTTTTGACCTCTTCCATGACCACATAGCTGTGGGTGTTGAGGACCGACTTCAGGGCAGCAAGCTTGTCGCCGAGCATGTTGCGGTAGGCGTTCATGTCGCTGATGCGGATCTTCAGCAGGTAATCGAAGCCGCCGGCCACCATATGACATTCCGCGATCTCGGGGATTTTGGCGATGGCATCGCGGAAGCGGTCGAAGACATCCGGCTTGGTGCGGTCCAGTGTCAGCTGAACGAACACCGTCAGGCCCATGCCAAGCTTTTCCGCCGACAGCCGGGCGCTGTAGCCTTCGATATAACCCGCACTTTCCAGCCGCCGGACCCGTTCGAGACAGGGCGTGGGGCTGAGGTTTATCGCACGTGCCAGTTCGACATTGGAGATTCTGCCGTTATCCTGAAGCGTGGTCAGAATACGCCGATCGATCCGGTCCAGAGTCTTCTGTGTGGGCTCGTACATAGTGAAATCCACTGAATTATAGATATAATATAGTTCATTATCTCGGGGAAATCGCAAAAATAGAAGCTTATTCTGCTGCAAATAGGCTAATACACTTAGGCATTATCATGTGGCTGGACACCCATTCTAAAGGAATCTGAAATGATCATCGATCCGGCTCTGGCGCAGACATCCGATCTGCGGACCGCGATTCACGAAGCCTACCGTGTTGACGAGACTGAGGCTGTGAAGCGCCTGTTGGACGAGGTTGAGCTGCCGCACGATGCGCTGGACCGCATTGCCGAGCGCGCCCGAAAGCTGGTTGGCGAAGTCCGGCGCTCGCGCATTGGTCAGGGCGGGATCGATGCCTTCATGCACGAGTTCGAGCTTTCGAGCAAAGAGGGGGTGGTTCTGATGTGTCTTGCCGAGGCCCTGTTGCGGGTGCCGGACGCTCATACCCTCGACAAGCTGATCAAGGACAAGATCGCCACCGCCGACTGGCAGGCGCATCTGGGACAAAGCGATTCGATCTTTGTCAATGCCTCGACCTGGGCCCTGATGCTGACCGGGCGCGTGATCAAACTGGAGGACGATGTTACCAGGGACTTCGGCGGCGTGCTGCGCCGGATGGTCCACCGCAGTGGCGAGCCGGTGATCCGGACAGCCATTACCCGGGCCATGCGGATCCTGGGGCAGCAGTTCGTCATGGGCCGCAATATCAAGGAGGCGGTGAAGCGGGCCAAACCGGACGAGGCGGCCGGCTACCGCTATTCCTACGACATGCTGGGCGAGGGCGCCCGCACCATGGCAGACGCCGACCGCTACTTCGAATCCTACAGGAATGCCATTGCGGCAATCGGTGCGGTCGCTGCCGGACGGAACGTTCACGATGCGCCGGGCATTTCGGTCAAACTCTCGGCCCTGCATCCGCGTTACGAATTCGCCCAGCGCGACCGGGTGATGAACGAGATCGTGCCGCGCCTGAAGGCTCTGGCAGTCGATGCGGCTGGATTTGGCATTGGTCTGACTGTCGACGCCGAAGAAGCCGACCGGCTGGATATCTCGCTGGATGTCATCGCCGCGCTGGCGGGCGATCCCGATCTAGCCGGATGGAACGGGTTCGGCCTGGCGGTGCAGGCCTATCAGAAGCGCGCGCCTTTCGTGCTCGACTGGCTGGCATCGGTCGCGGCGCGCCATAGCCGCCGCTTCATGGTCCGCCTGGTCAAGGGGGCCTACTGGGATACTGAAATCAAGTTCGCGCAGGTTCAGGGGCTGAGCGGCTATCCGGTCTATACCCGCAAGGTCTCGACCGATGTTTCCTATCTGGCCTGCGTGCAGCGGCTGTTTGCCGATCCGGCGGCTTTCTATCCGCAGTTCGCGACCCACAACGCCCATACAGCCGCCGCGATCCTGGAGATGGCACAGGGCTCGGAAGACTATGAGTTCCAGCGCCTGCATGGCATGGGCGAAGCGCTTTACGCGCAGATCGTCGGCAAGGCGAAACTGAACCGTCCGGTGCGGATCTACGCGCCGGTGGGCAGTCACGAGGACCTGCTGGCCTATCTGGTCCGGCGGCTGCTGGAAAACGGCGCCAATTCATCCTTTGTGAACCGCATTCAGGATGAAAAGCTGCCGATCGAAGAAATCATTGCCGATCCTCTGGCGGTCGTCCGGCGTCTCGATTCCCTGCCGCATCCCAAGATTCCTCTGCCAGCGGGCCTTTATGGCGGTGAGCGCCGGAATTCCGCCGGTCTGGATCTGAGCGCGCCGCAGGAACTGGAGCCGCTGGGACAGGCCATGGAACGGATGTCCGCGCAGGGCTGGTCCGGCGGTCCACTGGTCGCGGGACTTGAAAGTGGTTCGGAACGCCGGCCGGTTCACAATCCCGCTGATCTGCGGCAGAAGGTGGGAGAGATTCGATGGTCGTCGCCCGAAGAGATAGAAACCGCTTTGTCGCGCGCTCAACGGGCGGCACCACAATGGGATGCAGCGCCGGCCGCGCACCGCGCCGACTGTCTGCGCAGGTTGGCCGATCTGATGGAGAGCAACCGGGCGAACCTCATGGCGCTTTGTGTCCGCGAAGCCGGCAAGACCATCGGCGACGCTATTGCCGAGGTCCGCGAAGCCGTCGACTTTTGCCGTTATTATGCCGCCCGGGCCTGCGCCGACTTCGCCGGGCCGAAGCGCTTGCAGGGACCGACCGGTGAGACCAACCAGATCTCGCTGCACGGGCGCGGTGTGTTCCTCTGTATCTCTCCGTGGAACTTCCCTCTGGCAATTTTTGTCGGGCAGGTGAGCGCGGCCCTGGCGGCCGGCAATGCCGTGATCGCAAAGCCTGCCGAACAGACAGGCCTGATTGCGGCGGAGGCAGTGAGGCTGATGCATCTTGCCGGCGTACCGGTCGATGTGGTGCACCTGCTGCCCGGCGACGGTGCGACGGTGGGGGCAGAACTGGTGAAGGATCTTCGGGTGTCCGGCGTGGCCTTCACCGGCTCGACGGAAACCGCACGGCGGATCAATCAGGCGCTGGCCGCGCGCGAAGGCGCCATCGTCCCGCTGATCGCCGAGACCGGCGGTCAGAACGCGATGATCGTGGATTCCACCGCCTTGCCCGAGCAGGTGGTCAGAGACGTTGTCGATTCCTCGTTCCAGAGCGCCGGGCAGCGTTGTTCGGCGTTGCGGGTTCTGTTCCTGCAGGAGGATATCGCCGAACGCGTCATCCCCATGCTGGCCGGGGCGATGGACGAGTTGGTCGTTGGCGATCCGGCGCGCCTTTCAACCGATATCGGGCCGGTCATCGACGCCGAGGCGAAGGCGACTTTGGAGGCGCATATCGCCCGCATGACCACAGAAGCCAGGTTGCTACATCGCACACCGCTTGGGCCGGACGCTGCGCAGGGGTATTTTGTGGCGCCGGCCGTTTTCGAGATCAGCGCGATGGGACAGCTTGAACGCGAAGTCTTCGGCCCGGTTCTGCATATCGTCAGATTTCAGGCGGAGCGGCTGGACGCCGTCATCGATGACATCAATGACGCGGGTTACGGTCTGACCTTCGGGATTCACAGCCGGATAGGATCGACCGTCGATCATGTTCTGCGGCGTCTGCGCGTCGGCAATGCTTACGTGAACCGCAATACCATCGGCGCCGTCGTCGGGGTGCAACCTTTCGGTGGCGAGGGGTTGTCGGGAACCGGACCCAAGGCCGGCGGGCCGCATTATCTGCATCGTTTTGCGACCGAGCGTACCGTGACAACCGATACGACCGCCGCGGGGGGTAATACTTCCCTGATGTCGATCTGAGCCCGATCCCGGATACGAAGAGCTATTGATCCTGTCGGGGCGCGATGAGAGAGGAAACACCGAGGGGCAGGCCTTTTTGCCGCCCCGGATGCGATTGGCAGAGGGGCTTTTTTGTGAAATCCGATTAGGCTTCTGATTTTCTTCTATTGCCATTTCAGGTTGCGAGTGTAAGCTGGCGGTGCGGGTTGCTGCGGACAAAAAAGTGTAGCGCGCGTCGGGACCGTGCGCGGCTAACGTGCTCGGGAACTGTAAGAGTGTTTAGTAGTGTAAGTGTTGATTTTGCTTGCACTGTTACGTGAAACGGGCGAAATAAAATTTGGTTACACATGATCCTGGCGTGTCCTCCTCGACGCTTTTGCGCGCAGCCGCGTCACCCTTGAGAAATCGTGAGACCTAAGACACCCGAAGTGCGGCGGAATGCCGGCGGCGGGATTGCTATTGTTTGAAAGGACAGAAAATGACGACGGGAACGGTTAAGTGGTTCAACCCCACAAAGGGCTTCGGGTTCATTGAACCTGACGACGGTTCCAAAGATGCATTCGTGCACATCTCTGCTGTAGAGCGTGCTGGAATGTCTGGTCTTCGCGAAGGTCAAAAAGTCGAGTACGAACTCGTTCCAGGACAGAACGGTAAATCCTCTGCGGAGAACCTTGTCGCGATCGACTAAGGTTCCGCATTCGTTGCGCTTTCGCTCTCGCTTTTCCCTGGCGTGAGACCGGTCGAGGCCGGTTCATTCAGGCGTGCGAGCGAGGGCGAAACGCGGCGTTCTGGATTGCAGTACCGAAAGTTAATGCCATTCAAGTCTTCGCAGGCTTGAATGAAGCGGTTGGTAAAGAACAAGGCTTTAGGAAGCCAGCTGAAATTCCATGAGAGCAGCTGACCGGGTTGCACATCCATGTGATGCCCGGGATGTTCCGGGATGTCATGTCAGTGTTCCGAACCATTGGTCTTACCCATTGGTCTTACTGGCCAAAGGACTTCGTGGAGTCCTTGGTTCTTTTTTTATTCACTTTGTGCCCTTCCCTTCGCCTGACGGGGCGAAGCCGGAACCCCGGCCTTGCAATACCGGCCTGCACAACTTGAAAATCAGTCCAGAGTGAACCAGGGATGTCTGGCCTCACTGACGGCTGCTTTGCCCCTCGGACGTATACACACCAATTATCTTCTTACCCACCTGGGCGCTTCCGCTTGAATGCCGGTTGGTCGTGCGTTTACTTCTGACTGGTCTGTTCCCGAAAGAAAGGTTCAACAGCCGCGAAGCCTTTTTGTCGATGATCGGGTGCTGCAGCAGCTTTCAGGCATTATGACCGGCGAAAAATTTGCCATTCTGCTACCGGAAACACCTGTCGAAGGGGCAGCGTGTTCTGCGAACGGCTGCTCGGGAGGATACGGGAAGCGGAAGTCGATACCGGCACCGCGATGTTGCGCTTCTCCGTGAGCATGGGACTGGCGGAAATCCGCGAAGAGAAAGCAAAGACCGACGTGATCCTCAACCGGGCGGACCAGGCGTTGTACAAGGCCTGGGAAAGCGGTCGCGACCGCCTGGCGGCAAACGACAGCATCTGCGGGCAAGATGGAAAGACGCGCTTGAAGCCTGGTCTATCCTGATTGAAACAGTCGGGAATCTGGAGTGCCCCGGGTGACGAAGGTTGGTTATGCTGCCGTCGAAGCCAGGGCGCTTTCCTTGAAACGCTCTTCCGCGATGCGATCGGCGGCTTCGAAGGTCGGCACGCCTGTTGCGGCGGAACGCTGGAAAATTTCCCACAGGGTATCGTGGATTTTTGCAACATGCGCGAAGGCTTTTTCCATGTCGTAGTCCGGTCCTTCGTGGCTGATGTTGATCACGCCGCCGGCGTTGATCACATAATCCGGCGCATAGAGGATGCCGCGTTTGTGCAGTTCCACGCCGTGGCGCGGTTCTGACAGCTGGTTGTTGGAAGAGCCGGCGACGATGGGAGCCTTCAAAACCTTCAGGCTCTGATCATTGATAATGGCGCCAAGGGCGCAGGGGGCGAAGACATCGGCTTCCACGCCGTAGACGGCGTCGGTTGAGACGGCCGTGGCGCCAAAGCTCTCGACGGCGCGGGCGACGGCAGTCTGATCGATGTCGGTTACGATCAGCCTGGCTTCATCCTCTGCGAGGTACTTGCAGAGGTTCCAGCCGACGCTGCCCAGTCCCTGAACGGCAACGGTCAGACCGGCGACGCTTGTGCGGTTTAGCCGATGCGCGACCGCAGCCCGGATTCCCATATAGACGCCGTAGGCGGTCGAAGGCGAGGGGTCGCCCGCGCCACGTTCGGGGGTGCCGGCGACGAACTCGGTTTCCCGGGCCATCAGCTGGACATCGGCAACGGAAATGCCGACATCCTCGGCAACAATATAGCGGCCACCGAGGCTGTTGACGAAACGGCCCATGGCGCGGAACAGGGCATCCGACTTCAGTGTTTTCGGGTTGCCGATGATTACCGACTTGCCGCCGCCCAGATTGAGACCGGCCAGCGCGGACTTGTAGGTCATCCCGCGCGACAGGCGCAGCGCGTCGGTCAGCGCGGCATCGTCGCTTTCATAGGGCCACATGCGGCAACCGCCGAGCGCGGGACCGCGATTGGTGTTGTGAATGGCGATGATGGCTTTCAGCCCGCTTGGCTCATCGTTACAGAAGGCAACTTCTTCATGTCCGTCGAACTCGGGATGAGAAAAAGGAGTCATGTCTGTCCTATCCGGCTGTGGCCTGTTCGAATGCGGGTCTGGGGGCATAGGAGTCTGTTCTGCCTGCCCGCTGAAAATAAAACCGCGTGAGCCCGAGGCGAAGAGGCCCCGACAATGGCTGCTCGTCTGCAGTCAGCTTAAGTGTTGTGTCTTAAAAATTGGTATTCAATCAAAAAATATCTAGATAAAACATATAGTTATATTTAAGACGTGATGGTTAATTTTATTTTCTGAAAATTTTTATAAATACCCGTTTCGAGAAATAATATTTCTATTTTAAATAAGCTTTGCAGCAGGTCTGAAAACGGCTGTGAAAAAATAATCAACATTGAATTTGTTTTTCTCCGATGGCTGCCGCCCGCCTTCGTTATTTGTGAAAAAGAAAAGCGGTGGAGGCGATTCAACGCCGTCCACCGCTTTGGGAAATTCGAAATATTATTTTACGGCACAGTGCGATGCACGCGCTGTGCCTGCCCTACGAAAAACCTGTCGTTCTGAGCCTGGCGGTCATCCCCTCTAGAGTTCACCGGCAATCGCCGCGCGCAGCATCTCCCTCAGAGCCGGCACTTCCAGCGGGATCGGATTGCCCGGTGCGGTCGGGTCGACTGCCGCCATTTCGGCTATCTCGTCGATCCGGTCCGTGCCGACGCCGATCTCGGCGAGACTGTGGGGAATTTTCAGATCGCTGCGCATCTTGAGGACCCAGGTCATGAAGCTGTCGAACGAGGGGTCCGGCAATTCCAGCCAGGCCGCCAGACGGGCAATCTTTTTCTCGATTGCCGGGCGGTTGTACTTCAGGACATAGGGCATGACCACGGCGTTGGTCAGGCCATGGTGCGTATCGTACAGCGCACCGATCGGATGACTGAGCGAATGGATTGCGCCCAGGCCCTTCTGAAAGGCGGTAGCGCCCATGCTGGCGGCGGACAGCATGTGTGAGCGGGCTTCGATATTGGTACCCTCGGCGACGGCAGTGGGCAGCCAGTCCTTGACCAGGCGCATGCCTTCGACCGCGATGCCTTCGGCCATGGGGTGATAACCCGGTGCGCAGTAGGCTTCCAGGCAGTGGGCGAGGGCATCCATGCCGGTCGCTGCGGTGATGTGGGGCGGCAGGCCGACAGTCAGCTCAGGATCCGAGATCACAACGCCCGGCAGGAACTTTGGATGGAAGATGACCTTTTTGGTGTGGGTCTCCTCGTTGAGGATCACCGAAGCCCGGCCGACTTCCGAGCCGGTTCCGGCGGTGGTCGGAACGGCCACGATCGGTGCGATCTTGTCGCTGTCGGCCCGTTTCCAGTTATCGCCGACATCCTCGAAGTCCCAGAGCGGCCGCGTCTGTCCGGCCATGAAGGCGACGGCCTTGGCGGCATCGAGACCGCTGCCGCCGCCCCAGGCGATCACGCCGTCATGCCCGCCGGCCTTGAAGGCCGCGACACCGTCCTCGACGTTCTTGCCGATCGGGTTGGGTCTGACGTCGCTGAACAGGCCGGTGGGTAGACCGTCGGCTTCGTTGGCGGCGATGGCGTTTGAGATCATCGGCAAAGTTGCCAGTCCGGGGTCGGTGATCAGCAGTGGCCTGGTCATCCCCAGGCTGCGGCAGGCGGAGGCAAGGCTGCTGATCCGACCGGGGCCGAAAAGGATCTGAGTCGGGTAGCTCCAGTTGGCTTTGAAGCTGCTGTTGTTGTCACTCATGGGTTTATCGCTCTTGAATATCGGTTGTGACCGGAACCTTTGACCGGTCCGGCCGGGAACAGGGATGGGCTTATACTGCGGTGCGCAGGTGAAAGGACTTTGGCCGGGTCAGCTGTTCATAACCAACCTGAGACAGGGTGCAGCCCCGGCCGGAATCCTTGACGCCGGTCCAGGCCAGCGCCGGGTCCAGATAGTCGCAGCGGTTCATGAACCAGGTGCCGGTCTCGGTACGCTCGCCAATTGAAAGTGCGGCTTCCTCGTCGCTGGTCCAGATGGAAGCCGTCAGTCCGAAGTCGCTGTCGTTCATCAGCCTGATAGCTTCTTCGTCCGAAGACACCTTCATCAGCCCGACCACCGGCCCGAAGCTCTCCTCGGTCATCACCCGCATGGAATGGTCCACGTCGACCAGCACCTGCGGCGCCAGATAGGGCGTTCCTGCCTTATCCATGGCAAAGGCTGCGCTGTCGATCAGGGCACGGGCGCCCTTGGCCACAGCTTCCGCGGTCTGGGCGCGTACGAAATCGGCTGCCGAGGCGCGAACCATCGGCCCGAGATTTGTGTCACCGTCCAGCGGATTGCCGAGACGGTAGGCCCGCGCCGTTTCGGCGTAACCCTCGACAAAGCGGTCGTAAACATCGGCGTGGATATAAATCCGCTCGATCCCGCAGCAGGACTGGCCGCTGTTGAAGAAGGCGCCGTCGACCAGGGTTTCGACCGCATGCTCCAGTTTCACGTCCGGCCGGACATAGGCCGGGTCCTTGCCGCCGAGCTCGAGCCCCATGCCGATGAAGCGTCTCGCTCCCGCTTCCTGAACCTTGCGCCCGGCATCGACCGACCCGGTGAAGGCGACGAAGTCGATCCCGTCGCTGCCGATCAGCTTCAGGGCATCGCTGTGACCCAGATGCAGAAACTGAAACAGCCCGTCCGGCAGGCCCGCCGCCGCGAAAGCCTCGGCAAAGCGTTCGGCGCAAAGGGGCGTCTGGGCCGAGTGCTTCAGGATCACCGCGTTGCCTGCCATCAGGGCGGGGATGACCGAGTTCACGGCAGTCAGGTAAGGGAAGTTCCAGGGGGCGACCACAAAGACCACACCCAGAGGGTCCCGGCGAATGAAGCGGGTGAAGCCTTCCTTCGGCTCCACGGCGACATCGGCCAGCGATTGTGGCGCGATATCAATCATGTGGCGGGCGCGTTCCTCGAAGCCGCTGACCTCGCCGGGGGCCTGCGAGATCGGCCGGCCCATCTGCCGGGTGATTTCCCCGGCGATTTCGTCGCGTTTTGCGACAAAAGCGTCAACAGCCTTGGTCAGCAGAGCCTGTCGCTCGACAATTGGCGTGAATTTCCAGGCTGCCTGCGCCGTTCTGGCCTTGTCCAGCGCCGCCGCGATCTCGCCCGGTTGAGCCAGGGCGCGCTCCACATAAACGCTGTCGTCGACCGGCGAAATACATTTGAGGCTGTCAGCCATGACCTTCTGTCTCCTGAAAAAATGCAGGGTGACTTTATAGGCGCGAAACGAGATGCTGCAAGGGGAGTTGTGCAGGATCGGAAAACTGCGTTGCGACGCCGGGGAAGGACTTGGTGAAACTATTGAAATCGTTGGGAAAAGGGGGCTATGATGAAAAATCTTGCTGTGGATCCGGGGCCGGTTGTGCTGTTTGACCTGGATGGAACCCTGACGGACCCTTTCGAAGGTATCACCCGCTCCATTCGCTATGCTCTGCAGGAACTCGGCCGGACGCCGCCGCCGCCAGCGGAACTTTCCTGGTGCATCGGTCCCCCGCTGCTGCGGTCTTTCATGAGTCTGCTGAATCCTGAAAGTGGTGCTGTGAATGGAGACACTCCCGATCCGGTGGTCGCGGATACTGCCGTCGAAAAGGAGGCATGGGAGGCTGTGCGGCTGTATCGTCAGCGCTTTGCTGAAGTGGGGATGCTGGAGAACCAGGTGTACGAAGGCATTCCAGATGTTCTGGAGAGCCTCTCGGCAAGCGGCTGGCGGCTGTTTCTCGCGACGTCGAAACCCCGGATCTATGCGCAGCCGATCCTCAAGCACTTCGGATTGGCGACGTGGTTTCAGGGGATTTACGGATCGGAGCTCGACGGGACGCACAGCAACAAGGCCGATCTGCTCGGCCACATCCTTCAGAAAGAGTCTCTTTCGCCGGAACAGGCAATCATGGTCGGCGACCGCAAGCACGACATCGAAGGGGCCCGCCGGACCGGATTGCGGGTGCTGGCCGTAAGCTACGGTTACGCGGCCCCGGGTGAACTGGCGATTGCCGGGCCCGATGCCATCGCAGACTCGCCCCGGGAAATTCCCGCTCGACTTGGCAGCCTGGAGGGGCGGGCGGTTAGTCCGCTTTTGGAGTGATGCCCAGTTCAGCCAGAAGCTCGGCCTCGGTTACGCGTGGCTGGTTGTCGTTGAAGTCGTAACGTTCCGGTTTCGAGTCGATGTAGATATGACGTTCAAGCTTCATATCATCGGCCTCGTCGAAGCTCTCGACCGAAACGACGGTCATGACGTCAGGGCTATCCGCCAGGCGCCAGAAGAGGCTGCTTCCGCAGTGCGAACAGAAGCCGCGCTCCGCCCAGCCGCTGCCCCGATACCAGGCCAGGCCTTCGTTCCGGCTGAAAACCGGTTCGCCGGGACAATGGACCGACATCATCGGTCCGGCGCTCCATTTACGGCACATACCGCAATGACAGATATTGTATCTGGCCTCGGGCACCGGAATTTCGAATCTTACCGCGCCGCAGAGGCATCCTCCGCTGCGGTGCCCGCCGTCTGCTGACTGTGGTGTATCGGTCACGACCTATGCCTCCGCTTTCGAGACAGGAATTATGCCAGAGCGGATGTCGGAAGCAAGAACGGGATCTGTGCCGGGGGCGGCGCGCGGGCGGTTCTTGGGTTAATTCGCCTGTGCGGTCGTCTGCTGACCTTTGAGTAGAACCGTCCGTGCGACCCGGAAACCGATATCGTTTCTGCGGATATCCGGTTCCGCGCGCCCGCGGTTGGCTGCGCGGGTCTGTCCGTAGAAGCTTTTCCACGAACCGCCGCGAATGCTGTGAGCCTGACAGTCCGGGCTTCGCCGCGCGGAACCATCCGCAGCGGCCCCGCGATAGTTCGGGGCGTAACAGTCTTCAACCCACTCCCACACATTGCCGATCATGTCGTAGAGTTGAAAGCCATTGGCTGGATGCTGTCCGACGGGAACGGTCATATCGGAACTGTGATGTGATTGGGCGTAACAATAGCGGCAGTTTCCGATGCCCTGTCCGGACAGATCGATCGCTTCCGACTGCGCGCGGGCGGCATATTCCCATTCCGCTTCACTTAACAGACGGTAATCCATGCCGGTCTTCCTGTTCAACCAGTCAATATAGTTCTTCGCATCGTTCCAGGAGACGTTAACCAGCGGTCGTTGTTGCCGGCCCCAGTTCTCGTCGCCTGGATTATGACTGCAGCCGCCTTCGTCAATGCAGGTCGCCCATTCCTGAAAGGTAATTTCGTACAGGCCCACGGCGAAAGCATTGGGCAGCGACACCTTGTGACGCGGTTTTTCATCGGTCTTGCCACGCTGCGAGCCCATTTCGAAATCCCCCGGCGCAACCACAACCATTTTAGGGCAGTCGACGCAGTCCTGTATCAGGGCTCCAGATGTATAGGCCTTGTTGTCCAATGACAGCGGCTTCTGCGGTTTCCCGGCGCAGGATGCAATCAGCATTGCGCCCAGGAACAGGACGGCAAGACGCAGACCGGTACTCGAGCCACCGGTATCTCGGCCGCTAAGGTTTCGGAGCGTATCTGAAACTGCGGATCCGTCGAGTTTCCCCGGACGGCGGATGCAGGAAAGCCTGTGCATGACGCGGATTCTCGCCTGATTAGTCACAATGGTCGTGTGATTAAGCGGTCGAGGGCGTTAATTACCCCTTAATCGATAAAAGTTTAACTAATTGAAATTAAGGTGAATTTTATCGAATTTATCTGGTTTGGCCGGCGCAGGCCCGATGTATGGCGTCCGGGTGCTGCCGGACGCCGGGCTTTGCGGGATCTCCGGCTGGATCAGATCCGGGTTAGATGGAATCGCCGCAAGCGATCCGCCGTACCGGTGAATCTGATCTAACCTTATGACCCGCTCTAGGGGCGTGCCAGCAGGCCGCCGTCAACGAGAAGTTCGGTCCCGGTGATATAGCTGGCCCTGTCCGACAGAAGGAACAGGACCGCATCTGCAATGTCCTGCGGCCTGCCGACCCTTCCAAGCGGAATGACATCAGCCGTTGCCTGTTTGACCTGAGGGTTCTCCAGCCAGCGTTCCTGCATCGGTGATTCGCAGGGGCCGGGCACGACGGAGTTGGAGCGGATGCCGTCTCGCGCGAACTGGATCGCCAGGGACTTGGACAGCGAAAGGATCGCGGCCTTGGAGGCCTGATAGGCATCCTGCGGTTTGTCATCGCCGCGCAGGGCCTGGGTGCTGGCAATGTGGACCATTGCACCGCCGCCTGATTTTTTCATCAAAGGCACCGCATGCCGTGTGGTGTGCACCATGGTTTTCAGATCGATCCTGAGGACCTGATCCCATACATCCAGATCGATGTCGACCATTGAAACGTCGCGGCCGAACCACAGGACTGCCGCTGCGTTGACCAGATGATCCAGACGGCCCTGTTGGGCATAGGCCTTCTGCATGGCGTCCGCCACAAAGGCATCGTCGGTCAGATCACCCTCGAGATACTGCAGGGCATCACCGGTCTGCCCGAGGTCCGCCGGGCGCGCCTTTAGGTCGATTGCGGTGACCAGTGCCCCGGCGGAAAGCAGGTCTTTCACGATCGCAAGTCCCATGCCGCCGCCGGCGCCGGTGACGACGGCCGTCTTGCCCTGAAAGTTCATTCTGCTTCGCACCTTTTCTTGAAACGGCTGTTCGAATGGGCCGGGATCAGATGATCTCGAAGTAGCGCTGCATTTCCCAATCGGTGATGGACCTGCGGAATTCGCGTTCTTCCCACTCGCGCGTGGCGGCGTAGTGATCGACGAAGACGTCGCCGAAGAGTTCCCGGGCGGCCTTGGATTTGCGCAGGCGTCCGGCCGCTTCCATCAGGGTGGTGGGAAGTTTCCGTTTGGCCGGGAAATTATGGGTGTAGGCATTGCCCTGGATCGGCGCGTCAGGTTCGATTTCGTTCTCGATCCCCCAGAGGCCGGAGGCGATTGCTGCAGCCACCGCGATATAGGGATTGATGTCCGCCGCCGCGAGGCGGTATTCGACCCGCTGCGCATGGGGGCTGCCCGGGATCGCCCGCAGGGCACAGGTGCGGTTCTCAATACCCCAGCCGGCGTCGGTCGGCGCCCAGAAGCCCGGGATCAGCCGCGTGTAGCTGTTGACGGTCGGGGCGATCATCGACAGCAGTTCCGGCATCAGGGCCTGCTGACCACCGATGAAGTGGCGCATGGTGTCGCTGATGTTGTTCGGTTTCTTGGGATCGTGAAAGACCGCTTTTCCCTTCTTGCCCTGCAGGGAGACGTGGATATGTCCCGACTGCCCGGGATAGTCCGGAGACCACTTCGCCATGAAGGTGGCCATCCAGCCGCGCCGCTGGGCCAGGATCTTGGCGTAGGTCTTGAACAGCGCGGCCTTGTCGGCGGATGCCATCGCTTCGTCATAGCCGATCGCCGCTTCCAGGACGCCGGGGCCGGTTTCGGTGTGCAGGCCCTCGATCGGCATGTCCATTTCCTGGCACAGGCTCAAAAGATCCTCGTAGAATTCCGAGTGAACCGAATTGCGCAGCATCGAGTAGCCGAAGAAACCAGGCGTGATGTTGTTGAGATTCTTATAGTTTTTCTCACGCACCGATTCCGGTGTTTCGTCGAATACGAAGAACTCGAACTCGCAGGCGGCAGTCGCGGTCAAGCCCATGCCGTTCGCCCGCTCCAGGACGCGGGCCAGGGTGCCGCGCGGACAGACGGCCTCGGTCCGTCCGGTGAATTCAGCGAGAAACAGCAGCATGCCGTCTTCCATCGGCAACTCCCGGCAGGTTTCGGGAATAACCCGGACGGTGGCATCCGGATAGGCCGTGTCCCAGCCGGTAATGGTAACGTTGTCGTAGAGCTGGTCGTTGGAATCCCAGCCGACAACCACGTCGCAAAAGCCGAAACCGCTGTCCAGCGCCGAGAAGAACTTGTCTTTTGACATATATTTGCCACGCAAAACACCGTCGACGTCGAAAATACCGACCTTGACGTGTTCCAGTCCGCGTTCTTCGACAATGGCCCGGGCATCAGCCGCGGTTTTGACATTTCTCGGATTCATTTCAAGTTCCCCTGCTACAGACGTTGTCATTGATTTTTTTGTGAAGTCGGTTCGATGGGCGGAACGCCCGGTTATGGCTCTTCCCGATTTTGTGCGTCGAATCCAGCGAGCGCGGCCGGCAGGCTCTGGGCCAGGCGATTTGCCCAGTGGGTCTGTCCGGCGGCATCTGCAATCAGATCCTGCCGGAGCTCGATCAGGATATGGGCAAGACCGCGACCTTCCCCGTGAACCGGAATGGTGTGATCGGTTTCGTCGCTCACCGCATAGGGCTGGTTGTCGCCGACGCAAAGACTGCTGTCTTTTGAAAGTTCCGCGATCAGGCTGTGGCTGAGCTGGTGCGCCCGGTTATATTGTATGCCGATATGCCAGGGGCGGCTGATGCCCTTGTAAACCGGCGTGAAGCTGTGAATGGCCACCAGAACGCTGCGCTGCCGCCGGGCTTCGCGCTGATCCAGAAGTGCTGAAATCCGCTCGTGATAGGGATTGAAGATGGCGTCCACTCGTTGCCTGGCGGTTTCGGCGCTCAAATCCCTGTTCCCGGGAACGGGCGTGTTTTCGCTGAGTTTTGGTATCGAGGATTCAACATGGGGCGCGCGATTGCAGTCAATGACCAGACGCGAGTAAACCTGCAGCACCAGTGTCGCGTCGAAGGCCTGCGAGAGCTGCCGCGCGACTTCGGCAGCGCCGATATCCCAACCGATATGCCGCTCTATCTCGTGATCCGGCAGTCCGAGATTCCCGAGCGCTTCGGGGATGCGCTTGCTGGCGTGGTCGCAGGTCAGAAAGAAGGCCGAAGTTCCTCCGGCGCGGGCGACTTCAACGGGGGCGGGTTCGTGCGGAGCGAGTTCGACCATGAGGGAAGGGGACAAGGTTTCAGGGTTGATGCCGGGTTGAGGGCGGAAGTCACCGTGCCCGGGCACGGATCAGATCGCTGTTGTAACTGTTCGGCGACGATTTAGACCGAAAAGCCTTTCGCTGTCAGTAATAATTACAAAGCAGCCTTTCCACCGGACCTGCCAACCCGAAGCACTTTGCGGGCCTGGCAGGCGGCCGTCCGACCCTTCGTCTGATTTCGTGGCGCCGCTTCGAGTCGGCGCCGCGAATCCGACTCGGTCTAGGTCTCGGCCAGCGCCCTATCAAGAAAAAGGAGCCTGTCCTGACCCCAGAACAACTCTTCATTGAAAATATATGTTGGAACGCCAAACACCCCTTTCCCGAGAGCTTCCTGACTGCAGGTCTGATAGCGGCTTTCGGTTTCTGCCAGGGACGCCGCCTCCATCAGACTGGCGGCGTCGTAGCCGTTTTCCGCGGCGATCTCCAGCAGGGTCGGCGTGTCGGCAATGTTGCGTTCCTCGGCCCACACCGCACGGCCAAAGGCGTTGGCGAGCTGCAAGGCGTCACCCCCTGTCTGTCCCGCCGCCAGCACCATTCTCGCAGCGAGTCCTTCAGCCGCGGGAAAAAACCGCGGGTGAAGGTTCAGGGGCCTGTTCAGATATCTGCTCCACCTGGTGAGTTCGGTCAGCCTGTAGGCCTGTCGCTCCGGCGCCCGTTTTGCCAGCGGAAGCCCCCCGGTTTTGGGAAAGATCTGCGAAAGATCGATCGGCTTCACGTTAACTTCCGCGTCATGCTTTGCTGCGATGTTCGCCAACTCGTCACCGCCGAGATAGGCATAGGGAGAGACGAGGGAGAGGAAATAGTCAATTTTCATTTTTCTATCCTAACGGGAAACGGATGGCTTTTTGAGCAGTGCACCTGAATTTAGATACCTGCCCGCCGTGCAAACTACTTGTTGTTTGCGGCAAAATCAGCTTGAAAGAGAGCTCTCATAAAACCGGGATGGGCGCGGTTATATACCATGGCTTTGGAATGAGATTGCATTGTTAACTGAAATCTGGGGCTATGGAGTGAAGAGAATGCTGCGGGAGTGGACGCCATGGTAGCGGAAGTTCGCTATATTATTTTTTCAACCCAAGAGTTGTCCAAGGCTCTGATCGTTGCGCATCAGAAAAAAGGTACAGTCTTACCCTCCGGAACCATCCACAGCATCGAGCAGGACAGTCGCCCCGGCGTTAAGGTTACGATTACAGTCGCGCCTGACCGCTCTTCCGACCCCATTTTTCTGGACGCATCCGAAGATGAAGTCCTCGCGGCGCTGGTCGGCTTTTGCCGTGAAAGTAAAATTCCACTTCCGGCCAATTCCTCCAAAAGCCTCGGATCGATTCGCAAAAGTTTGTGTCTGGTCGTTACGCTGAATGTGACCGAAGATAAATTCGTCGACTTCGAGCGCGCTATTTCCGACAAGGTGCTGAGCTGAGCGCATAGGTTCGGCCTTTCCCCGAACGACTCCGGCGACCCGGATAACTGGTCGTATAATTAGTTTCCGCATTCTGCCTTATCGAAAGATCACGTTAGAAAACTGAAAGGCTTTCACCTATGGGCTTTCTGCCACGGACCTGACGTCTGGATAAGGTCTGCGATGGCCTGATAACCCGCGGCATCGCTGTGCAGCCCGTCGTTTGCCGCAAGTCCGGCCTGATAGCCGGGATCATCGGACAACGCCGGGAAAAGGTCGAGGAAGGGCACCCTCTGTTCGGCGCAGATTTCGGTATAGCTTCGCGTCGCTTCTTCGATATCCGCGTTGCGGAAGTCGAATGTCATGCCGCTGAGTTCGGAGCGAAAGGGCATTCCGGCTTCACAGACGGGGAAGGGGCCGACGACAATCACGGCGGCGAGTTTTCCGAGGCCTCCGACAAGAACGGAGAGATCTTCCAGTACGCGCCGCCGGGGCGTCCTGAAGGCGCCGGTGCCGATGCGGGCGAGATCGTTCATGCCGGTTCCCAGGACGATCAGATCCCTGTCCCGGTCCTGGATCCGGGCGCCGCACTCCGCAAGGGCGCGTTCGCCGATCTGCCGCAGGGTCTGGCCGCGTATGCCGAGATTATAGGCCGCGAAGGGATGGCCTGCTTCCCGGCTCATGACGGCAAGCCGTCCGGCCCAGCCGAGGCCGGTCTCGTCTCCCTGACCCTCGACCGTTGAGGCGCCGATAAAACAGACTCTTTTCATCTCTTGTCTTTCTTTCCGTTTTTTACCTGCGTCTGGCGTTACCCGCGTCCGGTCAGGTCTCGAGGGCTCGCAGTTCCTTGCGGATAATCTTTCCGGTCGTGGTCATGGGCAGGCTCTCGACGAAGGCGACGTCGCGCGGATATTCATGAGCGGCCAGCCGGATTTTGACGAAGGCCTGGATCTCGGCGGCCAGATCTTCCGTCGCCTCGAAACCCGGATTGAGCACGACGAAGGCCTTGACCCGTTCTGTGCGGACGGGATCCGGGATACCCACGGCGGCGGCCATGGCGATCGCCGGGTGCTTGATCAGGCAGTCTTCGATTTCGCCCGGTCCGATGCGGTATCCGCTGCTGGTGATGACGTCGTCATCCCGCCCGATGAAGTGAAAATAGCCGTCATCGTCCAGGCTGCCCCGGTCTCCGGTCAGCAGCCAGTCACCGATGAACTTCGCTTCGGTTGCGTCCGGATTGTTCCAGTAGCGCAGGAACATCACCGGATCCGGGCGCTTCACGGCGATGCTGCCTTCTTCCCCCGGCGGCAGGAGCTGTCCTTCGCCATCGACGATGGCGACATGATGCCCCGGCACGGCGCGGCCCATGGCGCCGGGTTTGACCGGCATCAGGCCGGCGCAGTTGCCGACCACCAGATTGCATTCGGTCTGGCCATAGAACTCGTTGATGGTCAGGCCAAAGGTCTCGCGGCCCCAGCCCAGCAGCTCTTCCCCCAGAGATTCGCCGCCGCTGCCAATCGAACGCAGGTTCAGGTTCCAGCGATCCCGGGGCTTTTCCACCCGTCGCATCATTTTCAAAGCGGTCGGCGGCATGAAGGCATTGCGAACCTTGAATTCCGCCATCAGGGCGAAAGCGGCCTCCGGCTCGAACTTCGCGAAACGATGGGCCAGCACCGGAACCCCATGGTGCCAGGCCGGCAGCAGCACATCCAGAAGGCCGCCAATCCAGGCCCAGTCCGCCGGTGTCCAGAAAAGATCGTCCGGCTGAGGAAAGAACTCATGCGGAAACTCCACGCCGGGAAGGTGCCCGAGCAGAACCCGGTGCGCATGGAGCGCGCCCTTGGGCGGGCCGGTCGTGCCGGAGGTATAGATGATCAGGGCGGGATCTTCGGCCAGGGTTTCGACCGCTGTGTAGTCCGGGCTTGCCGACTCCAGCAGGGCATGGAACGCCAGCAGGCCCGGGTCCGCCGGCGCCGGTTCAACCGCTTCGTCAATGCAGAGGATGAATGTCAGTTCCGGCAGCCGGTCGCGGATCGCGCCAAGTTTCGCCGCACCGGCGCTATCGGTGATCACGACCTTCGCGGCAGAATCCGACAAGCGGTATTCGAGGGCTTCTTCGCCGAACAGGCTGAAGAGGGGAATCGCGATGGCCCCCATCTTATAGGCGGCGATATGAGTGACGGCGGTCTCTGGTGCCTGTGGCAGCAGGATCCCGACCCGGTCGCCGCGCGCTACCCCGTGGGCTTCCAGGACGTTTGCCAGTTTGTTCGACAGCCGCTTGAGGTCGCGGAAGCTGTAATTTTCAACATTTCCGTCATTTGCCTTGAAAATCAAAGCCAGGCGGTCCGAGTCGGCCCACTTGTCGCAGACGTCGACCCCGATATTGAAGCGCTCGGGAATGGCCCAGTCGAGTGCCTGGCATACATCTTCGTAGGTTTTACCGGGCGTCAGCATATGTTTCTCACTTCGTTCGTGTACTAAATGTCGTCAGGCAGTTTCCCGTCGCTTGAATAGCTTAGAGCACTTCCCTGATGTTACTCTGCAAATTGTCAGCGTTTCTTTGATTCTTGTCATCGAACCCTGATTGAAGACTGCGGAGGCTGCGGCTAAAGTAAGCTCCGATTCCACCGTGGAGCAACCAACAGGTTATGCCGCTAGACAGTGCCGTTAAATCCGTGTTCGTGCAGTCAACCTGTCCGCACGATTGTCCGAGTACCTGTGCTCTGGAGGTCGAGAGGCTTTCGGAAACCCGTATCGGAAAGGTCCGGGGCGCTCGTGACAACAGTTATACGGCCGGTGTGATCTGTGCCAAGGTGGCCCGCTATGCGGAGCGCGTTCATCATCCGGACCGTTTGAGCCGGCCGCTGCGCCGGATCGGCGAAAAGGGGGCCGGCCGCGACGCCTTTGAGGAAATTTCCTGGGATCAGGCGCTGGATGCGGTGGCCGAAGGTCTGCTGAAAGCCGAACAAAAATACGGTGCTGAGGCGGTCTGGCCCTATTTCTATGCCGGCACCATGGGGCTGGTGCAGCGCGACGGCATCGAACGTCTGCGGCACGCCAAGGGTTATTCGAGACAGTATTCGACCATCTGCCATACGCTCGCCGATGCTGGCTGGCTGGCCGGTGCCGGGGTCAAGCGGGGCGTCGATCCCCGGGAAATGGCCAAGTCCGACCTGATCGTCATCTGGGGCGGAAATCCGGTCTCGACCCAGGTCAACGTCATGACCCATGTGGCCCGGGCCCGCAAGACGCGCGGCGCCAAACTTGTGGTGATCGATCCCTACCGGACGGGAACCGCGGAACAGGCCGATGTGCATCTGGCGCTGAAGCCGGGAACGGATGGCGCCCTGGCGGCTGCCGCCATTCACGTTATGCTGGCCGAAGGTTATGCCGACCGCGAATATCTGGAGCGGCTGTCCGATTGGGATGATGAGCTTGAAACCCATTTTGCCCAGCGCACGCCGGAGTGGGCATCCGGGATTACCGGTCTGTCGGTCGCGGAAATCGTCGCTTTTGCGCGGCTGTTCGGCACACACAAGAAGTCCTTTATCCGCATCGGCTACGGCTTTTCCCGTTCGCGCAACGGTGCGGCCAATCTTCACGCCGCCACCTGTCTGCCGATCGTCACCGGCGCCTGGCAGCATGAAGGCGGTGGCGCGCTCTATTCCAATGGTGCTCTGTTCAAGATCGACGATACCCTGATCCAGGGGCTCGATGTGCTCGACCCGGCTGTGCGGAGTTTCGATCAGTCCCGCATCGGTCCTGTCCTCTGTGGCGATCCGCGCGATTTGGGTGACGGACCGCCGGTTTCGGCCCTGTTCATCCAGAATACCAATCCGATGGTGGTCTGCCCGGAAAGCCTGAAGGTGCGGCAGGGCTTCGAACGCGACGATCTTTTCGTCTGTGTGCACGAACAGTTCATGACCGATACCGCGGCCATGGCGGACATCGTGCTGCCCGCGACGACCTTTCTGGAGCACGACGATATCTATCGCGGAGGCGGGCATACGCATCTGCAGGTCGCCCGCCCGGTGATCGAGCCCTTTGCCGAATCCCGCAGCAATCATCAGGTGATCTGCGCGCTGGCGGAACGGCTGGGCGCGGAGCACCCGGGCTTCGGGATGTCGGAATGGGAGATCATCGACGCAACCCTCAAGGCCTCCGGATACCCCGACGCCCAGACTCTTTACGACGCCCGCTGGTGGGACTGTGCGCTGGAGTTTGGCGATGCGCATTTCAGCGAAGGTTTCGGGACCGCCGATGGACGGTTTCATTTCAAGGCCGACTGGGCGGAGATCGGCGCCGATCATGAAAACATGCCCCGGATGCCCGGATTCATGGATGCGATCGACGTGGCGGATTCAAAACGGCCCTATCGGATGGTGGCGGCGCCGGCGCGCAGCTTCCTGAACACGTCTTTCACCGAAACCCCGGGTTCGATCAAGCGCGAGCAGCGCCCGACCGTTCTGATCCATCCAAAGACCTGCGAACGACTGGGGATTGCGGACGGCGACCGGGTGCGGCTGGGGAACGATCTGGCTGCGGTCACGCTGCATGCGGTGCCTTTCGACGGCCTGCAGCCTGATGTGATCGTTGTGGAGAGCATATGGCCCAACTCGGCGTTCGAGGACGGCATTGGTATTAACGCATTGGTGTCGGCGGACCCGGGCCCCCCCAGGGGAGGGGCCGTTTTCCACGATACCGCCGTTTGGATAGAGGTCGTATGAAATATCGGCACGGCGGCCGACGGCCACACGTGATTGTTGTCGGCAACGAAAAGGGTGGATCGGGTAAATCCACAACTGCCATGCATCTCACGGTGTCCTTGTTGAAGCGTGGTTTCCGGGTCGGAACCATGGATCTGGACGCACGGCAGGGCAGTTTTTCCCGCTATATGGAAAACCGGCTTGCCTACATTCAGGCCATGGACCTGGATCTTGCCTGCCCTGAACACCGGCGCATCTACAGCTCGACACGGGACATTCAGGAAGTTGCGGAGCAGGAGGAGAAACAGAGCCTTCAGTCCGCATGGGCAGCCCTGGACGACCGGGATTTCATCGTGATCGATACGCCCGGCAGCGACAGCAGTCTTTCGCGCCTTGGACACATCATGGCCGATACCCTCGTGACACCGCTGAACGACAGCTTTCTCGACATGGATATGCTCGGCCGGGTTGAACTCGACGGCGACGACTATTACCTCTCGCCCAGCGTCTACAGCCAGATGGTCTGGGAACAGCGGCAGAAGCGGGCGATGGACCGGCTTCCACCGATGGACTGGGTCGTCATGCGCAATCGGCTGTCGCACATCAATGCGCGAAACAAGAAAGACATCGGAACACTTCTCGAACAGCTCTCGAAGCGTCTGCGTTTTCGTATTGCGCCGGGGTTTGGAGAGCGCGTTGTCTTCCGCGAACTCTTTCCCAAGGGATTGACCCTGCTGGATCTCGGCGAGGCGACCGGTGATGTCTCCATGAGCCTGAGCCACGTCGCGGCGCGTCAGGAGCTTCGCCAGCTCATGGATGTGCTTAACCTTCCGGAAAATATCGAGACCTCCGGCGGCTCCGGCGATGGCGTGGTAACGAGCGTCGGCCGCAAGCCGCTGACGCAGATCGAGGGAGCGCTGGCGAACGCGGACGCCGGGATGAGCGCCGCCGGAACGGCCGTTTTCGAAGGCGTCAAGGTGGCGGGTGAACGATAGCCACCTCTGGAATCTTCCAGGTTTGGACCTACCTAAATATAGTTAGGGGGTTCTGTTTATGACCGATGACAGAAAGATTTCGAGTCGATCTGACGACATCCGATCGCCAGATCAGTGCAAAGACTCTTCGAATGTTGCCCCTGCGTCGGGCGCAGAGGTCGAGGCTTTCTTGAAAAAGGTGGCGCAGTCGGCTGCGCCGCTGACGGGTGACGGCCGCGGGCGTTTGATTTTCGCCATGGATGCCACGGCCAGCCGCCAGCCCACCTGGGACCGGGCCTGCCACATTCAGGCGGAAATGTTCAAGGAAACCAGCGCGCTGGGCGGTCTGGAAATCCAGCTGATATTTTATCGCGGTTTCGGCGAGTGCAAGGCCAGCGGCTGGATCGCCAGATCCGAGGAGTTGCTGCGCCGCATGACATCAGTATCCTGCTATGCGGGCCATACCCAGATCGGCAAGGTTTTGCGCCGGGCTATTGACGAAACCCGCAGGAAGCAGGTCGGCGCACTGGTCTTTGTCGGCGATGCCGTCGAAGAGGATATAGATCATCTCGGCCATCTGGCCGGCGAACTGGGTGTGCTCGGCGTTCCCTGTTTCATGTTTCACGAAGGGCAGGATCCGGTTGCCGCCGGCGCTTTTCAGCAGATCGCAAGGATTTCGGGAGGCGCCTACTGCTCCTTTGACGCCTCGAGTGCGCGGCAGCTTCGGGAACTTCTGGCCGCCGTGGCGGTTTATGCCGCGGGCGGGCGCCGCGCTCTGGCGGACTATGGGCGCAGGGCAGGCGGAGCCGTACTGCGGCTGACGCACCAGATGAAGTGACCCGGACGTGATCGGATATTTTCTTCTCGGTCTATGCGTTCTTGCCGGACTCCTGCTCCTCGCCAGGTGGTTTTCCGCCGCTGATCCCAAAGTCCTGACCAGAATTTTGCCGCGAGTGGCGATCCTTGTCGGGGCGGTGGTTCTGATTGCGATTGTCTTGACCGGGCGCGTCGGCCTGCTGCTCGCCTTCGCGCCGATGCTTCTGCTGTTTCTGGCGCGCTTCCGGGCCCTGAAAAATCGCGTCAATGCCGCAATGGGGCCGCGACCCGGGCAGACGTCAGAAGTGGTGACGCGCTTTTTCCGGATGACCCTCGATCACGACAGCGGCGGACTTGCCGGCGAAATCCTCGATGGAGTCTTTACCGGGCGCAGTCTGGACGAGCTGTCGCGCGAGGAACTGGAGGCATTGCAGCGCGAAACACGTGAGGATGCGCAGTCGGCCTCGGTGCTCGAAAGCTATCTTCACCGCAGATTCGGCCGGGACTGGCACGATGACAACGATGCCGGGGACGCGCAAAGCAGCGGCAAGGGTGGCGGCAGGCGATCCTCGGGCGAAACGGCGGGCGGCGCCATGACCCGTCAGCAGGCCTACGAAGTCCTGGCGCTGGAGCCGGGGGCTTCAGAGGAGGAGATCCGGGAGGCGCATCGCCGATTGCTGCGGAAAATCCACCCCGATCACGGCGGTTCGAACTTCCTGGCCGCTCAGATCAACAGAGCCAAGGACGTGCTGCTCGGACACTGATACGGCGGTGTGGCGGGATAATCTTTCTGTCATGTTCAGCCTACACCTGTTGTCACGTTATTAACGCTATGGCATTACAACGAAACACATTCATGATACCGCTGTATCCGAACCAAACCATTCAATAATCCGAGGCTCATATTCCGATGAACGCTAGGGTGCGCAAGGCTATTTTCCCTGTGGGTGGACTGGGAACGCGGTTCCTGCCCGCCACCAAGGCGATGCCGAAAGAGATGCTTCCGGTCGTCGACAAGCCATTGATCCAGTATGCTGTCGAGGAAGCACGTGCGGCGGGGATCGAAGAATTCATTTTCGTGACCGGTCGTGGCAAGGCTTCGATCGAGGATCATTTCGACCGCAGTCAGGAACTGGAAGAAACGCTGTCGGGACGCGGTAAAACCGCCGAACTCGCGCTGATTGCCGATCTGCTCGCGGCGCCCGGCAAGGTTTGCTATACGCGCCAGCAGGAGCCTCTGGGCCTTGGACACGCGGTCTGGTGTGCCCGCAATCTGGTCGGCAACGAACCCTTTGCGGTGCTTCTTGCCGACGATCTGGTTCAGGCGGACACACCCTGTCTGCAGCAGATGGTCGAGGCTCATGCGTCGGTCGGCGGCAATCTGGTTGCTGTTATGGATGTTCCCAGGGAGCATACCGGGCGCTATGGTATTCTGGACGTGACCAGCGACGACGGTAAACTGGCCCGGGCCAAAGGACTGGTCGAAAAGCCGGCGCCGGACGTGGCGCCTTCGACTCTTTCCATCATCGGCCGCTACATTCTGCAGCCCGAGGTGTTTGACGAACTGGCACGCCAGGAACGCGGCGCCGGGAACGAGATCCAGCTGACCGATGCCATGGCGCGGACCATAGAGCGAATTCCCTTCCACGGCCTGCGCTTCAGCGGCACGCGCTTTGATTGCGGCAGCAAGGCGGGCTTTCTGGAAGCCAACATAGCCTATGCTCTGGCGCGCGGGGATCTGGGCGAGGAAATGGCTGAAATCCTGAGCCGCTATACACCGGGCGCAATGGCGGCACGGGCCGCGAACTGATTCACACGACCGTTCTTAACGGAGAGATTTGTTTATGCGTATCGCAATGATCGGAACCGGCTATGTCGGCTTGGTTTCGGGAGCCTGCTTTTCCGAGTTTGGTACCAACGTCGTCTGTGTCGACAAGGACGCCGGCAAGATCGACCGGCTGCTGGCGGGGGAGATCCCGATTTTCGAACCCGGCCTCGACACGCTGGTCGCCAACAATGTCGCAGCCGGACGCCTGTCCTTCACCACCGACCTCGCCGCCGCTGTGGAGGGTGCCGATGCGGTCTTTATCGCCGTCGGCACACCTTCGCGCGCCAGCGACGGCCAGGCGGATCTGACGTTCGTTCGTCAGGCGGCCCGGGAAGTGGCGGAAGTCATGGACGGCTATACCGTGGTGGTCACCAAGTCGACCGTGCCCGTGGGCACCGGACGCGAAGTGGCGCAGATCATCCGCGAAGCCAATCCCGATGCGGACTTCGACATTGCGTCGAACCCCGAGTTCCTGCGCGAGGGCGCGGCGATCAACGACTTCATGCGGCCTGACCGGGTGGTCATCGGTACGCTGGTGCCCAGAGCCCAGGACGTTCTGCGCGCGCTCTACCGGCCGCTTTATCTGATCGAGACTCCGATAATCTTTACGGCGCTGGAAACCTCCGAACTGATCAAGTACTCCGCCAACGCCTTTCTGGCGGTCAAGATCACCTTCATCAACGAGATCGCGGACCTCTGCGAGAAGGTCGGCGCCGACGTGCACGACGTCGCGAAGGGTATCGGGCTGGACGGCCGGATCGGGCGCAAGTTTCTCCACCCGGGACCCGGGTACGGCGGATCCTGCTTCCCCAAGGACACCACCGCGCTGGCGCATACGGCCCGGGAGAAGGGCGCGCCGGTCCGGATTGTGGAAACCGTCGTCGAAATCAATGATACCCGCAAGAAGCGGATGGCCGGCAAGGTCATTGCCCATTGCGGCGGGTCGCTGCAGGGCAAGACCGTGGCCGTGCTGGGGCTGACCTTCAAGCCGAACACCGATGACATGCGCGATGCGCCGAGCATCGATATCGTGCCGGCGTTGCGGGCTGCGGGCGCCGAGGTTCGTGTCTACGATCCGGAAGGCATGGCAGAGGCGAAGAAGATTCTTTCCGACGTGACCTGGTGCGAAACCGCCTACGACACCATGCCGGACGCCGATGTGCTGGTGATCATCACCGAGTGGAACGAATTCCGGGGACTGGATGTCGAGCGGATCAAGTCCCTGATGAGGACACCCTCCATGGTCGATCTGCGCAACATCTACAATCCGTCCGAAATGGCCGCCGCGGGGATCAACTATACTTCGGTCGGGCGGCCCGGCGGCCTCGATGAGATCGCTGCCGGCGTCCAGGAGGGCAGAGCGTGAGCTTACGTCATCGTTTCAATCCGACAATCCTGCGCGAATACGATGTCCGGGGGGTGGTGGGTGAAACCCTGTCCACCGACGATGCCCGCGCCCTGGGGCGTGCCTTCGGGACCATCGTGGCGCGCAAGGGCGGCAAGCGCGTGTGCGTCGGCTATGACGGACGCCTGTCGTCTCCCTCGCTGGAAGCGGCCCTGGTCGAGGGGCTTCGCGCCAGCGGCATAACCGCGATCCGGGTCGGGCGCGGTCCGACCCCGATGCTGTATTTTTCGACCTTCGAACTGGATGCCGATGGCGGCATCATGGTGACCGGCTCGCATAATCCGCCGAATTACAACGGCTTCAAGATCATGCTCGGCAAGAAATCCTTCTTCGGCGAGGAGATCCAGGCGCTGAGCCGGATCGCGGCGAAAGGCGATTTTGCGACCGGCGCCGGCGCGGCCGAAGACCGTTCCATGTTCAACGCCTATCTGGCCCGTCTTCTGACTGACCTCGATATGGGCATGAAGCCCCTTTCGGTCGCCTGGGACGCAGGGAACGGTGCGGCGGGCGAGGTCATGGTGGCGCTCACCAAGCGCATCCCCGGCACGCACAAGCTTCTGAACGAAGCGATCGACGGGAAATTTCCGGCCCATCATCCGGATCCGACCGTGCCCGAGAACCTGGTGCAGCTGCAGGCCGCGGTGGCCGAGGGGAACTGCGATCTGGGGATTGCCTTCGATGGCGACGGTGACCGGATCGGCCTGATCGACGGGCAGGGCAGGATCCTGTGGGGGGATCAGATCATGCTGCTGCTGGCACGGGACATTCTGAAGGAGCTGCCCGGCAGCACCATCATCGCCGACGTGAAGGCCAGCCAGGTTCTGTTCGATGAGATCGAGCGGGCGGGCGGCAAGCCGGTGATGTGGAAGACCGGCCACTCCCTGATCAAGACCAAGATGATCGAGACCAACGCCCCCTTCGCCGGCGAGATGTCCGCGCATCTGTTCTTCGCGGACCGTTACTACGGCTTCGACGACGCGCTCTACGCTGCGGTGCGTTTGCTCAACATCGTCAGCCGCTCGGAAGAGACCCTTGCCGAGTATCGGGACTCGCTGCCGCATGTGGTCAACACGCCGGAAATTCGCTTTCCCTGCGCCGAAGACCGCAAGCTGCCGGTCATCGCCGCGGTGAAGGACCGTCTTTCGGCAGCCGGTGCCGATGTGAACGACATCGACGGTGTACGGGTACGCACCGCCGACGGCTGGTGGCTGCTGCGGGCCTCCAATACCCAGGATGTTCTGGTGGCGCGCTGCGAGTCGTCGGATGAAGAAGGTCTGGCGCGGCTGAAGCAGGCGCTCGCGGAACAGGTTTCCGCCAGCGGGCTCGAAGTCCCCGATTTCTGAGGTTTTGCCACGTCTCTAAAGATCGGGCGTGGACGGACCCAGCCCGGCCTGTAGAGATGCGCGTGCTATAGAGCCTGATGGAGATTCATGCTCGAGCTTGCTTCAATCAGGAGCAACCGCGCTCAAGGGCGAGAGGCGGGGCCCTGGTTCTGATGTTGTGGACTTGCCGCCAGAGAGGGCGGACCTGCGTGCGCGCCGGTACGGGCTCAGCTGCTTCCCGGCGGTACGACCACGCAGTTGAATGACTTGAAGGTCAGCTGGCGGCAGGCTTCGCGGGCGCTTTCCTCGTTCAGATCGCCGACCCTTGCGCGGTAAAGTGTCCCATCCAGACCACTGACCGAAAGAACCGAGATCGGTTTCGAGCTCAGGATCTGCGGCACAGAATCGGCGGCGAGGGCTGCAGCCTGTTTCGCCGGGGCAACCATGCTGAAAGCACCAACCTGAACGCCCCAGTGTCCGGAGGGGAATGCGGTGGTCTGAAACTGATCGGTCGATTCAAGACTGGCCTGCTGGGTCAGAGCCATGCCGGCTGCCGTGACGATCGGTTTTCCGTTTTCCGGATCGCCCGCCGGAGACAGACGGCTATCCGTTGCGTTGAGCGCAAGTTCCGAAGCGCCGGGTTTGCGGCGGGGGACCGGCGGCGCGCCGGCGACCCTGATCTCGGCCAGCTGTTTAAAACCGCGGTCGAGCAGTGTCTTGATATGGCGATCCCGCGAGCGTGAGGTGCGGCCACCGAAGACAACCGCGATCAGGCGGCGGTCGTTGCGCTTTACCGAGGCGACGAGATTGAAGCCCGACGCTCTGATATAACCGGTTTTGATACCGTCGGTGCCTTCGTAGTTGCTCAGCAGCTTGTTGTGAGTCCTGTAGGTTCGCCCGGCGTACTGGAAAGAACTGGTTGAAAAATAGCTGTAGTAGGCTGGATAGTCCCTCAGCAGGGCCAGTCCCAGCGTGGCCATGTCTCGTGCGGTGCTGAGCTGGCCGCGGTTCGGCAGGCCCGATGCATTGCGGAACGAAGTCCGCTCCATGCCGAGCGCGTGTGCCTTTTTGGTCATGAGGCGGGCGAACTGGGTTTCCTTGCCGCCCAGTGCTTCGGCCATTACCACCGCGGCGTCATTCGCGGACTTGGTCGTCAGCGCCAGAATGACTTCCCTGACCTTGATTGTCTCTCCGGCCCTGAGTCCCAGTTTCGACGGCGGCATGCCCGCGGCCCGTCTTGAAACCTTCAGCGGCTTGTCGAGGGTCAGCGTTCCGTTTTCCAGGGCCTCGAATGCCAAATAGAGGGTCATCATCTTGGTCAGGGACGCGGGGTAATTGCGCGTGTCCTGATTGGCGCCGTGCAGAACCTGACCGGTTTCCGCATCGACGACGATCGAGGCGTAACGTGCTTCTGCCTGTCCCGGCGCAAAAAGAAACGAGACCGCAATAGCGAATACACCGAGGAATCCACGCAGCAGTGTCTCCAAGAGTCTGATATTACTGGCTGTTCTGTGGTCGTTCAAAGGTGAGCCCCCAAGAGTCGAGTATACGCCTATGATTCTCCTTAAACTTTAGGGAATCACTGAGTCGCTGTCCAGAAGGATAATGCCGACCTCCTTGAAATGTAGTTAATATTCGCCTCTAATTTTTAATCATCTGACTCGGGAGGTCCTGACGCTATGAGACGCACAGCCGCCAAGTTTCGTGGACGCCTGTCGATTTCCTTCGGGGTTGTCATTTTGCTGATTCTTGCGGGACTTTCAGCCTGCAGCTATCGCGGTCAGATCGATCAGCCGCTGACTCAGAAGGCGACCTGGTTCAGTTATCTCAATGGCGATGATGTCCGCAGCCGCTGCCGGCCTGGCGCCGGTTTCGAATACCGCCTGATCTACAATGGCCGCTACGACGAACAGATCCGCAGCTACGAACTGGTCGATGACGGTGCCGGCGGTGCCCACTTTACCGCCAGGGTACAGCAGGGCAGTGGCATCGATCTGATGAAGTTGTCAGTGACCGACCCCTTCAAGAACAACGGCTGGACCAAAGCAACCCGGCGTCTGACACCGGAGGAGTTGAAAAAGCTGGAGACGGCGTTCGAGGCCAGCGGCGCCGGCCGCGCGACTTCCGAGGGGCTGCGACTGTTTTCGGGGGAATTCTATTGGCTGGCAAGCATCTGTCATGATGGCGTGTTCGTTTTCAACGCCTGGCGCCACCCTTCGCCGCGATTTGCCGCCCTGACTTTTCCAGACGTCCTGCTCAGTCTGGATACGACGGGCATTGCCTACAATCCACCGCGTAAAGTCGACGCGGCAGAGCGTATTCAGGCCAACAGTTCCCACCCCGACCGCCGCGACTACAACACCACCTTCAACATAGAGGTCGGCGATAATGGTTTGAAGGGCGCGGCCGGCAAAATCTAGGGGTGTCCGTCAGTCGTCGGAGACGAGTGTAAGGCGCTTGGGGTCCTGATTGGCGAGTAACTGGTCGGTCCAGGGACCGTCAGGCATTTCAATGGCCAGCCGTTTCAGATTCTCGTTCCACCAGATCCGCTGGTCTCGCAGATCGTCGTAGTCGTAGTGGGCCTGACGCCAGGTCGGCTCGTTGCTCGCGAGCGTCAGGATGTCTATCGGGAAGCCGACGTCTGCAGCTGAAAGACGTGTCGAATCGAAGGACAGATATGCGAGCTTCAATGCGGTTCGCATCGAGGTGTCGAACGTCAGCGCTCGATCCAGGATCGGTTTGCCGTAGGCTGTGGAACCGATTGCGAGATAGGGCGTGCGCTGGCCGATTTCGATCCAGTTGCCTTCCGGATAAACCAGATAAGCGGTCGGTTCCTTATCACCCTGCAGCCTGCCGGCGATTATTGCGTGCAGATTGAAGGTGAGTTCCGATTTGGTGATGGCGGAGTGATCTTCCTTGGCGACCTGACGCAGGCATTTGCAATAGAGGCCGACAGCGTCGAGCATGCAGCGGACTTCGCCCCCACGGGATGATCTCAGATCCCGGTCGAGATAAGCCAGGGTCTTGTCGCGCAGGGACCTGAGCCCTGACGTCATGACGCCAAAGTCCTGCACTGGGGACCCGGCAGCAGCCAAATCATTGGCGGCAGGCTTCGGTGCGGGCCCATGAAGGGAGACCTTGTTTGCGTTGGTGACCTGATTGCCGCTGGTGATGCGTCCGTCAGCGAGCAGGAGAAGGCCTTCTCTTACCCTGATGGCCAGGCAGTAAGTCATATTGTGATCCGTTGTCTTTCCACGTTCGTTCTCAAGTTTGTGCTCAAGTCCGTGTTCAAGTCCGTGTTCAAGTTCGTGTTCAAGTCCTCTGGGCCGGCCCTGCATCAAGACGCCGTTGCCAAACAGCTCACCCCCAGCAATGGACTCATTAACAAGGGGCGCAGAGTCCTAAAACAAGGGGCGCAGAGTCCTAAAAAAGTATCGAATGAAAGTCTCTCACGTGCGGTTTTAGACTGCAAGTACGTGCTTTTGTCTGTCGAAAATCGAAAAAATGTAATGAAAAACAATCTATTGTAGTGGCCTTCAGCAGAGAAACACGGCGCCGGAATGATTATGTTGCAGTGCAATAAAAACTTGACATCAGCGAGACGTTAACTATCTTATATCTGTATTGCGGTGCAACATTGCGGTGTTCATCGAAACAAACCGCGCGTCGACTATCGCTCGGTTGGAGTCAGTTGCATGGCGCAAAACGCCCTGCGTGTTCATCGAGTTTTAGGAGAAAAAAATGGCTGTTAAAAAGACGACCGCTTCGACCACTGCAAGCGAAGCAATCATGCCGGTTGAAGCCGCGGTTTCCGCCGGCAAGGAAGTTGTCGAGTCCGTCGTAAAGGCTGGTTCGGAAGCTGCCGCCAAGGGATACGAGCAGGCTGTTGCCATCACCAAGGAACAGGTCGAGCGCACCTCGAGCGCCGTGTTCCAGGGGTACGACGAGATCGCCTCGCTGGGCAAAGAGAACATGGACGCCTGTGTCGAAAGCGGCAACATCGTCGCCAAGGGCTTCGAAAACCTCAGCAAGGAATGGATGAGCTTTGCTCAGGCCTCGCTGGATTCCCAGGTCGCGATGTCCAAGCAGCTTTTCGGCGTCAAGTCGTTCCGTGAAGCGATCGACGTGCAGACGTCCTACACCAAGAGCAGCTTTGATACTGTTCTGTCCGAAGGCACGAAGCTGGCCGAGATGTCTGTCAAGGTCGCCAATGAAGCGATGACCCCGATTCAGGGTCGCGTCAGCGTCATGACCGACAAGCTTATGAAGCCTGTTGCTGCCTGAGCGGTTCCGCTTCCAGAGTCAGATACGGCTAAAGAAAGGCCCGGCGATCTCTATCGCCGGGCCTTCTCTTTGCCTGCTGCATTGCTTTGCGGCCACCGGCCGGGCCGTATCAGTCTCTGAAGGTCTCGCGGCGATAGCCCTGGAAGTAGAGTAGGGCCGTCAGGTCTCCGTGATCGATGTGAAAGTCGGTGGCGTCCCGGACCACTGCCTTGCCGTGATAGGCTGCCCCCAGCCCGGCCGCCGACAGCATGGCAAGGTCGTTGGCACCATCGCCGACGGCACAGACCGCGTCGTTCCCCAGGCCGCGTTGTGTGGCGAGTTCTTCCAGTACCTGCTGTTTGGCCTCGCGCCCCAGAATCGGTTCGACCACGGCGCCGGTCAGATGTCCGTTCTCGATGATCAGGCTATTGGCGCGATCTTCGTGAAACCCGCAGGCCTCGCGTATCTGTGAGGTGAAAAAGGTGAAGCCGCCCGAGACCAGCGCCGTATAGGCGCCGTGGGCTTTCATGGTCTGGACCAGTGTTCGCGCGCCGGGGTTCAGGGTCATCTTTTTACTGACTTCGTCCAGTCGCGCGGCCGGCAGATCCTTCAGCAGGGCGACGCGGCTGCGCAGCGAGTCCTCGAAGGCCAGTTCGCCGGCCATGGCCCGTGTGGTGATTTCGGCGATCTGCGGGCCAATGCCCAGAAGCAGCGCAAGTTCGTCGATCATCTCCTGCGCGATCATGGTGGATTCCATATCGGCGACCAGGAGAGCCTTACGCCGTCCCCTGGCAAGCTGAAAGGCGCAGTCCGCGATCAGCCCTTCCAGAATTCCGTCCGTCGCGTCGCGGGCCGCCTGAACAGTGATGCCGTTGAAAGGCAGATCGCAGGCCCGGCCGGGTGCCAGCCAGTCGGCTGGACCGACCGATGCGCCGGCCGCGCACATTGCCTGCCGCAGCTTTTCAAGATCTGTTGTTTCGAGTGGCGCCGCTTCGGAGCCTGCGACAAGGGTCATTACATAGCACATGCGGCCGATATAGCGCTTGTGCCGATAGCTCGACAAGGACGAAGATCCCGCAGCGGTGAGGGGGCTTCTGCGTCGTGACATTGCGCCGAGGGGGCAGACTTGCTAACTCGGTAGGCGTCTGTCGCCACAAAGCCGGAAAATCATGACCGCCGAGAATAAGCCTGATCCTGCAGATGCCGATATCGTCACTGCCGCTTTAGCCCGGCGCCCGGTGATCCTGGTCGGCGGACCGACCGCGAGCGGAAAGTCGGCTCTGGCCGCGGATGTTGCGGCTGCTTTCAATGGTGTCGTCATCAACGCGGACTCGATGCAGGTCTACCGCGAGCTTGAAATCATCACTGCGCGTCCGAATGCCGCCGATACGGCGAAGGCGCCGCACCGCCTTTACGGGGTGCTGTCCGCTGCCGAGCGATGCTCAGCGGCGCACTGGCGCGCACTGGCCCTGAATGAAATCGACGCGGCGCTTGCTGCGGGTAGGTTGCCGGTCGTGGCCGGGGGCACCGGCCTTTATCTTCGCGCCCTCGAACAGGGGCTGGCGCCGGTGCCTGATATTCCCGAGGCGGTGCGGCGTGATGCCCGCGCGCTCTATGAGTCTATCGGCCCCGAAGCCTTCCATGCCGAGCTCGCCCAGCGGGATCCGGATATGGCCGCGCGTCTGAACGTCGGCGATACCCAGCGTCTGTTAAGGGCCTGGGAAGTGGTCGCGGCAACCGGTCACTCGCTGGCTGCCTGGCAGGCACAGCAAAGCGGGCAGGAAGGCGAGACCGGTGCGGACAATCGGCGGTCGACGAAGCTATCGTTCCTGAAGCTGGCGGTTATTCCGCCGCGTGAAGAGCTCTATGCACGCTGTGACGCACGCTTTGCGGCGATGACATCTGCAGGTGCCGTCGAAGAGGTGGAGGCTCTACTGGCGATGGGGCTCGATCCGGACCTGCCGGTCATGAAGGCCATAGGTGTCCGGGAGTTTGGCGGGTATCTGAGGGGTGAGCTGTCGCTGGAAGCCGCGGTTTCCATGGCGCAACAGGAAACCAGACGCTATGCGAAGAGGCAGCTGACCTGGTTGCGACATCAGTATACTCCAAAAATGGCCATCGAAACGCAATATTCGGAAAGTTTAAGGGCGAAAATTTTTAATATTATTCGTCAGTTCCTGTTGACCCTGCATTAATGACGGTCTAGGGTGCGCGCCTCTTCGCCATAAATGTGGCGTTGGAAGGTTTTGCTTTGCCGGTTGTCAACGCGATTGCGGCAATTTCAGACCCGTTTCGCGGGAGCGAAGGATTCTGAGGTCAGACCCAAGGGGCTGGCCCAGGGGGGGGCTGGCAAAGCCGGTTTGGAATATGCCGAAATAAAGGAATCAGGAAATGGCATCGGAGCAGATGAACGGCGCGGAAATGGTGATCAAATCCCTGGTGGATCAGGGTGTCGAGGTCATTTTCGGATATCCGGGCGGCGCCGTCCTGCCGATTTACGATGCGCTTTTTCAGCAGAACAACATCGAGCATATTCTGGTGCGTCAAGAAGGCGGGGCTGTGCATGCGGCAGAAGGCTATGCCCGCTCGACCGGCAAGGTCGGTGTCGTTCTGGTGACATCGGGCCCCGGCGCGACCAATGCGGTCACCGGCCTGACCGATGCTCTGATGGACTCGATCCCGATCATCTGCCTGACCGGGCAGGTGCCGACCCATCTGATCGGCAACGATGCCTTTCAGGAGGCTGATACCACGGGCATTACCCGGCCCTGTACCAAGCACAACTATCTGGTCAAGCGCATCGAAGACCTGCCGCGTGTGATGCACGAGGCTTTCTACGTCGCCCGGACCGGCCGGCCCGGCCCGGTGGTCATCGATCTGCCCAAGGATATCCTGCAGGCCAGGAGCGATTGCTATATCCCCCCTGAAGAGGTGCAGCATCGCAGCTACAAGCCGCAGCTTGATGCCGAACCGAACAGGATCGAGGAAGCGGTCAAGCTGATCGCTGCGGCCAAGCGGCCGATTTTCTATACCGGTGGCGGCGTGATCAACGCAGGCGTTCGCGGCTCGGAGCTGCTGACGCGTTTCGTGCGCAAACTGGGTGTGCCCTGCACCAATACGCTCATGGGGCTCGGCAGTTTCCCGGCGAGCGATCCGCAGTTTCTTGGCATGCTCGGTATGCACGGGACCTATGAAGCCAATCTCGCCATGTACAGCTGCGATCTGATGGTCAACATCGGCGCACGCTTCGACGACCGGGTGACCGGCCGTCTCGATGAATTCTCGCCCAATTCGATCAAGATCCATGTGGATATCGACCCGAGCTCGATCAACAAGAACGTCATGGTCGATCTGCCGATCATCGGAGACGCGGCGCGGGTTCTCGAGGCCATGATGACCGCCTGGGACGATGGCGGCTACGAGCTGGACCAGAAGGCGCTGAAAGTCTGGTGGTCGCAGATCGAAGAATGGCGCGCGCGCGATTGCCTTGCTTACGAGCAGAAGGGCAAGCTGATCAAGCCGCAGTATGCGATCCAGCGGCTTTACGAACTGACCAAGGACCGCGACACCTACATCACCACCGAAGTGGGCCAGCATCAGATGTGGGCGGCCCAGTATTTCAAGTTCGAACAGCCGAACCGCTGGATGACATCGGGCGGGCTGGGGACCATGGGGTATGGTCTGCCCGCGGCAATGGGCGTGCAGCGGGCTCACCGGGATTCGCTGGTCATCGATGTGGCCGGCGAGGCATCGGTCCTGATGAACATTCAGGAGTTGTCCTGCATCGCGCAGTATAATCTGCCGGTAAAGGTCTTCATCGTGAACAACCAGTGGATGGGCATGGTCCGGCAGTGGCAGCAGCTGCTGCACGGCGGCCGGTATTCCGAGAGCTATTCGGCTTCGCTGCCGGACTTCGTAAAACTGGCCGAAGCCTTCGGTATGGTCGGTATCCGCTGCGACGACGCCGCCGATCTCGACGACATGATCATGGAAATGATCGATACGCCGCGGCCGGTGGTGTTCGACTGCGCAGTGATCCAGGATGAAAACGTATTCCCGATGATCCCGTCGGGCGCGGCGCACAACGAAATGCTGCTCGGGCCGGACGACAAGGCGCAGAATCCGATTTCGGAGGAAGGCATGGTCCTGGTTTGATGCCGGTCTGAGTCCTCGGCTTTTTCCCTGCTGACGCTTCCTTTCGGCGGGACGGGGAAACGGCGCTGGACAGGCTTTCCCGAACCCGGTTGCCCTTCAGGCAACGAGGAACCTTCGGGCTTTTTAAATTCGGCTTTTTTGTAATGAACGGAATGCGGCCAATGTCGCCGAAAGAAACCAATATCGAGTACCGTACCATCGCGGTTCTGGTGGATAATGAACCCGGAGTTCTGGCGCGTGTCATCGGCCTGTTCTCGGGACGCGGATACAACATCGAGAGCCTGACCGTCAGCGAAGTCGATCAGCGCAAGAATTTTTCGCGGATCACCGTCGTGACCTCGGGCACGCCGCAGATCCTTGAACAGATCAAGGCGCAGCTCGCTCGTTTGGTGCCGGTTCACCGCATCAGCGATCTCACGAACGAAGGCATGTCTGTCGAACGCGAACTTGCTCTGGTCAAGGTGGCCGGTGCCGGAGAGAAACGCGTTGAATCGCTGCGCATCGCGGACATTTTCCGCGCCCGGGTGGTGGACTCAAGTCACGATCACTTCATCTTCGAGATGACCGGCAAGAGCGACAAACTGGACGTCTTTATCGACCTCATGCAGCCGCTGGGCCTGGTTGATGTCAGCCGGACCGGTGTCGTTGCGATTTCCCGCGGCCCCAAAGGTCTTTGACATAGGGGCCGCAACGCGATAGGCCAGCCGCCGGCTGCCGTTGCAGACGTACAGAATTATCGAATTTCCGTCGCGGATTGTCCGGGGGTCCTACGGACTGCGCGAGGGGTAAGCCAAGTTGACAGAGAGACAGGAAACGGAAGGAAACCGCCATGCGTGTCTATTATGACCGTGACGCCGATGTAAATTTGATCAAGGGAAAGAAGGTTGCCATCGTCGGGTACGGCAGCCAGGGCCATGCCCATGCCAACAACCTCAAGGACAGTGGCGTCGCCGACGTCCGCGTTGCCTTGCGCGCCGGTTCCGCAACCGCCAGGAAGGCCGAGGCCGCCGGCCTCCAGGTCATGACGGCTGCGGATGCCGCTGCCTGGGCCGACGTTATCATGATGCTCACGCCGGACGAGCTGCAGGCATCGATCTACCAGACCGATCTGGCACCGAACATGCGCGAAGGCACGGCCCTGGCCTTTGCCCATGGCCTGAACATCCATTTCAATCTGATCGAGCCCCGCAGCGATCTCGACATTTTCATGATCGCGCCGAAGGGCCCCGGTCATACCGTACGCTCCGAGTATCTGCGTGGCGGCGGCGTGCCCTGCCTGATCGCGGTTGAGCAGAACGCATCCGGCAACGCACAGGAAATCGCGCTGTCCTACGCCTCGGCGATCGGCGGTGGCCGTGCGGGCGTCATCGAGACCTCGTTCCGGGAAGAATGCGAAACCGATCTTTTCGGCGAGCAGGTCGTTCTCTGCGGCGGTCTGACCGAGTTGATCAAGGCCGGTTACGAAACCCTGACCGAGGCCGGTTATGCGCCGGAGATGGCCTACTTCGAGTGTCTGCACGAAGTGAAGCTGATTGTCGATCTGATGTACGAGGGCGGCATGGCCAACATGCGCTACTCGATCTCCAACACGGCGGAATACGGTGATTACGTCACCGGCCCGCGGATCATCACCGCCGAGACCAAGGCTGAGATGAAGCGCGTGCTTGAGGACATTCAGTCGGGTCGTTTCACGCTGAACTGGGTGAGCGAATGCCAGGCCGGTCAGCCCAGCTTCAAGGCCACCCGCCGCCGCAATGCCGAACACCCGATTGAGGAAGTCGGTTCGCGTCTGCGGGCCATGATGCCCTGGATCGCCGAAAACAAGCTGGTCGACAAAGAAAAGAACTGAGCGCGAACGGTCACCCGCCGTTTTGAGCAAGAAAGGCCGGCTTCCGATGAGCCGGCCTTTCTTTATTGTGCCTGGCGCAGGATCTGTACGGAGATCAGATAAACCTGCTTTGCGGAGCATCTTACCGCTGGCGCCAGGAGGCCGTGAGGGAGCAGAGTGGTCATTGCAGACTTACTTGCGTGGCAGTGTGTTTTTTTGCTTATCCAGTTAGATCTTGTTAACCATTTTCTGTAAGGTTAATACAGTAGGTAATACACCGAATTCCCCGGATTCTCGGGGAGAGTTTCTCTCTACGTCGGAATCATTCGGAAGTACGCAACTTGGTGACAAAGCTGTGGTGACGATAAAGCATTCCAGTTCAGTCGCGCGGAGTCCCCGGACGCCGCGTCTTTCTGACGGAAAGCGCGTAACGAGTCTGACTTGCCTTGGTGTTTTCTCATTTGTGAAGGGTTGAAGTTTTCATGTTTTCCCGGTTTCTCGGCATGTTCTCGGCCGACATGGCGATCGATCTTGGAACTGCCAACACTCTTGTCTACGTCAAGGGACGTGGCATCGTTCTGAACGAGCCTTCGGTGGTGGCGACAACTGAATACAAGGGCAAGAAGCAGGTTCTCGCCGTTGGCGACGAAGCGAAGATGATGCTTGGCCGAACGCCAGGCAACATTGAAGCAATCCGTCCGCTGCGCGACGGCGTTATCGCCGATTTCGATGTCGCGGAAGAAATGATCAAGCACTTCATCCGCAAGGTCCATAACCGTGGCAGCTTTGCGAGCCCTGAAGTCATCATCTGCGTGCCATCCGGCTCGACGGCGGTTGAACGCCGCGCGATCCAGGAATCGGCGGAAAGCGCTGGCGCACGCCGGGTCTACCTGATCGAAGAACCGATGGCCGCTGCGATTGGCGCCGGTCTGCCGGTGACCGAACCAACCGGCTCGATGGTTGTCGACATCGGCGGTGGTACGACGGAAGTCGCTGTTCTGTCGCTGGGCGGAATCGTCTATTCCCGCTCGGTCCGTGTCGGCGGCGACAAAATGGACGAGGCGATCATCGCTTATATCCGCCGGAACCATAACCTTCTGGTCGGTGAGGCCTCGGCTGAACGAATCAAGAAAGACATTGGCTCCGCCTGTCCGCCGGAAGACGGCGAGGGGCGGACCATCGAAATCAAGGGCCGCGACCTGATGAACGGTGTTCCCAAGGAACTGATCATCTCCGAGCGTCAGATCGCCGAATCCCTGGCCGAACCGGTAGGGGCCATCGTTGAAGCGGTGAAGGTCGCACTCGAGCACACCAAACCGGAACTGGCCGCCGATATCGTCGACAAGGGTATCGTGCTGACCGGTGGTGGCGGACTGCTGACCAACCTCGATTACGTCCTGCGGGCCTCGACCGGTCTGCCGGTCTCGATTGCCGACGACCCCCTGAGTTGTGTGGCGCTTGGAACCGGGCGTTGCCTCGAGGAGATGAAAGTCCTCCGTAACGTCCTGATCGCCAATGACTAAACGTCAATAGTTTCTTTATTTATTAGGTTTAATATTTTAACCTTGTTATAAAGAATCAGATGCTTACCGGCAGTCCAGGGTGGATTCGCGCGGCAATCGGGAGACGTTGTGAGCAAACGTTCGGGTCATGTAATTGGCTTGGCTACACCCCTCAGGGCTTGGGCGCAGCGCTCTGCTTTTGTCGTTTTCTTCGCCCTGGCGATCGTATTGCTCATCCTGGGGCGGGCGAATACACCGGCTGTCGAGCGGGTCCGTATGGCCGTGAACGACGCGGTTGCGCCAATCCTGGAACTTGCCACCAGTCCGGTGGCTTCCGTCTCCGACATGATTGTCAACGGCCGTGAGTTCATGGACGTCCGCGCGTCCAACGAGGCACTGCGCCACGAGAACGAACGACTCCTGCAGTGGCGTGCGGCGGCACAGCGGCTCGAGGATGAAAACCGTCTGCTGCGCGAACTCAACGAGCTGAATATCGAACCGCGAACCCGTTATATCACGGCGCATGTGATCGGCGATCAGGGCGGAGCCTTTGTCCGTTCCGTGCTGGTCAGTGCCGGAACACGCGATGGCGTGGCAAAAGGGCAGGCGGCTCTGACCGGCAAGGGACTTGCCGGGCGCGTTGCCGAAACCGGTCGCCGTGCGGCGCGAATTCTGCTGGTCACCGACATGAACAGCCGGGTGCCGGTTCTGGTCGGGAATTCGCGCGATCGCGCGGTCCTCGCCGGCGACAACTCACCAATGCCGGAGCTGCTGTATTTCAGCCCCGATGTTCAGATGCGTGTGGGAGACCAAGTGGTGACTTCAGGACATGGCGGTGCCTTCCCGAGCGGTTTGCCGATCGGTGTGGTGACAGAGGTCCGTGAAAACGAAGTCCGTGTCGCCCCTTATGTCGACTGGGCACATCTGGAATTCCTGCGTCTGGTCGATTACGAACTTCCATACATTCTGTCTTCACCGGAAGATGGTCTGGCCAAGGGCGGCCCTGTAGTCAGGACGACTGCCGAAATCGAAGAAAATACGACAGCCGAGAATGCCGGAGGGCCGGCGCAGGCAGCTGCGGAAGTCGTGGAGCCTGCGCGGTGAATTCCAGTCTTTGGCAACGTCTGGATGCCATTGCCCGAAGCATGTTTCCCGTCACGGCGACTTTGCTCCTGATCCTGGCGTCTATGGTGCCGTTGCGGGTTCCGGATCTGGCACCGATCATTCCGTCGCTTTCCTTGATTGCGGTCTATTACTGGTCCATTCACCGGCCTGATCTGATGCCGGTATGGGCGGTTTTCGCAATCGGCGTAACGCAGGATATGCTGAGCGGCGGTATGCTGGGAGTGGCCAGTATTGTGCTGCTTCTGGTGCGCCATCTGGTGATAACGCAGGCGCGCTTCTTTACGAGCGCGTCCATCGTGGTCATATGGAGTATATTCGCTCTGGTCGCACCCTTCGCGTTCTTTGTGATGTGGTTTCTCACCAGCCTGGCATCGGCCACTCTGGTTGAATATCGTCCGGCGGTTTTCCAGTGTCTGATGACGCTGGCGTTTTACCCCTGCTTCACGTGGTTCTTTGTCCATGGGCAAAGGTTGTTTCTGCGTTGAGGCCTTTTGGGATTTGAAGGCAGGGCCGGGGCGGACAACGCTGACCGGCAAGAGTCAGTTGATGCGTGAGAGGCTATCGCGGGGCCGGAAAAGGGTCTTGTAAAGCGGGTGGCCGGAACGCGCGGAAACGACTAAACGGATAAAGCGGTAATGGCACAGAATCACGACGACAGCGCCAAGTCCAAGACCTTTTCGCGCCGCGCGCTGTTTCTGGCTGGCGGTCAGGCTCTGCTGTTCTCGGCTCTGGCCGGCCGCATGTACTACCTCCAGATTCTGAAGTCCGACACTTACAAGACCCTTGCCGAAGACAACCGTATCAATCTGCGGGTCCTGCCGCCGCCGCGCGGCCGGATACTGGACCGCTTCGGCGTCGAACTGGCGGTCAACGAGCAGAATTACCGGCTGGTTCTGGTCCGCGAACAGACCCCCGATGTCGGCGAGACCCTGAATGCGCTGAGTCAGATCATCTCCTTGTCCGAGCATGACTACAAACGGGTGCTGAGCGAAGTTAAGCGCAAGCGCGCGTTCGTGCCGGTTACGGTTCGCGATAACCTGACCTGGGAGCAGGTCAGCTCGGTGTCGGTGAATGCGGCGGACCTCGCAGGCGCGAGCATTGAAGTGGGGCAGACGCGATCCTATCCTTTCGGGTCAGCGATGTCCCATGCCCTGGGCTATGTCGCCGCGGTTTCGGAAAGTGAACTGACCGGTGATCCTCTGCTTGAACTGCCGGGCTTTCGGATCGGCAAGAACGGGCTGGAAAAACAGCATGACCTTGCCCTGCGCGGCAAGCAGGGTAACAGCCATCTGGAAGTCAATGCCTATGGCCGCGTGATACGCGAGTTGTCCCGCGATGAGGGCAAGCCCGGACGCGACGCCGTGCTGACCATCGATGCCGGGCTGCAGACCTTCGTTCAGCAGCGGCTGATGAGCGAGATGTCGGCCGCTTCGGTTGTCCTCGACATCAAGAACGGTGACGTTCTGGCGATGTGCTCGGTCCCAAGTTACGACCCTTCGGCTTTCAGCCGCGGACTTTCCACGCGTGAGTGGAACGGCCTGGTCACCGATCATCTCGCCCCGCTGACCAACAAGGCCATCGCCGGTACCTACGCACCCGGATCGACCTTCAAGCTGGTGGTTGCGCTGGCGGCGATGAAAGAGGGAATCGGCGCACAGCATTCGGCCTTTTGCCCGGGTTCCATGCGTCTCGGCAATGCGAAGTTCCATTGCTGGAAACGCGGCGGACATGGCTGGGTCGATCTCATTCGCGGGCTTCAGCATTCCTGCGACGTTTATTTTTATGATATCGCGCGGCGGATCGGCGTGAACAAGATCGCCGAGATGGCGAATCGCCTGGGCCTGGGTGAGACGGTCGGAATCGATCTGCCGGGCGAACGCTCCGGTGTGATTCCGACCAAGGCATGGAAGCTGGCCAATGTCGGCGAGCCCTGGCAGGGCGGCGAAACGCTCATCACCGCCATCGGGCAGGGTTTTGTGCTGTCCACGCCCCTGCAGCTGGCAACCATGGTGGCGCGTATCGCTTCGGGTGGCCTGAAAGTGACGCCGCGCCTGACTCGTGGTTTCAATGACGAGGCGGGTGGCATTGCCGCGTCGGAGCCGTTGTTCGAATCCCTCGGCATTCCGGCCGAGCACCTGCGGGTCATCCACAGCGCGATGGATGCCGTCACCAACAACCGCCGTGGCACTGCCTACAAGGCCCGTATTCAGGAAGAGGGCTGGGAGATGGCCGGCAAGACCGGCACTTCCCAGGTGCGCCGGATTTCCATGGCCGAGCGTGCCGCCGGTGTCTTCAAGAACGAACAGCTGCCCTGGCGCCGCCGGGATCACGCGCTGTTCGTCGGCTACGCCCCGGTGCACAGCCCGCGCTATGCCTGCGCCGTGGTGGTTGAACACGGCGGCGGCGGCTCCAGCACCGCGGCCCCGATTGTCCGCGATATCCTGAGCGAAACCCAACGCCGCGACCCCTCGGGCGCGCCAGCCCTTCATCTTCAGGCTCAGGCGCCTGGTCAGGAAACCTGAACATGGCCGGACGTTTCAGCAGAATGTCGAGCAGCACGGGGCTGACCCTCGGCCAGAAGATCTGGTCGATCAACTGGGGCATGGTTTTTCTGGTCGTCATTATCTTCTCGGTTGGCTTTGCCATGCTGTTTTCGGCGGGCAATGGTAATGTCGATCCCTGGGCCTCGCGCCAGTCGGTCCGCTTCGGCGCCGGTTTTCTGGTGATGCTGGTGGTGGCCGTGATCGATATCCGCCTCTGGTTCCGCTATGCCTATGTCCTTTACTTCGGCGCACTGTTTCTTCTGGTTGCCGTCGAGGTCATGGGCACCGTCGGTATGGGAGCGCAGCGCTGGATCGATCTCAAGGTTATCCAGCTGCAGCCCTCCGAAGTCATGAAAGTCACCCTGATCCTGGCCCTGGCGCGTTATTTCAACGGTGTGTCGATGGAAGACATCGGACGGCCGACCTTTCTGTTGGCACCGCTCGCCATGGTCGCGGCACCGGCGGCGCTTGTCCTGAAGCAGCCTGATCTGGGCACCACCCTGATGCTGGTCATGGCGGCGGGAGCGGTGTTCTTCTGTGCCGGCGTGCGCCTGTGGAAGTTCGCTCTGGTCGGTGCTGCCGGTCTTGCGGCTGTGCCTATCGGCTGGACGCTTTTGCATGAATACCAGCGCGCCCGGGTATTGATCTTCATGAACCCGGAAACCGATCCGCTCGGCACCGGGTATCACATCATGCAGGCCATGATCGCTCTGGGATCGGGCGGCATGTTCGGCAAGGGCTTTTTGCAGGGATCCCAAAGCCACCTGAACTTTCTGCCGGAAAAGCAGACCGATTTCATCTTCACCATGCTGGCCGAGGAATTCGGTATGGTCGGCGGTCTCGGCCTGATCGGACTCTACATTCTGCTGATCGTCTACGGCGTCGCCATTTCACTGCGCACCCGTAATCAGTTCAGCCGTCTGCTGGCGATCGGCCTGACCACCAACCTTTTCCTCTACGTCTTCATCAATATTGCCATGGTGATGGGGCTGCTCCCCGTGGTCGGTGTGCCGCTTCCGCTGATCTCCTACGGCGGGACCGCGATGCTGACGGTCATGGTGGGTCTGGGACTGGTCATTTCGGTCTACGTTCACCGCGACACCCTGATATCCCGCCGCGGTGTGACCGAGGAACTCTAGGTCACGGTTCCATTGCCTGGTGGGAGGGGCGAATCAGAAGCGGGAGGTCCCGGAAGATCAGGCCGGCCCGGAGTGCCCGATTCCGGCCGTAGACCGGTGTAAGCAGCCGATATCTTACAGAAAAATGGCACCGCGCGTTTTTTACGCCTCGAAGCCCTCGACAAACCCCCGGGGACTTGCTATCACCCGCGTCTTGGGGGCTGTTAGCTCAGTTGGTAGAGCAGCTGACTCTTAATCAGCGGGTCGCAGGTTCGAATCCTGCACAGCCCACCAATCTTTTCAAAGGGTTAGAGCGTTGTGATGAAACGCTCTAACCCTTT